>Ga0157374_10001959_pt1 | contig 17273 bp, 16 predicted proteins | sample M25metaG_FD_115308 | JGI IMG/M metagenome (GOLD analysis project Ga0157374, IMG submission 115308) | Miscanthus rhizosphere microbial communities from Kellogg Biological Station, Michigan, USA - M2-5 metaG | ecosystem: Host-associated > Plants > Roots > Rhizosphere > Soil | place: USA: Michigan...
GCGACCGCGCCGATCAGGATCGCCGATCGCAGCTGGCTGCTGGTCGTCCGCGACCCGAGCCGGCCCGGCGTCGACCTGCCGGTGATGATCGCGCTGGTCGGCATGTCGGTGGCGGCCCTGCTGGCAGCGCTGGTCCTGATCTGGAGTCGCAACGACCGCATGCAGGAGCTGCGGCGCCAGGCCAGCCACGACTCGTTGACCGGGCTGAAGAACCGGCGCCGCTTCGAGGAGGAGCTACGGGCGGAGCTGGCGCGGAGCGGACGCTACGCGGTGCCGGGAGCGCTGCTGATGCTCGACCTCGACCACTTCAAGCAGGTCAACGACACCCTCGGCCACCCCGCCGGCGACCGCGTGATCGCCGAGATCGCCGAGGCGATGCGGGGCCGCGCCCGCGAGACCGACGTCTTGGCGCGACTGGGCGGCGACGAGTTCGCGGTGATCCTGCCGCGCTGCAGCGTCGAGGAGGCGCAGACGGTGGCGGCCGAGATCGCGACCGCGGTGCGCGAACGCATGAGCGGCGAGGAAGACATGCCGCCGGTCACCACCAGCATCGGCATCGCCCCCTTTGGGCCCGAATGGAAGCTGAGCTACGAAGCGGTCTGGGCCAAAGCCGACGCGGCGCTCTACGCGGCCAAGGGCTCGGGGCGCGACACGGTGCGGACCTTCGATTTCGACGACTTGGATGCGTCGGCCGAGGCCGTTTCGGGCACGGTCGAGCCGAGCTAGCCGCGGCCCAGGCCGTGACGCAAGCGCAGCACCCGGCTGACCGAAGCCTCGAAAGCGGCGCGGTCGAGCGAGCCGGTGCGCAGTGCCCTCAGCAACGCGCCGCGGGCCGCCGCGCCCGCCCGGTAGTCGGCGAAGAGCAGGAGATCGGTGCCGGCCCGCACCGCCGCCAGGCCGGCCCTGGCGGGTCCGCCGAAGTCGCGAACGGCGGCGCTTTCCAGCGCGTCGGTGATCGATACGCCGCCGAAGCCGAGGTGCGAGCGCAGCTCGCCGCTGGCCACGGCGCGGGCGAAGGCGGCCGGCCGCGGCGAGAAGGCCGGGTAGATCGCCGTGCTCAGCATCACCATCGCGCCCCCGCGCCCGATGAAGCTCCGGTAGGGCGCCTCGTCGACGGCGCGCAGGGTTTGCTTCGAGAGGTCGACCCTCTGCGTGGCGAAGTCAGTGTTCTCGATCGCCGCGCCGAGCCCCGGGAAGTGCTTTGCGGTGGCGGCAACGCCGCCGTCCTGCAGGCCGACGGCGAAAGGAACGGCTGTGGCGGCCACCCGTGCCGCGGTCGAGCCGAAGCCGCGGTCGGTTTCGGCGATCGTGCCACCGGGCCGGGCCAGGTCGAGCACCGGCGCCAGATCGACGTTGACGCCGACGTCGCGCAGGTTCGCCGCGGTGGCGCGACCCTGGCGGCGGCTGAAGGCGCCGCCCGCAGCGCCCATTTGCTCCGCCGCAGCGCTCGGCGCCCCGTCGATGCGCTTCACCTGCCCACCCTCCTGGTCGGCCATGATCAGCAGCGGCGCGCGCAGCCCGGGCGGGCGCCGGATCCCCTGCAGCCGGCGGGCCAGTCGCTCTCCGGCGGCGCGGCTGGGAAAGTTCTCGGCGAAGAGGATCACGCCGGCCAGCTCGCCTCGGTGGATCGCCCGCGCTACCCCCTTTGGCGGCTCAGTGCCGCCGAACCCGATGACGATGCGCTGCCCCGCAAGCTCGCGAATCGCCAGATGGGAAGCGATGGTGGGCGCCCCAGCGGGGCGGTCGCTGAGCTCGACCCCGAAGGCGAAGGCGGCGATCGCCAGGCCGCATCCGGCACCAACCGCGATCCGTCTGCGCCTCGTTCTAACCGCTGACACGGCCACCGATCTTATGAGCGAGGGGAGGCCGCAAGTACCCCCGCCCAGCCGTCCGGGCGGCCGCCTAGCCTTGCGCCCGATGCCTCCCCTGATCTCTTTCGAGGAAGCGCTGGCGCTGGGCGAGCTGACCGATCACGATCAGATCGGCGAGCTGGTCGAGCGCGCCTGGGCGGTGCGGCGTGAGAACTTCGGCGATTCGACCGATATGTGCTCGCTGGTCAACGCCAAGTCCGGCGGCTGCGCCGAGGACTGCGGCTTCTGCGCCCAGTCGCGCTACGCCGAGGCCGACACGCCGATGCACGCGATGATGGAGCCCGAGCAGATCCTCGAGCACGCGAAGGCGGCGGAGCCCGCCGGAGCCCACCGCTTCTGCATGGTCACCCAGGGCCAGGGCCTGTCCAAGCGCGACTTCCAGAACATCGTCGACGGCGCGAAGCTCGTGGCCGAGCAGACCAACCTCAAGCGCTGCGCCTCGATCGGCCACATGTCGGCCGAGCGGGCGAAGAAACTGCGCGAGGCGGGGGTGCAGCGCGTCCACCACAACGTCGAGTCCTCGCGCTCCTACTACCCCGAGGTCTCCAGCACGGTCCGCTACGAGGGCCGGTTGCGAACGATCGACGCGATCAGGGAGGCCGGCCTGGAGACCTGCGTCGGCGGCATCCTCAACCTCGGCGAGTCCAAGCGCCAGCGGGTCGAGATGGCCTTCGAGCTCTCCAAGATCGACCCGACCTCGGTGCCGATCAACCTGCTCAACCCGCGCGACGGGACCAAGTTCGGCGACCGCCCGCTGATGGACGCGATGGAGGTCGTGCAGTGGGTGGCGATCTTCCGTCTGATCATTCCCGGCGCCCTTTTCCGCCTCTGCGGAGGACGGGTCGAGAACCTCGGCGACCTGCAGCCGCTGGCCGTGAAGGCGGGCCTCAACGGGGTGATGATGGGCAACTTCCTGACCACGCTCGGCGCCGAGCCCGAGGACGACCGGGCGATGTTCGAGGAGCTCGGCCTCAACGTCGCCCGCCAGCCCGACAACGGCGCCAACCCGCGGCCCGACAACCGCGACGGCTGGCTCGACGGCGAGACGCCGGCGACGCCGATCGACGAGCTGATCGACCACCAGGACGAGGCCAACTTCTGGGACCCCTCGACCCAGCTGCGCGTGATCAAGAAGACCAAGAAGCCGCCGCCCTATCCGGCAGCGTCAAACGCGGCATGACGGATATCGCGGAGCGGCTGGAGGAGCTTCGCGACAAGGGGCTCTACCGGCGACTGCGACTGATCAGCGGTCCGCAGGGCCCGCGGGTGACGCTCGACGGACAGCCGGTGCTGCTGCTCTGCTCCAATGACTACCTCGGCCTCGCCAACCACCCGCGGGTGCGGGGCGCCGCGGCCGATGCGGCGATGCGCTGGGGCGCGGGCGCGGGCGCCTCGCGCCTGATCTCGGGCAACATGCAGCCGCACGGTCGGCTCGAGGATCGCCTCGCCCGCTTCAAGGGCTACGAGTCGGCCTTGCTCTTCGGCTCCGGCTATCTCGCCAACACCGGCACGATCGCGGCGCTGGCGGGCCGCGGAGAGGTGGTCTTCTCCGACCAGCTCAACCACGCCAGCATCATCGATGGCTGCCGGCTCTCGCGCGCCGAGACCTTCGTCTACCGCCACGGCGACATCGAGCACCTTTCCTGGGGGCTGCGCGAAGCAGGGGAGCGCGGCGCGCTGATCGTCAGCGACGGGGTCTTCTCGATGGACGGCGACGTCGCGCCGCTCGAGCAGCTGGTCGAGCTGGCCCGGAACAACGGGTGCCGGCTGATGGTCGACGAGGCCCACGCGACGGGCGCTCTCGGTCCCGACGGGCGCGGCTCGGTTGCCGCCGCCGGCCTCAGCGGCGAGGTCGACGTGGTGATGGGGACGCTGGGCAAGGCGCTCGGCTCCTATGGCGCCTACGTCTGCGGCAGACGCGAGCTGACCGACTACCTGACCAACACCGCGCGCTCGCTGATCTTCTCCACGGCGCCGCCGCCGCCAGCGGCCGCGGCGGGCCTGGCCGCGCTCGAGCTGCTCGAATCGCGCCCGCACCGGATCGAGGAGCTCCACGCCAACGCGGTGACCTTGCGCTCCGCCCTCGCCGCCCAAGGGCTCGCACCCGGCGGTTCCCAGACTCAGAGCATCCCGATCGAGGTCGGCGACGCCAGCCAAACCATGGAGCTGAGCGAACGGCTGCTGGAGCGAGGCGTCTTCGCCCAGGGAATTCGCCCGCCAACCGTGCCCGAGGGAACCTCGCGCCTGCGCTTCACGGTGATGTCCACGCATCGCAGCGAGGAGCTGGAGCGGGCCGCCGAGCTGGTCGGCGCCGCCGCGCGCGAGCTGGGGATCGGGCCTGGGCCGGCCGCGGCCAAGCCAGTCGCCGTCGCTGCCTGAGCACTTTGCGGGGAGTCTTCGTCACCGGCACCGGCACCGAGGTCGGCAAGACCGTGGTCGCCGCAGCAATCGCCCGCACCCTCGCGGCGGGTGGCGAGCGAATAGCCGTCTTCAAGCCGGCGGTGACAGGGCTAGACGAGCTGCCCACCGACGGGACTGAAAGTCGCGATATGGATCGGTTTGAGTCCCGTCGACCCGCGGATGAGCCCGATCACGCGCTGTTGCGGCGTGCTGCCGGATCTCGGCAGAGCGACGATGAGATCGCGCCCTACCGCTATGGGCCGGCCGCCTCGCCGCACCTCGCCGCGGCCCAGGCCGGCGAGGAGATCGACCCGACACGACTGGTCGACGCCGCCCGCGCGGCAGCGGCAGGCGCCGACGTCTTGGTCTGCGAGGGAGTCGGCGGCCTGCTCGTCCCCCTCTCCCCCAGCTACCTCGTCCGCGACCTCGCGGTCGAGCTTGGCCTGCCTCTCGTGATCGCCGCCTCGCCGGGCCTCGGCACGATCAACCACACGCTGCTGACGATCGAGGCCGCCCGCGCCGCCGGCCTGGCGATCAAGGCCGTCGTCCTTACCCCATGGCCAGCCGAACCGAGCCCGATCGAGCAATCCAACCGGGAGACAATCGAAGCCCTCGGCAAGGTGCCGGCGGAGACCCTGCCGCCCCTCGACCTCGACGCCCCGGAGACTTGGCCGCCGATGGGCCGATTTCGGGACATATAGACACGTTTCAGGCCCGTCGGCCCGCGATTCAGACGATTACGTCGAGGGTGTCGGGGGTTAGCTCGACGTTGAAGCCGGCCTCGCTCGCGATCGTGGCGGCGGCCTCGGCATCGGCCGGCGACTTCTTCGCCAGCAACAGAGACCGAGCCACTTCCCCCCTCACCGCCTTTGCCATGTGGGAGACAGTCTTGCGCTTGCCGCCCTGCTCGGTGAAGGCACGCACGAACAGCAGCGTCGCCTGCTTCGGCTTCCAGGCGCTGGCGTAGGCCCCCGAACGCATATCGACGATCAAGCCACCGGGCTCGTCGGGCATCGCCTCGGCAAGCGCATCGCGCCACCAAGCGACCGGTGGCCCGATCCCCTTCAGCCTCGCTTTGGCCGAGAAGCGGTAGTAGGGAATCCGGTCCGCCGGCCGCACGACGCCCCACAGTGCGCTGGCGATCAGCACCTGGCGCTCCGCCCTGCGCCGCGCCGCTGCCGGCAGCCCGGCCAGGTCGAGCCGCTCGTAGAGGACGCCGCTGTAGATCCGAGCTGCCGCTGCCGCGGGCGCCTCGCGCAGCGCCGCGTTCAGCTCCACCTCGCCTGCCTGTCCTTTGGAGACGCCGAGGGCCTTCACCGCCTGCCCGACCGGCTTGCCGCCCAGCTGCTCGAGCGCGTCGAGCAGCTGACCGCGCAGCGACTCCAGCTCCGCCGCGAAAGCGAGCGCGCCAAGGTCTACGGGGTCGCCAGCCTCGGGCATTGCCTTCCCCTCAGAAGGCGGTAGCAGGATCAGCATCGGCCCAGCGTCAGGCGACCGGCTCGCCGACCGCGATCGCCTCTTGCGCGGCCAGCTCGGACCCACCGGGGTTGACCGCCGCCTCGGCAGCCTCGGTGCTGATTCCCTTGTGCTTCGCCCGGATCGCCGAGGCCCCGACCACCGCTCCGATCAGCGCGACCAGGCCCGAGACGGTCATCGCGTGGCCGAGCGCGTAGACGAACGCGTCCTGCCCGGCGGCTACCGCCTGCCGAGCCTGCCCCGGGGCCATCCCGTGCAGTGCCTCACCGGACCCGCCACCGAACTGGTGGGCAAGCTCGGTGCGCTGCGCGGCGGAGACACCAGTGCCAGCGAGGTCGCTGTCGAGCTTGGACCTGATCAGGCCCTGGAAGATCGCCCCGGTGACGGCAACGCCGAGGCTGCCGCCGACCATGCGGAACATCGAGAGCACCCCCGAGGCGATCCCGGCCTTCTCGACCGCGACCGCGTTCATCGCCGCACTGGTCATCGGCGACATAGTCAGCGCGATGCCGATGCCGAGCAGCATGAAGCCGGGCAGCAGGTCGAGGTAGCTGGAGTCGACCGCGATACCGCTGAAGCTGAACAGCGAAGCGGAGACGATCGCCAGTCCGGCCGCGATCAGCCAGCGCGGGCCAAAACGGTCGGCCATGCGCCCGGCGACCGGCGCGATGAGGACGATCATCAGCGTCGACGGCAGGAACCTGATCCCGGCCTCCAACGGCGAGTAGCCGAGGATGTCCTGCATGTAGAGGGCGAGGAAGAAGAAGACGCCGAGCATCGAGAAGGAGACGATCAGGGCGACCACGACCGCGCCGAGGAAGTTGCGATCGGCGAAGAAGCGGAATTCGACCATCGGCACCTTGACCCGCAGCTCGACCGCGACGAACGCGACGAAGCCGGCGCCGGCGCCGATCAGCAACGCGACGATCTCCGGCGAGCCCCAGCCCCAGCTGTTTCCCTCGACCAGGGCGAGGATCAGCGCCGTCAGGGCGCCGGTCAGCACCGCCACGCCGGCGTAGTCGACCTCGCGGCCGACCGTGTTGTCACGCGACTCGCGCACCGCGAACAGCGACGCGGCAACCGCGCCGATCGCGACCGGGATGTTGAGGTAGAAGATCGCCCGCCAGCTGACGTGCTCGGTGAGGGCGCCCCCCACCACCGGGCCGACAGCCAGGGCCAGGGCGGAGACGCCCGCCCACATCCCCATCGCCTTGCCGCGCTCGTGAGCGGGGAAGGCATCGGTGATGATCGAGAGGGTCGCCGGCATCATCAGCGCCGCGCCGACGCCCTGGACGACGCGGCTGACGACCAGCGAGGTCGCGTCGGGCGCGAGGCCGGCGGTCGCCGAGGAGAGGGCGAAGATGGTGACGCCGAAGAGGAACATGCGGCGGCGGCCGAAGATGTCGCCGAGCCGCCCGCCGGTCGCCAGCAGCACCGCGAAGGAGAGCGTGTAGCCGTTGATCGTCCACTCCAGGCCGGAGATCGAGGCGTGCAGGTCGCGCTGGATCGACGGCAGGGCGACGTTCACCACCGTGTTGTCGAGCATGATCATGAACAGCGCGAAGCACATCGCTCCGAGCGTCCACCACTTGCGGTTGTCGTCGGTGATCAGGTGCCGGTAACGAGTCATAGAGCAACTCCTAGTTCACGCACAAATCGACACGGATTCGAATGACCGGCTGCCACCGTGTCGATTTGTGCGTTCACGGTCCTACCTCCTTCAGGTGTTCGTAAGCCTCCGCGATGTCCTCGCGGTCCATCAGCGCGTCGACGGCGGCATCGAGCTTGCGCCGCTGCGCGGCGGTGAGGCTGGCGGCAAAGGTCTCCATCCCCGCCTGGCGCACGACGACGAGCGTGTCGACGATCTTCTTGCCGTTGGCGGTGATCGCGATGCGGCGCACGCGCCGGTCGTCGGGGTCCTCGACCCGGGTGGCGAGCCGCTTCTTGACCAGGCCGTCGACGGCCCGGCTCATCGAGGGAACGGAGACGCCAAGCGCCTCCGCCAGCTCGCCGACCTGCCGCGCCTCGGTCTCTTCGCCCAGCCCACCCAGCTCGAGCAGAGCCTTGGACTGGGTCATCGAGAGGCCGCTCTCCTCGATCACCCGCAACACATTGCCGCGGTCATAGAGAAAGAGGTGGCGCAGCAGGGCGCTGATCCGCGCCGCGGTCTCCTGCGCCTCGGGACTGGCCTCGGGGGAAGCCACCTCGTTGACTAGTGCCGCAATGTCGCTCGCTTGCATGCCAGCAATAGTTGCATAACCACAACTATTATGCGAGAGAAATAATTGTGCCTGTGATGCTTATCACAGAGCGGGGTGATCCTCCCCGCGATACGGCCCAGGCTTGGGACGCGGCGAGCCACCGGGCAGGGCAAGCCGCAGGATCGTCCGCTGCACCATCCCCAGCTGCTGCCCGAAGGGGCCGCTGTTGTAGGGCAGGCCGTAGCGCTCGCAGATCTGCTTGACCTGCGGCGCGATCTCGGCATAGCGGGTGCTCGGCAGGTCCGGGAAGAGGTGGTGCTCGACCTGGTAGCCGAGGTTGCCGCTGGCGACGTGGAAGAGGGGGCTGCCCTCGATATTGGCCGACCCCGTCAGCTGCCGGACGTACCAGCCGCCGGGGCTCTCGTCCTCCACCTCCGCCTGACTGAACGTGTAGGTCTGGTCGGGGAAATGGCCGCAGAAGATGATCGCGTAGGCCCAGACGTTGCGGGCCACGTTGGCCGCCGCATTGGCCGCCGCGGCCGCCCGGTATGCCCTGGCCCCTTTGCCGAGCGAGCGTCGTAGGCTGCCGGCCAGCCCACCGCGCCGGCGCCGGCGACCCGGCTCACGGCGATCGGCCACCGCCTCCAGCGCCAGCTCGGCCCCGGCGGTTGCCAAACCGCTCAGCAGCGGCCAGGCGACGTAGTCCTTGACGATCTGGCTTTTCGCCTTGCCGACGATGCCCTTGACCTGGCGCTTCACCTCGGCCTCGGACTTCTCCCCCCTGCGGATCGCCTCGTAGTCCATGTCGTGGAGGGCGACCCCCCACTCGAAGAAGGCCATCAGCAGGAGGTTGTAGAGGGGCTGGAAGAGGTAGACCGGGTGCCACTTCTGCTGCGGATCGATTCGCATGATCTCGTAGCCCAGGTCCTTGTCCTTACCGCGGATGTTGGTGAAGGTGTGGTGGACGTAGTTGTGCGAGTGCTTCCAGGCCTCGGAAGTCGAGGCCGTGTCCCAGTCCCAGGTCGAGGAGTTGATCTGGGGATCGTTCATCCAGTCCCACTGCCCGTGCAGGACGTTGTGGCCGATCTCCATGTTCTCCAGGATCTTCGCCATCGAGAGCGCCGTCGTGCCGGCGAGCTGGGCGGGCCGGTTGCCGGCGCCAAGCAGCAGCACGCGGCCGAGCACGGCGAGCCGACGCTGCATCGCGATCATGCTTTCGATGTAGCGCCGGTCGCGTTCGCCCAGGTCGGCGAACACCCGGTCGCGGATCTCGTCGAGCTCGAGGGCGAGCTGGTCGAGCTGCTCCGCCGAAAGGTCGGCGAGCGGGCTCTTGACCTCAGCAGTCGCGGTCATGGTCTCCCTTTCGTAGGTTCAAAGTGCGATCTCGATCGGTCCCTCAGGAGCGTTGACGCAGGTGCGGATCATCTCTCCCTCACTGCCGTGGACCTTCCCGGTGCGCAGGTCGCGCACCTCCCCCTTGCAAAGCCTGCCGACGCAGGTGTGGCAGATGCCCATCCGGCAGCCGAAGGGAAGCGTCGCACCCGCCTCCTCGCCACCGGCGAGGATCGGCGTTCCGCTGTCGCAGCGGGCCTCCACCCCGCTTTTGGCGAAGCGCACGGTGCCGCCCTCGCCTTCGCCCGGCTCGCCGCCGATCACCGGTTGGAAGCGCTCCATGTGGAGCAGCTCGCGGTCGCCGTCCTGCTCCCAGCGCTCGCCCATCGCCTCGAGCATCGCGGCCGGGCCGGAGAGGAAGGCGTGGCGATCGCGCCAGTCGGGACAGAGCCGGTCGAGGTCGGCGGCCGCGATTCTTCCCCGCTCGCCGGTGATCTGCAGATGCAGTTCGTAGCCCGGATGAGAGCTATCGATCTCGTCGAGCAGGCCGGCGAAGATCACCCCCTCGCGATCACGGGAGGAATGGATGTGGACCACGTCGCCGATGGCGTCGTCGTGGTGCAGGCTGCGGACCATGCTCATGATCGGCGTGATCCCGCTGCCGGCGCTGATGAAGAGCAGCTTCCGCGGCGCCGGATCGGGCAGCACGAAGGTGCCTTCGACCCCGCCGAGCCGCACGATGTCCCCCGGCCTGGCGCGACGCGCCAGATAAGGAGAAACCTTGCCTGAGTCGACGAGCTTCGGGGTGATGCTGATGCAGCCGTCGGGCCGCTCGGGCTCGGAGGTGAGGGAGTAAGCACGCCAATGATGTACCCCGTCGACGACGACTCCGATCCTCAGGTATTGCCCAGGCCGATGGCCGGTCCACTCGAACCCAGGACGGATCAGCACCGTGACGGCGTCCGGCGTCTCCTGGTCGATCCGCTCGATTCGCCCGCGCAGCTCACGCGTGGACCAAAGCGGGTTGATCAGTTCCAGATAGTCGTCCGGGAGCAGCGGAGAGAACAGCGAACGGACGGCGTTCAGCGCCCTGCGTCGCAGCTTCGGGACGTTCGGTGTCGCTCCTCGCTCAGCCATCGGCAAGGAGTAGAGCTATCGAGGCAGGCGTCTTGCGTGGGAAGCCGCACGCTTCCTTCCCAGTGCCGCCGCGGCTGGAGCTAAGGTCGCCCCAGTGACATCGGCCGACCCTGTGCAGCTCGATCACGATCATCTCTGGCACCCTTTCACGCAGCAGCGGGATTGGTCTGAAGAAGAGCCGCTGATGATCGAGCGCGCCGAGGGCTCTCACCTGATCGGGAGCGACGGGAGCCGTTACCTCGACGGCGTCTCCTCACTCTGGTGCACGGTCCACGGCCACCGGCATCCCGGCATCGACGCCGCCCTGCTCGACCAGCTAGGCAAAGTCGCCCATTCGACCATGCTGGGGCTCTCCCATCCCGGCGCCGGCGAGCTCGCCGCCCGCCTCGTCGACCTCGCTCCGACCGGGCTCTCACGGGTCTTCTACTCGGAGTCCGGATCGACCGCGGTCGAGATCGCCCTGAAGATGGCCTTCCAGTACCAGCAGCAGCGTGGTGGCCAGCACAGGCGCCGCACCTCCTTCGTCCACCTGCGCGACTCCTACCACGGCGACACGATCGGCTCAGTCTCCGTCGGCGGCATCGACCTCTTCCACTCGACTTACCGGCCACTGCTGTTCCGTACCCACGCCGCGGAGCCGGGAAACGCCGGCGACCTCGAGCGCGTCCTTGCCGTCCACGAAGAGGAGATCGCAGCGGTCATCGTTGAGCCCTTGGTCCAGGGCGCCGCCGGCATGCTGACCCACCCGCCCGGCTACCTGGGCGAAGTGCGCGAGTTCTGTGACCGCTTCGGCGTGCTGCTGATCTGCGACGAGGTGGCGACCGGGTTCGGCCGCACCGGCAAGATGTTTGCCTGCGAGCACGAGGGAGTCGCCCCGGACCTGCTCTGCCTCGCCAAGGGCCTGACCGGTGGCTACCTGCCGCTGGCCGCGACCCTGGCCACCGAGCGAATCTACGAGGGCTTCCTCGGCGCCCCGGAGGAGTACCGCACCTTCTTCCACGGCCACACCTACACCGGCAACCCGCTCGCCTGCGCCGCCGCCCTGGCCAGCCTCGATGCCTTCGAACAGGAGCGGACGATCGAGGCCCTGCAACCGAAGATCGACCTGCTCTGGGAGCTACTGGCCGAGGTCGAGTCGATGCCCGAGGTGACAGAAGTGCGCGGCCGCGGCGTTATGGTCGGCATCGACCTCGGCGAGCACGATCCGGCCCTGCGCCTCGGCCACCAGGTCACCCTCGAGGCCCGCAACCGCGGCGCGATCATCCGCCCGCTAAGTGACGTCGTCGTCCTCATGCCCCCCCTCTCGATCTCCGAAGACGAGCTACGACGCCTGGTCGAGATCACTCGGGAGTCGATCCGCGCCGCTTGCGGAGATCAAGCCGCCAGGCGAACGGCGACGTCGAGCGTGACGACGCGGTCCGGCGCAGCGATCGCTGCCTGAGCGGCCGCGATCAAAGCCTCAGCGTCAAGCTCATACCGCTCAGCAGCCGCCCGCAGCGGCTCCTTCTTTGCGTGTCGGCTGAAGCGCATACCCGCCTAAGAGCTGCGCCGCACAAACCCTCCCCCGCTTCGCCAATAGATTCTTTCTGTGACGGATCGCGACCCCGCCCGTAGTAAGGGCGTGAGTGAGACTCTCGTTGCCACGGCCGCCGATGCTCCCCGCGAGGGCGATCTCGCCTTCGACGAGCCCTACCGCTCGAGCCGGGACGACGTCTATGCCTATGCCGCCGGCCTGGTCCGCGACCGCGCTGCCGCCGAGGACGTCACCGCAACTGCCTTCGAGCGCGCCTACCGCAAGCGCTCGCGCTTCGACCCTCGCCGCGGCAACGGGCGAGCCTGGCTTTTCGGGATCGCCCGCAACGCCGCCCTGGACGAGCTGCGCCGGCGCGGCCGGCAGGCCGAGCTGAGCGCTGAGCCGATCGACACCACGAGTCCCAACACTGAGCACAGCGAGCTGCGCCTACTGCTGATCGGGGCGCTCGAGAAGCTCGACGCCCGGGAGCGGGAGCTGGTCGCCCTGAAGTTCTTTGCCGGCCTTTCAAATGTCGAGATCGCGGCGGTGCTCGAGATCGGCGAGTCGAACGTCGGAACCAAGCTGCACCGCGCCGTCACCAAACTGAGGGAGGTCTGCGATGGAGCGTTCTAATGAGTACGAGGACGTAGCCGTCGCCCTCGCGGAAGTGAAGCCAACTCCGCGCGAGGACTTCGCGGCGGAGTTGGACGAGCTGGTCGCGGCGGGCTTCCCGCGCAAATCCCGCAGCGGCCGGCCCTGGGCGCTCGGGGCTCGATTTGGCCGCCTCTCGCCGCAGCGCCTGCTCTTCGCCACCGGCGGCGCCGCGCTCGCCGCGATTGCGATCGCCACCATCGTTATCGCGAGCAACGACCCTGCTACCGAACCCGTGGCACTCGACAGTGGGCGCCGCCTCGATTCGCGCCCCCAAACCCAGCTCTCGGAGCCCGTCCCCCAGGCCGCTCCTGGGACCACAGGCCGGTCAACCGGCTCCAGCGCTGCTGGCAGCGTCACCGGCCAGTCAACCGAATCCAGCGCCGCTGCCGAGTCCGTGAAGGAATATTCGACTTCGCTCCCAAATTCGAATTCCTCGTATCCGACACTCAGCCGTACCACCCACCGCGAGATCGAACGCTCGGCAGAGATCGCCCTGCTCGCCGACCCTGCTGACGTCGCCGACGACTCGGCGAAGGTTTTCAGCGCCGTCCACGACGCTCGCGGCATCGTCCTGCGCTCGACGACCACAGCGGGAAGAAATGCCGGTGCGCACTTCGACCTGCTGATCCCGAGCGCACGGCTCGGCGATGCCCTCGCCGCCTTCTCGACGATCGACGAGGTCCGCACGCGCCACGAGGCGACCGCCGACATCACCAAGCCCAGCGTCACCGCCAACGAAGAGCTGCAGGACTCCCGGGCAAGGATCGACGGGCTCCTCGCCCAGCTTTCCACCGCCGAAATCGAATCCGAACGGGAAGCGATCGAAGCTGAGCTGCGCGGCGAGCGCCGCCACGCCGCACGCCTGCGCTCCCAGGTGGCGAGGCTGCACCAGCGCGCCGACTTCTCCCGCGTCTCGCTCCGAATCGAAAGCGACTCCTCGTCAGAGGCCCCAGGCGGCGACTGGGGAATTGACGACGCCTTCGGCGACGCCGGTCACATCCTCGGCATCGCCGCCGGCGTCATCCTGGTCGGCCTCGCCATCGTCGCTCCGCTGGCGCTGATCGCCCTTCTCGCCTGGCTCGCCCACCGTCTCTGGCTGCGAAGCCGCCGCGAGCGGGCGCTCGGCGCGTAGCCGACATCGACCCACTCTGGCTGGGGTGAACCTCGGATGCGCCCGTATATGGTGGCTCGATGGAGGAGAGACAGCGTGGACCCGCCGAGGCGCCCAACCTCGGAACGCCCGCGGAGCCTCGGCCGGCGGCGTCCGTCGTACTCCTGCGGCGCGGCGGCAAGCACCAGGACCGGGCGCTCGAGGTGCTGCTGCTGAAGCGAAGCGAGGAGTCGAAATTCATGCCCGGGGTCTGGGTCTTCCCCGGTGGCGCCGTCGATCCGGAGGACGGCGCAAGCGAGGCCGGCTACCGGGCCTGCGCCGTACGGGAGCTGGAGGAGGAGGCAGGGATCGCCTTGGCCGCTGAGGAGGAGCTGGTGCTGTTCTCGCGCTGGATCACGCCGGAGGTCATCTCGCGTCGCTTTGACGCCTGGTTCTTCCTGGCTCTCGCTCCAGCCCACACCCCGCCGAAGGCGGATGGCGTAGAGACCGTGGACGCCGGCTGGTTCGAACCGGCAAAGGCCCTGGAGGCTCAGCGTGCCGGCGAGCTGGTGCTTGCCTTTCCCACGATCGCGCAACTCGAATCGCTGCTGCCATTCAAGACTTCCGACGCGGCGATCGCGGCGCACCGGGGGCACCCGGTCGAACCGATCCTGCCGAAGGTCATCGGCACGATGGAGGACAACCGCGTCGTCCTCCCCGGCGATCCCGACTACCCCGCCTAGGCTCAGACTGGCGCGAGCTTCGAGGCTGAGTCCTAGTCAACTGCTGGGAACGGCTCCAGACCAGCGTGCCAGGGGCCGGGCGGATAGGTGTGAATGCCGCTCTCCTCCATCTCCCCCTGCAGGCGTTTGAACAGCTGGCCGGCGTTTTTCAGCATCGCTTTCAGTTCATCCTCGCTGCGCTCGCGCAAGCGCCAGAGGAACCAGAGCTGGCGATCGTTGATGCCGAAGTCGATCTCGCCGGTCATCGTCGTCGCCCAGCCGAGGAAGCCGGGGCTGAACAGCTCGCGCAGGGCGACCGGGTCGTACTCGCGCGGGACGGTGGCCTGGAAGCGCTTGTTGAAGTCGATCGACTCGAACTCGACCTTGCGGGCAAAGCGCTTGGTGGCGACCTCGTGGCCCTCGATCGACTCGACGTTGAAGGCGGGCACGACCTGGGCGAGGTCGGGCATGTGCGCCTTGGCGAGGATCGCCGTCGGCAGGATCGCCTTGCCGAAGAGGCCGCCGACTTCCTTCTCGTCGGCGTCGCAGCATGAGCCCCAGAAGCCCTCGGCCAGCTGCCCGGTGAGGCGGTTGGCGCCGCCGACGCAGAGCGCCACCGGCCCGTCCTTGGGGTTGATCCCGCCAACCGGCTCATATTTCAGCCCGTGCCGCTCGCCGTACTTGGCGACTGCCTCGGCCCATTCCTGCGCTTCTTGCTTGGCTCCCATCGCACGCCGATCCTATGCAGTTGGCCGGTGAGCCAGTTAGGATGGGCTCAATGACTATCGCCATCATCGTGGTGGTCGCGATCATCGTTATCGCGGTCCTCTACTTCATTGCCAAGCGCAACTCGATCATCGCCTCGCGCAACCGCGTCGACGAGTCGTGGAGCGGAATCGACGTGCAGCTGAAGCGGCGTCACGACCTCGTGCCAAACCTGGTCGAGACGGTCAAGGGCTACGCCGAGCACGAGAGCTCGACCTTCGAGAAGACGACCCAGGCGCGGGCCGAGGCGATGGCAGCCCAGGGCGTCGAGGAAACCGCCAAGGCAGAGCAGAAACTGACCCAGGCGCTGGCCGACGTCAAGGTCGTGGCGGAGAACTACCCGACCCTGCGCGCCACTGAGAACTTCCAGCAGCTCAGCCGCAACCTCTCCGAGTTGGAGGACGAGATCCAGGCCTCGCGGCGGATCTACAACTCCAATGTGCAGTCCTACAACACCGACATCGAACAGTTCCCGGGCTCGATCATTGCCAACCAGGGCAACTTCACAAAACGCGAGTTCTTCGAGATCGAAGATCCCGGCGACCGCGAGCCGGTCTCGGTCAGCTTCAGCAAAGGCTGAGGCCTCTAAGCTTTTTCCATGACGACCGCCACCGAGCAGACACTGTGGATTTGCGAGAGCTGCGGCTTCATCTATGACCCGGCGATCGGCGATCCCGATGGCGGCATCCCGCCCGGAACCAAATTCGAGGACATTCCCAAGGACTGGTTCTGTCCGGTCTGTGGCGCCAGAACCTCGGACTTTCGCCCGCTGGAGCCCGGCGAGGCTTAGGCCCGCGGGGGAGCCGGCTTGAAGTACGACTACGACTGGCTCGTTGTGGGCTCCGGTTTCGGAGGCTCGGTTTCAGCCCTGCGGCTGGCCGAGAAGGGCTACTCGGTTGCCGTGCTCGAGTGCGGCAGCCGCTTCCGCGACGAGGACTTCGCCGAGTCGACCCTGCGCCAGCCACGGCGCTATTTCTGGGCGCCGAAGCTGGGCATGCGCGGTGTTCTGCGCCTGACCTTCTTCAAGGACGTCTTCGTCGTCTCCGGCAGCGGCGTCGGCGGGGGCAGCCTCGGCTACGCCAACACGCTCTACCGCGCCCGCCCCGCCTTTTTCAAGGACCGGCAGTGGGCCGAGCTCGGCGATTGGAAAGCCGAGCTCAAACCCCACTACGAGACCGCTGAACGAATGCTCGGAGTCGTCGAGTACGAGGGCATGGGCGCGGCCGACAAGCTGCTGAAGGAATACGGGGAGGAGATCGGCGTCGGCGAGACCTTCACCAACACCCGGGTCGGAGTCTTCTTCGACAAACCCGGGGTCGAGGTCCCCGACCCGTTCTTCGGTGGCGAGGGGCCGGCGCGAACCGGTTGCATGCGCTGCGGCAGCTGCATGGTCGGCTGCCGCCACGGCGCCAAGAACACGCTGGTCAAGAACTACCTCTGGTTCGCCGAGAAGCTCGGGGTCGGGATCGAGCCCGAACGCCAGGTGACCGAGATCAGACCGCTGGGCGCGGCGGACGGCTCCGACGGCTACGCGGTGACGAGCGAGCGCTCCGGCGCCTGGCTGCGCAAGCAGCGGCGCACCGTGACCGCGCGCGGCGTGGTCGTCGCCGCCGGCGCTCTCGGCACCAACAACCTGCTCGCCAACTGCCGTCACAGCGGTGCCCTGCCGCGGCTCTCCAACCAAATCGGGGCCGTGATCCGGACCAACTCGGAGTCGATCCAGTCGGTCACCGCGATGGACGATGAGCGCGACTTCAGCCGCTCCGTGGCGATCACCTCCAGCATCTACCCCGATCCCGACACCCACATCGAGGTCGTCACCTACGGCGAGGCCGGCGATGCGATGAGCGGCACCTTCACAGCGATGACCGGTCCTGGCACCAGGCTGACGAGGGCGCTGAAGTGGATCGTCGCGATGGCGCGCCACCCGTGGCAGACGCTGCGAATGCGAATTCCCTATCGCTGGTCACGGCGAACCGTGATCCTGCTGGTGATGCAGACCGTCGACGCGGCGATGAAGCTGCAGCCGAAGCGCAAGCTGTTCGCGCGCGGGGTGAGGCGGCAGACCGAGCAGAATCCGGACCGACCGAACACGATATACCTACCAGCCGC
>Ga0157374_10001962_pt1 | contig 17258 bp, 15 predicted proteins | sample M25metaG_FD_115308 | JGI IMG/M metagenome (GOLD analysis project Ga0157374, IMG submission 115308) | Miscanthus rhizosphere microbial communities from Kellogg Biological Station, Michigan, USA - M2-5 metaG | ecosystem: Host-associated > Plants > Roots > Rhizosphere > Soil | place: USA: Michigan...
GTGCGAGCAACACCGGTAACTAACACAGCCGCTGCGGCAATTACATAGAGTAGATCAACGCGCGCTAGCCGGCGAATAACGGCAGCATTAATCCATTCGATACGGCAAAGAGCCGCTTCGCTAGTAAGGAAAACGACCACCGCGAGAATGGCCGTTATATGAGCATAAGCGAGCAGAGCCTCTATTAGCATTATGTTGCGGCTCCTGCATCTTTTGCCGGCAGAAAACCGATGGCGGACCAATCAAGTTTATCTCCTCCCTGCGCAAGCAATGTAAGAAAGCGATCCCGTATCAAACTCGCCAGCGGCATCGGTACCTGCAGTTGTTCCGCCGCGGCTAAGATTAAACGCATATCCTTTTGTCCTAAGGGCGCTGCGAACCCGGCAGGCTCGAACGCGCGATCGGCAATCAGTCCGCCATAAGTTTTATAAACCGGCACGTTAAACAAAGTCGATGTCAGAAGGTCAAGATATTCCCGACGATCGATACCGCCCTTATCTACCAACGCCATCGCCTCACCGACCGCTTCGATAACGGAGGCGATAAGAAAATTACCGCTTAGTTTTACCAAGTTCGCTGCGGATGGATTATCGGATATTACAAATGTTTTTTTACCGACAGCATCGAGTAACGGCATAGCCATATCGATCGCGCGAGAATTTCCCGCCGCGACAACAAATAACTCTCCTACCGCAGCCACATTCGGCCGACCAAAAACCGGCGCCGACACAAAATCTTGCCCGGCTTTTAGATGCGCGTCGGCGAGTCGCGTAGTCAATGCCACACTAATGGTGCTCGATGAAATGTGCAATGCGCCTTTAGCCAAACATTTAAGCACGCCCTCTTCGCCGAATATGACATTCTCAACCGCAGCATCATCGGCAAGCATTGTAAAAACGGCTGCACATTCGCCAATGTCCGATATATGCGACGCCAATATTGCGCCTTGATCCAATAAAGGCTGTGCTTTCTCTGAAGAGCGGTTATAAACCATTACTTCATGCCCGGCCTTTAATAAATTGGCGGCCATGCCGGATCCCATTTGGCCTAGCCCGATAAATCCGACTTTCATGATTGATATACCCTGTCGACTGTAGAATTCATCTCACAAATATCCGGGGATACGCCACCCGGATATTTATGAAATAAGTCCTAGATATGACTATAGAGAACGGCCATCGAAGTGCTTAACGGGAAGAGACGAAAATTCCACGCCCTCCAAACAACGAACATTAATCGCGGCCATTTTATTGCCGGATGGATCGCTTCCTTCACCGAATGGATGAATGCCGCAGGTGGGACAAAATCGATGTTTGATGACGTGTTTATTAAATTCATAGGTACTGAGCTTTTCGTCGGAAGTCAGTAAGTTCAATTTATTCCTAGGAACAAACCACATCAGCGAACCTTTCCTGGAGCAAATCGAACAATTGCATTCCGCTACCTGGTTTAGCTCTCCTTCAACTTCGAACGCGACTTGCCCACAGTGACAGCTACCTTTGTAATTCATCTTGATACTCCGTTCGTTTTGTTAAAAAACCATTCTAAGCATCGAGCCAAGCAGCAATATCAATCGATAACAATGCTTTGAACATCTATCTCACTTACCGGATATGTAAGCTTGAGATCTTCTAAAGTGTTTACCAATACACGAGAAATAAAAAGATTGCGATTGGTTTTTGAATCGGCCGGAACCACGTACCAAGGCGCACATTTCGTCGATGTATTTTCCAATGCATCTTCATAGGCTGCTCTATATTCATCCCAATATTTTCTTTCCTCCACATCACCTAATTGAAACTTCCATCGCTTATCGGGATTGGAAAGACGTTCCTGCAGACGCGCCTTTTGTTCATCCTTGGAAATGTGTAGAAAAAACTTGCAAAGAATAGTGCCATTCTCGGCGAGCATAGACTCAAATTCGTTTATTTGCCGCAGTCGCCGCTTTACTTCCTTTTTGTCGATCCATCCGTGCACGCGTGTAATAAGAACATCTTCATAGTGGCTGCGATTAAAAATAACGATTTCCCCATTAGCGGGAACATGCCGATGAATCCGCCATAAAAAATCATGGCTTTTCTCTTCGTCGGTTGGCCCTTTGAAATTGGCAACGCGTAAACCAAGCGGATCGACCGATTTAAATACATGCCGAATAGTTCCATCTTTACCCGAGGTATCCATACCTTGCAGCACAATTAAAAGCTTCCGGGCGCTCGCACCATAAAACACGTCTTGCAGTTCATCGAGGCGATTAGATAGCTTGGCCAGCATCTCTATATTTTGTTGTTTCGTGCCCGGCGATGCACTGCGATCCTTCGTATCGAACTTTGAAAGATCGACCTTTTTATCTGGCTTAATGCGAAATTTTTCCATTGGGCGCCTATTTATAAAGATTTATTGTCAGTGATTTTACCGCGTACAGGATAGAACGGTGGATTAGAAGAAATCACGCAGATGCCTACACTCAAATTTGTTATTATCCGCTCCCGCCCTTTCTATACACCATCCTGTTAGAAGGGATAGACTAAGAGCGTCTAACAAAATGACTCTGGCGTGTTCCGTCTGCTTGCCATACGGCTTGCACTGTCTACGCTGGCGCACCTAGCCAGAGCCATTTTGTTAGACGTTCTAAATCACTAAAATTTTGATAGAACCGCTATGAAATTCGAACACCTCATTCAAATCAACGACCCGCTATTTCCACTCTTGCCCCCTCTGACTCGGGAGGAAATATGGAACGGATTAATTCAAAGAGCCCATGATCCAGTCCCCTTCATATTGGGATTAAATGGCTGCACCATTACCGAAAAGAGTCACGCTGAGAATCAAGTGGTGCTAAGCAGAATATTAGATTACGGAACTTTTCAGGTGCATGATCGAGTCACCTTCGATGGACAGCGAGTGGTAACCGATGTGCAAGGGTCCTCCACATGGCCGACCAGCCGCCTCACGATTACCATAGAAGAACCCAATCAATACGAGCTTTTTATGCGCTTTATTTATGAATGGGATGAAGCCAAGTCGTCCGAGAGCGAGCTAGATGAAACAACTCGCGCGATTCGAGAGCAAGCATACATCAGCAGCGACATTGATACAGTACAAAAAATTCGAGAAATCGCCGCATTAAAAAAATGCCATTGAGCAAATGCTAATTCACGGTTCCGAAAATCGCGGAGTAGTCGTTAGCGTTCGATCATTTGTGCCAATAAACGAATCACGCGCTCCGTAGATCATGAGAAGTCGACCTCGATACTAGCAGCACTGCGCGTTGCAATCCAATTACGAATGCCTCTACCCGGCACTTGCCTTCATCACAGCGATCGAGGTTGCCAATATGCTAGTGCACGATACTGAGAGGCATTAAAACACTACGGCTTGCTCGGCTCGATGAGTGATGTAGGTAATCCTTATCGCAACGCGCAGGCTGAGAGCTTTATAAAAACGCTTAAGGTCGAAGAAGTTTATTTGGCAAGCTATGAGATGTTTGCGCATGTCGCAACCCGACTGCCTCGATTTATTGACGACGTTTATAATGCTAAGCGAAGGCATTCAGCTCTCGGTTATATTTCTCCTAATCAATTCGAGGCACAACTGTTTTATCTCGGGGTATGTCCCTTCAATTGTGAAGCCGCAGGAGCGGGCGGGTGAGCTGGCGTTATATTTCGAGTGACACTTTGGACTATGCCGTTTTTAACCTTGACGGTATCACCTACATTGAGTGGTTCATGGTAGTGGATCTCCGCAGCTGTTGTCTTTATAACCGTCGCCTCTTGCTTTGATACTGATGAAAGCATTTTTTTCACCGCCGATTTCGCAATCTTGATATAGATAGCACCATTGTTAACGACTTTTACCTTGCCATCGAAGTCTTTGTGATTTGCCGCGGTATCGATTTTGTAGGCGGCGTTTTTCAATGCTGTGGTAAGTGCTGCGTTTTCATCGAACGGCGGATCTATGGGCGTATCATGTTCGGTCGCCGGACCTGCTTCCTCGATATCATCCGGAGAGACGCGATCTTTTCCTTTTGATTGACGCGATAACTGGTTTTGTAAATCAGCCACCTTTTGTGTTAACCGCTCTATTTCATTAGTGAGGAAATTTCTTTCTTCTTCTGCTTGTGATCTCAACTGTGTTGTAGCAAGCACCATTTGCCTGTTTTCCAGTTGCAGAACTTCAGAGAAATTTCGATCCCGAACGCGCGCATACTCTTCCGAAAATGTTTTTAATTCGCCGCGTGCCTGCTCTGTTATCGATTCTCCTTTTACTAAATTCAAATTAACCTTTACTTTATCTCTCTGGTTTTCTAACGATCCTTTTACAGCTTTTAAAGTATTATCCGTCTGGAGATCGGGAATTGCTTCTAATCGATGGATCAATCGTTCAAGCTCATCATCAATAATGAGTAATTTATGCTTTTCCTGGTATGCTTCCCTTCTTTGCAAAACGCTATCTTGGCCCTGTTCGTTAACGGTTGCCCACCGGTTGGCATACTCTGACTGAGCCGTCATTTCTTTCTTAATGCAAGCTCCTAAAGCTTTCTTTAATTCATTACATGCTGATTGCCAATTTGCTTGAAGGACCGGCAGCGTATAGGGTCTCGCCTCTTTATAAACTTCTCGATAAAGTTTAATTTTCTGCGCTTGCGCATCCAATACATGCCACACACTTTCAAGATGCGGAAGCGATAGTATCTGCAGTGCATCTTGAATACTTTTGAAATACGTTTTAGCGCTGTCATCAGTGAGCCTTCTAACAACCGGCTCATGCTTAGCCTTTGTAAATTCGTTTAATGTTTTAATGGCACGCGCTCGGTCCTCCATCCAAGGCTATATGAACTTGATAATATTCTTCAGTCAACTTCATATCGGTTGTATTAATTGACTGGGTTAATTCGTCTCTTTGGGCCGGTTGCGTTTCGAAGACAATTAGCAGTTTCTGGTACTCGTCTAATAGATTTCTAGGTAAATCGCGGTCATTTTCAAGCAACGCGAGTTTTTCCTCTTCCTGAAAATGGGACGGAAGAGGTAGTGAAATACTGTTAAGCGTCTTAATAGGAGTCGGCCAAAGTGCGTAATCGGAGTCTAGACTTTTCAGGTTTTTTTCGGCTTCATCCACCTTTTGTAACAGAGCAGACAACGCTTCATTAGGTTTTTGGTGTTGGCCATGCTGTGCTAGAGAATCTTTTATGTCTTGTAATTGAACAGAAAATTTCTCTTCTTTTTCTTTGCATCGTTGTTCGGCCACTTCAACATTTTTTATAAGAATTTTTATGCTATTAACTTGAGAATTATCCGATAATCCTTTTGCCAAAAGATCATTACAAATGGCTTTAAGCTTCACCGCGTAACCGCTGAATATTTTTGCCGCCTCCGTTCTTGAGGGCGTCAAACTTTCTTGGTGTTTAACCCACTGAACTAAATTGCTCTCTAAAACAGCTTCTCGCCAAAGAAGGTCAACATGGACAAAATAATTAAGGCGTTGCTGAACGATTAGACGTTTTTGATAGACGGCCTCGTTTGTTTTATCGTCTAACAAGGCCCTCATTGAGAAATCTATATCATTCATTCTAGTAAGCAGATTCACAAGAAAGCCAAGCTGCCCGCATGTTCTTCGCGACTCTGCGGCTTGTGCTTTCCGTTTATCAACGCTCGATCGCCATATGAATTTACTTTGTGCAGCTGCATGCATCCGCTCTTCCATTGCAAATGGTTTGTGTCACCATCTCGCGGTAAAGCGCTTTTAACTCTTTGAGAAGATCTTTTCTGTGCGCTCGCTCCGCCATTAATGATTCCTGGGTTAATGCGGAAAGCGGTGATACTTCAGGATTCATGGGAAATCCCGCTAACGCCTGGTTAGCTTCATGCGCGACTTTATTATATTTTGCCGTGGTATCGTTCCACTCTGTTAGTAGTTGCTTTTCATTCTCTATCAGTGCTGCTCTATCCTTTTCATTTGTCACCACGGCTAAATCCCGGTCGAGCGATGATAGGTCTATGGCATCTAAATAGATCGTTAGATTGTTCCATCTGCCATGTTGTAGTGCGGGAAGTCCGATTTCTGATAGATAGGAGGGGCCTTCGGCCTGAAATTCCGCACCGTTTTTAAACCTCTCCGAATTTGATTTCCATAGCCTGTTTTCCCGTTTTTCGAGTTCTGTAATTGACATTTCCGGGGCGGCTTTCCTAGTGGCATAGCCACCTTGAATAGCGACCTCTTCCCAAAATACATACGTGGTATCGGAATGATGTCTAAAGTGACCGTCAATACCAATACAACGAAGCAGAGCTTCAGTATTATTTTTTAATTCCGGTCGTTCGCTAATTTCATTAACAAGGTTGGTTGCCAAGGCATGCACATGGACAAGTAATTCGATCGCGACTCTTAAATTAAATCCATAGGCTGGATGCTGCACGGTTTTTATAATCCTCCCCCCTTCATCTTCGTAAACAAATCCATCTTTCCCTAATACCGGAATAGTGTCTAAAGCGAAATGACCAAGAAGATTACGCGCGGTTACGAGGAGGTAGCGATTACCTATAACGGGCCGACTGATTGCAGCCTTTATCAAGCTGGCCGCATTATATTGTTGCCTATTGGAATAAGATCGATCTCCATCGAATAGTGGATTAAGGGAAAGAAATGTAAGAAAAAATCTTTCTCGTAGCGCCAATGTTCGATCGATTACTCCTCTCATCGCATGCCGAAACACGTTTATATCGAACATCGCGTAGTCAGGATGGGTTTTTAGTAATTCTATTTCATTGCTAATAATCTGTTCTATTTCTTGTTCATTTGCATTCGTCGATCTAACTGCTTCTCTGATTAGACGATTATGAACAGATATATTTTCATTTGTTTTATGTGTTTTGAGGGTTGATAACGCATACACCTGCTTAACAACATTGAATGCACGCTCCCAGTCATTAGGCATATCCACAAAATAATCAAAATCTCTAATGTCAGAAGAAGTCGGATCTGACCGATAAGTGCTACGTGCAAGGCGAGTGAATGCACTTTCGATCATTGATTCAAATTTCTGAGCGAATTGACCTTCAAGAGAAGAAACTCTTTGCCTATAAAGATTTTGCCGTTCATCTAACTCAGCGAGTTTTTTTTCTTGGTCTTCAACGGAAAGATTCGATACGGTTAAGTCAACAGACGGCAGTTTTTTTTCTATCTCGCTTCTTAATGCGTCAATCGATGCATCCGTCGTAATCGCGAGTTGCTCAATTTGTTCTTTCTCAAGATGAACATGCCATTCCCGCAATATTCGTGAAGTTAGTGTATTAATCCGTATGGATTGTCTGGTCTCAAGTAGTCCTTTAAATCCTATATCCTTCCAAATAGCGTCCATGTCAGGAATTGGCGAAGAAGGAAACATAAGCCGATAGAAAAGAGATAGATCGTCGGCTACCCTTGCCAGGTCTTCTGGATAAACATTTAAAAAAATGTTGGAGGAAGGTAATTTGTCATATTCAACATTGGGATCGATGTTTCGTTGCTTCGATCTTGAGGGATCAAGACCTCGTAGAGATGCAGTGTACTTTTCCCACATAAAATTTGATGAGTTTCCATCACCGTGCGGACGTCTGTAACTGGCCAGTCTGCGAAGAGCAAATAATTTCGCGGTGGTAGATGCCCATGCCGCCACATAGCCATCGCTGAGGGAAAGCTCGCTGCGATTTACTTGATCTGTAACCAATACTAAGAAGTCATGTAAAGTAGTGCCATGGATTAACTGGGTAAGTAGATAATTAAATATTTGGTCGCTGTTTGAATCGTCGCGTATTGCTCTGATTCCGTATTCCTGAGGATAGAGCGCCCATGCTTTTGGGAAGCGCTTTGCAAATTCGCCGAACAACCTCAATACCTCTTCTTCATTTTGAAATTCTGAAATACCTGCTTTGGATGGGTTGACTAACTTCTTAGCGGCATACGGGTACTTAGCATCGCTATGCTTACTTTTTACGCGCGCCTCATAAACCTCTCCGTATCCACCCTCACCAATTTGTTTACCTATTTCCAACTTAACGTAATTAGAAGGCGTAACTGGCCTATTTTTGTCCGCAGGAAACGACGGTGAAAGGAGCATTTCTTGGGAGGGAAATGGTAAAAGATCCTCCGACTTTGGAATTGAGGCACGTGCGAATCCATGAAGAACTTTTAATCGATCATCTAAGGGCAAACGCCGAACTGCTTGGACGTTGATATTGGGTTTATTATCTTCCGACCATTGAGATAACTTTTTCTCTGCTAGTTTTACGAAATCCGGATCGTTTGGATTATCTTTTTTATAAGCGCCAGTAATGGCTTTCATGTCATTACAGTCTTTTTCGATCTCCTCGGCCGTATAACTCTCAAATTCTTCGATCGATTCAACTGCTGATTTTTTTTGGGCATGAACCAATGATTCAGCATCGTTAATAAAGATATCCAACTCATCCGCATCTAATGATGCTAAGCGCGGCGACGTCAATCGGCTTTCCGAGCGATTTCCAAGCGATTATTTTTTCAGTTAAGGCTTGTTGGCGCTCGAACGGGGTCTTGATAGCTAAAATTGACTTGAGGGCTTCGCGATTATTTTCTATTTCTAATAGCTCTTCAGGACTAAGAGGCGGGCGTAAATTATTAGCTAGGGAAGCGGATTTGTATTGTGGTGGTTCAGCTGTACCAAAAAGTTGTCGTAGCTGTGTTTCAATAGCAATAACGTTTACGTCACCGAGAAGCATCCGGCTTTTCATTTCGTCTAAATTAGCCATGGTGGATCCTCATGCGTTTATAAAGCCATTGCAGCTGAACAAGCACAAATCGCGCCATAATCAACAGCTTATAAGGCACTAAAAATAAACAATAAATTATCTATGGCGACGGAAGGTGTTACAAGGACGAAAGAAGGAGGCGGGCGCGTGTTTGCGCTGATGAATATTAGTGATTTTTGGCTATTGCTTATGTATGCACATTCGTTTCGCTTAAATGTAGCGCACACGAGTGATCGGTGGTTCCGTGTGCGATTTGCAGGGTGCTGTTATCGTTGCTCGAATAATGTAAGCGCTCCGCCCCCCCTTTTTTCTCTAAGGTAAGTAGGTAAGGCAGTCGGCCCTGTCCCAGAGCCGTTTTAGCAAACGCGAACGGCGCCGCGACAACATCAACTGCCATTAATCGTCCGCATCGGACACATCGGCAGTTCCGTCCGCATCGGAATCTTCCGATCTAGACCGGTCCAGCTTAGCCCTGAGTTGTTCCACCTCGGAGAAAAAAGCGTCGTCGGTTTTTTCCGGTGCAAGACGGAATGCGGGCGGCTTCAACCGGCGGACATAATTCTGGTGATATGTCCCCACATGATTTTCCGATTGCACTAGGCTTTGCGTCGATATGGCGGCAATCGCAAGGGCCGCTACAATACTCCCCTTTAGCGGCAACCGCGACGGCCCGATTTCGCGTACGTGGAAAAAGCAAATAGTCGCGAGTAAAAGCCATGCACCGATATAAACATATCCGAGCATCGCGCCCCACGACAATGAAAAGGCGGCATAGTCGACGAGAACATCGCCGATAACGAAAATCAACATTCCTTTAAGGGCTATGACCAAATTAGCTTCGAAGTTCGCATGGCCGGAAAAAACCCGCGACAAGATAGCCCACAAGGTGGTCCAACCTAATGTAATAAGCGCAATTCCCAATACCGGAAAAATGTAATGGGAAAGCCTTTGTTCGACCGTTTCACCCAGCCACGCCGACAAGGCCTGCATCACCAATAAGGGCAATGCAAGATAGAGCACGGAGAGCCAGGAACGGCGCCCAGGCAACTTAACAATGCGCTCCGGCGCTACCGCATACTTCTCATCGCGAATGCGCAGGTAGGTTCGTCCAATGCGAATCGGGGCATCGCCATTGATGACGATTCGATTTTTTCTATCGTGGCTCTTATCGGCAAAAAGTCCGTTGGCCGTACCGAGATCCGCCGCCACCAGAACGCCCTCGCTATTGCGCGCAATGCGAATATGGCGCGGGGCGATATAAGGATCGTCGATGACTACGTCATTGTCGTAACCGCGGCCAATATGAATTTCCGTCCCACTACAGCGATAACGCGCCGCCACGTCTCGATGCCGCGACAACACTTCTACCCAAATTACTTCGCCCATCGTATGGATCCTAAAAACCGCTTAGCTAAGGCGACTGCGCTGGGATAACTGACGCCGCGCATACCCAATTGAGAAACCAATGCTTCATCGTTCCGATCTTGTGTCACGATCAACATAGACACATCATAAAGCCCCTCGAATTCCCGGTAAGCCCTCGCGCACCATACCGCATGCAAGGGCGGCCTGTCTTTCGACGGAGGAATGGAGATGAAGTCTTCCTGACAACGCTGCCCCGTATGCCGATTACCGCTGGGTGTACCAACCCACGGCAACTGGTACCGCTGCGATAGAAAAGCGGCAAACTGAAATCGATTGAGATCCACGCCTTTTACATAGGAATGAGAAAGATTGATCGGGCCGGTATTTAAATCATTCGCGACGAAGACCCATGTATCGGTACGGCAATTGGTCACATTGACCGTTGCCCTGGGCCTAGACGATTGATCGACATTGGTCTCAGCCCAGCAATTCACCCATGCCGCATTGCTTTCTGGCGCTTTATAAGGGCCATAGGGCGATAAACGAAAACCTTGATCGGCGACGGCTTTGTAAAACCCCTCTTGCCATTTCATCAATTGACGGCCGATTTCGCCGCGCACATTGATTAATGACAATTGCGGCGAGGTCTTCGCCCGTTCGACCAGTGCGGCGGCAAAGTGCGCCGGCACCAAGAAGCTGACTAACTCGCTACCGATTTGCTTCGCCACATTAATGCCGACCACACGCCCATCGGCCGTGACGGCGGGCCCGCCGCTCATGCCGGCGTTGATTGCACCGGAAAAATGAATTCGTTCGTTGTAGCTTTTCTCGACCAAACCGTTGTAGTTGCCTTCGACGATGGTAAAGCCCAAATCGAGCGGGTTTCCCATCGAATAGACTCGCTCGCCTTTCGATAAAGTGCCGCGCAGCGCGCGCTTATTGAATTCGAAGACGGGCTGTTCATGTTTATCCAACTGCACCACCGCGAGATCGTTCGCGACATCGATGGCCATGAGCTTAAGCGGTCCGTGCAAACCGTCGGGAGTAGCATATTCCAACCGATACGTTTTGGGCTCCAGCACGTACTGCGACACCACGTGATAATTGGTCACGGCAAACCCATCGGCGCTCACTAAGAAACCAGAGCCAAGAGTAGTCTGCCGACCAGCCACGTCGAGTAATGTTCGAATTTGCAGCAACTTCGGCCGAGCCATCGCGTACACGCTCTCCGCCGTCGCCGAAAGCGGCAACTGCGGGGGGAAATCGTAAGGTTGTTGAATAACCTCGTCCGCCCCAGAAGAGGATAGGCAAACAAACAATACGATCAGCGCCAAGATCTTTTGCAAATAGGGATAGCGCATATTCCGAATCGGTTATTAAAGGATTTTTTTGGTGTCTGGTGTCAATAAAGCGCTTAAGAGCGTCTAACAAAATGACCCTGGCGTTGTTGCGTCTCCTTGCCGTACCACCTGTACTGTCTGCGTCGACGCGCCTAGCCAGAGTCATTTTGTTAGACGCTCTAAGTCATTGCTGCGCTTTCACAACCTGCAAGCGTACAACAACGAGACAGCCTAGGCACGGTATTTTTGATAAATATTATCGCCTGTCTTAAAACTCGTCTCACAAAGATATTGAAAAGAGCACAAGGCGCTTTGCTATTGCCAACTGTTGATCAATGGACGAAAAAGTGAGCTGTGACAAGTGAGGCGCCCATCGTTTTTCCGATGGGCGCTGAGCGGTTCAGTGGCGTTACGCTATTCGATTATTTTTTTGGTGACCAAGGTCACTCCATGTTTAGCGAACAAAACCGAAGGACACCTAAACCTAGCAAGGAGTATTGTTCTTGAGGTTTTGTAAACACCCACGCTCTGTGCCGGACGTAGTTTCATTTCCCCAGAAACTAGGAGTGTAATTCCAAATCGGCCCTCCCCATGGCAGCGAAGGATTGTAGGCCATGCTAGTGACGTATACATACTTGGCCGTAGTATTTTTAAGTACGTCTTGCATTTGATTCTGAGTAGCGGAGTGAATCAGGAGCCATGTTTTGACGCCTAAACTATTTGCAAGATTTTGTACCGGGCCATTTAGCCAGCTTGCCGCGTTGGCGTAATCAGAATAACTGGCTTCATACATGATGACATGCTCATCATATTGAGCTGCGCTGACAAAGCAGGCATTCATCCCAGGCCAGCCGGCATTCCATACTTTAACCGCGTTGATTTCTCCGGCAGAATTCAGTGTTGAGCGTATGGCTGTCCATTTCGGCGATGTGCCTGCACATTTTTGCTGGTCGCTAAGGGATGCATCGTCGTGAGCAGCCTCATCGAAAAAATATCCATCTACGCCACCCAAGGTGTTTGAATAAGCAAGAATATTATCGCTGATAGCAGCGTATCGATCTTGCTCCTCAGCGGTGTTGCGGTCATAGCCTGTGGCTACATATCCAAGCACCCGTCCACCTTGGTTCCTAATATTTGCAATCACAGCCTTATAGTTAGTAATTTGGCTTTCATTCAATCCAAGCGCTCCGCTATTGGGATTAATGACCACGTAAGCGCCATTTGGAATTTGTCCGCCATAAGTACTGGCAATTTCCCCCCAATAGGCAACCATCCCAAAACCAACGACGTCGGTCGCCGCCTGAGCTGGACTAGATGCGACGAAAGATGCGCCGGCGAGTAAACATGCGGCGGTTGATAAGCATTTTTTTATAATTGATTTCATTTTATTTTTCCTTATTCTAAGTAAGTTAGTTTTACTGTGCGCTAGCTGCTTAATGCGCGTTTTATTGCAGTGATTGAAGTATCCCACAACAACCTTACGCCGTTCTTACGGCAATTAATCACGGTAATCGGCTCATAATTACCTAAGCGATTCAACGAGTAATTGCTCAAGTTATCGACAAGATTTATTGCGGCAACGTTGCGCTGCGCATCGACAGCTTGCAAAATAATTTCGTAGTTAAGAAAAAGTAAGGAATTAAATGCGATCACAAAGACACTTTGTGTCTTTCATCATCAGAGCGAGATTTTTCTTCAATACATCATCCAAACTTCTACAAGCTATTTAGTGGATTGCGATACTTCAAGAGAATAGCCTAGACCGCGAGCAGTTATAATTTTCACATCGGAACCTTCTAGCTTCCGGCGCAAGCGATGTATGTAGACCTCGATCGCATTGGCAGTTATTTCCTCACCCCATTCGCAGACGCCTTCCACCAATTGATCTTTTCCAACGATACCGCCAGGGCGACGAAGCAACGCTTCCAACATGGCAAATTCACGGGCGGAAAGATCGATGCGTTGCTCGTTCACCGACACAATACGATTGATCCTGTCGAACTTCAGCTTGCCTAGTTGTAAAATCGGCTCAGCGCCGCCGGCGCCACGGCGGCTCAACGCTCTGACACGAGCTTCCAGTTCGGAAAGGCTGAAGGGTTTGACGAGATAATCATCGGCGCCGAGATCTAGACCTTTCACCCTATCATCGATGGAATCCCGGGCGGTCAAAATCATGATAGGAAGATGTATGCCGCGCCCCCGGACGTGCCGCAATACTTCGAATCCATCCATTTTTGGCAAACCAAGATCCAGTATAAGCAGATCAAAATGATTATCGGCCAACGCGGCATCCGCATGGGCTCCTGTATGCACACAGTCGACGGAATAGCCGGACTTTCGCAAGGCATATGCCAAGCTTTCTGCAATAGCCGGATCATCTTCAGCGATAAGAATACGCATGATCACTCAAAATAATTTTTTGCGGTATCCATAAAACCGATATGCCTGCTCTTTCCTAATCCAACGGATCGACGTAGTCTATCACTTGTTTTTATATAAGGCGTTCATTTCAATAAGCGCTTAGAACCTATTCGAAATCTTTTGTTTCTCGTCGATGGTAAACAAAACGTACGACTGATCGACTAAGAAACCTATCGGGAGAAAAGCAGTGACCGGTCACCTTATGAAAAGCCAACGGTTGATTGCCATCTTTCTGCTTGGCTGCTTACTGTTTACTTTCCCACTCCTATCGCTTTTCAATAGCAGCCGTATGGTATTCGGCATTCCTCTTTTGTATGTCTTTTTATTTATCGCATGGGTAATTCTGATTGTTCTAATGGCTATTGTCGTTAAACGCGAGAAAACGTGAACAACATGATCTCCCGAATTTAAAAGCACAACGGAACTCATCAAATGCCACAAGGGTGGATCATACTGCTCGTTTCCTTCATCTATCTTGCGATTCTTTTCTCCATTGCTTTTTACGGTGACCGGCGGGCTGATGAGGGACGTTCTATCATTGCAAATCCCTACATCTACGCATTGTCCATGGCGGTATATGCTACTTCGTGGACATTCTATGGAAGCGTGGGAAAGGCTGCCACAAGCGGTGTAGAGTTTCTTCCCATCTATCTTGGCCCAACGCTTGCCGCTACGTTGTGGTGGCTTGTATTGCGGAAAATGGTTCATATCAGTAAGACGAATAAGATCACTACCATTGCCGATTTCATTGCATCTCGATATGACAAAGACAGTTTATTAGGTGGGCTAGTCACTATCGTCGCCGCGATTGGCATTATTCCTTACATTGCTTTGCAACTAAAAGCAGTATCCAATAGCTTCACTATCCTTCTCTATTACCCCACGATTGTCATGCCTCAGAAACTTCAGGCCGTGCCAATGGGGGGTGACACAGCTTTATACATATCGCTGTTCCTTGCCGCCTTTGCCATTTTTTTCGGCACTCGGCATCTCGATGCGGCTGAGCGCCACGAAGGTATGGTCATTGCCATTGCGTTTGAATCGCTAGTCAAATTGTTAGCTTTTATAGCGGTGGGCATTTTTGTCACCTTCGGCATATACGATGGCTTTGGCGATATTTTCACCCGCGCGATAGGCAATCAAACGTTGAGCAATCTACTGACACTGAATACCAGCGCCGGTAGTTATGGCTCCTGGACGTCACTGATGTTTCTATCCATGCTCGCTATTCTGTGTTTGCCTCGCCAGTTTCAGATGGGCGTGGTGGAAAATGTCAATGAGAAACACATCGACAAAGCAATCTGGCTGTTTCCGCTATACATGTTTGCCATCAATATTTTTGTCCTTCCCATTGCATTTGCCGGTTTGCTGCAGTTCACCGGCGATAGTGTCGATGCCGATACGTTCGTGCTAACGCTTCCAATTGCAAAAATGCAGGGCGGGCTGGCTTTGTTCGCGTTCATTGGTGGTTTATCAGCGGCCACAAGCATGATCATTGTGGAAACGATTGCATTGTCTACCATGGTTTGCAATGACTTGGTGATGCCGATATTGCTGCGCTGGAAAATATTAAAACTCAAAACCAAAAGCGATCTGTCCGGCCTTTTGCTCAATATTCGCCGCGGTACTATCGTGCTCTTAATGATGCTTGGCTATGCTTACTACCGGCTTGCCGGCGAAGTTCATGCTTTGGTCGCCATCGGCTTAGTGTCTTTTGCCGCTGTGGTCCAATTTGCTCCTGCCATGTTGGGCGGGATGTATTGGAAAGGCGGTACACGATTAGGTGCGTTGAGCGGACTTTCAGCCGGTTTTCTGGTATGGATTTATACTTTGCTGCTGCCTTCGTTTGCTAAATCCGGCTGGCTGCCATCTTCTTTTGTCGAGTACGGTGCTGCCGGAATCGAATTTCTGAAGCCGCAAGAATTATTCGGCCTTACAGGACTTGATCCCATTGCCCATTCGTTATTTTGGAGCTTTGGTATCAATCTGGCATGTTACATAGGCGTTTCATTGTGGGGCGGGCAAAGCGTACGAGAACATGCGCAGGCGTTACGATTCGTCGATGTTTTCAAGATAAAAGATAAAAGCGCTACCTTATGGCGCGGCAGTGCTTCAATCGGTGAACTGCGTAGTTTGATGCGTCGTTTTCTGGGACCGGAACGCGCTGATATTGCACTGATCAAATATGCGGCGCAACGAGGTTATTCTTCACCGGACGATATTCCATCGGATGCGGATCTTGTGCAATTTTCGGAAATCCAGTTAGCAGGCGCAATCGGTACCGCGTCGGCTCACGCGATGGTCAACTCCGTGGTGCAAGAAGAACCTTTGGGTATCGATGAGGTATTAAACATACTCGATGAAACGTCCCAAGTGATTACCTATAGCCGCCAGCTAGAAAAAAAATCTAGAGAACTGGAGCAGGCCAGTAAAGAATTACGAGCAGCCAATGAGCGACTCAAAGAGCTCGATCAATTAAAAAATGACTTTCTTACGAATATTGCTCATGAATTACGCACGCCACTAACGTCCATATGCGCCATTTCGGAAATACTGGCGAAAGATCCGCGGTTGCATTTTTCGGAGCGGCTTGATTTTCTCCAAACCATCATTAAAGAGAGCAAGCGATTAACTCGTCTCATCAACCAAGTTCTCGATTTCACCAAGGTCGAATCGGGCATTGCCCAGTGGCATATGCTAGAGCTTGATTTGAAGGAGGTCATTGAAGACGCTGTTGCTGCGACTAGCCAGATCATGCACAACAATCGAGTCACGCTAACGCTCAACCTGCCCGCAAGCGTACCAATTATCGTGGCTGATTATGATCGCCTTATTCAAGTGCTCCTAAATCTGATTTCCAACGCGATACGATGTTGCGACAAAACCAATGGTCAAATAATTATCACGCTCTCAGAGGAGCAACAAATCCTACGCGTCGATATAAAAGACAACGGCTACGGTATTAGATTAGAAGATCAAGAAATCATTTTCGAGAAATTCCGCCAGATCAGCGATACCACAACTAGAAAGCCGGACGGAACAGGGCTTGGATTGCCGATTAGCCGCCACATTGTGAACCATTTCGGCGGACGATTATGGGTGGAAAGCATACCAAGCGAGGGTGCAGTGTTCTCATTCACAATTCCGTGCAAAAAATAGTCTGCCCGCTGTAAGGAGGTTGTGTCAGCTCTCGGGCCAAATGAAAAGACGAAAGGTGACTTTAGGGTAAGGCTTATGACCATCGGTCGTTACGCGGTCAGGACAAAACTCCGTTGTCTCCAGCGCTTTATGAAAAAACGCTTTTGCTGCGGCTTTATCCCGCTTAGAACTTAAGCGAACATCAACCAGATTGCCCTCTCGATCAATGGCGCGA
>Ga0157374_10001964_pt1 | contig 17254 bp, 13 predicted proteins | sample M25metaG_FD_115308 | JGI IMG/M metagenome (GOLD analysis project Ga0157374, IMG submission 115308) | Miscanthus rhizosphere microbial communities from Kellogg Biological Station, Michigan, USA - M2-5 metaG | ecosystem: Host-associated > Plants > Roots > Rhizosphere > Soil | place: USA: Michigan...
AACCACCTTTGTCTGCTGATGCTGAGGAACCGCCGATGGTGGACGAAGCAGAAGAGCAAAAACGTAGGGCAGCCGAACGATTACACAAGTTGCGCAACTTGTCGTTCAACTTTAACAGTGCTGACCCCAATAACGAGTTTGAAAACGTGCCGGCTTATATCCGCCGCAATATGGAATTGTACGGCAGCTCGTATTCTGCAGTTGAAAATTTTTACAGCCACTATGAAGTAAAGAAAGATGAGAATGATCAGGCACAAATAAGCACCATCAATACTTTTCTAGACGGTAAAAAACCAGATTAGATATAAAGCGTCAATATACACCTTTAGTTTTTTTTGCAAACTGTCAGACTTGTGTTTTTAGTTGTTCTCCCGATATTTATCGGGAGATTTTTTTTGCCACAGATTTCACTGATTGAAGATTTAAGGATTGCATGGAATGAATTGAACTTGTACAGCGTCTTCTCATTCACGCATTCGAAGTAGCGGGCTGGTAAGCTATATTAGATTTTTTAATTTGTGCAACCCGGATCTTTTTTAATTCGTATAATCCGTGAGTAGTAACTTTAAAAGAAAAAAATGGACAACAGGGGCTTGCTTTTTATTCCAGATATCAGCGGCTTTACCCGGTTTGTGACTGAGATGGAGATTGACCATAGCCGTCATATCATCCAGGAACTTTTGGAGATATTGATCAATGCCAATTCCATCGGTCTTGAAATTTCAGAGATCGAAGGTGATGCCATCCTTTTTTATATGTATGGGGAACCTCCTGATCTCAAAACAGTTTACAGCCAGGTGGAGAAAATGTTCTGTGAGTTCCATCGCCACATTTCTGCGTATGAATACCGGCGTCTTTGCCAATGCAAGGCTTGTCGTGCGGCCTTCAATCTTACATTAAAAGTCATTACACACTATGGCGAGTTTACCGGCTACAACGTAAAAACTTTCAATAAACTGATCGGTAAGGATGTGATCGTTGCTCATCAACTTTTAAAAAATGAAATCGAACAGCATGAATATTGGTTGGTAACGGACAATCTTTTACAGAACAGGTCCCCGGAGGGCATTAAGAACTGGATGACATGGGATCATAGTGCGAAGAAAACCGAAACTGGAGAGATACCCTTTCAGTATACGCAGCTAACTCACTTAAAAACTGAAATTCCGCCCGAACCCCCGACTGACCAGGGAATAAAAGAAAAGAAAAAGATGATCTCGGTTTCGAAAGAATATGACGTTGATATCAATAAGCTGTTTTACACAGCCGGACATTTTGAATTCCGTCACAATTGGCTGGAGGGAGTAAAAGCGATAGATGAAGTAAGTCATTATTTGCCGAGAGTAGGAACAAGGCATCGCTGCGTCCTGGAAAACGGGCAAGCCTTTATCTATACAACGCACTTTTCTTATTCACCCGAAAGAATTGTAATGGTAGAAACAGACGAAAAGAAACGAGTTGCCAGCTATTTTATATTTGAGAAGATCAATGAAAACAGGACGAAGTTCACTTTGGATTTTTATTTGAAAAACAATCCTTTTTTGCGGCTTATGTTCGGGCTTACTATGAAGAAGAAATACGAGGCCACCTTTATCAGGTCTCTCAATAATCTTGAGAAATTTGAAAAAGAAGTAGAAATGCCCGTCGAGGTTGATTAATATTGTCAAAAAAATTATCGTCAATCTCCATGCTTCAAAAGATCATCCTCTGCTGCAGCTTGTTCATTTGTTCCCTTTCGCAAGCGCAAAAAAATAATACGGCTGTACCTATCATCTTTGACAGTGACATGGGTCCGGATTATGACGACGCAGGAGCTATCACTTTATTGCATGCGTTGGCCGATAGTGGCCAGGCAAAAATTCTTGCCACTATTGCCAGTACAAAATATGATGGTGTTGCCTGTGTGCTGAACGTATTCAATACATATTTCAACAGGCCCAATACGCCGATTGCAGTTCCAAAAGGAAATGCATTAACCTTAAGGGACTGGCAACACTGGACCGATACATTGATCCAAAAATATCCCCACAGTATAAAAACAAATGATGAGGTACCCGATGCAACTGAATTATATAGAAAAGTATTATCAAAGCAGCCCGATCACACTGTAACGATTGTTACCGTGGGTTTTCTTACCAATCTTTCGAACCTTCTTTTGTCAAAGAGCGACAAATATTCATCTCTTGATGGAAAAGAGCTGGTGAAACAAAAAGTAAAACAATTGGTGTGTATGGCGGGAAGATTTCCTTCAGGAAGTGAATTCAACGTGAACCGGGATGCAGCCGCTTCACAAAATGTTTTTTCAAACTGGCCAACAAATATCTTGTTCAGCGGTTTTGAAATAGGGTGGAAGATAAAAGTTGGTTTGCCTTTAATACATAATACTGCCATTCGTAACAGCCCGGTGAAAGATGTTTTCAGGATTTCAATTCCTATGGCAGCTGAAGACAGCGCCGGACGAATGAGTTGGGACGAAACAGCTGTGCTGGTTGCGATAAAGGGATATCAACCATTCTATCGTTTGGAGTATGGGCGGATATTAGTTGCCGCCGATGGTAGCAATACATGGAGTCCCGAAGGAAAACAACAGGCTCGTTTGGTAGAGGCAGTCCCACCGGAAGTTGTACGTGCTTATATCAACAAAGTTATCATGCATCAGCCAGTGCAAAAATGATCCACTGATCGCTGGTTAATTGTGCTGTGTGCTGTCAATCGGCACCAGCTTTGGTTCCTTTTGTGGTGGGATAACAAGTTTGGGACTAATATCGGGGAGAATGCCTTTAAGTTTGTCTACTTTGTAAACGTTCGTATCGATGAACCACCAATTCTTTCCACCATCGGGAGAGATAACAATCATAGATGTTTCAACTGTGAGTTCTCCCAGGGGCGTTTTTATAGTTGAGATTTCGGGCAAAACCGCCTGTAGTTGATCCTTGTAACTAACAATTTCCCCAGGGCTTCCAATCGAATATCTTTTGAACGCTACACCAAAGAGTTTCATCGCCGAATAGGCCGAATCCATTTTTGTTTTCATCGTTTCTTTTCCGCCCGCATAAGCAATAATATAGGGATGCATGTATTTTATAAAAGTGGCGAAATCATTTTTCATCAGCGCTGATCCCATATCCATGGCCTGCACTTTAATAGTAGTGGAAAGATTCTGGCCTTTGACTGAAAGGCAGACAATGACAAACAATAAAAATGATACGAGTATTTTTTTCATTATTGTTATAAGTTGTTGAAGCGTTGAGTGAGGTGCCAATAAACGAAATTACTCCAATCACCACTCATCATTCATTATTAGTCAAAATATCATAATACAAGCTGACTCGACACTACAGATCCCTCCTGTTATTTAGCCAAAAACAAAACAACCAGGTTAAAATCAATAAAACTATTGAATATACCACGTGATACTTTACCGCTTCAAGTGATTGCTGGTAGGCCGCTTCATCAATTTTACCAAGAAAAACCGGTTTGGTGAGAAGGCGGTCAGAGATTTCCATCGGAAGGAACTTACCTGCTTCGCTTTTGTATTTATAGTGCAGAACATTAACGGCGATGGTCTCTACTATAATAGAATAAAAAGTGAAAATAGCGAGGGCAATAAAGGCTTTACGCAGCAACATCCCTACTGTAAAAGCTATCGACAGCTGCGAAAAGGTTTGTAAAAAGAATAATCCAGTATAATACATGAGATCCCATTTACCGGCGGCACTCATATTTGTATTGGACAAACCAATGAAAAGAACAACAACAACATACAAGACTGTGACGATCGCAGAGAGAAGCAATACATCGATCATTTTTGCTGTCATAAAATTTTTACGACTCCACCCGTCAATGATATTCTGCCTGTTGGTCCTGTAAGTATATTCGTTGGTGATAAGCATGATCACTACGATGGCAGGAATGTAGATAAAGAATGATGAAAAGAAGGCCATGGTTCGCCATCCCTCGGGAAGAGAAAAGGGATTTCCCATCAGCGCTTTTAATACCTGCCCTGTTGTGCTTTTTTGACTGATAATATCATGATAAGCATAAAGAAAGAGGTAATTGATCCCGGGATAAGTCAATGCAGTAATGCCAAACACCCACCAAAAAGCTGGGTAGTTTTTTATTTTCAGCCATTCTGTTTTTATAATCTGGGTCATAGTGCTTTGCTGTTTTATGACGGGAAGAGGTATCTCTCAGTTATTTGTCAATTCAAAAAATCTTGCTTCAAGTCGTTTCTTTTTCAGAATAAGGTGGTTAAGAACAATTCCATTCTTATAGCAAAAAGCATTTATTTCATCGAGTTTTGCTGTGCCCTTTGGAAATGTGACCTGCACGGTATTCAATTGGTCATTGCTCAGGACATGTTCACTTAATTGTTTTAAGACATTAACCAGGGCGTCAAGATCAGACGCACTTAATTCAACTACATCATCATCCACTAATATTTCTTCTACTTTGCCGGTGATTAACAATTCCCCAGTCCTCAGAATGGCTGCGTGGGTACAAACCTTTTCAACTTCATCAAGCAAGTGGCTGGCCATGATGATAGTGTGACCGTTGCTCCTTAATTCAATTATCAACTGTCTTATTTCAGCGATTCCAACCGGGTCAAGACCATTGGTGGGTTCATCAAACACCAGCACTTTCGGGTCGCCTAATAAGGCAGCTGCAATGGCCAACCGTTGCTTCATTCCCAAACTGAATGTGCTAAAGCGGCTATTTCGTCGCTCATACAATCTTACTTTTTTTAAAACCTCGTCAATATCCTGGATATTACCTCTTCCACTTATCGACTGTGTGATCTTTAAATTATTAACCGCAGATAAATAATGATAAAAGTTAGGCGTTTCGAGCAATGAACCGATCCTCTTTCGTTGCTCTTTGGAGCCGGCGTGGCCGAACCATAAAAAGTTTCCTTTGTTTGCCTTCAAAACATCAAGGATAATGCTTAGCAAGGTGGTTTTTCCGCTACCGTTAGGACCAAGAATCCCAAAAACCGATCCTTCGGGAACTTCAAATGAAACACTTTTCAATGCCTGAACTGCTCCATAAGATTTTGTAAGATCATCAAGTGTAAGTACAGGAAGTCCAACCTTTTTTTCTTCAATCATAAAAAGCACTTTGTGGCACAAAGTAATGGCCGGTTTTCGAATTCTCAAAACTTTTTCCAGAATATTTGATCATTGGTACGGTTACAGAACTCCTATAGATCTTGTCATGCTTCATTTGTCGTTTCAACCACAAAAAATTAACTTACAGGCGCTAATGAGAGTAATATAGGAACTAATGATTGCAGCCCGGGTGAAAATAGCTATTTTAAATACGGGGTTACTGTGCCTATTCCTCGATTGTTCTGGTCAGCTATGTTCGACTGATAGCAACTATTTCACGATTTTCTATAACGCACCGAATGATAATCTTATCAATGCGGGAATAAAAACAGCGCAAAATGAACTGGTCATCCTGGGCCAAAGCTCTGACAAATCAAGCTTCGTTACGAAGTTCACCTCGCAGGGTAATGTGATCTGGTCAAAAAAATATGAACCCGATTATCCTTTTGTAAGCTATGTTCAATACCCGTGGTATAACAACAGCCGTTTATATGGAATATCCAATTCTTCAGATTCAACTTCTTTTGTCTATGGGTCAAGCAGTGAACATGGCAGGTCGATAAATGGAGTGGAAGAACCCGGCAATCATTCGGTAGGATGGCTGCTGAACCTTGATAAATTCGGAAATGTCATTTACGGAAAATATTTCGGTAACTGGGGCACTGACTATTCCGTGGATGGTCTTGTTCATCTACAGCAGGGCGGATTGCTGATCTATTTAAGAGCTCTTTCATTTCCATATATAAGCAGGATAATATGTTTTAACAAAGCCGGAGTTATCCTGTGGACGACTCCCTTGCAAACGGTTTCACCACCATCAGCACCAATTCCGTCGAAGCCACCGGTAATGCGACAACTCAACAATGGTAGAATTATCATATGCGATCAATACCGATGGGATATCCCGGACACGCTTTTTTATCCTTTTCAGCCTCCCATCTTGCTACTAGCTCCCTTGAGTTTTATGACATTTACTGTATTAGACCCTAAAAGTGGGTTCATAATGTCACAAACTAGTTATGAAAGCCCCTCTTATACAAATACAAATGTGGTTGGTGAGTTTGTTCCGGACATAAAAAGCATTAACGAGCTTCCGAATGGACGTTTATCGGTGTTAGCTGATGTATATTATCCTACTGACAGCCTCATATTTTATAAGCACAACACTTTTGTTAAAATGGCGGTAAATTACCTCATTGATGACGATGGTTACTTGTATGATCTTATTACGTATCGACCCGAAAGGGGTGCTTGTACTTTAGAAAGCGTGTGGCCAGAAAGTAACGGCGAGCAAATCTTGTTGGGTAAAGACGGAAATAATCAGTTGGTACTTTTTGCAATTGATGCCACAGGTGAGGTAGAATGGACAAAAGCTTATAAAAACCCAATTCCAACAAACAACTCCCAGGGTTTTGTGATCGAAAAGCAAAACGGGAAGGGTTATTTTATTTTTCAGAGTGATCCCGATGAAAGTAATTTTCATTTGCTCATTACCAATGCTATCGGGAATGACTCCTGCTCACAAATTCCTGCACCGAAAATGGTGAGTGAACATACGATCTGGCCGTGGCCATTTAACAAAGTGAAATTTCAATCGCCACAACCTGACATGGATTTTCGATATTCCCCGTATAACATCATTGAAAAAACTCATTCCGTTGTTCAAAATATTACTTGTCACTATCAATTCGAATGTTGCAAGGATGTTATAGATACCGTTCATTTCAACAATATCACGATCTGTGAAAATGAAACCTACAGATTGCCTGATAGCACCGTGATAAAAAAGACAGGAAGATACTATGTACCGTTAAAAAGCGAGACCGGGTGTGACAGTGTTGTAATCTATAACGTGAAGGTGCTGAAGTCGCCTTCTCACCTGGAAATTTCACCGGATACTTGTTTGAACAATATCGCTTCCGTGCGGTTAACTGCTACGGGTGGATATGACAACTACCTATGGAATAACTTAACTAACACCACCGATTCATTTTTCTTTGTTACCGTTCCCGGCACCTATACCGTTGGGGTTAACAATATGTGTGGGTCTAAAACAGACACGGTTCATGTTTACGACCAATGCGATTTTCCCATTTATTTCCCAACTGCTTTCACACCGAATGGCGATTACCTGAATGATGTGTTGCGGGTACCGCTAGCGAATAAAAATAAACTTGTGCGATTGAGAATTTATAATCGTTGGGGCGAAATGGTTTTCTCCACGACAATTCCCGGGAAAGGATGGGATGGCAAGTTGAACGGAATTCCACAAGCGGCAGGTATATTTATCTATTACCTGGAAATGGAGGGATTATCCGGTCACAAGCTTGAACAAAAGGGGACCGTACTTTTGAGCCGTTAGTAAACTTATTCGAATCAGTTTTATGGCCACAGTTCTAATTACAGGCGGAACAGGAATGATCGGCTCGGCACTTGCAGGCGAACTGCTCAACAGAAACTATGACGTTATCGTGCTGACGCGTTCACCTGAAAAATATTTGAATACATCAAGATTGAGATACGCAAAATGGGATATAGATAAACAAACTATTGATGGCGATGCTGTCACAAAATCAGACTATATCGTTCACCTGGCCGCAGAAGGAGTTGCCGATAAACGCTGGACACCAAAAAGAAAAAGACAAATTGCACAAAGCAGAATAGATGGCTGTGCTTTACTTGTAAAGTGTTTGCAGGAGAATGTAAATAATGTAAGGGCTGTGATATCAGCGTCGGGAATCGGTTGGTATGGCTGGCAGCACAATAGCCAGGAACCTTTTGAAGAGACTGATCCCGCAGCAGAAGATTTCCTTGGAACTACCTGCAGGCAATGGGAGGCAAGTATCGATCCCGTTACTTCTCTTGGAAAAAGGTTGGTAAAGTTTCGTACTGGCATCGTTTTAAGCAAAGAAGGCGGAGCTATAAAAGAATTTAAAAAGCCGTTGCGCTTCGGCATTGCTACAATTTTAGGAAATGGCAAACAAGTGATGAGCTGGATCCACATTGATGACCTAATTCGCCTGTACATCTTTGCTATAGAGACGGACAGAATAAATGGCGTCTATAATGCGGTCGCACCCCATCCAGCGACTAATAAAAAATTAATTATTCAATTAGCCAGGACCATGAGGGGAAAATTTTACGTTCCCATATTTGTTCCTTCATTTATTTTGAAAATCGTCGTCGGAGAGCTAAGTATAGAAGTGCTGAAAAGTGCGACCGTAAGTTGCAAAAAAATAAAAAGAGAAGGATTCACTTTCCTTTATCCTTCTCTTGCTTCAGCGTTACACCACGTAAAGTGAATCAGTTTCCTCAGAATGCCTTTTTGTCTGCGGGGATCGGTGGTGTTTCCTTTTGGACATATAATTTACTGTTTACCTTTTTTGGATCGCCCTGGTATACCCATGTGATATTCGTGATGTATTTTTTAAAAGCATTGTTCGCATCCTGGAGAGTTACTTTGTTGATCTCATCTTTTATTTCAGTAGCTCTTTTCCAGTTGTTATGAATAACTTCATTGGTTGCTAACGCTGCAGCCTGTTCTTCGTTTGTTTCCTGTCTATAATAAAGACCTGTCAGATAGCCTGTCTTTTCATTTTTCAATTCTCCTTCAGTAAAGCCATCTTTTTTTACTTTATCGATGAGGTTTCTTGCAACGGCAATATATTTATCGGGCTGGGTTGTGGTCACAAAAAAGTTCGAATAAGGGGTTTTTCCCTGGCTGAACCATGAACCCGGTGCATAGGATAATCCATTCTTACTTCTTATTTCTATAAAATGGCGTGTGGAAAATATCCTCATAGCCAGCACAAATGCATTGTAGTCAGGGGTGCCCGGCAATGGAGCACCCGTGATCCCTTGTATATAATTCGTGGCATTTTCCCTTTCCTTTGGACTAAATGTGTTGGCAGAGGGGGAATAACTCTCTTCCTTTAATTTGAAAGGCGACCCGGCAGGAACGTTTGATAAGAACTCCTTTATTTTATTTTCAATTAGCGATTTATCAATATCCCCTACAACAACAATTACCATTTTAGATTTTGTAAAAACAGATTGCCAGTATTTTTTAGTTTCTTCCGGTGTTAGCTTAGTTACTGTTTCAACTGTTCCCTGGGGTTCCTTTGCATAATCCTTGCCGGCAAATGCTGTTTGCCTTGCCATTTTGTTGACCGCATTGTCCGGGTTTGATTCACCTGCCCTAATTATGTTGATCGCATCCTGTTTGATACGGGAAAATTCCTTCGCATCGAACCGGGGAGATATCATTGCATCCGTGTATAAAGGCCACGCTGTTTCAAAATCGCCCTTGATACAGTTTAAGCTAAACGTGGCAAAATCCATCCGGGTATTACCATAAACCTGGGCGCTTATTTTATCCAATTTATTTTTAAAACTGTTTTTGTCATCTTTAACCGTACCGCACTCTGTTAATCCTGTCATAGCAAGACTTTCAATGCCGGCTTTGTCAGCGGAGTAATTCTGAACGCCTCCCTTAATAATGGTTTGAACCACCACGATTTCATTTCCGCTGGGCTGAACGATGACTTTTACATCGTTTATATTCATCTCATACGCCTTATTTGTTTGGGCATATATTAACAAAGGAGTGGAAAAGGCAATAAGAATTATCGCTTTTTGGATAAGTATTTTCATATCAGAATGATTTAGCAGTTGTGAAATATTCAGATGGTTTGTATTCCTTATTCATAGCATCATTGATGATCAATCCCGCCACGAAGGGTTTATCTACGACATATTGTTTTACGTATCGCTGAATGTCGGCCCTGGTTATTTTTTGCATATTATCATTATAATCAGTAGAATAATTCAACGATGTGCTGCACCACCAATATGTCAGGTTGTGCGGAAGCTCTGATGGCTTTTCCTCATTCCTGATTTTATTTCTGCGAAGATTGTCTTTTGCAGTTTGCAACTGGTCATCGGTAATGTAATTATCGTCTCCCCACATTTTTATTTGTTTCATTGCTTCTTCATAGCATTCTTTTAGCTTTAATGGATTGGGCACGAGGAACGTTTGCACGGGCCCAACATATTTGCAGGTTTGATAGCTAACCCCCGCATAAGTCGCCAACCCTTTATCAACAAGCGCCTGCTGCCATTTTGAAGAATTGAGGCTGAGGACCGCCGAAAAAACGTCTGCAGCTATAGTAGCAGCTGAATCATGCCTGTAATCAGGTCCCATCCATTGCATCATCATATAGGGAGTTTGCGCAATAGAAGAAACCTTCACATTATAATCGGATTTTTCAAGCGGTTTAAATTCTGGTATGGGGTATTTTTCATGAGGATCAAAGCCACTGCTTTTCCAGTCGCCATATATATCTTTCGCCAAACGAAATGCTTCATCATGATTTACATCACCGCCGATAACCAGGATTGAATTATTGGGAAAATAATATTTGTCTTTGATGACCATCATTTTTTCAGGAGTCGCAGTATTAATGATGTCGTGATCCCCGATCGCATTCTTGCGGGTGAAAAGGTCACCCCAGCATCTTTTATTTACGTCGATCCACAGTTGAAATCCAGGATCACTCTCACCCCGTTGAAATTCTCCATCAACAACAGGCCTTTCTTTTTGCATGTCTTCTTCCCTGTAAATAGGAAAGCGAATAGCGGCGTTCATAAATTTCAGACCGGCGTCAAGACTGTCTTTGTCAAAAGTGAAAAAATAATTTACTCGCTCCTCGCCCGTTGTACCGTTAAATATAGCACCCAGTTCTTTTGTTCTTTTTATGAACTTTTCCTGATCGGGATAGTCTTTGTTTGCTTTGAAAAACATATGTTCAAACAAATGAGAAAGTCCACTGTATTCCGGCCCTTCAGTATACGCGCCATTCTTTACCGCGATCTCGATGGTTGCCAAAGGAACTCTGTGATTTTCTATCACTACTACTTCAAGACCATTGTCAAATTTTTGCCAGTAATAATTCTGGGGAAGCCTTGGCTGTGCAGCTGTAATCAGGCCACTGCTGATCAGCAGCAGAAAAAGCCATTTCTTAATCATAAAAGAAAGTTTTTTTGGTTTTTAAAAGATTTATAAAAGGTACAAATTTCCATTAACCTGAAGTTGCCGGTCGTGTAAATTCACCGGGCGGGATCTCTGCATGATTCATGTGGTAAATGTTTGTAAAATCGCCAACCAGGGAAAGACCATCTTTAAACTCAAGTCTGTGAAGTTTTAAATGATCGATGTCCTCCTGCGTAACTTTGCGATACATGGGGTGCATAGTTCCCCCCGTTACTCCCGCGGGCTTAGTGGGATCATATTGAAATTGCGGATCGACCAACGTGCCCCTTGGATACATAATACCGGGAACACCTTCCTCCCTTATATCTAAATGCTTTGGATGATCAAGACCCAAGGTATGGCCATATTCATGCGCCGCGGTAGTGGAACCTTTATATAAATTCTCGAGCTTGAAATAGCCACTATTACAACCAAGGCCATCGACAAAAGAGATGTTGCCGTAGGCAAACTCTTCAATTCGGAAATAATTATTCCTGGGATCGAGATTCTGATAAACTTCGAGAGCTTGAATAGCTGGCTGATGCGAAGCCGTTACTTTAAAAATAACTCTCCATAAGGAACCGTCGAATTTGATAATGCCTTCCGGTTCATTCCACATTGTTTCTATTTCCTGGCGCATCTGCTCCGTAATTTCGGGTGTAGATGCATTGCCATAAGTAATAATGTGTGAGCAGATCAGAAACTGATTGTTTAAAAATTCAACACTTCCCATATAGAAAATCATAAAGTTGATAACGAAATTACCCTATACATACTATTTTCGTGAGAATAAGCGTTCACGGTGATAAGAAACTCTAAAATTTCTTAAAATCTTATCCCTGGTATAAATCAAGCCAACTGATTTGAGTTTATCAACGATATAATGGGAATTAACCTTTATATCCATACCAATTGCTTAATAAATAACGTCAAAGCAATTTCTTTTACTAAAAAAATAAGTCAACTATGAAACTAGTGTGGTCCTTGCTGGCAGCAAGCTCTCTCATCATTATTTCCTGCAGCAAGAAGGACAATTCGCCCGGGAAAACGCCGACTTCGATGACAACTGAGGAGGATCTTTTAAAAGATTCTGTGTACCTGTACACAAAGGAAGTTTATTTTTGGCAAGACCTGCTTCCAGGATACGATCAGTTTAAACCGCGACAATATACAGGCTCAACGGAACTCGAATCTGCCCAGGCTGTGATGAATGCTATTCGTAAACTTCAACCGCTTGACAGGTTTAGTTTCGTCACCACTGAGGAGCAATCCAATAGTTTACAAACCGGCGAGGATAAAGACTTTGGATTTTTTATAAAGGCTGCGTCCATAGATAAGGCAGATCCCCTTGATTCCATTTACTGGTTTGTAACCTATGCTTACGATCAGTCCAGTGCCGGGCAAGCCGGTGTGCAGCGTGGGTGGTATATCAATAAAGTAAATGGCACAGCTGTCAGGTATGATCAATCAAGTGCCGATGTATTGAACAATGTTTTTTTTGGAAGTCCCACAAATGCAACGTTTGAATTCAAAAAACCAGATGGAACTACCGTCTCTGCTAACCTTGCCAAAACAAGTTTTACTGCGAATTCAGTATTATATAAAAATGTCGTGGATGCTGGTGGAAAAAGAGTAGGATACATGGTCTTTAACCAGTTTTTTGGTCAGCCATCCAGGAACGAATTGGCTCAAGCCTTTACTTATTTTCAAGCTCAGGGAATTGATGAATTGGTTGTAGATCTGCGCTATAATCCGGGAGGTTCAGTAGAAACGGAAGATACCTTGTCAAATCTTATCGCGCCGACAGCCGCTAACAATCAAACAATGTATCAATATATTTTCAACAGTACCCTACAGAACAACCAACATCAATTGATACGTAAAAAACTTGGTTACGGCGATATTTTTACGCCCGCAGAGAATACTGTCAAATTTGAAAAAGCGGGTGCTCTCAATTTGCCAAGAGTATTTTTTATCGTAACAGGCAATACAGCATCTGCCAGCGAGCTATTGATAAATAATCTTAAGCCGTATATGGAGGTAAAATTGATTGGCGATACAACGTATGGTAAACCAGTTGGCTTTTTCCCGATCCCCATTTTTAATTATGATATTTATCCTATTTCATTTAAAACTGTAAACAGCGCAGGGAACGCGGATTATTATACCGGATTCGCTCCTGATAACCTTAGCTCTGATGGAGTAAATAAGAACTGGGGTGATATAACCGAGCCGAGTCTTGCGGCAGCCCTGCGTTACATTTCCACGGGAAGTTTTGCAAGAGCCGCGGCTGAGTCTCAAAATAGTTTGCAAAGAAGAGCCATGAATGAGACAAAACCACTTAACAAAGCAATGAACGAAAACAAATTTTCGGGAATGTTCATTGAAAGAAAATAACTAAGGATCCGCAATAGAAGGGGCTCGGATCTTTCGGGCCTTTCTTATTTCGTAGTGTTTTTGTTTTTGGCCTTTTTCTTTTTTAAGTGAATTTCTTTTTCCTGGGCGGAATCTGGCATTTGCAGCCGCTGAGGAGCACCTAATAGTTGAGCCTTTTTGGTTTCCCTACCGAGAAGAATATCTCCCGCTGCTCCCTTTTCAACTAATGATTTTGTGGGAATAGAGTCTTTTTGTGCCATGCCATGGAAGCTTATCAATAAGACGAATGAGAAAATAAAAGTGTTGTTTTTCATAATGCCTTTACTGTAAGATGACGTCAACGGGGAAATAGTTTGTCGGGAAAGAAAAAAATTCTGGCAATCGCATCATTCAAAACCGAAGCGTTTTAAAAAATCATCTTTTCTCCTGGCCGCGACTTCAATTACAGAGCCATCGTCAAGTTCAACAAGGCCGCCTCTTCCACGGTTGTATTTCTTGACGTAGTTTAGGTTAATAAGATGGGAACTATGGATCCTGAAAAAAAGATTTTCCGGCAAAAGGGCTTCATAATCTTTCAAAGGCCTTGAGACCAGCACTTGCCTGGAATTGTTGATGTAGATTTTCGTATACGCTCCCTGCGCTTCACATCTTATAATATCCGATATAAGTATGAAATCAAAGCCATCTGCCGAAGGAACAGCGATTTTTTTTAAACCGGGGTCCGGCTTTTTAAAATTTTCCAGTAAAACCTGTAATTGTTGATTAATCGAATTTTTTCGGATGCGAACCTCCGCATTTTTGACTGCATTCTTTAGCTCCTCAATATTAACCGGCTTTAAGAGGAAATCTAATGCCGAGTATTTTAATGCCTGCAACATGTATTTATCGAATGCGGTAACAAAGACCACTTCAAAATCAATCGGCATCAGTTCATTAAGAAGGTCGAAACCATTTCCGTAAGGCATTTCGATGTCGAGAAAGACGAGCTCTGGTTTTTTTTCGAGGATCAGTTTTTTCCCGGATCTGCTGTTATCAGCTTCGCCGGTTAAATGAACCTGTGGACAGAATTCCTGTAACATGCCTTTGAGCACCTTTATATTTTTTGGTTCATCATCGATAAGTATTGTGTTTATCACTTTCTCCTGGTTTAATCTATAAATGCTATTGCCTTAAATATATATCCACCCTTGTTCCTGACGCCTCATTGTTTTTGTCATAAAGATCCTTAATGAATATCTCGATCTTTTTAGCGTTATAACTATTCAATATGTCAATTCTGTCTTTATTGATGCTCATTCCTTTTGACTGGTACTGGATATGATATTTACTTTTGTATTGTTGGGCGGCTTCTCTTCCTATACCATTGTCTTCAATCCTTACCAAAATATCAGCGTCCTTTTTTTGCACACAAATACGGATCATCCCTTTGTTTTCTTTTTTGTATTTGATACCGTGTCGAATGGAATTTTCAACATAAGGTTGCAGAAGTAGCGGTGGCAGATAAATCTCGTGAAGGTTCAGAGCACTGTCTGTATTTACAGAATAATCAAATTGGTCTTCGAGGCGGGTTTTCTCTATCTTCAGATAGGTGGTTATATAATCTACTTCGTCGGAAAGATTTATAAAAGTATTTGCTGACAGGTCAAGCGTCATCCGGATAAGTCTCGAAAAATCAGTAATAAAATTATTCGCGCCAGTTATATCTCTTTCCGCAACATACTGCTGAATTGAATTCAGGCTATTAAAAATGAAGTGAGGATTCATTTGTGAACGAAGGGCTTTTTGTTCCAGGTCTGCAATTCGCTGGTTCAGCATCGCCTGTTCTTTTGCTTTCTTTCTAACGCTCCCGATCCTGTACCGGAAGAAAAGCCATATCGTGTCCGCAATCAAAAAAAGGATCATTAAGCGGAACCAGGTTTTTTCCCGCATCAATTTTTCAATCACAAATGAAACTTGCTTTACCTTGCTTTCAACGCCGTATTTATTCATCGCCTTTAATTGCAAAGAATATTTTCCCGATGATAAGGAGGGAAAACTCAATTGTTCATCTGTGGTTGTTCTCCATTCCGGTTGCAATCCCAATATCCTGTATTGGTACTTCATTTCGCCGGCTGACTTAAATGAGATCCCTGAGAATTCAAACCGGATGTCGTTGTTTTTGTGCGGTAAAGAAAAATCAGTCGAGTCATACGACCAGTATTTATTAGAAATGTATATTCCGGTCAACTGAAGATCGCAGTAAGATTGTTGCGATATCTTATCCACTTCGAAGTAAGTCAGACCCATCGGTGTGCCTACAAATACCTTCTTTCCTGTGGCGGCAATAGCATTGATCATGTTAGAAGGCAATCCATCCGACATGGAAAACCGGGTGACATTCAGCCCTGCAGAAACTTCAATGCGATTTAGTCCCTTATCGGTTCCCACCCAAATGGTAGTACCGTCAAGATATAACGAAGTACAATTATCGCTGGTAAGTCCATTAGTTTCGGTAATGTGAAACAATAATTTGTCTTCAGCATATGCAGCAACACCATTTCCCTTTGTTGTGATCCATAAAATGCCTTTATCGGAAATGGCAAGATTTACAATTCTCGATCCAAGCACCGGAAAAGCATGGCCAAGATTAACGGTTTTCCCGTCATACGACAAATGCTTCAAGCCATTTAGCGTTCCTATATAAAAGCCGGAATCTTTTTCAACCGCACTTGTTGATCTCTGGTAATCCAAAATTGTATCCTGCCCTGACCATTTACATAGCCAGGTATAGTTGTGAGTTGCATAAAGAACCCCGCTTTTGCCGACACAGGCTGATTTTAAAGAAAGAGGCAGGGTGGCACCTTGTTTAAATGGGTTTTGATACAGGGTTGAACTTACTACAAGTCTGTTAGGTAGTGTAAATATTGAAATGATTTTATTCCCAAGATGAGAGTTGTCAGTTTGAGAGGTCAGCAGGAGGGTGCTGGTATCGACCTTCCATAATTTGTTATCCCAACCGGCAGCATATAAAGTATTTCCGATAATAGAGAGGGCTGTTATTTCTTCATTTTTTTTGTTGTCGGATAGCAAATAATTTCTAAATTCAAAGGAAGACACCATCAAAACGCCCGAGCCGGCGGTCATGAGCCAGAGATTATTTTCTTTATCCTGAAAGGCCGCCATAAAACTGAAATCCTTGAATATCGGACCTGAGAAAGTCATTGTTTCGGGGTCAAGAAATTTTATTCCTGCTCTTGTATTAATAACGATCTTTCTTTGATTAATATAGCTGGTACTTACGGTGTTGCGTGGTAGCTCAGTTGAAATGGTCTTAAGTTTATTTTTATAGACAGACAATTGAGAGCTATGGTTGGCTGAAATAAAATCATAGTCGGGGCCAATCATTGTAGTTTGAACATCCGGCCAGTAAAGGATGTCCTTAAGTTTAGTAGTGTCCCCATCTTCGTAAAAATAAAAGCGGGGGTGTTCCTGTTGTTTGTATTCGCCGATAAGTATCTCGACTTGTCCGTTTCGTTTGGTGCCTATACTAACAACGTCGATGTGAAAATTGGTTGCCCTGCTAAAGGTTTTGATCGTTTGGTTTTTAAAAATTTTGTGCAATGCCCCCATTTCGGCAATGAAAATATTGCCGGATTTATCTTCAGCCATATGATGCGCATACGCAAACAAGTTAATCCTGGCAAGCATGCTGTCATTGGTTTTGTTATGAATTTTTCCTTTGTAGTAGTAACAAATGGAC
>Ga0157374_10001967_pt1 | contig 17228 bp, 13 predicted proteins | sample M25metaG_FD_115308 | JGI IMG/M metagenome (GOLD analysis project Ga0157374, IMG submission 115308) | Miscanthus rhizosphere microbial communities from Kellogg Biological Station, Michigan, USA - M2-5 metaG | ecosystem: Host-associated > Plants > Roots > Rhizosphere > Soil | place: USA: Michigan...
ACTGATCCAGCAAGGCAAGGTCAAGCACTTCGGTTTATCCGAAGCAGGCGCCCAAACGATCCGGCGGGCACACTCCGTCCATCCTGTCACAGCTGTGCAGAGTGAGTATTCGTTGTGGACGCGAGATCCCGAACAGAACGGCGTGCTTGCTGCGTGCGAAGAGTTAGGAATTGGTTTCGTGCCGTTCAGTCCTCTTGGCGCCGGATTTCTAACCGGGAAGATTGGGACGCTGACGGAATTTGACAGCACCGATTTCCGGAATCGATCTCCGCGCTTTGCGCCTGAGGCTCGGGCGGCAAATATGGTGCTTGTCGATCTGCTGAAGCGCATCGCTGAAAGGAAGCACGCGACGCCCGCGCAGATTGCGCTCGCATGGCTGTTGGCGCAGAGGCTCTGGATTGTGCCCATTCCAGGGACAACAAAGCTTCAGCGGCTTGAGGAGAACCTGGGTGCAGCCGAAATTGAACTGACGCCGGACGATCTACAGGAAATCGAAGATGCCGCCTCGAAGATTACAATCCAAGGTGCTCGGCTTCCTGAAGCAGTCCTGAAGATGTCAGAGGCCTAGAGCGACTTGTAGAAAGGAAAGAAAGATGAAAAAACGCGCGTTAGGAAAGAGTGGTTTAGAAGTCTCAGAGATCGGCCTCGGCTGCATGGGACTCAGTTCCGGGTACGGGCCATCAACTGATAAGCAGCAGGCGATCGCGTTGATCCGCTCGGCGTTCGACCGCGGAGTCACTTTCTTCGATACGGCTGAGGTGTACGGTCCGTTTGCCAATGAAGAACTGGTTGGTGAAGCAGTGGAGCCCTTTCGCAAAGCCGTCGTTATCGCGACCAAGTTCGGCTTCCGGGAAGGAGATCCGAAGAAGGGGCTGGACAGCCGCCCGGAGCGCATCCGGCAAGCCGCCGACGGATCGTTGAAGCGTTTGCGAAGCGATGTGATCGATTTGTTTTATCAGCATCGCGTAGATCCCGATGTGCCGATCGAAGATGTTGCGGGCACGGTGAAGGAACTGATCCAGCGAGGCAAGGTCGAGCACTTCGGACTATCCGAAGCAGGTGTGCGAACGATCCGTCGCGCGCACGCGGTCCAGCCCGTGGCAGCGCTTCAGAGTGAATATTCGTTGTGGTGGAGAGAGCCCGAACAGGAGGTGCTGCCGACGTTGGAAGAACTCGGAATCGGCTTCGTTCCGTTCAGTCCGCTAGGCAAGGGGTTTCTTACCGGGAAGATCGACGAGAGCACGACATTCGACAGCAGCGACTTCCGTAACATCGTCCCCCGCTTTAGTACGGAGGCCCGGAAGGCAAATCGAGAACTCGTCGAACTGCTCCGTGCGGTAGCGGAAAAGAAGAAGGCGACGCCCGCTCAAATAGCTCTCGCGTGGCTCCTGGCGCAGAAGCCATGGATCGCGCCGATCCCGGGCACGACGAAGATGCATCGGCTCGAGGAGAACATCGGGGCGGCTCGAATCGAGTTGACGCGCGACGACCTCCGCGAGATTGAGAGCGCCGCCTCGAGGATCACGGTGCAGGGAGCCCGGTATCCCGAACAACTGCAGCGAATGATCGACCGCTAAGGAGCAATGCAGATACGTATAAAGGTGCTCGCCACGATCGCCTGTCGGGTTCTTGGCTCGCCTGCGCATTCGCTCAGACGGATCAGACGGATTCACCGGCGATCCGAATCATTCGGAGAGGCTCACACCCTTCGCGGCAGGGATCGGCGGAGAACTTCACCGGCGTCGTGCTTTTTCCCGTATAGTAAGGTATGTGCCTAACCAACGGGCCTCCCAGTTAAATCGCGTGTTCCACGGACTGGCCGACCCTACGCGGCGAGCTGTGCTCGAACGACTCAGCAGTGGTCCCGCCGCCGTGAGCCAACTGGCAGAACCGTTCCGTATGTCGCTGCCGTCGTTCCTGCAGCATCTCGACGTGCTCGAGAGTTGCGGGCTCGTCAAATCACGAAAGGCAGGGCGCGTGCGAACGTATCAACTCACGCCGCAACCGCTGAGGGTCGCGGAAGGCTGGCTCGGGAAGCAACGCGCCATTTGGAATCGCCGCCTCGACCAACTCGATACTTACCTCAAAGACCTTAAGGAGCAGAAATCATGAGCACTGCAACGATTCAGACAAACTCAAAGCTTGACCTCGTGCTGGAGCGGGTCGTCGATGTCCCGCGGGAGCTCGTCTGGGCAGCATGGACCAAACCTGAACACATCAAGAAATGGTTCACGCCGGCACCGTGGAAAACCGTTGATTGCGAGATCGATCTGCGGCCTGGCGGCATTTTTAGAACCGTCCTGCGCTCGCCGGAGGGTCAGGAATCTTCCCAGGTGGGCTGTTATCTCGAGATCCTGCCCAACGAGAAACTTATCTGGACATCGGCGCTCGGTCCCGGCTATCGGCCGGAGATCAGAGCCGCCGGAACGGGCGGATGCGAAGAGTTGTATTTCACCGCCGTGATCACGCTCGAAGCGCATGGAGCGCGGACAAAATACACGGCCCTAGTCATGCATGGTGATGAAGCGACATCCAAAAAGCACGAGGAGCTAGGCTTCTACCAGGGATGGGGAACGACACTTGATCAACTCGTAGTCCTCGCTAAGACGTTGTAGATTGGCCGGGTTTGCGCTACGGTCTTGGACTCCGGCCGCCGGCCACGCCAAATACACGCAAGGCTACCGCACCGAAAATCCTTGTCGCGCGGGAGTTCCTCAAGAACATCCATTCGAGTGCGTGCACTGAAGCCGGCGGTCTCCACTCCGGATCGCGTGCTTGCGCGCCGTTCAGGATTTTGGTCAGCGTCTCTCTGGGCCGTGCGCGAAAATCGTCCAGCATTGCGGTTTGGTGAACGCAGGAAATAGTGCAAAACGGAGCACATCCCTTCGGCTTCTGACGTTCGCGAACCAGGTCCTCGTGGCTGTATTCCATCAGAGGAATGGCGGGATACCCGCGCTGCTGCGAGCAATAGTGAACCAGTCCGTTCTCGCAGATATATAGAAACCTCCCGCCTGCCGGACAATGCCAAGAATTCGGGAGCCCTTTCACCACGTTGCGCTGGAAAATATCAAAGTGCGAAAAGGAAAACAGTCCCTTCCTCAACCCGAGAATACGCTCATAGATCCCGGCTTGTGTTCCGCTCAGTGGCTTTAGCTGTCCGCCCCCGTCATGCACCACCCCAACCGTGCTATTAAAGCCGAGCGCTCTCGCCCGGACCGCAATCGCGTATGCGTCCTCCGGCTGAGCTATCGCGCTTCCCAAAACGGAGTTGATCGTTACATCAAACGTGGCGTACTTTTTCAGCCATTCGAGTTTCCGGTCCAGAACCTTCAGGCTCTTCTTAGAGACCTCGTCCGGCTGCACGTTATCAATGCTGATCTGAAGATAGTCGAGCCCAGCCGCGTTGAGTCGCCTGATTCGCTGAGGGGTTAGCAGGTAACCGTTTGTGATGATCGTCGCAATCGCGCCTCGCGCCCGTACGCGCCGGACGAGCAAATCCAGGTCAGGATGCAGTGTGGGCTCCCCGCCGCTGAAGGTGATGATGCTGGTCCCGAGGGCGCTGAGTTTGTCGATCCGCTGCAGCATCTCGGAAGTAGGAACCGGCCTCGAGTCTTTATCAAATTCATTGCAGTACGTGCACGCCAGATTGCAGCGTCGAGTCGGTATGATCTGAGCCAGAATTGGATGGTCGGGGGATGCCATCGCCCGAGCAAACATCCTCGCCTCACGCCAGCGCCGTTTGAACTTCAAAAATGCTCTCATGTTCGGACCGAGTACAACGACCGGGCCTCTCCATCTCACTGTACGCGAAACGCTAAGAGCGCGTCGCACATGTGATCGGACCGGAAATGACCCGAGCACCCTCCTCTTCGGCCACTCGACACAAATCCTGGCGAGCAGCCTCCGCTCCGACGGAGGGGAATGCTCGCCCGATCGCCGAAAGGAAACCAGGGCCGATTATCGACTAATTTTGATCCGCATCCGTTCATAGCGCAGCGCGACCGATCCATTCGAATAGGACTTGCATTCTGTCAGCTTGAAGTCGCGCTGCGGAAACTTGCCCGGGAAGCCGGGGATGCCGTCGCCTAACAGTACGGGGCCAACGCCGAGGAAGAGTTCGTCCACCAAATCTTCTCGCAGGAAGCTGCGAGCCAATTCGCCCCCACCTCCTAAATAGATGTCTTTCCCCGGGCGGCGTTTTAGCTTTCTCACAAAGGCTGTCAGAGATCCACTCACCACTTCGAATCCCTCGCGTTTGCCAGGCTTCCATCGCCGGGAGACTACGTAATTCGCCATGCCCGGCATCTCCGGAATCTCTTCACTCTCGCGCATTTTCACCCAGCCAACTGCGGTCTTGCGGCCCATGATGGTGGTATCGATCTTGGAGAAGAAGTCCGCCATCACGGATTCACCCTCTTTGTCGATGATTAGAAAATCGAGCTCGCCATTGCGCCGCGCAATATAACCGTCAAGGCTGACTCCGAATCCCAGGATTACTTTTCTTGACATGCCGCGATTGTAAATGGGCGTTCACCCACCGTCAACGCGGTGCGCGACAGCGGTCTGGCACCCTCGCCACTTGTCTGAGCGAGCTGTATCGCACGCCCGGCAACAATCAGGTGGTACTTTGTTCTGCGTAGGTCTTGTCAGACGAAACCACATGCTGGCGTTTGCGTTTGAGAGTGGCGGTGAGTCGGCGGACCGAGAGCGACAGGCCGGTGTACACCAGCGCGCAAGCACCGAGCGAGGCCAGTGCCGCGATCAACTGGCCTATTAAGCCGTAATACTCACCCGTGTGCCCGAAACGGACGAACGAACGAAGTCTTTGGCCGAGGCTGCCATCCGCAAATGTGCTCATTTTTTCGATCGCCCCGGTATTGGGATTCAACAGATATTGGACACGGCGTTGCGGCTGCCCTTCAGTGCCCATATCAATGACTAGCGTTGGCCGCGCGTTGCCTTTGCTGGCGATGTTCAGCGTGATGGTGCGCCAATTTGGATTGAGGCCCTTTGCGACGGTAAACAGCCGATCGTAGTTGAGGTCGTGCCCGTCTCCGTTCTGCCGGCCACGCTGACGTCTGTCACTTCTGTCGCGGCCGGAAGCGGGCGTAGAGCCAGTCAAGCGAAACAGCAGCGCATTGGCCCAGTCATACGACATCACCACTCCCGTAAGAGCGATGACCAGCAATGGGAGGCAACACCAAATACCGACCACGTTGTGCCAGTTCCATTCGCGAGCTTTTCCGCGCAACCGACTGCGGAATCCAATAGAAGGCCGTACCGTCTTCCAACTCCATTTCCGTGGCAGCCAAAGAATCAGCCCGAGAGGAATCAGCACACAAAAAAGGAGATTGGATATTCCCGTCAGCCGGCGACCAATGCCCCTGGATCCGAGGGGCGCCCCGAGCGCCCGATGCAGTCGCTCGACTCCCATGAAAAAACCATGCAAACGTTCGGAACTGACGCCGAGAACGGCACCACTGTAAGGATCGACATAGACCGTCCTGGTCCGGCCAATTGAGAACTGCGTGGCAGCCTGAGGTTGACTGCGTAGGATGATCGCCGTCGGATCCTCCATACCGGCGCGATGCACGGCCTGCAGCAAGTCGTTCATCTGTCTCGGCTGGGCATCCTCGAGACCGGACACGAAACGGACATCCCGATCGCCGAATTCTACAATTTGTCTTTCAAAGGAAAGCAGCACACCGGTCACGGCCATGAGGAAGATGAACACACCCACCGCGATACCAATCGAAAGATGTAGCCAGAAAAATACCCAACGAATCACTGCTTTTCCTTGTGCCGTTAGCGGTCAGCTATTCCAGTGTCTGAGGCATCCCTTAAAATTGCCTTAAAATTTGCGTTTATGCTTTCAATCACCAGCGTGATCTGGTGCAATGATTTTCAGGCAAGGTGCGCGTTCTGCTAGTAGACGATGATCGCGAAGTAGCCGACTACGTACGCCGTGAACTCGAAGACGAATCGTTCGATGTCACGGTCGCTCACGATGGCGCATCGGCGTTGCATCTGGCTGAGACGTCGGCGTTCGACATGATTGTGCTCGATGTGATGATGCCTTTTATGGATGGCCTGCAAGTAACGCGCCGTCTCCGCACGCAAAACATTTCCACGCCAATCCTTCTATTGACCGGCCGTGATGCCCCGGAGGAGATTGTGAGCGGGCTTGATGCGGGAGCCGACGACTATCTAACTAAGCCGTTCTCATTCGACGTACTGTTGGCACGCATTCGTGCTCGTACGCGTAAATTTGATCAGAAAAATGAGCAACTGCGCTTTGCAGACCTACTGCTCGACATAAGCGAACACAAAGCCTGGCGCGGAAAACGAGCCATGTCCCTTACCCGGACGGAATTCGCCATACTTGAGTGTTTGTTGCAGTCCGCCGGCAGGGTAGTTACAAGGGAACGTCTCATCGAAACGATCTGGAGCGACCGCGAAATAAGTGAGAATAATCTCGACGTCTTCATCAGGTTCCTGAGGTCGAAAGTCGATGTTCCCGGCTCGCGCAAGCTGATTCACACCGAACGGGGGCTTGGCTACAGTCTGCGCCAGGAGGCAAATTGAGCGGATTGAAATTGCGATCCGTGCGCGTTCGGCTCACGTTATGGTACTCGTGTGCGCTGATTTCCGTTGCATTGATATTGGCGGTCGCGAGCCGTTGGGCGATGGCCGTGAGTCTTGATCACGCGCTCGATCAGAGTCTGCGCTTTCGCCTCATCGGGCTACACGGTTTTATCGACGAGAATAGCCATGAGGGCTTGGAGCAACTCGCGGTGCGATTACGCGCACTGAACCACCTCGGGGAGCTTTTTCAGGTTTTTGGGCCGCACGGCGAACTCATGGCGCAGTCCGATGGTTTAGTGCGTCATCACGCCAGCACGGGCCCTCCGCCCGACCCGGGCGCCGGTATGCGTTTTCGGAATGCCGGGCCGCCAGGGTTCCCTGTTCGTATGGCAACGCAGCGCATTTACGTTGACGGCCAGCCGCTTACTCTAGAGGTGGCAGATCCGCAGGTAAAGTTTTATAACCTTCTGAACGAGTTCAACTCGGTCCTTTTCATCGCGCTTCCCTTCGCGTTAGCACTTGCCGCTCTCGGTGGATATTGGCTTAGCAGCCGGGCTCTGAGACCAGTCGACCAAATCATCCATGAAGCTCGATCCATGGATCCGACCAACCTGGCGGCCAGGCTTTCCGTTCCCGCCTCGGGCGACGAGTTGCAGCGGCTCTCGGAAACACTGAACCAGATGTTGGACCGCGTGGAGCAATCATTACGACAGGTGCGCCAATTTACCGCGGATGCTTCCCATGAATTGCGCGCGCCGCTTACCTTGATCTCCACCGCCGCTCAGTTCGCCCTGCGCCGCGAACGACGTCCGGACGAGTTGAAGGAATCGCTGCATAAAATCATGCGCGCGGCCCAACGATGTACGGAAATGATCAACCAACTTCTTTGGCTCGCACGTTCGGATGCAGGAAATAGTGGGTTGAAATTCGTCTCCACCGACCTGCGTGCCATGGCTAAAGAGGTGGTGAGCGAAGTGAGTACGCTCGCTTTCGACAAGGGGCTAACTATTGCGGTCGATATGCCGGAAGAGCCGGTGCGAGCAGTAGTCGATGAAGATTCGTTCCGGCGCATGTTACTAATTCTGCTGGACAATGCGATCAAGTACACGTCCGAGGGCGGCAGCATCGCGCTACGAGTGAGGCAGTACGAGACCGAAGTGGAGATCGAAGTCACGGATACCGGCGCGGGCATTTCCGCCGAAGATCTGCCCTTCATCTTCGATCGCTTTTGGCGTGCCGACAGAGTGCGTTCTCGAAACGCGGGCGGCACCGGGTTGGGGCTAGCGATTGCGAACGAAATCGCAGATTCTCACGATGCCAAGCTAACAGTGCAAAGCTCGGCCGGGAGTGGCTCAACCTTCACGGTTCGTCTTCGTCGCGAGGTGGAGAAACGGTTGACGGCAGGGACGCCAAGCGAGCAAACGGCTTTAGCGCACAGGCACTATCGGACTTAACAAATCCTTACATCGCAGTCATCGCATTTTTCAGGAACATTTAAGGTTCATGGGCGATGCTGGCTTGTGTCCGAGGAAGTGCAAAACGAATGCATCTGCATAAGTATCCGCAATGGAAGTTCGGTCTGTTTCTCGCAATAGGGGCGCTAGTGGCCCTAGTGTTGTGTGTTCAATGTGTCCGAACCTATTTGTATACCGGCGCGGTTCTTGTTCCTCAGCAAGCCGAGCGTGAAGCGGAGCGACAAGCCGGCGCGCTCGCGGCTGCCGCACGAAGCGCCGGCATTACAGATCCGGCGCCCCTCGGACCACTGATAGAGCATGCTTTCGAGTCGTCGCCGGATCGAGTACTTTGGATGCGCGTGCTGGATATGGACGGCGGGCTGCTGGCAGAGGGTGGCAAGCCCGAGGGAACAGTCAAGATTCCGCCGCATTTGTTCAATCACATTGATATGCGCGAGAGTCCTGGGACGGTGATTGACACGACACAGGGCAAGGCGTTTATCGCTTTGCTTCCGTTTCGGCTACCACGGCCGCGGCGTTCTTCCAGAGCAGTGCCGGACCGGCCGCCTTTGGGCGGTCCGTCGGATGGCCGGCGCCCGCCCGGTTATGTAGTCGAGCTGGCTATCTCCCTAAAGGCTGTTTCGAGCGCGTTCGACGGGCTCCGGCAGAATCTGATTGTGGGCCTGATCGCCTCCATTACTCTGCTGGTGTCACTTGCCATAATCCTGTTGCGTGCGCGCAGCTATCTTCGCGGCCGATATCTTGAGAGCGAACTGCAATTGGCGAGACGAGTGCAACGTGACCTTCAGCCAAAGCCGCGCTCCGTCTCGTCTCATTTGGAGTTCGCCGCATCAGCTGTAGCAGCCGATCAAGTTGGTGGAGACTTCTACGACATTTTTGAGTTGGAATCCGGCAAGATCGGAATTGTACTCGGCGATGTGTCGGGCAAAGGAGTACCGGCGGCCTTGCTCGTGAGCGTGTTACAGGGTGCGATCCGCTCCGCGGTCGCAGCCAGGCATGAATCCGCATGTGAGCAAATCAATCGGATGTTGTGCGAACGCACTGCCGGCGAGCGCTTTGCGACTTTATTCTGGGGTGTTTTCGACCCGGCGACCGGCACTCTGCGCTACGTAAATGCCGGACATGCTGCTCCAATCCTAATCCGTGACGCTCACGACCGGATCGGCGATGCACGGCTGGCGCTCGATCAGGCGAAGACTGAGATCATTCGATTGGAAGAAGGCGGCCCTGTTATTGGCCTGCTCCCCAATGCTCGCTATTCGGCCGGAGAATTGCAGGTCGCGGACTTCGATACGCTCGTTCTTTATTCGGACGGAATCAATGAGGCCGTGAACGAAAACGAGGAAGAGTTCGGAGATCAGCGCATCGCAAGATTGATCCCGGAGGCCGTCGATGCGACGCCAGATGAACTGTGCGACAGGATCATGAAGCAGCTCACTCACTTTGCCGGCCTCGGAGCGCCGGCGGATGATCGCACATTGTTGGTCGTCAGGTTCCGAACTTCCGCAGCGGGATCGCGGCACGACCTGCCCGAAATCATGAGTGTCCGTGCCGTTGCCTGAGGTACATGAAAAGAGAATTGAAATGATTGTTTCGATACGAAGGCAAAGCGTCCGAGCCTTAGCTTTAGTCTGCATCTCGGCCACAGCCACCATCGCACAGACGGCAACCTCGCGAATGGTTACTGCCGCCAATAAGTTCCTTTCGAGCCTGGACGATAACCAGCGGCAAACTGTATTGTTTGCCTATGACGACCAACAACAGCGGCAACGGTGGTCCAATCTTCCGGTATCGTTTGTTCGGCGCGGCGGCGTCAGCTTGAAGGAAATGAATGCCACGCAGCGCGCCGCTGCAATGGCATTGGTGGCGTCAGCACTCAGTCCCAGAGGCTTTGAGAAGGTCGAGCAGATTATGGAGGGCGACGAAGTCAACAAAAATACTGACCAGGGGCCCGGTAATAGAGGCCCGGGAACTGGAGGGCGTCCGCCACGCGGTAATGGGGGTCCGCCGCCGTCTGGTGGGGGTAATCGGCCGCCCTGGAACGGCCCCATATTCGGCAAAGACCTTTACTATATCTCCATCCTTGGAACACCTTCCGAAAAGAATCCATGGATGTTGCAGTTTGGAGGGCACCATCTTGCGCTGAATATCACGATCGCGGGCGAGCGTGGCATTCTTACTCCAACGCTGACCGGCGCTCAACCTGCGCTCTACACGATGGACGGCAAAACGGTGCGGCCTCTCGGTCAGGAGAGCGACAAAGCGCTTGCATTACTCAAGGCACTCGATGAGAACCAGCGAAAAAAGGCCATTCTCAGCTATCAGTTGGCTGACCTGGTGCTGGGTCCGGGACAAGATGGCAAAACAATCCAGCCGGAGGGCCTGAAAGCTACCGAAATGAACGAGCGCCAGCGCGCAATGCTGCTTGACGTGATATCGGAATGGGCGGGCATCATCCACGAGAGCGGCGCAGCCGTCCGAATGGCTGAGATCAAAGCAGGTCTCGACGACACTTGGTTTGCCTGGAGCGGCCCCAGTACCGCTGAGCCCGGGAAGAACATCTCGGCTTACTACCGCATTCAAGGTCCGAATCTCGTCATCGAATACGCACCCCAAGAGTTGGGCGGCGATCCCGCGATGCATGTCCACACTATGTATCGGGATCCCACGAATGACTACGGCCGCAAATTCACCGCAAAATGAAGACCAAGCTGGCTTCTGCCATCGCGATCGTTCTGGCATTCGGAGCGCCCGGCTTTGCGCACCGGCTCGATGAGTACCTGCAAGCCACGCTCATTTCAGTGGAAAGAGGCCGCGTCGATGCGTTCATGCGTCTGGTTCCGGGTGTAGCCGTCTCGTCCGCTGTACTTGCCTCGATCGATACGAATAGGGACGGCGTCATCTCGGAAATCGAACGTCAGGCCTATGCGGAGCGGGTGCTCCACGACTTGTCGCTTTGCATTGACGGGCATCGGTTATCGGCCCGGCTCACATCGGTTGATTTTCCACAAATCGAGGAGATCAAAGAAGGACTCGGCCAGATTCAGATACAGTTCAGTGCAGACTTGCCGGCCGGACGCAGTAGCCGGAAACTCGTTTTCGAAAACCATCATCAGAGCGCAATCTCCGTCTACCTGATGAATTGTTTGGTACCGCGAGACCACGATATTCACATCCTTGCGCAGAATCGCAACGAGAATCAGTCGTCATACCACGTGAACTACGCGCAGGCAGATGTGCGCTCAGCGCCACAGTCTTCTCGGAGCGTTGGGTTCGCCGGCATATTCCGGCTCGGCATTCGGCACATTGCCGGAGGAGCCGACCATCTTCTGTTCTTACTGGCATTGCTCCTACCGGCCCCACTGAGCGTGTTCGGTTGTCGCTGGTCTGCTCCTGTTCCTGTTCGCCAGAGCCTGGCACGCATCCTAAGAGTGGTAACAGCGTTCACCGCCGGGCATTCGATCACGCTGGCGCTAGCTGGTTTGGGCCTGGTCCGTGTGCCAAGCCGCCCGATCGAAGTACTGATTGCTTTTTCGATTCTGGTTTCGGCTGCCCACGCGGTGCGCCCGCTTTTTCCCGGACGCGAAGCGATGATCGCGGCTTTCTTCGGACTGATTCACGGATTGGCTTTGGCCTCCACCATCGGCGAATTAGGGCTCAGTCGCTGGGAAAGGGTCATCAGTATTCTGGCTTTCAACTTGGGGATCGAGACTATGCAGTTGATCGTCGTTTCCGCCAGTATGCCGTCTCTCATTTTGCTGAGTTGCACACGCGCCTATTCACCTGTGAGGATGGCCGGCGCGATCTTTGCCGGTCTCGCAGCTCTAGGATGGATGTCTGAACGGCTATTTGATGCGCACAGTCCGGTGGACAGGATTGTGGATAGTGTCGCGCATTATGGTGTTTGGATTGCCGTGGCCTTATTTCTGGTCAGCGTCGTTTGGCGGCTGCCGCGTGCTGGGATCGAGAAACAGCAGTACGGCCGGCCACGATTCCGCTGGCTCTCGGCCGAGTTTGATTGACTTCAACGGTTACGCGACCGGCTTGTCTCCCACGTCGCTTTGCAGTTTTGCCATTTCCTCTTTCAAGTGTTGAATGAGGCGGGCGTGCTCGGGATCGGAATAGAGATTGTGCATTTCGCGAGGATCGTTCTTCATATCGAAGAACTCCCATTCGGGGGGCATGCCGTTGGGATATGAGCCTGTCATTCCTAGCGGCTGGTTGTAGTAATAGATCAGCTTCCAGCGATCCGTCCGGATGCCATAGTTGGCAGGCACGTGATGGTCGTTATCGTTGTGCATCCAGTAGCGGTAATACATGGCGGTTCGCCAATTTTTCGGCGCATGACCTTCGACGTTTTGGCGGAAGCTGTGGCCCTGAATCTGGGAGGGAACGGAGCGGTGCGCGTAGTCCAGGAACGTGGGCGCGAAATCGATGTTCAAGACCATATCGCGATTCACCGAGCCGGGTTTGATCTCTTTCGGGTAGCGCATGACGAAGGGCATGCGCAGGGATTCCTCGTACATGAGGCGCTTGTCAAATAGACCGTGGTCGCCGAGGAAGAAGCCCTGGTCCGAGGTGTAGATCACGACCGTATTGGACGCGAGGCCTTCGGAATCGAGGTAATCGAGAACACGGCCGACATTATCGTCAACGCTCTTGATGCAGCGAAGGTAATCCTTAATGTAGAGCTGGTAGGCCCATTTGCGCAGGGCGTCACCCTTCAGATCGTTGGGTATGGGCGTCTTCAAGTCGGTTTCGGTCATGTTCTCACCGACTTTCATCTTGGTCTCGGCCACGCTGCGCGAGCGGCCTTCGTAGTGATCGTATAAATTATCCGGTTCGGGAATCGTCTGGCCGTCGAATAGATGTTTATATTTGGGCGCGGGCTGCCACGGGCGATGCGGCGCTTTGTGGTGAGACATCATGAAGAACGGCTTGTTCCGATCGCGCTGCTTGAGCCAATCGATGCTAAAGTTGGCGATCAGGTCGGTGCAGTAGCCTTCATACTTTTTCTTTCCGGCAGGGGTGATGAAGGTAGGGTCGTAGTAGACGCCCTGGCCGGGAAGAATATTCCAGTAGTCAAAACCGGTGGGATCGGTTTTCAAATGCCACTTGCCGATCATCGCGGTTTGATAGCCGGCCTGCTGCATTTGTTTGGCGACGTTATCGCGGTTGGGATCCATTGCGTCGTTGAGTGTGTAGACTCCGTTTTTGTTGCTGTACTGGCCTGTGAGAATGGCAGCACGGCTCGGTGTGCAGATGGAGTTCGTGCAGAAACAGTTGGCGAGACGAACCCCTTCTTTGGCAATGCGGTCGATGTTCGGCGTCGTGTTGATTTTGCTGCCGTAGGCGGAAATGGCGTGGGCGGCGTGATCATCCGCCATCATGTAAAGAATGTTAGGCGGCGGCTCCCCGGCCGCTGGGCTCAAAGCAGCTCCGGTCATCAATCCAAGCATTTCGCGCCGTGTGCAATTAGGCATGATATTCGATTTTTCCAGTTTTTCTAAAAGACGAATTTCGCGCTGAGCTGAATCTGGCGTGGATCGAGAGCGGCAGTGAGGTTGCCGAATGTGGCCGATCCGAAGACTGTTCCGACAGCGGAAAAATTCGCGTGATTGAAGATATTGAAGCACTCGGCGCCAATGCGCAGTTTGGCCCGCTCGCCAAAGGAGATGTTGCGGAGAAAATTCAAGTTGACGCTATTTGCAATGCCGGGGCCGCGCAGCACATTGCTGCCTTCGTTGCCAAATGTACCGAGCGCGGGGAGGGCGAATGCCGAGGTATTGAAGTAGCCGAAGATGTTGCCGGTTATGTTGAGCGAGCCAACAACGTTCGGGCGCTGCGAACCGCTGCCGGTACCGGCGCGATCGCCTGAAATGGTGACAGTGAGCGGGAAGCCGCTTGAGAAAGTGGCGTTACCAGAAGTTTCCCAGCCATTGACGATGGCGTGAACAAGCGCGCCGCCGCGATGGAGCGTGGGGAAATCATACACGTAGCTGAACGTGAAATTGTGCGGCTGGTCGTAACTGTTCAGCCCCTCTTCGTTCGGCTGCACAAACGGATTTTGGCCAAAGTTGAAGACGATGGACTTCGACCAGGAGTAGGATGCCTGGAGAAAGAGCCCGTGGCTCATACGGCGGCTCAAAGACGTTTGCAGGGCGTTGTAGGAGGCGGACCCGTTTCGCTCGTCGTAGGTGATATTGCCGTAGCCAAGATAGGGCCGCACGGTGGTGACGTTGACCGTTCCCTGCGCCACGGCGAGGTTGGGCTGGGGCTGGTTCAGATTGGGCTGCTGATCGAGGTGAACCGCGTGATTGCCCGCGTATGAAACAGAGAGCAGCATGTCGCCCGGCAACTGGCGCTGCACGCCGAAGCTCCACTGGTGCACGGTGGGGTAGAGGTAATTCGCATCGAAGGCTTGCAGGTTAGGCGGAAAGATGCGCTGCGTTCCTCCGGCCGGATTGCTCAGGAAGGTATTGAAGATGCTGACAGAACTGGTGAAAGGAGGGTTAGTGCGGAGATTCTCCTGGTTGGTGTTGTCCCAGTGATAAAAAATTCCATAGCCGCCCCGGATCACGGTTTTGCTATTGGCGCCGGGCGACCAGGCGAAGCCGACGCGTGGACCGGGCATGTTGTAGTGGCTACGAACGAGAGCGCGAGGCAGGTCGAGACCTTGCAAATTGGTAGGCGTAAAGATGCCGTTCAAGGGATTGCCGGTGCCCGCGACGATTTGACCGTTGCTCAGCAATTGTGGGGCTTGCGCGGGCTGATAGAGTTGCGGGGCAAATCCGGCGATGTTGTTGTACTTCTCGTAGCCGATAGGCGCACCTTTGAACATGGTCCAGCGCAGGCCAAGATTTAACGTGAGATTGGGCGTCGCCTTCCAATCATCCTGCACATAGAGCTCATAGGAATTCGCAAAAAAGTAACCATTCGGCGCGGATGACGATTCGGTGTAGCTGAAGGCATCGCCGAGAAGAAAATCTGCGGCGGCGTTGCCGGTGAAGTTACCGTTGAAGGTGAATGCGCCTTGGGTATTGACTGCACCGTAGTCGAATTTCTGCAACCGCAAGATGTCGAAGCCGGCCTGGATGGTGTGTTTACCGGCGACATGGGTCAAGTCGTCTTTCCATTCGAAGAGGTTGTTGAAATTCGGATTCGGGCTGCCAACGCCGATATTACTGAAGCCCGTAATTGTGATGTCGGGAGGCGCGTTGAACAGATTGCCGGGCAAGGCTTCCGGGATATTGATGCCGCCGCGCGAGGCCGCCGCGCCGGTGGGGTAGCTAATGATCTGGTTGCGCGAGAAACCGGCGGTGAAGACGTTAGTGGTGGATGGATTGATAGTCCAGAGCAGGCGGGCGATAGCGTTGTAGCCGGGTTTGCCGAGAAATCCAGGCTGGGTGGGAAAGCTTGCGTTCGAAGGTGCGTAGATCGCCTCGTTTTCGTACCACTGATCATGCGCGTAGCGAAGCGTGAGCAAAACGTTCGAAGTGATTTGTTGGTCGAGCCGGGCGAGATCTTCATGCCAGCGGCTGCCGGTGTTGGGAGAAATCACGTAGTTGGTGCTGCCGGCGCTGTTCGGCAAGGGATAAAAGAGACTAAGCAGAGCCTGGGCATTCGGATCGATCTGGCTGGCGGGAATCGTGTTTGTTCGGAAAGTTATTGGACGTTCCTGGAATTTTGATGCTCCCGGGAAAGATTCCCTGGCGCTGCGAGGCGGTGAGGGTGGTAGCCGTGAAGGTGCTTTGCGGCGGACTCGTGAAATTTACTAACTGCGGACCCTGGCGCCGATTCCAACCTTCTGAAACAAAGAAGAAGGTTTTATTTTTACTCGTGTTGTAGTGTCCGGGAATGTAGATGGGACCGCCCAAGGTGACACCGAACATGTTTTGCTGGAATTTGGCGCGACGGGAATCGAAAAAGTTTCGGGCATTCAGATTAGTGTTTCCGAAGACCTCATAGAGGTCGCCGTGGAAACCGGCGCCACCGGCTTTGGTAGTTACGTTGACCAAGCCGTAGCCGAAGCTCCCTTCGCTAGCGGCGAAATTGCTGGTTTTCACCTGGACTTCGGCAATTGCATCCATCGGCGGGAAGAGATTCAGACCGCGGTTACCTCCGGTGTCCATGGCGAGCACACCGTCATAAGTGAACTTGGTGCTATTCACGCGCCCGCCGTTGACAGACATCAGCGGATTGCCTTCCTGCCCGACGCCCATGCGGCGGCCGGTTTGGGTAGAGGCAACGCCCGGGCTCAACGTCAGGAATTGCGAGAAGTTTCTGCCGTTGAGGGAGAGTTCGCTCACTTGCGCGCCAGTGATGAGGTTGCCAAGCTCGCTGTTCTCCGTTTGCAATTGAGGCGGCGCGGCAGTTACTGTAACAGATTCCTGCGTCGCGCCGAGTTGCAGGACTACGTCGACGGTGGTGATCGAATCGGTATCTAAGTGGACGGATTCCTGGACAAGTTTTTTAAAACCTGTGCTCTCAACCGAGATCTGATAGTCGCCGATCGGCATGTTGGAAAAGACGTAGCCGCCGGAGGCGTCGGTTTGCGCCGAGCGCGGGATGTTACGGCTTTTTTCGGTAGCCGTTACGGTGGCGTTGTGGATGGCTGCTCCGGAGGGGTCGGTGACGATCCCTTTAATTGTGCCGGTGCCCATGCTTTGGGCGGAGGCGAGTTGCGGGAGGACGGTGAGGGTAAGGAAGAGCAGGACGGTTGTTGCTATAGTCTTACCGTTTTTGAGGGACGTGTTCTTTCGGGTTTGCATTTCGTTGCTCACTACGCAGCCTAGGCAGGAAAAATGTCTGGGCCTATCGCTTTGCCAGTGTACATGTAATGGATTCGAATGGCCCGGGCGAATTTCAGAAGTGCCTTGCTAATTGACAATTTTTCGCACGAGTGGAATCATCAGTCTGATCGACAGCCAAGGCGGGCGAGACGGAGGTCTAAATTAAATGTCTATTCGGGCCAGGTTTCTGTTTTGGACACTGATGTTTTCCGCGTTACCTGTTTTCGGAGATCAATTCAGTTTTTCGTATAACTTCGCGATGGGCCACTCGATTCTGGGAACCGTTGAAGGGGATTTGCAACCCGACCAGAACACCGTTTTGCACTTGCACAACCTTGTTGCAACATACTCTGCAGAAGCGGGCATGAGCTTGACT
>Ga0157374_10001969_pt1 | contig 17218 bp, 12 predicted proteins | sample M25metaG_FD_115308 | JGI IMG/M metagenome (GOLD analysis project Ga0157374, IMG submission 115308) | Miscanthus rhizosphere microbial communities from Kellogg Biological Station, Michigan, USA - M2-5 metaG | ecosystem: Host-associated > Plants > Roots > Rhizosphere > Soil | place: USA: Michigan...
TCGGATGGCGTTGGGAGCTAACCGGAGCAGCGTAGTGGCCATGGTGCTGCGCGAAGCAATGATGCAGGCCGCGATCGGACTGGCCATTGGAATTCCTGTGGCATGGATGTGTGCGCGGTTTGTGCAGGCACAGCTCTACAACGTAGGCGGACATGACGCTGGTGTACTTGCGGGAGCCGTAGCCGTACTGGCAATCGCCGCCTGCACAGCCGGCTTGATCCCGGCACAACGCGCAGCATCGACTGATCCGGTAAAGGCGCTGCGAAGCGAATAGAGGGACAACATGATTGAGTTGAAGAATGTCGAGCGCAGTTACAGGGCTGGGCACACGGAGACGTGGGTCTTGCGAAGAGTGAATCTGACGATTCATCCCTGGGAGTTCGTGACCGTAATGGGGCCGTCGGGCGCGGGCAAATCGTCGCTGCTGAATGTGTTAGGCATGCTCGACGATCAGTGGCGCGGCGAGTTCGACTTTGCCGGCGAGCCGGTGCACGCTATGAACCGCAAGCAGCGTGCGGACCTGGCGCGACGCAGAATCGGCATGGTGTTTCAGAGCTATCACCTGCTCGACGACCTTACTGTCGCGGAGAACATCGATCTTCCGCTCTCATACAAAGACATTCCACGTACTGAGCGCCAGGCACTAGTGGCAGACACGTTGGATCGCTTCCAGATCGTAGGCAAGAAGGACCTGTATCCGCATCAGCTCTCGGGCGGACAGCAACAACTGGTCGGAATTGCACGGGCGATGATCCACAAGCCGTCGCTGCTGCTGGCCGATGAGCCTACGGGCAACCTGCAGTCGAAGCAGGCGAAGGAGATTATGGAGATGTTCCGGCAGTTGAATGAGCAGGGCACGACGATTGTGCAGGTGACGCACTCCGAGGCAAATGCGGAGTACGGAACGCGGAAAATTGAACTGCGTGACGGCTGGGTCCACACCGATACAGCTGGAACGGTTGCAGGCACACCTGAGGAGGTGCAGCAGTGAGGACTTCCCTTTCCTGCTGCGTGAGCGCTGCTCTACTGGCAGTCTCGCCTCTGTGGGCCCAAAATGCCACGACAACGGCAACCGTGCAGACTCCTGCGCTGCGCCTTGATGTGCCGCACTCAAACAATCCGTTCAACACCTACCGCGCAACGCTGGTGCCGCAGCCTAACCTTGCGAATTCGGGGCGCATCGATTCGCTGGTTCACAACGGTGTTCTGGAACTGAGCTTGAAAGAAGCCATTACTCTCTCGCTTGAGAACAATCTGGATCTCGCAATTGCGCGCTACAACATTCCGATCGCTGAAGCGGACATTCTGCGCACGCGCGCCGGTGGCTCGTTCCGTGGCGTAAATACAGGCGTAGTGCAGAACACGCCGGGCGGTGGAGTCGGTGGATTCGGCTCAGGTTCGAGCGGCGCAGGTGCGGGCGGAACCTCGGGTGGCGCTGGCGGCGCCGGTTCGGGTGCCAGTGGCCTGGTGCAGTCGACTCTCGGAACCGGCACCAACGTCGCGTCGTACGATCCTGCGATTACCGGGACCTTGAACAACGAGCACTACACGCAGCCGCTGTCGAACATCTCCATCTATGGCGTGCAGACTCTGCAGCAGAATACGACGTTAGGCAACCTTGGCTACTCGCAGGCGTTTCCAACAGGAACAGCGTTTTCGTTTGTCTTCGACAACAATCGCGATTCGACCAACAGCCCACGAAGCTACCTTAACCCAACGCTGAACTCGTACTACCACGTGGCGCTGCAGCAGCAGCTTCTGGCCGGATTCGGCTTCGGGCCTAACCTGCGCTTTCTGCGGATTGCAAAGAACAATCAGCGAATCTCGGATCAGGCGTTCAAGTTGCAGGTGATCACGACCATCACACAGATCGCGAACATGTATTGGGATCTTGTGGCTGCCTACGAGGACGAGGGAGTGAAGAGCCGCGCACTCGACTTTGCGAAGCAGACGCTGGACAGCGGACGCAAACAGCTTGCCCTGCAGGCAATTCCCGCGATGGACGTGATGAAGGATGAGGCTGAGGTCGCAAACCGTGAACAGGACCTGACTATCGCCAAGACCACGCTGCAGTTCCAGGAGCTCCTGATCAAGAACGCGCTGACGAAGAACCTTGACGATCCAATCCTCGAGGCGATGCCGGTGAAGCCGACAGATTCGATCGCTTCCGACGTCACCGTGGCACCGGCGAACTCGACCGAGGACGGCATAACGCTGGCGCTCAAGGACCGGATCGAACTGAGTGAGTCGACGATCGACCTTGAGAACCGTCGAATCAGCCGGGATGCCGCCCGCAACGCCCTGCTGCCGACGGTGGCGTTGACAGCGTACTACGGCGGCACGGGGCTGGCAGGACCGCAGAATCCGCTTTCTCCCATTCCTTCTACCCAGCCAATAGACTGGGGCGGCGCGGTGAAAAACGCCTTCAATAACACATCCCCGGACTACTATGTTGGCCTGTCGGTCAATGTGCCAATTCGCAATCGTGTGGCGAAGTCGGACCAGTACCGCTCGGAGTTGGAGACCAGGCAAGCCGAGCTGCGCATGCAGCAGCTGAAGAAGCAGATACGCATCGAGGTTCGCAACGCGCAATATGCGCTGGAGCAGAGCAGGGCGCGTGTCGAATCAGCCCGTAAGGCGCGCGATCTGGCGCAGAAGACCTTCGATATTACGGCGAAGGAGCAGGAGCTCGGGGCAGGCTCGAACCTGCAGACGCTGACTGCGCGTCGCGACCTCTCCGCAGCCGAATCTGCACTGGTGGCAGCGATGACTGCATACCAGAAGGCGAAGATTGAACTGGACCGCTCGCTTGGAACAACGTTGGATGCGAACCAGATTTCGATAGAATCGGCGAGGACGGGTATTGCTCCAAGCGGGCAGTGAGCGGGAGACGTCAATGGTATCGGAGACGACAATAAAAGATGCGCGACCGGTGGAGCGAGAGACGCCGTGCAAGTTGCTCATCGCCGATGACCAACCTCACATCCTTGAGGCGCTACGCCTGCTGCTGAAGCCGGAAGGCTACGAACTGGAGATGGTGCGGACGCCCGCGCTGGCGCTGGAAGCCGTTGGCAGGGAGAGCTTCGACGGTGTGCTCGTAGACCTGAACTACACGCGCGACACGACCTCCGGCCAAGAGGGATTAGACCTCGTCGCGCAGATGAAGGAGATGGACGCGCAGCTACCCATCGTGGTGATGACAGCGTGGGGAAACATCGATCTGGCGGTAGAGGCGATGCGACGCGGCGCGGGCGACTTCATTCAAAAGCCGTGGGAGAATGCCCGGCTGCTGAGCGTACTGCGCAACCAGATGGAACTGCATCGCACCCAGCGACGTGCTCAGTGGCTTGAGGCGGAGAACCGCATTCTGCGCGCTCCTGGAGCGCCGGATTTCATCGCATCGGCACCCGTGATGCGCCCCGTAGTCGAGACGATGGCGCGCATCGGCCCTTCTGACGCGAATGTTCTGATCACCGGAGAACATGGCAGCGGCAAGGAGGTCGTGGCGCAGACGTTGCATCGCCTTTCGTCACGCGCCGATCGCACGCTTGTCGCCGTGAATACCGGCGCTCTGCCCGAGGGAACGTTCGAGAGCGAACTCTTCGGCCACGTAAAGGGCGCCTTCACTGACGCGCGCGCCGACCGCATTGGACGCTTCGAGCTGGCCAACAACGGCACGCTGTTTCTCGATGAGATTGCCAACATCCCCGTACGCCAGCAGGCAAAGCTGCTGCGCGTGCTCGAGACAGGCGAGATGGAACGCGTTGGATCGTCAAAGACGCAGCGAGTCAATGTCCGGATGATCTCGGCAACCAACGCCGATCTGCGTGCAGAGTGCGCTGCCGGAAGATTTCGCGAGGACCTCCTCTTCCGCCTGAACACGGTGGAGATCAGCCTGCCTGCTCTACGCGACCGGCGAGAAGACATTCCCGCGCTCGCCGCTCACTTCCTGGCGAGATATGCCGAGCGTTATCGTCGTCCGCTCCAAGGCCTGGAACCCGCAGCGATGCAGCAGATGCTGCAGTATGGCTGGCCGGGAAACGTGCGCGAGCTGGACCACACCATGGAGCGCGCCGTGCTGATGGCGCGAGGCGAGCGCATCGAGGCAGCCGATCTTGGATTGCACATGCAGCGCAGCAGCGGCAACGTGTCGCAAAGCATGGACGAGATGAGTCTTGAGACAGTCGAAGCCATCCTGATTCGTAAGGCGCTGGCGCGCGCGAACGGCAACGTAAGCCATGCAGCGGATGCTTTGGGGCTAAGCCGCGGAGCGCTCTACCGGCGCATCGAGAAGTATGGCCTCTGAGCCGCAGCGTCGCTCGCGGCAGATCAGGCGTATTCCTCTTACGCGATCACGCAGACGGCTGAGCTTTGAGCGGCGGTTGCGCCTGTGGCTCATGCTGATGAGCCTGCCCGTACTGGTTCTGTGCGCATTTGTGCTGGACTCGCAGAACGCGGATACGACGATCTCGTGGATCGTTTTACTGATCGTTGCCGCTGGCCTGGCGTTTGCGGTCTCGCTCATCGTAGAGCAAATTACGCGACCGCTACAGACGCTGGCGAATGTCGTCGCGGCACTCCGCGAGGATGACTACTCCTTTCGCGCAAGGGGTGCGCAGCGAAACGATGCCATGGGTGACCTGGCCCTGGAGATCAATGCCTTGGCAAGCATGTTGCAGGCGCAGCGCGCAGGCGCGCTTGAAGCGATGGCCCTCGTGGAACGAGTGATGAGCTCGATGCAGTCGCCGGTGCTTGCCTTCGATCCCGACGACATGCTGGTGCTTTTGAATGCAGCGGCGCAACGTGTGCTTGGCATCGAGCCGAACAAAGCGATTGGCCGCTCGGCGAAAGAGTTAAAAATTACGTACCTCGTCGAGGCGGACGATGAAGAACTTCTGTCGCTTGGTGCGGGCCAGCAGGCGACGCGATGGATGCTGAAACGGACCGACTTCCGGCTCCGCGGAGTTCCGCACACGTTGGTCGTGCTGGCCGACGTTAGCGCCGCTCTTCGCGAGGAAGAGCGGACGGCCTTTGAACGATTGATCCGTGTGATGGGCCACGAGATCAATAACTCGCTGGCGCCGATCAAATCAATCGCCGAGAGTCTGCGCGGACGAATACGCAGCACCGTGCAGGGTGAGCAGGGCGAGGACTTCGAACGCGGACTCGAGGTGATTGAAAGCCGAGCCGAGTCGCTGAACCGATTCCTGCAGGCATACCGGCAGTTGATGGGACTGCCGGCACCTCGTCTGGAACAGGTTTCTCTAGCAACTTTGGTGAGCCGCGTGGCGCGCCTGGAGACTCGCGTGGAGGTAACGGTTGCCAGCGGCGCCGATTTGACCGTGTCTGCCGACCCCGACCAGATCCAGCAGGCGCTAATCAATCTGCTACGCAATGCCGCAGAGGCGGCGCTGAGCCCGGATGCGGCAACCGAACGCGCACCCAGCGTGACGATTGGATGGGAACGCGAAGGCGATGAGGTTGCGATCGCGATCACAGATAACGGCCCCGGTTTGACCAATCCGGGCAACCTCTTCGTCCCCTTCTACACGACGAAGCCGACTGGAACCGGCATCGGCCTTGTACTTGCACAGCAGATCGCACAGGCGCATCGCGGCGCAGTCGAACTGCGGAATCGAACTGACGGCATATCCGGCTGCAGAGCGGAGTTGCGTCTGCCACTGAATGGTCCGGCATAGTTTACGGGACGAAGACACAAGCCTCCGGGAGCCACGCCGCGGTGTTCAGGAGTTATCCTGATGCCCACCATGAAGAATTCGCCCCCGCTCTACGTACAGGTAATGCCCTCGGACAACGTCGCGATTGTTGTCAACGAAGGCGGCCTTCCGGCCGGCGCGCAGTTTGCCTCAGGACTCGTGCTTGCCGAGGCTATTCCCGAGGCTCACAAGGTCGCTCTCGTCGACCTGCCAGCAGGAGCAGCGGTCATTCGCTATGGAGTAACAATCGGTCACGCGCAGAACGACATCGCAAAAGGCAGTTGGGTACATGAAGGCAACATCAGTCAGCCCTCGCCTCCATCGCTCGATCACCTGCCCATTGCGACAAATCTGCCCAAGCCGCTGCCCCCGATCAAAGGCCTGACCTTTGAGGGCTTTCTCAACGATGATGGCTCCGTCGGCACGAAGAATATTCTGGGAATCACCACGACGGTGCAGTGCGTCGCGGCGACGGTTGAGTTTGCTGTAAAACGCATCAAGGCGGAGATTCTGCCGAAGTATCCCAACGTCGACGATGTCATCGCCCTCACCCATCCCTACGGTTGCGGAGTTGCGATCAATGCTCCCGGCGCGGAGATCCCCATCCGCACGCTGCGCAATCTTGCGCTGAACCCGAACCTCGGAGGCGCTCCACTCGTTGTCAGCCTGGGCTGCGAAAAACTCCAGCCGTCGCAACTGCTCCCCATCAACACTCTGCCCATCTTGTCCGAAGAGCCCTTCCTCGTTCGCCTGCAGGACGAGCAGCATCGCAGCTTCGGCGACATGGTCGAGGCCATCATGGCGCTGGCCGAAAGGCGTCTGAGTCAACTCGATAAGCGCAGGAGAACCACTCGCCCCGTGTCCGATCTCGTCGTTGGCCTCCAGTGCGGAGGAAGCGATGCATTCTCCGGTGTCACAGCGAATCCAGCCGTGGGTTATGCCGCGGACCTACTAGTTCGCGCAGGCGCGACTGTCATGTTCTCTGAAGTCACCGAAGTTCGAGATGGAATCCATCTCCTGACAGCCAGAGCTGCAGACCAAGATGTCGCAGCGGCTCTCATCCGCGAGATGAGTTGGTATGACAGCTATCTCGACCAGGGCCATGTTGACCGAAGCGCAAATCCAACGCCGGGTAACAAACGTGGCGGACTCGCGAATATCGTCGAAAAGGCACTCGGCTCCATCGCAAAGGCGGGCACGTCACCCATTGCGGGCGTCTACGGCCCGGGCGAACAGGTGAAGACCAAGGGGCTCATCTTCGCCGCAACACCTGCGAGCGACTTCATCTGCGGCACACTACAGCTTGCCGCCTCGATGAACATGCACGTCTTTACCACCGGACGAGGAACGCCCTATGGTCTCGCGATGGCGCCCGTTATCAAGATCGCGTCCAGAACGCCGCTCGCAGAACGCTGGAAGGATCTGATCGACATCAATGCGGGAACGATTGCCACCGGAGAAGAGACAATCCCCCAGGTAGGACAACGCATCTTCGACATGATTCTGGATGTGGCAAGTGGCCGCAAAGAGACGTGGGCCGATCATTGGGGTCTGCACAACGACCTTGCGCTTTTTAACCCCGCGCCTGTGACGTAGAGGTTAATTTGGAGAGTCTGAAGGAATGGTCGGGGCGGAGGGATTCGAACCCCCGGCCCTCTGCTCCCAAAGCAGATGCGCTACCAGGCTGCGCTACGCCCCGACTCCAACCAGTTTATCGCATCGACGATAAATTACGGCCTAAAACCATGTTGGGAAGTGCACATTCACTCCGAACAGGGCGTGCATAAGGCCGTTTGCCAGCCACGCCAGAAGCAGCATGGGGAGCAGCATCATTCCGATCAGGACCATCGAAAGGACGATGAGAAAGATCCAGCTCTGAATCGTGTGCTTGCGTGGCTCGTACAGGCTCCCGGTCAGGAGAGCGTAGTTGCGCCGGTTCGCCCGCCATGCAATATCAAAAGCGTCACCCAGAATCGGGATCGAGCCAACGACAACCTCAATCGCTACGTTCGCCATCATGCGCACAACCGTGACGTTGGGGACTCCTCGCATCCACGCCGCGACAATGATGATGCAAGACGCCACGCCGCCCAGGATGTCGCCGATGCCCGGGACAACACCCATGATGCCGTCGAGGCCGAAGCGGATCGATGTGCCGGGGACCTTGATGAAGTCATCGAGCAGATGCGACAGGATGTCGAGGTTCTCGTCGTCGAAGAGTTTGCTGCCGCGCTTCGTGCGGGGGGAGATCACTTCGGGCTGGGTAGGCGACTGCATACGTTTTCCCAGGGAGACTGACAAATCTCCGCGAACCTCGCTATGATGCTACAATTTAACCAGTACGGCGGCTATAGTTCAGTGGCAGAACGCCGCTCTGTGGCAGCGGATGTCGTGGGTTCGAACCCCACTAGCCGCCCCAAAAAAACCTGGAAGTAAGGGTTGGGGGCACCTAAGGCAAGCTGGCCGTATCTTTGCATTGAAGAGTCACCTTCAGTCGCCCTCGTTTTCGATACGTTGGTCTTCGCGAAATAAAATCATCAAAGGCCGTGCGGAGCACTCCGCATAGGGGATTCCTTTGAGCGCTGATCCGTGTCCAATTCGGCTCATGTTTGGCACGCCCACTAGATTTTCCTGTCATCTTGGCGGGCTCTGTTGGCGTGTGTTTATCAGTAGCTCAACAGCGGTAATGTGCCCAAAATCCTGCTTCTAACATCCGCGCAAGCTCTTCGGTAACTTGCTTATTTTCCATGTCTCCCTGCACTTACTTAGTGCATCGAACGTTTGACAACCGTGAAACTTTCTTTTGTTCTGCCTTGGCTCATCGTCATAGCGCCGCTGCGCGTTAGTGCGCAGAGCGCTTCGCTGCTCGTACCGCAGCAAAGCGCCTATGGCTATCCGTGGTCGGTCTTGGCCGGTTCAGATCGCACGGCGTATGTCACGCCCATAGCAGAGACCGATCCCATTACGGCATGGAGTGGTGATGGGGCCACGGTGACGTTTACGGCGGACAATCATCTCGAGCCGGGCGATATCATCAACATCCGCAACATGAGTTCGCAGGGACAGTACTACTCGTCGAATGTCTGGAAAGTTGTTTCGGCAACTCCTACCAGCTTCACCATTAACGAAGGTACGACAGGCTCCGGGACCGAAACGACGGGCTACCTCCAAAAGATTGAGGGCCCGCATTGGACGGGCGATGGCAGGTGGGAGATCTCTACAACCACCGGCAACGAGACCTTCCGGTTGTACACACAGGACGGATCGGCAGACACAGGCATGGTGTCAAATCCGGTGTTGAATCACGTCCCCAGCCACATTAATTTTGTTATCGGCCCCAATCCGGGAGTGACATCGACCAGCGGCTCAATCACGTCCGGAAACTTCGCCATTCACTCAACGATCGAGTTCGATGTAAAGTTCACGCTCGATGCAGATCCCAGTCAAACCGCATACTTTCATTATGTAGTGGCGGCGAACGGCGGCGGATCACCCTATCAAGGTGTGGCGCACGTGTCGCCCGGGTATAGACAGGTGTTCAAAAATCGATACATCCCTCTGGTTGGCCAGGTCTTCGGCAATACGAACCAGATGATCGACTGGGCGATCACGTCTGCTCCGGCCGGCGGCGATGCGACGTTGCAGTTTGCAACCTTTCCTCAACCAATCTTCTTCTCCGGCACGGTAAGCGGGCAGTATGAGATCACGGGTTGCCCTCATGTGGATCACTCTGCTGCGGCTTGCGATAGGTTGGCGATTTGGATCTCACCCAACAATCCACCTGCAGCGAATCCTGATAAGGCCGAGCAGGTTCCGTGTGATGTGGACACCGTCGCAGCCGCAACCGTCATGGACATCGGTCCCTCGCAGCAGTACAAGGACCTCCTTAGCATCCCGCAGAACTTCGCGGGACCATTGATGGTGCGACTTCACAATGAAGGCACCTACGGCCAGCCCACCGAGTACCACAATCATGTGCAGATAAACCTGCCAACCTCGGGAAGGTGGGGGCATCGCCATCCGGCCTTCGTGCTGTGTGGTGTTCCTAATCAGGCTACGGGGGAACTTCCAATCGTTGACGGCGACGATGCAACGACGAACAGCTGGACCTCGCCTTATGTTGTGGCTCCATACGGTCTAATCTCGGTGACCGGCATCGACGCAGGTCCATTGTTGAATGATGGCAGAATCAAACCGTTTCATCATGTGACTATCGCGGGAATTCATATCCGGAACGTAACTGTTGGCCACACCTATAAGGATCAGAATGGCGACGTCCAGAGTTGGGGCGGTTCAATGGGCGTGCGGCCTTTTGGAATTCAGTATTGGTCAGTCATCGGGGTGTACGCCGAGAACGTTGCAACGCCGTTCTTTGACGACTGCAACTCGCAGCAGAGTGGGTGGGCCGCCTGCACTCTCGACACCTTTTACGAAGGCAATCACGCAATAGGCTATGGCATCGCCCATCAGTCGACAGAGCATATGTTCTACACGCAGGCCTTCCGCGATACAGTGCTGCTGAACCTGCAGGACGGCGTAGTACCCGATGGCGAAGGAACCTCGGCTTACTCCGATCGCGGAACGCGCAGCTTTCACATGTACAACCGCCTGGTGCCTCAGCCAGGTATGACCACCGCTTCGGGGCCGGGTGGACACTCTGAGATTCAGGATGGCTACAATTACATCCTTCCGGATGAGTACTGGGGCTATCAGGGCGCTTCAGACTGCGGCACAAGATATTCGTTTGCGCCTGGCTGCGCAGGCTCCTTTGGCGGCGAAGATTGGTTCGCTGCCGTGACAGAAGAGCACTCAAATACCGAGTTCACAATCGGCAACGCCTACCAATCAGATTGTCAGTGGTGCAAGTTCCTTGGGATTGCCACCACCCACAACACAATCGGAATCGACAATTCCGCACAGGCCTTCTACGCGTTCAATACATTCACCCTGACGTCCAATGCACAGGCACACGGGCAATTCTTCTTCGAAGACACGCGGCTGGGGACGCGCGATAACCCTAACGAGCAATATCTCCCCACGGTGTGGCCGCGGGGGTTCATGCAAAACAATGTCATGCCGTGGAAGAACAACAGCAACTGCGCCTACAGCTGCGCGCCGTTCGGACTATTTGGACACACACTTTTCGGCTTCGGCGCCAATCTCGTTGCTCCTGGTCAGGTGACGGTAACGCCCAATATTCCGGCGATCGGATGGATAGACGGGGGAGTCTTTCACAGCGGCGTGAATACCTCTTACAGCTTCTACGATGGCTGGAGCATTGCGCCGGTCAACCGGAATCTTGGAGGGTTTGCCCAGGATAATTTCGTTTCGTACAACGTCTTTCCGGTCGATGCCGACTTGGTGCCTTACGCTGACTCCAATGCCAAGGGGGCAGCGAAGCCTCTGACCGGTCAACTCGCCTTCTATCCTCCACGCTTCAACGCCGTAGACGCTGCAATGAGTCCGTTCAGGCCGCGTACCGAGCTCTTGACGATGGGAGCCTACGATACCGGCAGCACCACTGCGCCGGCGTCACCGCCTGACTCGACGACAGGTCCTACGACGCCTCAAAATCCAACCAATGATCCAACAACACCACCGACGATACCAACGGCGCCTCAAGATTCGGGGTCCGGGTCCGGCTCCGGCTCGCTAAACGAATGGTTAGTGGCAGGCCGAGAAGGCGATACCGTACCTGGCAGAGCAGGCATGACCTTCCGCTACGGCTCTCCCGGCGGTCCAGGTGCGTGCGGGATGGTGGATCAGGTCGCTGAAGGCTGGGTAACAAAGACTTTGACGGCCGATGAAAACGTCACTGCAACCAACGACACCTTCGGAACTGACCCCGCATATTGCATTGTCAAAGTACTCGAGGTGCTGCAGACGAGCGCAACACAATAATCATGAGTAGCGCGGCTCCATAGAGCGCAGCACAGTCGGACCTGCAAACAATGCGTGACGTTGAGGTAAGATGATATTTGTACGTCGCTGAACAAGTCGTGAGCTGGTAGCTTCACTCAACTATCGCTCCACACATCCTTTCAAGGCCACCTTGCCCCGCGCCACCCAAGCCGCACTTCCCTCCTCTGAGACAGCAGCAATCGCCGCATCTGCGCGCATCTTTGCCGGAACCTCCGGTTGGGCCTATCCCACTTGGAAGCCTGACTTCTATCCGGAAGGCACACCTGCGAAACGTTTCCTCGAGTTTTATTCCCGACAACTCAGCTCCGTTGAGGTGAATTACACCTTCCGGGCTTTCCCTACCACAGCGATGCTCGAAGGATGGCTGGCTGCGACTCCGGATTTCTTTCGCTTGAGCTTCAAGGCCCCGCAGCGCATCACCCACATCAAGCGTCTGAACAATTGCGAATCCGACGTCGCTTATCTCGTCTCCGCATTTGAACTCGTCCGCCAGGCAGGCAAGCTCGGCCTCATCCTCTTTCAGCTTCCGCCCAACATGAAGGCCGACGCCGCGCGTCTCTCTGCCTTCCTCGCCGCGCCATCACTTACCGGACCGGGCGCCCCTCCTATCGCCTTCGAGTTTCGCCACGAGACTTGGTTCACCGAAGAGATTTACGACATCCTTCGCGCGCACAACGCTGCGCTTTGCATCGCCGAAAGCGAAGAACTTGCGACTCCCGAGATTCACACCGCCGCCACTCACACGAGCTTTCGCCTGCGCCGCACAGGCGCCTACACGCAATCCGAAATCGAGGCATTCGTCGAACGTTTTACCGCTCTGGCGCGTGACCGCGATGTCTACATCTACTTCAAACATGAGGACGAGCCCTCCGGTGCGCTAAACGCTCTCTCTTTCCTCGCAGGAGTCGCCAAGGCAGGTGAACGCTGATGGCGATCTCACTCGACTCCATCGCAGCCATTGCTGCGCACACCGCGCACGCGGATCAGTTCGCGCCACGTCGCTTTTTCTCGAACGGTCACCTGCAGACCATCCTCGGCAACTTCCTTCCGCGCATCAGCTTCCTTCCTCCTGCGCAGACCGTACTCGTCGAAGTCTCACCCGCCGTCAACGGCCAGATCGCAAGCCGTGTTCGTTGCGACTGCCATTGGCAACCCGTTGAGGTCCGCGCCTCGCGACCCACAGCCATCATCGTCCACGGCCTCGAAGGTTCATCGTCGTCGCAGTACGTCATCGGAAACACCAGCAAGCTGTGGCAGGCCGGCGCGAACATCATCCGTATGAACATGCGCAACTGCGGCGGCACCGAAGCCCTCACTCCAACGCTGTATCACTCCGGGCTCTCAGCCGACGTAGAAGCCGTCATGCGGTACTTCGTCGCCATGTACTCGCTCACCTCGATCTCTCTTATCGGCTACTCGATGGGCGGCAATCTCGTGCTCAAGCTTGCAGGTGATCTCGGCAGTTCGGCTCCATCCGTGCTGCGCTCCGTAATCGGCGTCTCTCCGGCCATCGATCTCGGTCCCTCGGCCGACGCTCTGCACACTCCGCAAAACCGCCTATACGAGATGAAGTTCCTCCGTGCTCTCATCGCGCGCTACCGTCGCAAGATCGCAATCTTTCCTCAGGCCTATGATCCCGCGCGAGCAGACGGCATCGGCTCCATCCGCGCATTTGACGACCGCATCACCGCGTTCTACTCCGGCTTCACCGGCGCTGACGACTACTACCACCGCGCGGCAGCCGCTCGCCTCCTCGATCGCATCGCCGTGCCCACGCTTCTGCTCAACGCGGCCGATGACCCCTTCCTTCGCATTCTTCCCGACAGCCGCGAAAAGATGGCCGCCAACCCAAACATAACCTTTATCGAGAGCGCCCACGGCGGCCACTGCGCCTTCCTCACCACACCGTGTGAAGGATACGACGGCTACTGGGCCGAACACACGTTGTTGCGATTTCTGCTGAGCAAATCTGCGAGTTAACACGTTATCCGAATCTTTTCCCCCATTACCCAACCTCATCCTTCGCATACTGAAAACGAAAGTGTCATATCTCGGTCACCCAGCCCGCTGGTAAACTCGCGTCGTCTCCCCAGAGAGGCGTTAGACCTAAATCAAATTGGAGAACCCGGTTGCATTCCTTTTTCCGAGTTGTAATTCTCTTGCTGCTAACGGTTGCTGCCAAAGCTGACACCTTCAACTTCACCTTCATTGGCGAGAACTTCGACGTCTCCGGCACTTTCACAGGAGACCTTCTCAGTCCCGGTGTGTATCAAATCACCCAGATCACCGGTAAAGCAGGAAGCAAGGAGCCTCCGCTGGATCAGATCTACGGTCTTTACGCTCCTGGCGAGATCAATGGAGCCGACAATCTTCTGTTTGCAAATCAGCCCCTCGTCGACTCCTTCGGGATCAATTTTTTCGTAGGTGACGGATCGAACTATGCGCTGGCGCATGATGACCAAGGCTATCTCGTCACCGGGTGCTTTCAAGGCTCCTGCTCGGAGACCAGCTACATCACCAATCGCGGAGACCTGGTCGTCTCGTACGCAACTCCAGAGCCCTCCACCTTGCTTCTCTCTGCTACGGGACTCTCACTCTGCGCTCTCCCCCTGAAGAGGCGTTTGCTACGCGGCTAGCCAAAACCTGCACCAACGAACGACAGCACTCCCGCAATGGACTGCTGTCGTCGTCTTCAGATGTCATCTTTCCCTCAAAGACTCGGTATCATAAACAGATGCTCTCTGAGTGGTCCGTTGAATGTGGTCACGATGACCCTGTCCTCGTCGTCCCCTGGTCCGACCCCGACAATCCGAGCCGCCACTTCATCGATCTCCGCGAGAATCCCTACGACCTCGACTGGCTCGAAGAGGCCGCGCAACACCCTCATCTGCTGCACGCCCTTCGTGCACTCAACGCACCGCGCTCTCCCGTCTACACCGCCAAGTGCGACGTCTGGAAGTTAACGGCCGATGATCTCGCCGCCGTGCGCCTTGAACTCGATCTCATCCCCGAGGACTCTCCTGCCGGCATCGCTAGCTATATCGACCTCCTCTGGCGCGACCGCTCCACCTTCGTCTCCTTCCATCAGCACGAGCAGCTCCTCCACCGCATGACTCGCCTCACCGCGCCGCTCCATCACCCTTACGCGATCATGGAATGCACGCTCCGTCCCGCGCTCATCGACTTCTCCGGACCGCAGGAAGGCTTCGCCATCAGCCTCTACCTCAAAGCCCTCGCCCACGACGCCGCAGCAGCCGAAGACCGCTGGGGAGCAACACTCGCCGACATCTCCACACTCCTCCGCAGCCGCGCCTTCGCAACGACCTAAAGAGCCATCCCGCCATCGATAAGCAGCTCGCTCCCTACGGTAAACGGAGCCTCGTCCGACGCCAGGAACACCACAGCCTTTGCCACCTCGCTCGGCTCGCCGAATCTCTTCTGCGGAACCTGCCCCTTGATCGCCTCGGCCACACCCGCAAGCTGATCCTGCGGCAGCCCCAGCTTCCCGTACAGCGGCGTCGCAATCGGCCCCGGACTCACAGCATTCACCCGAATCCCCCGCCCCACTAGCTCACCTGACAGCGTTCGCGCCAGCGAACCCAACGCCGCCTTCGTCGCTCCATAAACGCTCGTGTTCGGCATCCCGATATGCGCGTTCACCGACGCCATCAACACAATCGAAGCTGGATTCGCAAAGTAAGGTAGCAGCTCCTGGATCAGAAAAAACGGCCCCTTGAAGTTAATCGCTATCGAGCGATCAAAGGCCGCCTCGTCCCACTGGCCCACCGGCCGCAACTCCGCCACACCCGCATTCGCGAACAGAATATCCACGCCGCCAAACGCCTTACCCACTTCCTGAGCCAGCGTCTTCTGCGCCGCCACATCAGCAGCGTCGCTCTCGATCACTAGCACGTCACCACCAAGTTCCTTCTTCGCCGCCGCCAGAGTCGCCGGATTCTTCCCCGTCACCGCCACCCGCGCACCCTCGGCCACAAACTGCCGCGCCGTCTCCAGACCAATCCCTGTCGTCCCGCCCGTAATCAACGCGCGCTTCCCTTTCAGCCTGTCCATAGCTCGTTCTCCTCAAAGTAGCCTTGTTCCAAGTAAAACCCGCATGATGGCAAACCGCATACCTCTTTCGGAGGCTTCTCCACTACCCCATTTACAATGGGAATCAGACGTAGAATGCACGCGCCGGGGGCGAGTAGCTCAATCGGATAGAGCACGAGCCTTCTAAGCTCGGGGTTGCAGGTTCGATCCCTGCCTCGCCTACCACATCACCCTCGCGCGCAGTTCCCCACGAAAAAGCCGCTCAGGCCTCCATCAGCTCATCTTCCGGACACGGATGGCAGTGGTCCTCAGCCGGATTCCTCCGTCCGAATGCATGCCTCAGACCCGCCAGTCCGATCAACACTAAGGCCAACGCGCATACGCCGTTCCACTGCCACCCTGCCCATGCCCGCGTAGCCAGTGCCGACCCCGCCGCAGCGCCAGTGAAATACATCGTCATGTAAACCGTGTTCAGCCGCCCTCGCGCCGACGGCATCAGACCAAATATCCTCGTCTGGTTCGCCACCTGGCACATCTGCGCTCCCACATCCAGCACGATCACGCCAAACGCCAGCGCCACCATGTGCCAGATCGTCGCTACATGCGCCTTCTCTGAAATCCAGAGCCACGCATACGAGAACGTCAGCAGCGCTCCTCCCACCGTGATCACCCATCGCGACCCATGCCTGTCCGACAGCCGCCCCGCCAGCGGAGCAACCAATGCCCCCGCCGCTCCCACCAGTCCGAACAGCCCCGCCACGCCCGCGCCCAGCTGATAATGACTCTCCAGCATGAACACCAGCGTCGTCCAGAAGCAGCTGAACGACGCAAACACCAACGCCCCCACCTGGCCAGACTCACGCAGCAGCGGCTGCGACTTGTACAGCGTCCACAGCGAACGCATCGCATCGCCATAACTCAAGCTCTGCTTCGGCGGAAGCTGCGGCATCACCTTCCACAGCAGCGGAACGAACACCGCATTCATCACCGCCGCAACCACAAACACTGAACGCCACCCGCTCAGATGGCTCACCCAACCCGCAAACGTCCGCGCCAGCAGAATCCCCAGCAGCAGCCCCGTCATCACCGTGCCAATCGCCCGCCCTCGCTGCTCGTGGCTCACCAGGTCCGGCGCGATCGGCAGCACAACATGCGTCACCGACGCCAACGCCCCGGTGACCAGCGACCCTACAATCAACCACCCCAGGCTAGGCGCCACCGACACCAGCACCAGTCCAATCGCCACAGCGGCATAGAGCTTCATCATTAGCCCGCGCCGCTCCACCACATCACCCAAGGGCACAAAGAACAGTAGCCCCAGAGCGTAGCCCACCTGCGTCGCCGTCGCCACGAACCCCGTATGACCCGCGTCCGTGTGATACGTCCGCCCAATCTCCTCCAGCAGCGGCTGGTTGTAGTACATCGTCGACACGCCCACCGCACACGCCAGCCCGAGAAACGGCAGCGGAGCTTTCGGCGTAGGGTTCGGCTTCTTCGTCATCGTGTAAAGGCCTGAACTCCCAGTGTAA
>Ga0157374_10001971_pt1 | contig 17212 bp, 13 predicted proteins | sample M25metaG_FD_115308 | JGI IMG/M metagenome (GOLD analysis project Ga0157374, IMG submission 115308) | Miscanthus rhizosphere microbial communities from Kellogg Biological Station, Michigan, USA - M2-5 metaG | ecosystem: Host-associated > Plants > Roots > Rhizosphere > Soil | place: USA: Michigan...
ACGCGCAACAAAAAGGTTTAAATATTTTTGACTTTCCGGAATAACATTAATACCCAACACATGACACTTGAACATGTTGCCATATGGACAAATAATCTGGAAAAATTAAAGGATTATTACATAAAATATTTTCATGCAGAATCAAATGATAAATATTTTAACACAAACAAAAATTTTCAAAGTTATTTTTTGAGTTTTAAGTCAGGCGCCCGTCTTGAATTAATGACGATGCCAAATATTCCTTCTAATACCAACGATACAATTAAAAAACAACATCTCGGAATTATTCATCTGGCATTTGGGGTTGACTCGATGAAAGAAGTGGATGAAAAAGCAAAGCAACTGGAAAATGATGGTTATAAAATTTTAAGCGGACCAAGAAAAACAGGCGATGGTTATTATGAGTTTGAAACACTTGACCCGGATAACAACAGGTTAGAAGTGACGGCCAACTGTTGAGTGATCTCCTTCACAATTAAAACGTTCATTTAGAGCTTAGTGAATTAAAAGACGAATAATGAATAAAGTGATCATGCAATCTTGTAGTAAAATAGTCGGTAAATTTTCAATTGATAAACTATAAGGCGGCACAATTCATCGTATTTTTATTATGCCTCTTTCGTCAATAACAATTTTCTTTTCGCTTTGAAGAAACTCAATAACTTTCCATGCCTTGTCTTTTTTAATTCCATTAAGCCGAAGCAATAATTCTTTTACAGGAAGCCCTTCTTTTGTGATACTTAGGTAAATAATCTTTTCGATCGCTTTAAATTCTTTTTCTGTGAGAGAAATGTTTTTCTGTTGAAGACATACATCGCATATGTCGCAATCTTTTACAGTCGCATCACCGAAATAAGAAGAAATGTATTTGCTGCGACATTCTTTGCATGAGGTTAAATACTTCAGCATAAATTCAACCCGTAATTCATATTGCTGTTTTCTATGCAAATAATTTTTTTGATCAATATAAAGAAATTGAGCAGGTGCCCTGTTATTTAAAAAATTTATTTGAGGTGTTTCTTTTTGCGGCAGGTATTCAATTATTCCCAAAGTTTGCAATTGCTGTAATTGCCTTTTTACTTCTTCAATAGTTTGTTTTGTAAGTTTTGTAATCTGTTTTTCATGAATGGAAACCAAGCCATCTGTTATTCCTTCGTAAGTTCTCAACAAACATTTCATTACATCGTCCAATTGCGGATGCGTTTTTTCAAAATCAATTAAGAGTTCTCTTGTAATAATAAAACTTGCATGTGCAGGAAGGAAAATATTTTCATTAAAAGTTAAATGACCTTCCTGCTCAAGCACTTTAAGCGCGTTCATCACAAGATGAATATCAAGCTCAAAATTTTTTACAAATTCATTAATGTCAAAGTCATAATAATTTCCTTCACCGATTCCAACAGGAATTTGCAAATAATCAGCAAGCGACTGGTAAACTTTTTTTATGTCATACAAAGCGGGGAAACGTATATCAGGTAAAGACTCTAATGTTTTTACATCTTCACCATTATATAACAGAACTGCATAAGCTCTTTTTCCATCACGACCGGCTCGGCCCGCTTCCTGGTAATAATATTCCATGCAGTCAGGCGCATCATAATGAATAACCGTTCTCACATCAGGTTTATCAATGCCCATTCCGAACGCATTGGTGCAAACTATTACCCGTGTTTCATTGCTGATCCATGCTTCCTGTTTTTTATTTCTTTCCTCTTGTGATAAACCCGCATGATAAAAATCAGCGGAGATATGTTGTAATGAAATTAATTGTGCTATTTGTTTAGTTAATCTCCGGCTTTTACAATAAACTATGCTGCTGCCCTGAACACTGTTCAATACATCAATGAGTTTATTGATCTTGCTGTCAATTTTAAAAACACTGTAAGAAAGATTGGATCTTTCAAAAGACTGGCGGAAAATATTTTCATTTTTGAATTTTAATTTATCAACAATATCCTGCTGCACAGATGGAATTGCTGAAGCCGTTACAGCAAGCACGGGAACATTGGGCAACTCGTCTCTTAAATTTGCAATGCGCAAATAAGGCGGCCGGAAATCATATCCCCATTGTGAAATGCAGTGTGCTTCATCCACTGCAATAAGATTGATGTTTAGTTGAGGCAGGTATTCTTTGAAAAGATTTGTTTCCAAACGCTCAGGCGAGAGATAAAGAAATTTAAAATTCCCATGAACAGCGTTGCTTAATGTTTTTTTTACTTCATAAAAAGTAAGTCCGCTATGCACGGCAAGTGCGGGAATATTTTTTTTGTTGAGATTTTCAACCTGGTCTTTCATTAAAGCGATGAGCGGAGAAATAACAAGGCACAAACCTTCATTCATTAATGCAGGCACCTGGTAGCAGACGGATTTACCGCCTCCCGTTGGTAATAAAGCAAGTGTATCTTTTCCTTCCAAAACAGAATTAATGATTTCTTCCTGTTGCGGCCGAAAAGAGTTGTAATGCCAATATTGTTGCAGTGTTTTGAGCGCAGAAGTCACAATACAAAGATGTGCGAAGATTAATATAGTTGTCTAAAAAAAATGCCCCGGCAAGACTACCGCGGCTTTTTAACCCTAAACCCTTAAAAACTTTGACGAAGGTTAAGAATTTGTTTTTAACAATAAGACAAATGGTTGTCCCGATGAGATAAATATTTTTATTCGTGTCGCTTTAATTGTGTCCATATCGGATGTAATTACAAGAACACTTTATAGCAATATTGAGTTGCAGAACAAAGCTGCTACAATTGTTGAGTAAAGATCAAAGCGCAGAAGAGTGCGACGCAACGGAAGATCACTTCTGTAATACAGTTTGGCTAATAGTTATTAAAAAGACTTATTGGTCCGTTTCATTTACCGCAAATATTTGTTTTGTAACTGAATCATCTTTTCGAATGTATGGGCGAATGATGAGGCGGTTACCCTTATCGTAAGTGAAATAATTCCAGATCCAATTGGTAAGCACCAGCAGTTTATTGCGAAAGCTGATGAGGAATGAGATGTGAATGAAGAGCCATATCCACCATGCAGGGTGACCGCCGAGGCTCCAGCCATTTGGAAAATCTACAACCGCTTTGCCGCGGCCAACAGTGGCAAGCGAACCTTTGTCGTAATATTCAAAAGGATTTACGGGCTGATTGTTGTGAAACGCAAATAAATTTTTACCAACATATTTCCCCATTTGAATAGCAGGCTGTGCCACACCGGGAAGACCTTTTGGATATTTATCTGATTTGAAGTATGCAATATCGCCGATAGCATAAATATTGTTACTGCCTTTTACTTTGCAATGTTCATCCACAAGAATTTTTCCGCGATCAATCCATTCGGGTTTTAAACCGGGAATTGGTTCGCCTTTTACACCTGCTGACCATATCATTGTATATGCGTCAATTTTTTCCCCGCTTTTCAGAGTAACCGTTTTTCCATCATAACTCTGCACAAGTTCATTCGGTTTAAGAATAACTCCCATTTTTTCCAGGTATTTTTTTGCTCTTTCACTTGACTTCGGAGACATTGGCGGCAACAATCTGCCTGCGCCTTCAATGATATAAATTTTCATTTTAGAGAAATCAACATTGGGATAATCTTTTGGCAAAACATATTTTCTTAGCTCCGCCAAAGCACCCGCCATTTCAACACCGGTAGGACCTCCGCCACCAATAACTATTGTAAGCATTTTTTCTCGTGTTGCCTCATCAGCAGTCATTGTAGCCCATTCCATGATCTGCATTAACTGGCTGCGAAAGTTAATAGCATCGGGTATTGTCTTAAGAGGAAGCGAATATTTTTGTATTTCTTCATTGCCAAAAAAATTTGTTTTCATGCCAATGCCAATTACGAGATAATCATAATGCAAGTCTCCTGCAATTGTCGATACAAAATTTTTATCAGGATCGATTGAAAGTGCACGTAATATGCGAAAATGAAAATCTTTTTTGCTGTCGAAAACATTTCGAAGCGGACCAGCAATTGCATCCGGTTGTAATCCTGCAGTCGCCACCTGGTAAAGCAGAGGTTGAAAGGTGTGGTAGTTGTGTTTATCGAGCAGAACCACCTGGAAATTTTTGCTGTTGAGTTGATGAACTGTATTCAATCCACCAAAGCCGGCGCCAATAACAACTACACGAGGTTTATTTGTATCAGGAATGTTTAAGGTAAGCCCCTCAATACGTGAAGAAATCATGATGTAATGTTTTTACTTTCAAAGAATATTGCAAATGTGGACGTATATCTACAGTATGAATTTTTTTGTATGGGGAATAATTACCCGACAAAAAAATTTATTATTATTCACAGAACTAAATATTTATCCTCTTTCTCCAAGCAAATTAAAAACCAATATTGTTCTTACCAACTATACAATATGTTTTTTTATTCGGTTGTTGTTTTAAAAATTATACTTCACTACTTTCTCAATCTTTGTTGAATGTCTATAGAAATTTTTGAACGCATCTAATGAATAGTGGCATAGAAATTATTATTTATTAAGAATTGCTAACAAAAAAAATTTATATGGAAAAGTCAACCTCATCTAAGAAAAATACTCAATCTTCTGCAGGAAAAACTGCAAAAAGATCAAATACAAAAACAAACGGCAAAAGCTCTATGCAAAGCGAAAGTTCAATGCTCATGGATTTCTTTACTGATGAGCTGAAAGATATTTACTGGGCAGAAAAACATCTCACTAAAGCATTGCCCAAACTACAACGTGCTGCAAATTCAGAAGAATTACAACAGGCTTTTCAAGAACATACTGAGGTTACCAATGAACATGTAAGCAGGCTGGAACAAGTGTTTGAAATGCTTGGCAAAAAAGCACAGGCAAAAAAATGTGAGGCAATGGAAGGAATTACCAAAGAAGCGCAAACAATAATGGAAGAAACTGAAAAAGGAACAGCCACCCGCGATGCTGCTTTAATAATGGCCGCGCAAAAAGCTGAACATTACGAAATAGCAACCTACGGAGGATTGGTTCAACTGGCAAAAACAATGGGTCGCACTGATATTGCTGATTTGCTGTACACAACTCTTGAAGAGGAAAAAGAAACAGATCAAAAGTTAACAGATATTGCTGAAAACAGCATCAATTTCCAGGCAATGGAAGAACCGTCAGAAAAAGGAATGGAAGAAGAATGATAAAATTTTTTTACTATAGCTCGTAGTTCGTATGAGCCGGGATCATTTCAATGTCCTGGCTTTTTTTTATTTTAAACATAACATGGAAACGTAAAATTATTTTCACAAAAACATTTTTAGTTTCTGTTCCTTAGTTATAATAATGAATGGTACAATTTTTTAAGAATTGTAACTCTAAGAGAAGTTCTTTCTGAACCTTTTTGAAAACATACTTCCGTTGAAGCAAAAAAAATTCTTTATGAAAACCGCCATACTTCTTGTTTCACTTGCCTTTTTAGCTTTTAAAAATTCATTCAATAATGAAGATCACACTTTAAAAAACACTAATGAAACTGCTGTTTACATCCAAAAAATTTCTTTGCATGATAACGGAGAAACAGATACAACCGTTGATACATCTTTTATTACAAAAGCGATCCAGACAAATCAGCATGAAATTGCAATGGCTCAATTAGCTGTGCAAAAATCTTCCAGTGCAGAAGTAAAAGAACTGGCGCAGCGTCTTATAACTGATCACACCCAATTGTTGCAGCAATTACAAAATTTGAAGGGAAGCAATACAAATAACAGCAACAATACAATGAATAATGGTGAAGATTCAACGGGGATAAACGCAATGTATAACAATATCAGCGGAATAACTTTTGACAGGCAGTGGGTGGGCGATATGATTGCGGGTCATCAGAAAACACTTTCAGATTTCAGAACAGAATTAAATACAACAAGCGATACGAACTTAAAAACACTAATCAATAACGCTTTGCCTGCAATACAGGAACATTTAAAGCAACTACAGGTACTTAGAGGTAAAATGATGTAGAGGTAACAAAATCAACGGTCTTACTGTTTGGCTTCAGGCAGCAAGTCCCGTTGTCTATAGAATGTTAATATGCGATGGTTGTTACATTGAACCAATAAGAACACAATCCTTCGATAATTTTTACAAGCTCATCAAAGATCAGAGGTTTCACCACATAACTGTTCGCACCTAACTCATAGCACTTGCTTATTTCATTTTCATTTTTTGTGGTGCTAAAAACTACCACGGGAATTTTTTTAAAAACTTTGTGTTCTTTTATTTCTTTTAAAACTTCACGGCCATCTTTTTTGGGCATATTTAAATCAAGTAAAATAAATGCCGGAAATTCATTTTTTGTTTTTTGCTCTGTAACCTCTTTTAAATGTTCTATCAGCTCAACCCCATTCTCAACAAATTTTACAACATTATGGTGGCCGCTTTTTTCAAATGCGGTTTTAAAAAGAAACCTGTCGTCAGGATCATCTTCCGCTATCAGTATATAAAATTTTTTTGCTCCATTCATGCGATAAAAATATTTCTTTTTATGAATGCTTTATCGCAGGGAAAAAGAATTTATGGAAATTATTTTAATGCTATCGTCCGAACGCCCTTGAGAAACTCTTGTATTGTACAACTTAATAATTTCTTTTTCAATCAGGTTTTTAAAGCCTCAAAAATAAGCTGACGAGGAAAACTGCAAAGGAATAGGATGTACAAGATGAAAGGCCCATAGTCAAAATAGAAAATTCGTAAAGTTTTTTGAAGAAAACTATGGGCCCCCAAATATTAGTGCCCCAACTTGTAAGCACAGAAGAAGTTATTAAAGCAGAGAAACTCAGCAATAATGATTCATTAACTTTCAAAAAAGCCAACAAAAAATTTATTTCGCAATTCAGTCAACCGTTCGTCTGCCAAAAAAGAGAGAGACAACAAACAAAACAAGAAAAATGTAAAAGAAAATCTTGGCAATTTCAGCAGCGCCTGCTGCAATACCTGTAAATCCCAATATACCGGCAATTATTGCTATCACCAGAAAAATAATAGTCCATCGTAACATAACATTCTGTTTTAAATAATGATAAAAATATTGTTTGCGCAAGGCAAATATTTCGGGGATATTGCCTCAAATAGAAGTAGTTTAAAATTTCATGCCGATTCTGATTTTAAAAAATTTTTATTGAAAAAAATCGCTTTCAAAGCATGAGTAGAAGAAATATTGAGTAATTCATTTCCCGTGGTACCAATCGGCGTAGTTTTTGTGAAACAGTGTATAGGCTTTCTCGCCCAAATACATAATCATTGAAGTTAATTAGCCAATTAATTTTTCTAATCATTTTTACCAATAACAAATTGAGATCATGTTACAACAATCAAATGTTCAGCGCCAACAATTACGAATCTTGCCCCAGCAGATTCAATTACTTAACCTGTTTCATTTGAATACATTGGAATTAAGCCAGAAAATAAAGGAGGAGCTTGAAGAAAATCCATGTCTTGAAGAAACAACGAAGGAACAAGAGAACGATGAAACGGAAAATATTACTATAAACAAAAGTGAAGATGATTACAAAGATTGGGAGGATTATTTACACGATGATCTTGCGGATGCACGAACAAGTTATTCTAATTACCTCGATAGAGAAATTTATTCTGAAAAACCTTTCATCCAAAGAGATTCTTTTCGGGAAATACTTAAAGATCAATACAGGTTCATGCTTTCTAACGAAGAAGAGTTAAAACTTGCAGATTACATTGTTGGCTCCATGGATGAAAATGGTTTTCTTACGGAAGATCTTGACATGCTTGCAGAAAATTTTTCTTTTAAGAACAATCGCTGGGTAAATGAAAAAGAAATAGAAGAAATGTTGCACTTCATCCAGGGTTTTGAACCTGCAGGAATCGGAGCAAGAAATGTTTGCGAATGTTTGATACTGCAATTAAAAAGATTGCCTCAAGCTTTTAATGTAAAAAAAGCAATTGATCTTTTAGAGAATTATTATGTTGACCTGAAGAACAGAAACATGCCGCGCATTCGTGAGGCATTGCAACTAAACGAACCGGAATTAAAAGCGGTATTGACATTGATCGGCTCATTGAATATGCATCCGGTAACGGCAATACCTGATCAATCGTTTTCAAATGGTTATATTATTCCTGATTTTATTGTAAATGTTGACGGAGATTATATCAATGTTTCACTATACCGCTCAAGTGCGGATATGCTCACTATAAATTATGATTGGCTCGATTCAATGAATAACAAAACAGGCAATACTAAATTAGACAGGGCAACACATCAATACATAAAAAGTAAAATTACTTCTGCAAAATGGTTTGTATCTGCCATTCAGCAAAGAGAATGCTCAATGATGAAAATTATGAAAGCAATCGTTCAGTGGCAGCGCGAATATTTTTTGGAAGGGGATGTTTCATTTTTGAAGCCAATGATATTGAAAGATATTGCGCAGGCTGTGGAAATGGATATCTCATCTGTATCAAGAATCACGAGCAACAAATATGTATCTACCCCTTTCGGTTTAATACTTTTAAAAGACCTTTTCAATGAAGGTATTCCTACTGTTGAAGGCAATATAGTGAGCAATCATGTAATAAAAAATGCACTTGAAGAAATTATCAAAGCAGAAGAAAAAAAATCTCCTTTTACTGATCAGCAGCTTGTAAAAAAACTCTCTCAAAGGGGTTACATTATTGCAAGGAGAACTGTAGCAAAATACAGAGAACTTTTGCACATACCCACAGCTCAAATGAGAGCATTGTGGAAGTAAAATAACAAGTGCATTTATAAATAAACTTAAGTTATGGGAAAAATATTAGTTATTGATGATGATCTTACCACGTGTAATTTGCTCAATAAATTTTTATCTAAACACGGCTTCACGGTCATCACAACAACAACTGCAAAAAAAGCAATAGAATATCTTAACGACATACACGATTTTGATGCGGTGCTGTGCGATTTGCGTCTTGAAAACGGCGACGGTAAAGATATATTGCTGAGAAGCGGTGAACTTTATTCCGATTTGCCTGTGATCATCATTACCGGTTTTAATGATTTGAAAACTGCCGTAAATATTATGAAGCTTGGCGCATATGATTATATCCTCAAGCCTATCATCCCGGATGAAATGCTCTCAACCATAGAGCATGCAATGAAGGATCGGGTAGATAAAATTCAGCCAAAATCAAAACCTGCGGAAGAAATACCGGAAAAAGAAAATGCTGAAACATTTACCGATTCGGAAGAATATATTTCTGCACAAAGCAAGGCATTTCAAACGATCATGGAGCAAATGGGTCTTGTGGCACTTACTGATTACAGTGTAATAATTTATGGCGAAAGCGGAGTGGGCAAGGAAGCCATCGCACAGGAAATTCATAAGAGAAGCAGGCGAAGAAATCATCCTTTTATGGCGATCGATTGTGGCGCGTTGCAAAAAGAACTTTCAGGCAGTGAATTATTTGGTCATGAAAAAGGAGCATTTACAGGCGCTGTATCACAAAAAATAGGAAGCTTTGAACTGGCGAATAAGGGTACTTTATTTCTTGATGAAATAGGGAATCTCTCTTATGATATTCAAACTTCTTTATTGCGTGTGATACAGGAAAGAGAAATGCGCCGTGTTGGCGGTACTACAGATATACAATTGGATGTAAGGATCATTGTTGCAAGCAACAAAGAGCTATGGACAACATCACAAAAAGGGGAATTCAGAGAAGATCTTTTTCATAGATTAAATGAGTTCACTATTAAAGTTCCGCCACTGAGAGAACGCAAGGAAGACATCATGATCTTTGCCCGGCATTTTTTAAGTAAGGCAAATGAGGCATTGCATAAAACTGTAAAGGGTTTTTCGGAGGACGCGGAAAATGTTTTCAAAACTTATCCGTGGTATGGTAATCTTCGTGAGCTGAAGAATGTGGTGAAAAGAGCTGCTTTGCTCGCAGACGGTGAATATATTGAACCGGCCTCTCTTCCTTTTGAGATTTGCAATTATCTTAAATTATTTGGAGAAGAAATGAAACCCTCAGATGGAAATACTATCACTTATTCTGTTCCTTTACAGGACATCCCTTTGTCGGAAGATAATATTTCTTCTACCACCACTTTGAAAGATGCGATGATTGATATGGAATATCAACTTATTTTAAAAACATTGGCAAAATGCAACTTCAATAAAAGCAAAGCCGCAAAAATGTTGAAGATCGACAGAAGGACGCTCTACAACAAAATGAATTTATATAGAGAACACAACCAGAAATGATATTGGGAGATATTGTGTAATTTTTTATGAGCCGGGCAGCAATACTACTATCTGGCTTTGCTTGCGTCGCACTCTTCAACTGAAGGAACTTGAATAAGCAGCTACAAAGGCGCAAAGGCATACGGAAAAATCACGTAGAGTCTTTGGCTCTTCGTTTCTAAATCTTCATCTGCTCATGGTAAGCCTGCTTTCACGAGCGATTGATGGTTGGAAGTTACTGAGCAGCTTATATTTCAGCTATTGTGAATTACTATTGATGATCAAGCATCGGGAATTTCAGGCTCTACCAATTTGGTCAATTTATCTAACGACTCCTGCCAGCCTAAATAACACATTTCCGCAGGTATAACTTCAGGAATTCCTTCCTGAACAACTTTAAGTTCAGTTCCGACTAAAACCTGTTTAAGCCAAACTGAAGTGATCATTTCTCCCGGCAAATTGGGATCGTCAAATTTATCCGTGTATTTTAAAAATTTGTTTGGCTCAATTTCCAAATATTTTCCGCCAAAGGAATGTCCATTGCCCGTGGAAAAATTAGTGAACGACATTTTATAACTGCCGCCTACACTTAATTCGAATTGATGTACCACACATAAAAATCCATAAGGCGGCAGCCACGCCGACAAAGCAGTAGGATCGGTAAATGCACGATATACCTTTTCAGGACTTGATTTGAGTACTCTGTGTAATGAGACGTTGTTTGGCATATGAATTCTATTTGGTTTCCTATTCATTTGGCTTTTCGCGCATGTTGGACATTAACATTACTGGTAACCTTCACTGTCTGACAATTGAGGATATTCTGCGCTTCGGTCAGCAAAGAACTGTTGTTGATTTTAAAAGTTGAAGATAAAATTTTTTGTTGAGAAGAATTGTATTGCACTACAACTGCATCATAATAGCAAAACAAAAGTTGATATTGTGTTTTGTCAAGCCCGCATCTTACTAAATCATTTGTTGTAGATAGTTTTTTACTCTTTACTTGTTGGTTCAACTACACCTTCTTAAAGCAATTTATTGCCTCTCTTGTTTACAGAATTTCTACATACCCTTCTGTTCCATGCACACGAATTCGTTGCCGGTCTTTTATCAACTTCGTAGCATTTTCTACTCCGACAACTGCCGGCAAGCCATATTCACGTGCGATAACTGCTCCATGTGTCATCAGTCCACCAACTTCAGTGACCAATCCTTTTATAAATACAAACAATGGTGTCCAACTGGGGTCAGTAAAGGCGGTGACTAATATATCTCCATCTTCCAGTTCAGCATCCTCCATCTTTAAGATGACACGCGCCCGCCCTTCTATAACTCCTGAAGAAACAGGCAGACCTGCAATAGCGCCAGCAGGGAGCTTTTCCAGTTTGTACTCACCTGTAATGATTTCTCCATCAGATGTGATCACACGTGGCGGAGTTATTTTTTCAAATAATTTGTACTCGTCTTTTTGTTTGCTGATGATCTTGTAATCAAGTTTATTGTTGCATACAACTTCGCGAAGTTCTTCAAAAGTGAGGTAGTATATATCTTCTTTTTCATGAATAACGTTGGCTTGTACGAGTTGCTCCGCTTCTTTTAGTAAAGCCTGCTTATAAATGAAGTAGCGATTAACAATGCCGTATTTTGGATATTCACGATAACCGGAGAAATTCCGAATCAGGCTGATCATTCGTTTTGTTTCACGGGCTTTTTCTTCACCATCCGGCAATTGCTTCAATCGGTCTAATAGCTCTTGTTCTTTTTTCAAAGCTTCCTGCTGCCCCTGCTCAAATCTTCGCCTGCTTTCGCCATGTTCAAAGTTTTTGATGTTATTAAGAATCAAGGGCACAAGTGTAATTGGTTTTTCAGCCCATCGGGTTTTCGTAATATCGATTTCCCCGGCACATCGCATTCCATATTTATTTAGAAAAGCATAGATAGCATCACGGGTTTCCTGCCCTCCACCAAACTCAATTAGCTCATCCAAAAAGTTATTGTCTTTTGCATGCTGTAAATATTCAATTACTTCCGGATAAGGACGAATCACATCTGCAACATCTAATAGCGCCAAACCCATTTCCGAAGTAATATTGTTGGGTACAGATTGAGAAAGCGCATCTGCTACATTTTTTTCACCTAACCACTCCTTCATTTTTTCGTTGATCCATGATGAAGCATTCATGCCGGTCATGATCACACCAAAACTTCGCGGATCAGATAAGTTCTTCCTTAACTGAATATCTTCCAGGATAAAATCAAAGAGCTCCGGTCCTGATTTCGTTTGGATGTTTTGTCTTAACTCTTCTGTTGATGATTCATTACGTTTTATCAATTCATGAACGATTGTCGGATCGTAGTCGTTTAGTGTTTGAAAATCTGCAGGCGATGGATTTTGATTGTTTTTACGCGAACTCTGTTCTTGCTTACCATCTGATAATGATTTTATGAAATCTTCACGCTCTATAATGGTCATAAGCGCGCCTCTTATGAGCGGGTCGGATTTTCCCAGGACATTTACCAGAATTTCTCTTTTAGCAGGTGAAGCGAGATCGGGCGCGACATCAACAAACAATCTTCCACCAGCTATAAACATGGGTCGGCCAGCGGTTAATTGCCATACAGACAATCCCAATGGTTTAATGGGATCGGTCATCATTTGTTGGTGACCAACAGATATATAGACGTGATTTTCTTCATCTTTTGCTTCAGGAATGGGGAATAAAGTAGTGATTGTCCGGCTCTGGACAATATAAAATGTATCGTCAGCCAAACACCATTCAATGTCCTGCGGGCAACCGAAATGCTCTTCGATCTTTCTGCCGATATGCTCAAGCTGTAAAATCTGCTCATCCGTCAGCGTTTGCCTGTTCTGCCATTCAGGCCTAAGCTCTCGTTCTTTTGTATTACCATCGATTAAAGCATAAATAGCCAGTTTCTTGGTTGATATTTTCTTATTGATAATCCTGCCATCATGTACTTTATAGTTATCCGCATTCACAAACCCGGAAACCATTGCCTCACCAAGTCCAAAGCCGGCATCAATGGACAGTACCTTTCTATTTGAAGTAACCGGGTCTGCAGTAAACATAATCCCCGCTGCATCCGGAAAAATCATTTTCTGAATGACAACAGACAAATAGACCTTTTTATGGTCAAAACCATTTTGCAAACGGTAGGTGATAGCTCTGTCTGTGAACAGTGATGCCCAACACCTGCTGATATGCTTTAAGATTGCCTCCTTTCCTGTAATGTTCAAATATGTATCCTGCTGGCCTGCAAAGGAGGCGGTCGGTAAATCCTCTGCGGTGGCGCTGGATCGTACTGCATAAGCATTTTTTTCTCCAAACTTCGATAGATGGCGGGTGATCTCTTCATTAATGTCTTGAGGAATTGGAATCCCTTCGATGATCCTGCGAATCTCACCGCTAAGTTCACTGATCTTATCCAGGTCCTCTACTTTGAGAAGCGATAACTGATCAAGTAATTCGTTAATTACAGGTGTTAATCCAATGACCCTTTTAAAGGCTTCAGTAGAAATACAAAAGCCATCGGGTACATGGATTCCTTCAATCCTGGTAAGTTCTCCAAGATTCGCGCCTTTACCACCAACAACGTTGAGTTTTGTTTTATCAATATCCTTAAAACCGAATACAAATGAACTCATACCGGTATTATTTTTCATTGCTGATTCATTCAGCGTCGTCCAAAAATATCGAGGATGAGTAACCGAAAGCCAGTTTTGCAACTATATTTTTTAAACACAACAATGGTAATAGCAATTGCGTTTTCAAATTAAATTATTAATGTTGGAGTGTACATTTTATGATTCCGAATTATGCTTTTAAGCAACAGAAACTTTTATGGAGTAAGGGTCTCTTACAATAACCATCAACGCTCACGTATTTGCAAGTTGATTATTGTTTTATTGAAAGTACTGGCTCAAAAGAAAACGGATACGAATAAATTTATTCTTTGCATGAGCCGCATGTTGAGTGTATGAGTAAAGGAAAAGAGCATAAGAAGTATGAATTTGGCTCAAAGGTGTCAATCATTACTACAAAAAATACAGGAGTAATTATTGGTGCCGTCAATATTGAAAACAATGTACACGACAGCAAAACATTACAGCTCTCCCCGGAACAACAACAACGACTAACAGGAATTATTTTGAAAAATAATTTTGTTGAACGGGGTTTCCGTGGAGTGAAAGAAGTATTGGGAACAAAAATTATTATACCCGATTCACCGGGCAAGAACAGAACTCCCTACGAAAAACAAAAATTGAGAAAAGGGTTTAAACGAAGAGCAGGGATAGAACCAAAAATCGGTCATCTCAAACACGATCATCGCCTAAGTCGTAACTTTTATGCAGGAATTAAAGGAGACAATATTAATGTAATGCTTGCAGCAGCTATGAACTTTAAAAGAATGATGAACATCTGCAAGAAGATGTTTTTAGCTTTTTTATTCGCATGATTACTATCATCCAAAACTTCCTGCAGCTCAAAAATATTTTTACATTAATTCCTAAAATGACTATTTAAGGGTTGACTATTTAATCCTCTCTTTCAAAAAAGCTATCGCTTTTGTATGCGCATCTTCCGTAGCTTCTTTGTTGTAGATAGGATTACTTGGATTGGCAAATCCATGATCAGCATCGTATTCATAGGTTGTAACGTTCTTCCCAGCTTTTTGCATGTTCTGTTTGAATTCATCAACAATTTGCGGATTAATAAAATTGTCTTTGCTTGCAAAAAATCCTATCACATCACAATTCAATTTTTTTAAACGATCAACATCTTTTTCCGGCATGCCATAATATATAACGCAACCGACAACCTGTTTGCCTCCTTCAATGGCTGTTTGCAAACTCCATCCTCCGCCAAAGCACCAGCCGATGGTTAAAATTTTCGCGTTGGCTCCAACATAATCATAAGCACCATGAATGATCCCCATTGCTCTGTCTGTCTTTACACTTTGAACATATTTACTTGCATCTTCTCTTGTAGTTGCAACTTTACCATCATAAAGATCAAGAGCAATTACATTTACTCCAAGTTCATCCGATAATCTTTCACTTTCCTGTTTTATATAATCATTCAGTCCCCACCATTCATGGATCACAAACAAATAATAGTTCTTGTTTTTATCTGCCTTTACTTCCCATGCATGTGCATCAGTTCCGTCTGAAGTTTTATACGTAATATCATGTCCTTTGGCGCTGCTGTATGTAAAGGGAAGTGGTTCTGTATGTGACATAACAAAAGATTTATCTGACGCAAGCATTGCAAATTTCTCTGTGGCTGTTGGTGAGCAACAGTTCATAGTTGTTTGTGCTTTGGTAAAATTATAAAGAACAAGCAATGTGCAAATGGTGAAACATCTTTTCATAGTTTATAATTTTAATGGATACGAAATGCTTTTTAAATAATAAATAAAGTTAATGCGCTTCTTTTAATTAAAATTTTTCACATTGTTTCCACCACGATTTTTTTGAGCCGGAAAATTGACTTAGGTTTGCATGACCTCTCTGAGAATAATTCTTCTCGCTCAGGTCAAGAGCTACTTAATCAAATTCTTTGCTGGTAAAATTTTGTAACAGATTTTCTGTTTGTTCGATTTTTATTTTTCATCGGGTGATTTTAAATTGTTAGTCATTTTTAAGTTAGGATTATTGATTAGGAATGAAAAACACAAATCTGCTCAAAGCAGAAGTTTTTTATAGCACTTAGCTTACTTGCTGATAAATGAATAAACCGTACAAGGGTGCGACGCAAGTAAAGTGCAATAGTAGTAATACAGCTTGGCTCATAATACTAATAAGATTTTTAAACAATAAACTAATTAACCATTCAATATGGCAAAGTATATTTTTGTTACAGGTGGTGTAACGAGCAGTTTGGGTAAAGGTATTATTGCGGCTTCGCTTGCAAAGCTGCTGCAGTCACGGGGTTTCCGGGTTACCATTCAAAAGTTTGATCCCTACATTAATGTTGATCCGGGAACATTGAACCCTTATGAACATGGTGAATGTTATGTAACGGAAGATGGTGCTGAAACCGATCTTGATCTTGGACACTATGAACGTTTTCTCAGCATTTATACTTCGCAGGCTAACAATGTAACTACAGGACGCATTTATCAAACGGTGATCAACCGCGAACGAGCCGGAGATTTTTTGGGAAAGACGGTGCAGGTTGTTCCTCACATTACTGATGAAATAAAACGTCGCATGATGCTTCTTGGCAAAGAAGGCAGGTATGATATTGTGATAACTGAAATTGGCGGAACAGTCGGTGATATTGAGAGTTTGCCTTTTATTGAAGCCGTGCGCCAGATACAATGGGAATTGCCTGAAGATGATGTGGTAGTAATTCATCTTACGCTCATACCTTATTTGCGTGCTGCAAAGGAATTGAAAACAAAACCGACACAGCACAGCGTGAAAATGTTGAGTGAAACGGGAGTGCATCCTGATATAATTGTGTGCAGAACTGAAGAGCCACTAAGCAATGAAATAAAACGCAAGATCGCATTGTTCTGTAATGTGAAGCCTGAAGCCGTTATTGAAGCAATTGATGCTCCAACGATATACGAAGTGCCGCTTGCGATGATGCGTGAAAAGCTTGATGTGATCACGATGAAGAAGCTTGGCATCAATGTATTTCCTGAAGCCAACCTTGAAAATTGGAAAGCGTTTCTTGACAAATTAAAATATCCGAAGAGCAAAGTAACGATTGGTTTAATTGGAAAATATGTTGAATTGCAGGATGCATACAAATCAATCCTTGAAAGTTTTATTCATGCCGGAGCAATGAACGATGTGAAGGTGCAGGTGGTGAATGTGCACAGCGAACACATCACGCATGAAAATGTTGCAGAGAAACTTGAAACACTTGATGGACTGCTTGTTGCTCCCGGTTTTGGACATCGTGGTATTGAAGGAAAAATAATTGCGGTGCAATATGCCCGTGAAAATGGTTTGCCTTTCTTTGGAATTTGTTTAGGAATG
>Ga0157374_10001974_pt1 | contig 17206 bp, 13 predicted proteins | sample M25metaG_FD_115308 | JGI IMG/M metagenome (GOLD analysis project Ga0157374, IMG submission 115308) | Miscanthus rhizosphere microbial communities from Kellogg Biological Station, Michigan, USA - M2-5 metaG | ecosystem: Host-associated > Plants > Roots > Rhizosphere > Soil | place: USA: Michigan...
AGCCGAGCAGGGCGCGGCGCTGTTCGATGACCGCATCTATGTCTTCACGCCCGACGCCGCCGTCGTCGAGTTGCCTGCGGGTGCCACGTCCATCGACTTCGCGTATGCCCTGCACACCGACCTCGGCCACCGATGCCGCGGCGCCAAGGTCGACGGCGCGATGGTCCCGCTCAACACCGCGTTGCAGAACGGGCAGACTGTCGAGGTCACTGCGGTCAAGGAGGGCGGCCCATCGCTGGACTGGCTCAACGCCGACCTCGGCTACCTTCGCAGTGCGCGCTCGAAGGCCAAGGTTCGCGCATGGTTCAACGCCTTGGCGCTCGCGGGGACGGTGGCGAAGGGCCGCGAGGCCGTCGAGAAGCTGCTCCAGCGCGAAGGCAAGACCGCGATGAAGCTCGACGACCTTGCATCACAGCTGGGTTTTCGCAACGCCGACGGCTTGTTCGAAGTAGTCGGAAAGGACGAGTTTTCGCTGCGCAACATCGAGGCTTTGCTGCGACCTGCCGAGCCGCCGCGTACGCCCGACGAGGCAATTGCGCTCAAGCATTCGCGATCGGATGCCGAGTCGCCCAAGGGCGGCGTGCTGGTCGTCGGTGTCGAATCGTTGCTCACCACGCTGGCCCGTTGCTGCCGACCTGCGCCTCCCGACGACATCGGAGGCTACGTCACCCGCGGCAAAGGCGTGGCGATTCACCGCCGCGACTGCAGCAACTTCCGCGAGATGACTCAGCGCGCGCCGGAACGCGTCATCGCCGTGGCGTGGGGAGAACGGCGCGGCGACAAGACGGCCCTGTACCCGGTGGATGTGATGGTCGAAGCCGCTGACCGACAAGGGCTGCTGCGCGACATTTCTGAAGTATTCGCAAAGGAAAAGATGAACGTCACCGGCGTGAAGACACAGAGCATGCGCGACGTTCAAGGCGGCACGGCGTGGATGACCTTCACCATCGAGGTGGCCGATGCGGCCCGGTTGGCGCAAGTGCTGGGCAGCGTTGCGCGAGTCAGTGGTGTGCGCTGCGCCCGCCGCAAATGACGGCTGGGGTCGTGCTGCTATACTCCGAGGCTTCGCAGGCGCGTAGCTCAGCTGGTTAGAGCACCACCTTGACATGGTGGGGGTCGTTGGTTCGAGTCCAATCGCGCCTACCAAACATGTAGGGCCGGTTTTCATAGGAGAACCGGCCCTTTTTTCATGAGCCTGGCGCACCCCTTGCGCCATTCTTGCGCCATTCTTGGCACAGGCCTCGGTCAACTAACCTCGCCAGCCGCCCCTGTCGACGGCTCTTCGCGCGTGCCTTGCGAAGGCGTTCTGCGGCCTTGCGGGCCCCCTCTACACCAAGCGCAGATCGACGACGGATGGTTTGGCAAGGGCACGTCACGTAGGCATACACTGCCGTTCGCAGGAAAGTACAGCGCCGGAGACCGTATGCAACGCCCATCTAGAACTCGGAATGGTCGCGGCTTCGATGTCGACGATCCCAACGCGCTTCCGGTTGTCGAAATGGTGAGTGCAGGGTCACCCATTCATGCTGGGCAGGTCCACCGTGCGTGGAGCGCGATGGTCCAGACACCCGGAAGCACCGAGCCCGCTATCTCCGTTGTGCTGAAATGGATGCCTAGCCGGGTGAAGGTAGCGATTGAACTCGGCTGTTCCCTCGCGGCCATGGCATTCAAGCTCGATGTGCCGCGGGGCATGCTTGTGCTCGCCGATGTGGATGCCCTGGCGGGCCTTCCCGCCGCGGCAACCCCACTCCCGGGTGGCCGTATCCTCTGCTACGGGAGCGTGCTTCGCTGGCCTGAGACCGCCAGGCCGCGGGACGGCGACGCGGCAGTCGACGAGTTCATCTGGCAGCGCTTCTGCGAGACGACGACTGCTGCGCCTGGCGCGGCCTGGGATGAGCTGGTTGCGAATGGCGACCGCCACGCTGGCAACCTCGTGTTTTCGGACAGCAGGTATTGGCTGATCGACCACGATAAGGCCTTGGCTCCGCTCGCTGAGGCCGTGCGACGCATGACGGAGCAGACGACACGCGACGAAGTGCGAGAGTACCGGGCGAAGCAGAACCAGGTGGCCACTCAACTGCTTCAACGCAAGCCAGCTGACCACGGAATGCTGACTCAACCAACAAAGTTCGAAGCGCGGTCTCGAGCGCTTGAACTTCTCGCGAACCGCATGTCGAACTGGCGGACTGGGAACGGCGTAGTCAATGACGTCCTCGTCGATGCCGAGACGACTGTGCGTGGCATCATTTCGCGCCTGCCGGCGCTCGGACTCCAGCTTCAGGACCGCCTCTCGCGCCCGCCGTCGACGCTGTCCTGGTCGACGACTCTGACAAGAACATAAACCTGACCTCCCCGCATGTTTGCCACGCAGCGTATCGCTTGTCAGTACCGGCCGGTTCTCTGGGAGCCGATCGAGAGCACTGGCGAGCGAATTGTCGCTCTGCTGTGCACAGAACCGATGGTCGGCTCTGGGGAGGGTCTGTCTCCGGCAACCCGCGTGATCCTGAGCCGAGATCGGCTTCGCATGATGCTCGGCCGTGCTCGTGGTGACTCGTCCCATCGAATGCTGGTGGAGTGCGCCGCGTTCATGACGGGTCGACAGGTGCGCGGGGAGCCGATCGAACAGCTACGCGCGCTGTTCCACGGCATGGAGCTTGGGCCAGTGCATCAGGCTCGGGGTTACGCAGCGGAACAGGTGCTGGATGCGATGGTGCGGACGGTGAGCGCCTTCGGAACCATCGAAGAGGAGCCTGAGATCGACGGGGTTCAGCCTGCCGCGACGCGCCGAACGGCCGATTTCCTGCGTCAAGTTCGGCGAACGTTCGCGGCGGGAGACGAGGAGAGGCAACGTCGGTTCCACGTTCGCCTTAAGCACGATCAGAGCGTGCCGGAGGTCTGGATCGACTACGCCGCAGGTCCGACTATCGTCCAAGTCGCAACCGTACCCGGTAGCGCAAACCAAGCACCACCAGCAGGCGCTGAGCTGAAGTCCAAGATCCTCGACGTTGAAGTTGTCCGCCGGATCTTCGAGGGCAACCGGGTCGAGCCAACGCTGATGCTCAACACTCGCTCGCTTGAGGAGCCGCTAGACGAGGAAGGATTGCGTGTCGCGCAGGTGGCCCATGCTCAGATTCGAATCTATGCCGACTGGGCGCGTCTCCGCGTGATCGAGGTCAGTTCGGCTACTGCTGCTGCCAAGGTTTTGGAGACCTTGTAGTTCTATCCCGTAGCGGCCTTGGTTGGCTCCTGGCCGCCAAGGGCGTTGGTTAGCTGTGCGCGCGCTGAGCCTGCATCAGCCCCATTAATCCAGCGCGCGTACTTGTCGAAGGTCGTCTTTGGGGAGGCGTGGCCGAGCTGCGCGGCGATGTACGCCGGATTGACGCCACCCATCAACGCCACCGTGGCGAAGGTATGGCGCGTGGCATAGCACCGTCGGGCACGGATCTTTAGCCGCTTTAGCGTTGGCTTCCAGTAGTGGTCACGCTGGCTGCGCTCGTCGTGCCACTGGCGCCGCGTCACCGGGTTTTCAAAGATGTCTGCCGGCTCGCCGTCCTCGTCGCGTTTCATGGCCGTATAGGGCTTCATCGACTTCAGCGCCATCAGCGCCTGGGGCACCAGCTCAACGTCACGCTCCGCATGAGTCTTGGAGCCGTCGCGCTCGGCGCCGCGAAACGTGCGGACACGCTGCACCCGCACGATGCCAGAGGCCTCGTCAATGTCCTCCCACCGCAGCGCGATTAGTTCCTCGGGTCGAAGCCCGGTGTAGAAGGCAAAACGAAAGTAGGCGACGATCCGGGGGTCGTAGCACTTCTCCATGTCGGTCAGGATCGCATCGCGCTCGGCGGCCGTGAGTGGGTCTGGTAGCTTCTTGACGACCTTGAGGTTGCGGATGCCCGTCATCGGGTTCAGCGGCGCGCGCGGACCGGCGTACTCAAAGGCGAACACGCCACGCAGCGGGATCAGATAGTTGTTCGCACTCTTGGGCGATGCCCACGGGTGCGAGCCGATCACCGCTGCAAGGACTTGGTAGGTAAGGTCACCGATCGGGGTCGACTCGCCGAGCAGGCGCTTCCACAGCGCAATGGCGTTGCCATACTGGTCCCGAGTCGCGTCTGCGCGCTGGCCCATCGATCTGACCCAAGCATCGGCGATGGCACCAAAAGTGCGTGCAGGTACCGCCTTGGCGCGCACGCGCCGGCTATCGGGAAATGTGGCCGTGTAGTCGAACGTGCCGCGCTCCAGTTGCTTCTCGATGTCGGCGCGCAGCTTGTGCGCGTACTTGAGATTGCCCGGCGTCGCGCGCATCGGCTTGCCATTGAGGCGCAAGGGTTCCCGACAGCGCTCCTCGTCGTGCATGAAACTCAGCACGATGGTGTCGCCGCGCGTGGTCACGCCGCTTCCGTCTCGACCCATTTCTCGAACCCTCGCATGTCGATATAGATGCGGCCGTCGGGCGCGCGGCGATACTCACGGCCCTCGACCCACTTGCCGTCTTCAATCTTTCGTTCGATGGCCTTTACTGTCAGTCCGGTGGCCACCGCGGCGACAGCCGGTCGCACGTAACGACCGAGGGGCGCGCGGATCACGAGTTCGTCGTCCGTGATTCGGCCTTCGTGATGGTGCGGGCCGGCACGAGGCTGCCCGCTTGGCGAGCGCGGGCCGCCGTGCATGCGGCGCGTGTTTGGTGGCGGTGAAGCATCCTCCAATGGCTGGGAGGACAACAGCTGGTCCATGGCGATCTCCAATGACCTGAGAGCAAGGCGCGCGTGTCTGGTCATCCTGTGCGTGCATGAGGCGTGGACAGGACACCGAACGCGACACGGGCGCGCCAGCAGTTGAGGGGAATGGCTAGAGGATGGAGTTCGCGCCCGAGAGATGCGTCAACTCGGGCGTGAACGAAGTACATCGATGCGGCCACATGGCCGATTCAAGCTCGATGGAGCGTGAAGCCCCGAGCCTTGCCCCGAGTTACCACTCGGTGCCTCGTTGGAGGTCAAACTCCAGTGCGGGTCACGACCGCTAACGGCTGCGTCAGATTTCAGAGCGTCGACGCAACGGTAGACCGCAGATCCGGGCTGAGTGCCAAGCCGAACGCGGTCACGCGCATGGTACGTCAGTTCCCCTAGGAGTCTGTCGGACTTGAAAAATGCCAACGCGCTACAGGCCGAAAGTTGAAGCCTGGATGATGCTGCGGCGAAAACTTTGCGTCTGTAGAGCGCAAAAAATGCTCCAAATTTAAGCAACCGCTTGTCGGACGTCGAAAGTCCGACAGGCTCCTAGAGCATGTCAATAGCCTCGCCTACGCTGTCGCATGTTCATTTGACGGGAGGGCGGCCCAGCTGGCTTGTCGTTGCCCATTAGTACCGGAGGCTCGCGCACGTCGCGCCAGCCGCTTACCCAGGAACAGCAAGGGGTCCACAACAACGCGGCTCTGCCGCGCCCACCGGAAGGCGATGCCCAGCTCACCGGGGCGGTGTCTACCATCGCAGGTCATGAAGACGCACCGACGTTCCCATCTCTTCGAAGCGGACGCCGTGGCGAAAGCCTTGTGGCGGTTCGCGAACACCAGTGGATGTCTGAGGGATGACGGCCGAACACCTTGCAGTGGCGGTCAATGAACCCGAAGTGGTCTAGACCAGTGCGGTAGGTGAATGATCGGGTGACCCGTCGCAACCGCGTTGGTGACGAGGTTACGGCGTCAGTGGAATCTTGGCGCCGCGGATGGCATCCGCCGCCGCGCGGTGCAGGGCACCGGACGGGCTGACCAGCGGCAGCTTCGACACCAGTCGCATACAGCGCATCGCGCCGGCGCCGAACAGCACCACGCAGTCAGACCCGTACTGCTGGGCCGACCGGTAGATGATGCCGTCGTAGCCGAGGGCGTGCGCATCCTGGCTCAGCCCCTGGGTGACGTTGTAGCGCAGGGACTGCAGCACCGGCCAGGCGCCGGCGTGGAAGCGCAGGTCCAGCAGTCGAAGCGACGCCGTCGTCTGCAGGGTCAGCAGCACCCGGCCGACCAGCGTCGCCATGGCCACGGTGACCGCCTCGCGACGGGCTAGGGTTTCATAGACCGCCGTCTCGGCCGACTCGCCGAAGTAGGCGGTCTCGTCGCCGACCAAGTCGAACCGATTGAAGAGCTTGCCGCGCGGCGGGACACGCAACGGGCCGACTGCCACGGCGCCGCGGCGCGCGTGCCTGCGCTGGACCCTGTACAAGATCGTGGGCGCCGGGAGAGTGAAATCGACTGCGTGTTCTAGTTCTGCGAGCTTCATGGGAGAGGGTCAGTTGCCCTCTTGCCCCGCGATGTCGAGAACACGTTCGCCTTTCCCTTGCTCGATGGCGGCGCGCGGCGTGACGCCGCCCAGAGCGCCGTGAGGCGATTCCAGGAAGGCGAGCAGCGCCCAGCCTTCCGTCGTGTCGAGCGCGGCCGCGAGCTTGGGCACCAGCTGCCAGACGCGGGGTTCGAACTGCCAACGTGGCAGCCGGAACCCGCGCTTGGTCTGGGACAGGCCGATGCAACGGCCCTTCGAAATCCACGCATTGATCGTGACGCGGCTGGTTTGGGCGAGTTCGGCTGCCTCGTCGGTCGAGACCATGTCATCGGCAGCCAAGCGAGCGTTGCGCGCGGCCAGGCTGGTGCTGAGCAGGGCGCGGGTCTCTTCGAGGCTGACGTAGTTGGAATCGGCATGGCCTTGGCCGGAGGTCCGTGTGTTCCTGACGACTCGGGGGTCGGAAGGTAGATGTTGCGTTTCGGGCTTCATGGGGCTCAGTAGCCGCCGGGTCGCCGGCGGCCGGAATTCAGGGGTTGTTGCGGGCATCGACCTTGTGACTCCCGAAGAAGCCGAAGGCAAAGCGCATCAGCGCCAGAAAGAGACGGTCGATGGCGCGCCGGCGCCGCGCCCGCTTATCGGGGTTTGCCGGCTTGGCGACGATGTCGTGCCGCCGCGACCAGAAGTCCATCGCAGCTTCGAAAACTGAGACCACGCCCTCGCGGCCCAGCCAGAGCGCCGTGTTCAGGCGGGTAATTTGGGTGTTGGCTAGGAACGGCGCGGGCCGCAGCATGGCCACGACGTCGACGTCGAAAGGGGAGCCGTAGACGTCGGACAGCATGGGGTCGATGCGCGTTTCCAGCGCAAACGAGCCCTGGACGAGGAAGATCTTGGACGGCGAGCCCGCGTCCTGCTGACCGGAAGACGGAGTCAGGCCTGACCAGAAGTGGTCCACCGGCGCTGGCTCTGCCAGGCGTGATGAGAACGTGTCGCACTGACCGTGCTCGGCATGCAGGCGTCGGAAGATGCGCATCAGCTTGCGGTAGCGCTGGCGCAGCTCCTCGCGCGTCCATGGTTCCTTCTCGACCGCAGGCGGCTCGCTCCATGGGGAAAGCGTCGTCTCCAGGAAGGAGACGGTGGCTTCGAGCGTGTAGCTGGTGGACATTTGGTGAATCTCGTTAAGTTGGATTGTATTGAAAGAGCCGTTAACCGCAAGTCTGCCAGCGCTGCATGCAATGACTTCGACCATGGGCGCCCCGTCAAACTCGTCGTTGAGACGAATGACGCCGGCGACGCAAGGGCGGCGCTCGCCGAACTAGTCCAGTCCAGTCATAGGCCCCGCGATGTCGAGACGGGGGAGTCGCGTCACAACTCTCAGCCTGGCCCGGAGCGCCGCGGCGCCAGATCCGGCTGCAACCGCCCTATTGCGGGCTGCCTTTTTACAGCAGTCAATCCGACAAGACTGAGTTCGGAAGCGGCCGCACTTCCGGCACCCAGAGGGTGCCGAGAGGGACGTGTGCATGGCGCTCGCCGCGCGCGTCGCGTCGATGCGTCACTTGAGGAAGAGGACTGGCTCGAACTGCCGCGCCGCCAGACGGCTGCTCGCGCCACGGGACAGTGGCGAGGTGCACGCGCAGGGGGAAATCGCGTCTTGCCGGCGACGCCTAAATGCTCCCCCGCGGACCGCACCAACCGCTCGTCGACTTGTTGTTCGCGAAGGGCCACCCGAGTGCGCTCGCAGAAGAAACGCCCCGGGATGGAAGGCAGTCGGCGTGGCGGTGGCGCAGTTTCGCGCCTACAAGTGACCACCAAGCCACGTTCCCTGTTGCGCCGCAACACGCTATAGGTAGCGTCCCGGCTTGCTATGCACACCATATATGGTGTATTCGGCTACAATCGCGACACCCGCGATTTTCACTCAACGTCATGCATCCACTTCTTCGCCTGGGACTGTTCGCGGCGGCACTCCTGGCATTGCTCTCTGACGATAAGGATTCGAAAATGCCTGCGGTACAGAAACAGTTCGACGACTTCCACGCCAACATCAAACTGGATGAAGACGACGAGAAGGCCAAGCTGCGCGAGAAGCGCGACACGTTGCTCAAGACCTTGGCGAACCTGCCGGCAGACGTCCCCGCGTTCGAAGTCTTTCATCAGGGAAGCTACTCGATGCACACCGGCGTCGTACCGCTGGACGGGAACTACGACATTGACGTCGGCCTCATCTTCGATTGCGAGAGCGACAAGTACCCTGACCCCGTTACGCTCAAAAAGAAGGTGCGCGATGCGCTCGATAACAACGGCCGTACGATCAAGATTCGCCGCCCGTGTGTCACCGTCAACTACGTGAAGGACGGGGTCGTCCAGTACCACGTTGACCTCGCCCTCTACGCCAAGCGCGACGACGGCCTGCTCGACCTGGCCAAGGGCAAGGAGAACTCCGACGCGAGCCTGCGCATCTGGGAAACCTCGGACCCGAAGAAGCTGACCGAGCTCATCTGCACCCGGTTCAAGGATGCGGGCGACCTCGGGCAGTACCGTCGCTGCATTCGGTACCTGAAGCGCTGGCGCGACGTGCAGTTCTACTCCGGAGCCCCGCTGAGCATTGCCTTGACGGTGGCCGCCTACAAGTGGTTCCTGCCGAACAAAACGACCAACGGCACCTACATCGACCTGTTGGCGATGTTGGACTGGACCAAGGCGATGCTCGGGCAGTTCGAGTGGGTCTTGACAGACGAAGGCTTGTACGAGCGCTTGAAGGTGATGCTGCCCGTCACGCCGGCCGTCGACCTCATGGGCTGGATGACCAAGGGCCAGATGGCGGCCTTCAAGACCGCATTGGAGGCGCTGCGTGATGCGCTAGGCGCCGCCTACGATGAAACCCTGCCCGAGGACGCCTGCAAGCCGCTGGCCAAGCAGTTCGGCAATGAGTTCCCCGTGCCACCGAAGTCCGACACCGCCAAAGCCGTGGCCGCACCCTTCGTGCACACCGGCAGCTCTGCGTGATCGAGGCGGCAACGCAGCTCGAACAGGAGCTGGACGCCTGCTTTCAACGCACGCGAGACCTATGCGATGCCCGCGGCATCGTGCTGACCCGCTTGGACGACGGACCCGGCAGGCGCTTGAACCTGCGGCTCGCAGGACAGCGTTGCGAGTGGAGACTTGAAGTCGATTGCACTTGGCCGTGTACGACGAAGCTGCCCAATGTCGTGGTGCACGCCCCGCGCGAACTGTTGGCGCACGTTGGCTGGGCGGGCCTGGTATGCGTCAGCGACAGCCAGGGCCTGTCACTCGACGAGGGTCGCGAAGCCGACGTGGTCGCGCACACGGTGCAAGAGGCGTTCAATCTGCTCGAGCGCTCAGCCGAAGACGCCGTCGGCGACAAGACCGAGTTCTTTGACGAACTGGAAGGGTACTGGTCTGGCCTTCCGGGCGTGACCTGGGGCAGGTCGGCCGTCGAAGTCAACGAGGTTAGCCGCAACATCGTCATGCATGTCGATGGCGAAGCCCCACGGCTGGCGCTGTGGTATTTCACCGAGCACGGTAGTTCGGCGCCTCGCGAGTTCCCGGTGGCCAAACTGCCATGGGCGCGCGCGATGTACGCGGTTCTAACCGAGCCCGTAAGCCCACCCAAGCCCGGCGGCAAGCTCAGCGCCGCCGATGTCGAGCAGGTGCTGAGTTCGTTCTCGCCCGAGCAGAAACAGCTCTGGCAGCGATGCGTTTCGGGCAGCGCCAAGAAGAAGCAAGCCGTCGCCCTATTGATTTCGATGCCTCGGCCGGCCGGGGGACGTTCGGTGGTTGGCTTGGCGTTCAGCGTACACAAAGGCCAGGTGCTGCCCAACGAGCTCGTCACTCCAATCTCCGTACTCCGGCACACGGTCAGCTACATGCGCGAGCGCGGCGGGGCCTCGACGGCCGCTGCCGAGAAGCACATCGTCGTCTTCGGCTGCGGGTCAGTCGGCTCCGAGGTCGCCGATGCGTTGGCTGCGAGCGGCACCGGCCGGCTCACGCTGGTCGACCCCGACTTCATGTCCGAAGACAACGTGTTTCGTCATGCGCTCGGCCGGGACCGGATTGGTTGGCCCAAGGTGGTGGCGCTACGTGAGGAACTGACTCGCAAATACCCGGGAGTTGCTGTCGACGAGGCTAAGGTTGAAGCCCAAGAGTGGCTCGCCAAGGCGGACCTCGACTCGGTAGATGGCTTTGTCTTGGCATTGGGGCTACCCACGTTGGAGCGTTCGCTGGCTTGGCGCCTTCGTGCCATCGGCAAGGCGCTCCCGATGGTCGTGACATGGCTCGAACCTTTGGACCTGGGCGGCCACTCGCTGCTGCTTTCGACAAACGGCGAGGGGTGCCTCGACTGTGTGTACCGAGACGAGGAGGGGGCGGATGCACTGACTCCGCAGACGGCATTCCTCGCGCCTGGCCAGGCGGTGACCCGCAACCTGACCGGTTGCAGCAGCATCTTCGTCCCATACGGGGCGATTCAGTCGCGCCGTACAGCGTTGCTTGCCGCAGAGCAGATGCTGCAGGCGCTGGACGGTGGCGCTGCTCCCGCCTATGCCTTCTGGGCCGGCGACGGTATCGAAGCGACCAAGCAGGGGCTTCGAACGACCCCTTGGTGGTCGGCGGCCAAGTCAGCGCTCCCGGCCGACGCGACGAAGCGGCTGTTCGGCCGGCCTTGCCGGCGCTGCAGGAACGGTTCGTGAAACTCGTGTTCCACATTTCGGCCGAGCAGCGGCTTGTGATCGCCGCCGACGCGGTTCGCCAGCTCCGTGCGCATGCCCAACGGTCTCGCCACCAGCCAGAAGCCGGTGGGGTCCTTCTCGGTCGGCATCTGTTGGATTCGCCCGACCTGGTCGTGGATTAGGTTACCGTTCCGCAGAAGGAAGACCGACGAAGTCGATTTGCGTTCTTCCGCTCAAGGCAGCACGGTGAGGTCGCACGTGCTCGGTGGGCCGCCGCCAAGGGCACGACGGCGTATCTCGGCTTGTGGCACACACACCCAGAACGCGACCCGACGCCTAGCAGCGTCGACCGGCGCGACTGGGAAAAGGCTGTGGCCTCGGACACCTTCGAGGGAGATCGGCTGTTTTTCCCCATCGTTGGCATCGACCGTATCCGTGTTTGGTCGAAGGCGCGCAACGGGCCCATCGAAGAGCTGCAAGAAGTGAGTGACCAACATGAGTGACAAGAACCTGCGCATCTCCATTCCCGACAAGGTGCGGGCCCAGCTTTGGGTCGCCTCCGGCGGCCGCTGCGAATTCAACTGCTGCAACAAGCCGCTTGACCGCAACGTACTCACCAAGCAGGCCCTGTTCCTGGGGCAGCATGCACACATCATCGGAGACAGCCCCAAAGGGCCGCGCGGCAGCGAAGAGCTGTCGAAGAAGCTGGCGCACGACCCGGCCAACCTGATGCTCGTCTGCGCGCCTTGCCACACGACCATCGACCGACTCGCGGGTGACTACGATGCCGATTTGCTGCGTCGCATGAAGAAGCGGCACGAGGACCGCATCCAGCGCCTGTACGACATAGACGAAACCAAGGACAGCGTGCCGGTCGTCCTGCGACACTCCATCAAGCGCATTCATGTTCCGCAGTTCACCGACAAGGATGTCCAGGCCGCAATTCTGACCAACTCGGATTTCTGTCATGCGCCAGGCGAACACACGGTTCAGCTCGACTACCGTTCACGTGCGGCGCGTGAGGGAGACCCCGCCTACTGGCTCGAGATGGTCAAACAGATGCGCGATGACTTCGACCGACAAATGCATCTGGCGACCCAGCCGGGACACCCGGCGCACCTGTCCATCTTTGCCTTCGGCCCGATGCCGTTGAACATGCAACTGGGGGCACTGGTCGGCAACAAGGTAGAAGCTTCGACCTTCCAGTGGGACCGCACAGCAGAAAGCTGGAAATTCCGGAAGGAACGCGAGCTCGAGCGTCAGAGCATCGCGTTCGGGGAGTTGTCCTTGGCCGAAGGGCGGGACCTCGCCGTTGCCATGTCCCTCAGCGGCGAGGTGACCCCGGCGGCCATTGCCGCAGTGCTGCCAGGAGTGCCGGTAGTCCGCTTCGGCGTTCGCAACCCGACGCCAGCGCTTGTGGAAGATGCGGACGACGTGCGCCACTTCCGCAGCAAGTTCATGGCGTTCATGGCGGAGGTGCGCAACAAGGGCTATCGCCGCATGCATGTGTTCCCTGCGATGCCGCTATCCCTGGCCGTCGAATTCGGCCGCCAACTTCTGCCAAGGGCGGACCCATCCATCGGTGTGTGGGACCTGCACGATGGACAGTTTTTGCCGGCGCTGGAGCTTCAGGTTTGAACTGACCCGTTCGTCGACGCCCCGGGCTGGCCGAACTGGGCATCAGGCGCCGTCAATCGACACCTGCGCCATGAACGCTTCCAGGTCGCCTCCGGTTTGCTGGGCCGCCACGAACAGTTGATGGGCATCGGGGTCCCACTGGGGATGCATGCGCTTCTCGTTGCGGTAGCTCCAGAAGCGCTCATGAATGAACGGCAAAACCTCGACATCCCAGAGCAGTTGCCTGACCAGGGGGTAAGCCTTCGTGAGGTCACTGTTGGGGTCTCGGCCAACGACGACGAGTCGCACGCGCTGGTTCCCTTCGGTCCAGTCACCCGAGGCATACAGGCTCTTCGCCACCTCCTCGACACGGCCGGCCTCCACGAATCCACCGGCGCATAGCACGCGCTGCAAGTTGCCCCGAGCCTCATCCGTCCAGGCCTCGTTGAGCCGACAGAGACTGCGCTTCGTTTCGACTAGGACGACTTGGGTCCGGGACGTGTCTGCGAACTCCGGGTGGTCTGCCATGGGTCTTATCTGGTTCTCCTGCCGATGCGGGAACCTCACCCCAAGCACGTCCACATCCGTTTGTTGGCCGTAGCCCTGGTCGACGTGGACCACGAAGTTGCTGATGGTCAGGAATCCGTTGAGACGGAAGAACCAATGGGCCAGCCGTTCCGAGGTTATGTTCATCGCCCGAGCATTCGTCAGGAAGCCTCCTGGTGTCAAACCCGTGAACCAGCCCCAGCGCGGCCGGGGGGTGACAGCAGCAGGATAACGGCCCGGCGAGCGATTCTTCGAGCGCCAGCTGGTTGCATCGTCAAGCGGGGATGCCTGCGCCGGAGTTAGACCTTGCCGGGCGATGGCAGCCTCAGAGACGACTACTTGGTCGACGCACCTGCGCGAACCATGCTGCTCTACGTTAAGGGCGAATCCATGCACGACGCGGGTCTGCTTTCCGGCGATGCGGTCGAGCCGCTAGCGGCAGTTCCCCGACGACAGAAGGATTCATTCCGGCAGTAGCTATCCGACCATGCTGAGCACCAGCGTACTTGCGACTTGAGGCTCATCGTTGCCCTTGCGCCTTTGACCCTGAAGCGTTCTTTGGCCGCATGAACTTGGCGTGCTGTCGTTCGGGTAAACGAATCTTCGCTCCATAAATTTGTGCGGTCGGCTGTTCCCAGGAGGGCAAGAAAGTTTGTACATGAGCAAGATCGCTTACGATTGGCACATGAGGGACATCTTGCTCACTTGGATCGGCAACGCCGATGTCAAGGCCATGGAGAGCAAAGGCGGCCGCGGTCCGATCGCGCAGGCCGTGACCGACCGGCGCTTCGACGTGGTGATGGCGCTGACGAACTTCTCGGCCGAGGTGCAGGCCACGTTTCTTTCTTGGCTGCCGCGGCAAACAACCGCAGAGGCCGGGATCCATCCAGTTGAACTCACTTCTCCAACAAACTTCGGTGAGATCTTTCTTGCGGCACGAGGAGCTGTCGATCGGTTGGAGAAGGTCTACGCCGGCCCCAAGCAGCTGACATTCCTCCTGAGTCCGGGGACGCCGGCCATGGCCGCGGTCTGGATCATCCTGTCGAAGACGTTTTGCCAAGCGAGACTGCTGGAGACCTCCATTCAGGAGGGAACGAAGGATGTTGATTTCCCGTTCGATCTGTTGGCGGAGTTCCTTCCGGACCTGCGCAAGAGGCAGGACGAAGACCTGACCAGACTTGCTGCCGGGCAGCCTCCCTCCGAGGCAGCCTTCGCAGACGTTGCCTTCCGTTGCGAAGCAATGAGGCGTGTCGTGGGACAGGCGGCAAAGGTGGCGATGCGCTCCGTTCCAGTTCTCATCCAGGGAGAGAGCGGAACAGGTAAGGAGCTCTTTGCCCGCGCGATCCACAGCGCAAGCCCACGCGCTCAGGGCCCGTTCGTGGCAGTCAACTGCGGTGCCATCCCTGTTGAGTTGGTGGATGCAGAGTTCTTCGGTCATACGAAGGGCGCATTTACCGGGGCCGGCACAGCTCGGAAGGGGCACTTCGAGTCCGCGCGTGGCGGCACGATCTTTTTGGACGAGATCGGAGAGTTGCCGCTGCCGTCACAGGTCAAGCTGCTGCGCGTCCTGCAGGAAGGCAAGGTTCAGCCACTTGGAACCTCCACTGAGGTGGCCATTGACGTGCGGGTCATCGCTGCGACCAATCGCAGTTTGATCGATGAAGTAAGTTCAGGGCGCTTTCGCGAGGATCTTTTCCATCGAGTCGCGGTCGGCATCCTCCAGCTCCCGCCCCTGCGAGATCGCAGTGGCGACCTGTCGATGCTGGTTGATCGACTGATGGATGCCATCAACGAGGAGGCAACTGGTCAACCGGGTTACGTCCACAAGAAACTTTCCGTTGGCGCAAGAAAAGTTGTTGCTGCGCATGACTGGCCGGGCAACATCCGCGAACTCAGAAACACTCTGCTGCGTGCGAGCCTCTGGTCGGCCGGGCACACGATCGAGGCTGCAGACGTGTCTGCGTCGATACTCCGTCAGGCCTCACGGGGCGTTGGGGAGGTACTGGGTAGACCGCTTGGGAGTGGCTTTGATGTAGCCAAGCTCGTGCGGGGCGTCGAGACGCACTATGTACGGCGTGCTCTCGACGAGGCAAACGGAAACAAGACCAAGGCGGCCGAACTGCTCGGCCTGTCCAGCTACCAGACCCTGACCAACTGGATGCAGCGGCTCAAGATCGAATCATAAAAATCTTGTTGGCATGCTTCTCGCTGATAGAGAGGCATCCCCGACTTCGCGGAGCAACGAGACCTCAGCCGCGTCGGCTGAGCGATAAGGAACAACATGGCGCGCAACGAACGACTCACATGCAGCGAACTGATCGAGCCAGCCCTCAAGCTGGCCGGCTGGGCATGGGACGAGCAGTTGCGCATCGGGCCCGGCCGCGTGAACCTGACTGGCGATTCGATGTACGACGAGTCGCAGTCAATCATTGCCGACTACCTGCTGCGCTACCGGGGTGTGCCACTGGCAATCCTTGAGGCTAAGGCGGAGGGGGAGAGCGCTGCCGATGGCATGCAGCAGGCATCGCGCTACGCCCGGCGCTTATCGTTGCGGTACTCGTTGTCGAGCAACGGCAGCGATTGGATCCTCACCGACAACGACTCAGGTGACTTCGAGCCCCTGTCCAAGGTGCCGTCGCCCGACGACCTTGTGGCCCGCATGGGCGTCACGGTGGACTGGGCTCGATGGGAGGCGGCCTTTGCCACCGACTACCACGTCGACCTGGTGTCGCGGAAGTCAGTTCGCCCGTACCAGGACATGGCGATCAACAAGACGCTGTGGCAGTTCGCGCAGGGCGACGACCGGGTGCTGCTGTTGATGGCCACCGGCACTGGCAAGACCTTCACGATCTTCCAGCTCGTCTGGAAGCTGCTCAACGGCCAGGCACTCAAGCGCGAGCACGTTCTGTTCCTCACCGACCGCAACAGCCTCAAGGACCAGGCCTACCGTGCGTTCTCTGCCTTCTCCGCGTCGGAGCGTGTCCAGATCGACAAGGACACCGTCGCCAAGGGCCAGCACCAGGTCGGCAAGATCTTCTTTGCGAACTACCAGAACCTTGATGAGGAACTGGACGGCAAGAAGGTCTACCAGCACTACGATCCGGACTTCTTCGATCTCGTCGTCATCGACGAGTGCCACCGCAGCGGGTTTGGTGACTGGTTTGGCGTGTTGGAGCACTTCGGCGGCGCTCTGCAGCTGGGCCTGACCGCCACACCTCGTGAGCTGGAAGAAGTCAAACGCGAGCTGACGCCAGAGGAGCAGCGACGCGATACCGGTCACTACTTCGGTGAGCCTGTCTTCACCTACAGCCTGAAGCAGGCGATCGAAGATGGCTACCTGGTGCCTTACCTGCTGGAAGAGCGCATCACCAACGTCGACGAGGACGGCTACACCGGCCCCGATGGTCGGCGCTACACCACCTCGAACTTCGAGCGTGATATCCGGATGCCGGATCGCACCAAGGCGATTGCCGAAGACCTGTGGGAGGTCTTGGGCAAGCACGAGCTGCGCAACGAGAAGACCATCGTTTTCTGCGTAGACGACACGCACGCCGCGTTCATGGCCCAAGAGCTTCGCAGGCTGTCGGGCGATAACGACTTCGCGGCACGCATCACCCGTGCAGAGCGAAACAGCCACCAGCTCGAACGCAACTTTGCGGTGGTTGGGCCCAGCAAGCCGCGTGTGGCGGTGACGGTGGATCTGCTGACAACCGGCTTTGATGCGCCCGACGTGAAGAACGTCGTCTTCGTCCGCCCCTTGCGCAGTGCCATCCTGTACAAGCAGATGAAGGGCCGCGGAACGCGCCTGTGCGAAGACATCAACAAGCGCTACTTCACGATCTTCGACTACTCTGGCGCTAGCCAGCTGGAGGACGCCGAGTTCGACGGCCACCCGGCGAACCGCCAAAAAGTCACTTCGACTCGTAGCAAGCCTGCAAAGAAGAAGAGTGACGACACCACGCCGAAGCCAGTGGGCGAGGGCGTTTCGGTGGTGATCGCCAGCGAGAACCGCTACGTCTGCCTGGCTGACGGCCGCAAGGTGCCGTTCGCGGAATACACCGAGCAGTCCCGCGAGTTCATCCTCGA
>Ga0157374_10001975_pt1 | contig 17206 bp, 20 predicted proteins | sample M25metaG_FD_115308 | JGI IMG/M metagenome (GOLD analysis project Ga0157374, IMG submission 115308) | Miscanthus rhizosphere microbial communities from Kellogg Biological Station, Michigan, USA - M2-5 metaG | ecosystem: Host-associated > Plants > Roots > Rhizosphere > Soil | place: USA: Michigan...
ACCGCATTCGATTGGCCAGATGGAACTTACGCGGCGTGGTTATACAGAATTCACAGCGCAGCTGCTGGCTTCCGGGGCAGCTTAGGGGTTCTTTTTGGGTTCCGCCGTCCTCGCGGACCAATCGTCGGGCGGGAAGCTGATTCGCCAGAAGTCGGGACCCGGGACTTTGAATTCGAAAGCCGTACTGAATCTTTGGGGATCGACGGGCTTGACCAGCTTTGTCGTGCATTCGATCTGCTCGTTTGTCCGCACGTTCCGGAGAGTGACGATCTGGCCGGGTTCGAGCGGCGTTTCCATTTCCACCAGGGCCCCGTGTGCGTTCACGACAATCGTATGCGTCTCTTCGCTGAAGGTTGTTCCGGTGGGCAATACGCCCTGGACGACGACACGGACTTGCAGAAAGAGGCGCTGGCTGCGTCTTCGAGTGATGGTCGTGTCCATTAATTCGAAGCCCCTTGAACACCCGCCTTGGACATTCGCCGATGCATCAAATTCTTATAACACGGATGAATTCCGCCGCGAAACATGGAAGCCGGATTGTGCGTGGAATGTAACTTTCCCGGAGAACTTGATTTGGCTTCGGTGCCGAAATCGTGACGGCAACGCGATCACCTTGGGATCGGTCCTCTGCCTCTCTCACCGGGCCGGTGAAAGTTCTTTCTCGCGTGATTTTGCCAAACGTTTTTCCGCGTACAGGGTGCGATCGGCACGCTCGAGAAATTGTTCGGTGGTTTCGCCTTTTTCGTATCCCACCCATCCGGCCGAGAAACAAATGGGAATTTTCGTGCCATGAAAATCCGTATCCATGGGGCGCAAGCGGTCCAGAAGCGTATGCACCTGGCTGGTGGTGCATTCGGGAAGCAGAACCAGAAACTCATCCCCACCCATGCGCGCGGCCATGTCTGACTTGCGGGTTGCCAAACGCAACTTCTGCCCAAACTCCTTGAGGACCTGGTCACCCGCGGCATGGCCATGCGTGTCATTGATTTGTTTGAACTTGTCCAGATCGAAAGAAACCACCGTCAGAGGATATCCGTAACGTTCGGACCGCGCGGCCTCCGAGGCTAAACGCACGTCCGCTGCCCGCCGATTGAAGAGTCCGGTGAGGGTGTCCACCAGCGCCAGGCGTTTAAATTCCTCCGCGCGTACCTGCAAAATCCTCGTTTCTTCAATTTGCCTGGAGAAATCCCGGCGCAGGCGTTTCACCGTTATCTGCTGGTAGATCGTATAGGCATTGAAGATCAGGACCAATCCGATCAGGCCGCGCACTGCCCGATTTAAGCTGGACTGAAAGAAGGAATCGTTAACCAGAACCAACCCCGGGAAACTCATGCTGAAGACCGCGAAGGTGAGTAGAAGCATGACAATGACAGCCATGCTCCAGAGCCACCAGTCCCGGCGCTCGAGTTTTTCAAGCTTGATCTGCAGTTCGGGTAATCGCGAATCCGGTGATGGCTCGGGGTTATCCGCATCGGGCGGTGGCGGCAATATGTTCATGACTGGACGCGCTCACTTGAATACATGGATCGCTACAATTATAGGTGTCTGGCGAGAGGGGCACTGGAAAAAATGTGAAGCGCGTAACGGAAGGACTACTGCACCAAAGTTCAGTGCAAACCAGTAGGAGATCGAACTACCCGCCTTTTTTCAGCTCGGCCAGAACCATTTTGGCCACTTCGCGCAGTGTTTCAAACACTCCCTGCCCCGTGATGGCAATGCCCTCCATTACGGGCTCGCCCTTCACCTGCAGCTGCTTGGCTAGTTCCTCGACCGGCAGTACACCAGGAAGGTCGCGTTTGTTCAGCTGCAGGACGTACGGAATCGTGGTGAAATCCAGCTTGTGCTCCTTAAGGTGCTCGCGCAGATTTTCCAGGGTTTCCAGATTCGCATCGAGCCGCTCCTCCTGCGAGTCGGCCACGAATACGACGCCGTCGGCGCCTTTGAGGATCAGCTTGCGGCTGGCTTCGTAGAACACCTGGCCGGGGACGGTATAGAGATGAATGCGCGTCTTGAAGCCGCGCACAGTTCCTAAATCAATGGGAAGGAAATCAAAGAAAAGCGTACGGTCGGTTTCCGTCGCCAGGGAGATCATCTTGCCCTTTTGCGCGGTTCCCGTATGGTCATAGATCCACTGCAAGTTGGCTGTCTTTCCGCCCAGACCTGGGCCGTAGTAGACCAACTTGCAGTTAATTTCGCGAGCAGGAAAATTAATAAAAGGCACAGTTGTCCGGATGAACCGGGTCTTATTTTATAGCACACGCCTGAAGGCAGGCCAATCCTCAAACCAGCAATTGTTGCGCTTCGCGCATTATAAGGGTCAGGAGGTCTCCCGAAAATTCAACGCGATTGCCGAGGCAGGAGCCGATTGACCGAGTGACATCAGAACGGGCAGTTTTGCCGACTGCATCAACTTAACTGAGTGGGAAGGCTTAACCGATCACTTAATCTGCGGTTCGTGCTGGCGTGTTTTTATGTAACGAAAAAGAAGGCCGTGGTTTATACTCTGGTGCCCAATTCCGCACAGAGGAGAAACTCCGCATGAAAGGCTTTCTGATTGGCGTGTTGATCGGTATTGTGCTGCTCGCAGGGGGCGTTTATTACTACTTTGCATCCGGGACCGCTCCCGCCGCGGTTGCTGATCCGCCGATGTTGATGGAGCGAAAAATGGCGAGCAAATCGCTCAACGCCCATATCGATAAGGCCAATATTCCGGCACCCCCGATCCAAACCAATGAAGATAATTTTGTGGCAGCCGCCAAGCTCTACAAGGATCAATGCGCCGGTTGCCACGGTCTGCCGGACCAGCCTCCCCCTGCCATCGCCGAGAACATGTTTCCTGACGCGACCCTGATGTTCAAGGGAAAAGGCGTTACAGACGACCCTCCGCAGGAAAGTTATTGGAAAATCAAGAATGGGATCCGCTTGACCGGAATGCCGACCTTTAAGGGTATATTGAACGAGACACAAATATGGCAGCTGGCACTCCTGGTAGCCAACGCGGATAAGCTTCCCGATTCCGCTAAAGCGCAACTAGCTCCCGGACCCCTTCCGGTGGCAACCATGCCGCCTCCCCCACCGGGGAGCGCTCCTAAGTCAAAATAACGAGGATGGATGCGGGGAAAGCCCAACTAGCTCTTTTCCCGCAAATTCGCAGTTGCGTTGACGATACGTAAGACCTCTGTTAGACTCCCGAAAATGGCAAGGACTGGTAAGCCTACAAAACGGAGCAGGGCCGCGACGAGCTCGCCTTCGAGAACGCGTAAATTACAGAAAAATAAGGAAGTTAGTAAAGTCGCGGCGCATGCGGAAGCGGTTCGTCAGATGGTTGATCCCCAATTCGAACAACAATTAAAGCTGTACGAACAGGCCGTCCAGAATTTCCAGCAACAAAAATTCGCGAAGGCAAAAGAATTGCTCGAAAAGGTCGAGGTTGGCCCGAGCAAGGAATTGGCGGATCGCGCACGCATTCATCTTCGGATTGTCGAGCAGCGCATGGCCAAGCAAGCGGCTCCTTCCGTGCGCACGCCGGAGGAGCATTACCAGGCGGGAGTGGCCATGATGAACCTGGGCCGCTGGGACGAAGCGCGTGAGCATCTGCTGCGCGCACGAAAGCTGGCGCCGAAGGCCGACTATGTTTTTTACGCCATGGCTGCGCTGGATTGTCTGACCGGGGAAGCGGAATCGGCGATGGAAAATTTGAAAGTCGCAATTCAATTGCGGCCGGAGAACCGATATCACGCTCGTAACGACGAAGATTTTGCATTCCTGCAGGAAGATCCCCGTTTCACCGAACTGCTGTACCCCGAGCGAGAAGCGTCCGGCTCCTGATCCAGTTGTGCCGCGACTTCGCTCCATAGCGATGCCATCCCGATGAAACGATCAACCCGACAACTCGCCGTCGTTCCGGGCGGGGTGCGCGTTGTTGCGATTGGCGGCGGCACGGGACTTTCGACGTTATTGCGCGGGCTCAAACAGTATGTCGCGCGCCGCCGGCAGGAGTCGGACCGGCATCCCATCAGCGATCTGGCGGCCATTGTTACGGTCACGGACGACGGCGGCAGCTCGGGCCGCCTGCGCCGCGAATATCGCGTACTGCCTCCCGGGGACATCCGCAATTGCATGGTCGCGCTGTCGCAGGACGAAGCATTACTCGGCCGCCTGTTTCAATACCGGTTTCATGCGGGCCGCGGGCTGCGGGGACACAGTTTCGGAAATTTATTTCTCACGGCGCTCAGCCACGTGACTGGAGATTTTGCGGAAGCGGTTCGCGTGAGCGGGGAAGTTCTGGCAATCCGCGGGCGAATCTTTCCCACCACGCTTGAGAATGTGTCGCTAGAAGCCGTGATGACGAACGGGAAAGTCTTGATGGGCGAAACGCGTATCGCCCAAACCGGAAATAAAATACGCCGCCTGCGCTTGCGGCCGCGCCGCGTCCGCCCGCTTCCCGAGGTTCTGGAAGCGATCCGCCAAGCCAATTTGATTCTGATCGGTCCCGGTTCGCTCTACACCAGCATATTGCCGAATCTTCTGGTTTCGGGGGTCGCCGAAGCGATTGAAAAGTCCACGGCCACGCGGGTATTGATCGCCAATCTCATGACGCAGCCGGGAGAAACGCAGGGCTACTCGCTTGCGGACCACGTACGCGTGATTTACTCGCACACGCGGCGCAAACTCATCGACTGGGTTGTTGCCAGCAACCAGGTCATTTCTCCGGAGGTGGCGAGGCGCTATCGTCTCCGCGGCGCGGAGCCGGTCCTCGTGGACATCCAGGATCTGCAACGTGTGGGAGTGCGCTGCCTGCTCGACAATCTGCTCGAGGAACACGGCATGGTGCGGCATAACTCGGCCCGGCTTGCACAGGTCTTGATCGAGGAATTCGTCGAGCGACGTCCCACCGCGAATTAAATCCCTTCCGTCGCATCCCGACGTACCGTCTACTTTGCATCGCAACTGTGTGAATCAATATGCGCGCATTAATTCACGCCATTGAAGTGTGGGCTTTTACCGGGGGATCTCAGATCGCCGCACCTCCGTTCATTCCTTGTCTTGCGTCACGCGCGGTATGATTCGTATACTGGCCACGGTCGCGTCCTCATCCAAAATATTTTTGGATGAAGGAGGCGGCGTCAACGCGTGGGGGTTGCCGTGCCTGTCGCAACCCGCGACGGGCGGGGTTCATTAGGAGACATTTCCATGGCCACGCTTGCTGTTCAAAACGAATTCAACGTGTACGAATCCGCCGACGCGCGCTTTGAAGCCGCCGCGCGAAAGTTGGGCCTCGAAGAGGGACTGTACCGCTTCCTGAAATATCCAAACAAAGAAATTACCGTCTACATTCCGGTGCTGCTCGACAACGGCCACCTGGAAGTCTTCATCGGATACCGCGTTCACCACTCCATCGTTCGCGGACCCGGCAAGGGCGGTATCCGCTTTGCTCCGACCGTGACACTGGACGAGGTCCGAGCGTTGGCCAGTTGGATGACCTGGAAATGTGCGGTGGTGAACATTCCATTCGGCGGTGCCAAGGGCGGCATCATTTGCGATCCGACTAAATTATCGAACGGTGAACTGGAGCGCATTACGCGTCGCTACACGGCCGAACTCCTCGAATGGTTCGGCCCAGAGCGTGACGTGCCCGCTCCGGATCTGGGCACCAATGAGCAGACCATGGCCTGGATCATGGACACCTACTCCATGCACGTGCGTCACACCGAAACCGCGGTGGTGACCGGCAAGCCCATCGATCTCGGCGGATCACAGGGCCGACACGAGGCAACCGGCCGCGGTGTGCTTATCAATTGTGACCGGGCGCTCGCCAAATTCCGAATGCTCCGCGTCAATACACGTGTCATCGTGCAGGGCTTCGGCAACGTTGGTTCCATGGCGGCGTATCTCTTGCATGAGGCAGGATACAAAATCGTTGGTGTTGCAGACATTCACGGAGCGCTGTACAACGAAACCGGGTTTGATATCCCGAAATTGCTGGATTGGGTGAGCGTTCAGCGCAAACCGCTTCCGGATTTTCCCGCTGGCGGCGCCCAAATGAGTGCCAACGAAATCCTTTTCCAGCCCGCCGAGATCGTCATTCCTGCAGCCGTTGAAAATCAGATTACATCAGAGAACGCGCATCGTTTGCAGGCCCGCATCCTGTGTGAAGGCGCGAACGGTCCTTGCACCGCGATGGCCGACGAAATCGTGGATCGCAAGGGCATTTTCGTAATTCCCGACATTCTGGCCAACGCCGGCGGCGTGACTGTCAGCTATTTCGAGTGGGTGCAGGACCGCCAGGGATATTTCTGGACGGAGAAGGAAGTGAATGACCGCCTAAAGGACGTCCTCGATAAGAGCTTCGAAGAAGTGGTGCGCTACGCGGAGATGCATCAGGTGAATAACCGCGTCGCGGCCTACATGCTCGCGATCAACCGGGTTGCTTTTGCGTTGAAGGAGCGTGGAATTTACGCTTGATCAGGGTAAGATATCGCGGCCCGGGCCGGATGCTTTCGGAGACCGGGCAAAGTCAGAATCTGTGCGATCAGCGAGTTTTGCAGAAAGCCATTTCTAACCGATGAATGCCGAGTCCATCGCTCCGGGAATTGTAAAGTCTGAAGACGAACATCGTCGCGACATCTGCGTCGTGGGCCGGTGGATTCATTCGCGATCGTTCGTGGCCTCGACCGACGGCAACATTTCCATCCGCCTCGATTCGCGCCGTGTGCTCACCTCCCCCACCGGCATGAGCAAGGGCATGATGTCTCCCGACGATCTGATGATTACGGACCTACAGGGACGAAAGCTTTCCGGCCGCCGCGAGCCCTCCTCGGAACTGGGAATGCATCTTCTGATTTATAATCGCCGGCCCGATGTTCACGCGGTGGTCCACGCGCACCCTCCGGCAGCGACGGCGCACGCTGCTTCGGGAATTCCGCTTACCAAGGCGCTGCTCAGCGAGTTAATCATCGCGCTGGGCTGCATACCCGTTGCCCAATACGGCACGCCCGGAACGCAGGAACTTTCCGACGCGCTGGAACCGATGGTGCAGCATTACGACGCGATTCTGCTGGCCAATCATGGCGTCGTTACCTGCGGAGCTGATTTATTGAGCGCTTTTTTTCGGATGGAAACGGTGGAACATTTTGCGCAGGTTTCACTGATGACGGAGTTGCTGGGCAAACAAGTCTTGCTTTCTGGGCGCGATGTGGAAAAATTGCTCGTCGCGCGCGCTCGCTACGGCACGACCACCGCATCCACGGTGAGGCCGGGATGTCCCGTAACCCAAGAGGATTCCCAGAACGATGAGCAACGGCCCGAACGCATTTCGGTGACGCGCGGAGAGCTCGAAGCATTGATCGAAGAAGCGGTGCGCAAAGATCGTGCGTTGCGATAACGCACACATCGCCGCTTGAATCGCAGGCCATCAGCATCAGGCATCAGCAGCGCAGTTTCATCAGCGGTTCCGCCGGCACGCGTAATCGGCGTCCGGCTACGGAGGAAAAAATATGGGCGAAGCACTCGGCATGATCGAGACCCGCGGACTGGTCGCGATGATTGAGGCCTCGGACGCGATGGTCAAGGCGGCCAAGGTCACGCTCGTTGGCTGGGAAAAAACCGGTTCCGGTTACGTTACAGCCATGGTACGCGGTGATGTCGCCGCGGTGAAGGCGGCAACAGACGCCGGCGCAGCCGCGGCGCGACGCGTGGGAGAACTGGTGGCCGTGCATGTGATCCCGCGTCCGCATCAGTCGCTCGAGGAAGTGCTTCCCATCGGAAAGTCCGCTGTCGGTGCGGGAGCCTAGACGCTGCAGCGCGCCGCATTCACAAGTGCGATGCGCAGTCCGGGACGCGCCTGATTGGTTTCAACCTGCGTGCGCTTGCAGGGGCATCGTTGTATCGCTTCAGAAGTCACTTAACGGTTTCGGGTGGATCGCTGCTCAATGATTCTCGCTCGCATAGTCGGCACTGTTGTTTCGACGCGCAAGGATGCGCGCCTGGAAGGCAAGAAGCTTCTCATCGTAAAACCGATTTCCCCGCAGGGCGACGATGAACCCGGATATCTGATTGCCGTCGACACCGTGGACTCGGGATTTCGCGAAACTGTTTTAGTCGTGACTGGAAGCTCAGCCCGCAATGCCGCCGAATGTAAAGATCGGCCCGTGGACGCCGCGATCGTCGGCATCGTGGACGAAATAATGCTCGACGCACTGCACGAAGCCGAACTCGCCGCCGCGAGGAATAAGTAGCATGCTCCTGGGACGAATCATCGGAAACGTCGTCTGCACCATGAAAGACCCCGCGCTCCTCGGCCAGAAACTCCTGATCGTTCAACCCCTGGATCGCAAAGGCCGCGACAAAGGCCGTCCGGTCATCGCGCTAGACGCCGTTGGAGCAGGCACCGGCGAGACAATTTATTGGTGCCGCGGAAAAGAAGCCAGTTTTCCTTTCATGCCCGCCGATCTGCCCACCGAAGCCACAATCGTAGGCATCGTCGACTCCGTGAATATCCCTTCGTAGCGCCGTAACGCCGTAGACCCAGATCTTTTTTCTTCTTCCTGCGAGCTTTCGACCCTACACTTCTTTGCATGCTGATTGCCCGCGTCATCGGCGATGTAGTGGCCACGCAGAAAGTGCCGTCGCACGAAGGGCGCAAGATTCTTGTCGTTCAGCCTCTTCATCTTGATGGCACGGATCGCGGCGATCCCGTCCTCGCACTGGACGCCGTGAGCGCCGGAATCGGTGATCGCGTTTTGCTCACAACCGAAGGTTTCTCCGCGATGACCGCCGTCGGCCGTCCCAACTCCCCGATCGACTCCGCCGTGATCGGCATAATCGATTCCGTGCATCTTCATCGCGAGTGACAACTAGAATTATTTCGCATAACCTGCACGGAAAACTGATGAAGGTGATTTCCCGGCATCGCGTTGACACTCTCTCAACGCGCCGCCATAATCGCGGGCGGGTAGACTTGAGATGATTGCTCAGCTTCGCGGATCGCTTGGCGATAAAAGGCCGAATCAAGTACTGGTTGATGTGGGTGGCGTGGGCTACCTGGTGCACATTCCGCTTTCTACGTTCTACGCGCTCGGTGATCTTCATTCTAACGTTACGCTGTTGATTCACACACAGGTGCGAGAGGACGCGATTTCCCTGTACGGTTTTCTGAGCGCGCGCGAGAAACATTTGTTTGAGTTGCTGATCTCCGCTTCCGGCGTGGGACCGGTGCTGGCGCTGAAGATTCTTTCCGGCATGAGTGTGGACGATCTGGTGCCCGCGGTGCGCTCGGGCGATCTGGCGCGACTGACGCGGATTCCCGGCGTAGGGCGCAAAACGGCCGAACGAATGATCGTTGAGTTGCGCGACAAGCTTGCGGCCATGGAAATGCCCGAAGATGCACGCAAGCCAGTTACCACCACGGGCACTGCTGGAGATGTGGTCTCCGCGCTGCTCAATCTTGGCTATGACCAGCATGCCGCGGAGAAAGCCGTTGAGCGAGCAGGAAAGAGCGGCGAGGCCGAAACATTTGAGGACCTGTTGCGCGGTGCTTTGCAGCAATTGACCGCGCCTGCGCAATCGAGCGCGCGGGCTGCCCGATAGTATTTGAAATTGGAACAACCTTGGTTTACGAGGTTTTGTAGCGCCAACCTTCAGGTTGGCACTTTTCGATTCGCGCAAGATGCCCGGCGTTCAAGGCGGGCGCTACAAAAACAACAAGGCCTTGCGCGTAGGCCGACTCGATCTGCTGGCGCGGCAGGATAAGGCGACAAAAGCTGAATATTCACGGGGCGGAGCGGGAATGAGTTCCGGAGCAGGGCGCGAACCAAAAATGGAGCAGCCTTCACGCCGCATTGTCACCGGCGCGGCGCTCGACGAAGACGCGCGTATTGACGCGAGTGTTCGCCCCCAACGTTTTGCCGACTACATTGGCCAGTCGCGCGTGAAAGAAAATATAGAGATCGCCATCCAAGCGGCGCGCAGCCGCGGCGAGGCGCTCGACCACGTCTTGCTCTACGGCCCGCCGGGGCTTGGCAAGACGACGCTCGCGCAAATCATCGCCAGCGAACTCGGCGTGACCATCAAGACCAGTTCCGGGCCGCTTCTCGAACGCAAGGGTGATCTCACCGCGATTCTCACGTCGCTCGAACAGCGCGAAGTATTTTTTCTCGATGAAATTCACCGCCTGGTTCCGGCCATCGAAGAAGTCTTGTATCCGGCGATGGAAGATTATCGGATTGACCTGGTCATCGGGCAGGGCGCGGGCGCGCGAATTCATCCGTTCATTCTGAATCGTTTCACCCTGATCGGCGCGACCACGCGCGCGGGCCTGGTTACGGCGCCGTTGCGCTCGCGCTTTGGCATCGTGCACCGCTTGGAATTTTACACGTCGGAAGATCTGGTCACCATCATCCGCCGATCGGCATCGATTCTGGGTATCGCCGTGGATGACGACGGCGCTTTCGAGCTGGCGCGTCGCAGCCGTGGAACGCCGCGCGTGGCGAATCGCCTGCTGCGTCGCGCAAGGGATTTTGCGCAAGTGCGCGCGCAGGGGCACATTACGCTCGCCGTGGCCAAAGAAGCCCTGCAGATGTTGGGTGTGGACGAACATGGCCTCGACGAAGTCGATCGCACCCTCATGCTCACGATCCTGCAAAAATATGCCGGAGGGCCCGTAGGACTAAGCACCCTTGCGGCCTCCATCAGCGAAGAAGAGGACGCCATTGAGGAGATTTACGAACCATATCTGATGCAACTCGGACTGCTCGATCGCACGCAGCGCGGCCGCGTGGCAACCGCTCTGGCATACAAACATTTCGGCCTTGAATCACCGCGCCGCCAGCCCGGCTTGTTTTGAAAGTAGCGTGGGCTTCGCAGGCTGCGGAAAAAATGACTTGTTCTGTCATTCTGAGCGAAGCGAAGAATCTCTCTTCGATTTAAGTAAAGAGAGCAAACAAAGAGACATTCCTCGCTTCGTTCACAATGACGGTGTTTTGAGGTTTCCGCAGCCTGTTGAAACCTGTGCTCCCCAGGCCCCTTCCGCGTTTATCCGTATTAATCCGCGCGCATCCGTGGTTTCATTCTTCTCTATGGCGGACCGCAAGCTCATCTATCTTTCGATCGGGTCGAATCTTGGCGATCGCGCCGCGAATCTGCAGCAAGCCTTAAAAGCGTTGCCGGAAGTCGGAGTGCGGGTACTGCGCTGTTCTTCCTTTTACGAGACCGAGCCTGTCGATTTTCTCGAGCAGCCCTGGTTCTTAAATTGCGTCGTGGAAGCAGAAACATCGCTGGAACCCTCCCGGCTGCTCGAAGAACTTCAAGGGATTGAACGCAACATGGGCAGCAGGAAGCTCGTTCCGCGCGGCCCTCGTATCATCGACCTTGATGTCCTGTTTTACGGCGCCGACGTGATTCGCTCTGCAGGGATGGAGATTCCGCATCCGCGTCTCGCGCAACGCCGATTTGTGCTCGTGCCCCTGGCCGAGCTTGCCCTGGAATTTAGGCATCCGATCCTGCAGAAAACGGCGGGGGAACTGCTAGCCGCGAGCGACGACCGGAGTGCGGTGCGAATCTGGCAGCCACCAAGAGACGCTGCAGGGTTTTGATTCGCAATTCTTCTCAATCAGAGGTGCTGGCGGAAGGGAACTAAAAGCGGTCCAGGTTGGGATTTTTCTTCTTTTTCAGTTCGCGTTCTTCTTTTTCGGACTTCTCGAATTCCGCAATCTCTTCCTCGGTCATGGTGTACTCGTCGCGTTTCGCAAACATGTTGGTATTGCGCTGGACGAGAGCGTTGCCGGATTCGCGTCCCTCGCGTCCTTCCTTGCGTTTGCGCTCGGACAGGCTGGCATCGTGCCGCACGCGGCGAATAGGGTTCGCCAGAGCGGCGGCTTCCATCAGCAAATCGCTCACTTTTTCGAGCAGGTCATGGAATTGAAACGGCTTCACTACGTACGGCAGCCGTTCCCGCTCGAATAGCGGAAGCGCTTCCGCAGCCGACATTTCGGGAACGACGAAGAGCACACGCGCTCGCACGTTGCCGTCCTCGACCGCGGGTGCCAGCGCCAGCTCTCGCAAGGTCAAGTACACCGGACCCGTCAATCCGATCATGGCGATGTTCACGATCACCAGTGACCATTCCCCGCTGGAAAGTTCAGCGAGGGCCTGACCGGCGACAGGCACAACCCGAACATACCAGCCCTCCGAGTCCAGAAGCTGGCGCAGTGCGGACCGATTCTCTTCGTCGTCCTCGATGATCAGGATGCCGATTTTCGCCAAGGTTGCGCTCCCCATGAGCTCTTCGAGTATAGACCCCGCAGCTATCAGGTTTTCCGCCCGTGTAGGACCCTCGGTCGCAAGCGTAACCTGTCCCATTTGATGGAGAACAAGAGTGTGGCACGCGATTCGTTAGGCAAATAAACAGCGAAGATAGTACTTGACAAAGCGAACAAAAAGCGAAATACTGCAGCCGTGCTTCGCGAGACGGGTTATGGCGATTGCAACCTCGATTCCTTCGGCCACCAACGACTTTCTGCTTTCAAAAAAGAAAGCCAGACGTGCCCGCAGGATCGATCCCACACCCACCTTATTCCCCGACGTCCCCAACCAAGGGGACAGCGGGCCGGACGTCCTGCTGCCACCAGGGTCCGCGCCCGAACGCGTCGGCATTGCCCGTCTCGCCCACTCCTCTCCCTTGGCTGACGCCAAGCGCGGCACGGAATATTTCCTGCTGCCTGTGAAATCAATTCTGAATCACTGCGACTCAAACCGCGTGCCATTTTCCTGGACCGTGAATCCTTATCGCGGCTGCGAATTTGGCTGTAAATATTGCTACGCGCGATATACGCACGAATTCATGGAACTGGACGGGCAGGACTTTGAGAAGAAAATATACGTAAAACAGAGCGCGGGGCCATTGGCTTGCCGCGATCTGGGAATGGAAAGAGTGCAGGGCGAACACATCGCCATCGGAACCGCCACGGACCCGTACCAGCCGGCCGAGCGCGAGTTCGGAGCCACGCGCGCGATTCTTGAGCAAATGGCGGCGCGCAAGGGGCTGAGCGTTTCGATCACCACCAAATCGGATCAGGTCGTGCGGGACATCGATCTGCTCCGCCGCATTTCGGAGCATTCCGGTGTGTCTGTTAATCTGAGTATCACGACGCTGCGTACCCGGCTGGCACGGTTGCTGGAACCGCGCGCGCCGCGCCCCGATTTGCGTATGCGCGCTGTGGAGGAATTGCGTCGCGCGGGCATCGCGGCCGGGGTATTCGCCATGCCTGTCCTGCCGGGACTTACCGACCGGCCGGATGATCTTGACGCGCTGGCGCGCGCCGCGCGGGATGCCGGCGCGCAGTGGTTCGCGGCGAGCGTGCTTTTCCTGATGCCGTCCGCGCAAAAGCAATTTCTTCCGTTTCTGGACGCCAAATTTCCAAAGCTTGCGCGTCGCTATCGCGACTGGTATTCCCGTGAAGCTTATGCGCCGGAAGAGTATCGAAAGGAAATCTCCGCGCGAGTTGCCACTTTGCGAAAAAAATACGGCTTGGGAGTTCGTCCCATGGACCCGGGACGCCCGCAGAAGATCGAATCGCAGCTGAGCCTGGGCCTACAGGTTGCAGTGGGTTAGCCAATCCTTGAAATAATCACTTTTGTCACTCCGAACGAAGTGAGCATCTGTCTGGAATTAGGGCACGGCACCCTGCCCCTAGGACCTTAATTTAGTGGGAGATACCTTACGGCAGGATGATTCGAGGCTCTTCCGTTGCAACGCCCACCTCGCTCGGAAATTGCGAACGCAGGAATTCGATGAACGAGCGCGTTCGCGGCCGTCCGTTGGATCGTAACCGCCCGAAGCGAACAAAGAAAACCAGAAGATGAAAGATTTCCGTGTCCTTCAGCGCAGGGAATTCGGGATGTTCCGCGATATTTTTCTTTTCATCCTCAATGAATTTGGCGAGTGCGGAATAGAGGCCGGCGGCAACCGGAATTTCCGGCGGTTTTTCATAATAAATTCCGGAAAGGAGCGTGCGGCGGGTTTCCGCAAGGGATTGGACGGCCATAAATACGTCCATATCGGTCAGTGAGCGCTGTTCCTTCGCATAGAGAAGAACCGTGTATCCGAGGCCGGAGAGAACGTTTTGCCTCGTGTGAATCAGATCCGAGGAAAAAACAACGTCCGGAAACGGAACATCACCTTCCGCGAGCGGTTTCGGATGGCTTCGCTCCCAGCGGTGCGCTGCGACGAGGTAAGGGCAATCGCTCGGACAGTCGATGCTCACTTCGCGCCCGGTGCCGCAGTCGACGGCGCAGATCTTCTCACCGAGGGCGGGACAATACCGCTCGGCGCGCCGCTTATTACAAATGGGACAGATCTTTTTGTCAGGCACTGGTTGTTGGTCCGCGAAAATCCGCGTCGCTATTAAAATTTATTACATTCCGTGCGGGACGAAGGCGATGCTAGGTGCGAATTTCAACAAACTCGAGCCGATTTCCCCAGGGATCCTCGGCATAGAACCGGCGCACGCCGGGAAGGTCGTCATCATCGACGATCGTCGTGCCTCGACCCGTCAAGATTTCGCGAAGTTCATCCAAACGAAAAACCGCGAACGCGGGATGCGCTTTCCTGGCCGGATTAAAATTCCGTTCCACGCCGATATGCACCTGTTGTGAACCGCACTGAAACCAGCAGCCTCCTCGTGCGCGCAACTTCGCGGGTTTTTCGAGCTCCTTCATGCCGAGGATCGAGCCATAGAAATCTCGAGCCGCAGATTCGCATCCCTCGGGCGCCGCGATCTGAATATGATGGATTTGCGTCACGCTGAAACTCATGACTGGCAGAATAGCACGGTCCGGCGACACGAAATGGCAACGCCGCGCTGCGCATTCCAGCCGTTCAAACACAACAGCGCCCGCCGTGTTGCTTCCCTCACGCAGGGACTCGGCAAACTGTGGCGGGCGCGGGTTTTACTTCAGTGAATCCGGATCCGAATGATTCTTAGGCGATTTTTTTTCAAGCAGCGAAACCAGCTTTCTTCCGGACGGCGGCACGGGCACTGCGCCTTTGCGAATGATTTCCGTCGCCGTCACTTTTTTCCCGTACACTTTTTCATTGGCGTCATTGTCCGGCCGCAAGGTCGATCCTTCGAGTGAGATACCCGCAAACAGGCCACGTGACCGCGAATACGCGAGAATCTCGGCCCGCAGAGTGGCATCCGTGGCGGCCGAGGCGTCGCGCCCCTTGGGCCCGGCGGCCGCGGACATGCCCGCGCCGAGTTTCACTTTGCTGCTCAGAATCGCGCGCGCGCCGCGCGGGTTCATCACCAGCAGGACGAAGTCGGTTGCCTGCCCGCCCAGTTGAAATCCAAGGCTTCCGCCTTCCAGCGCCATCATCGAGGGCGCTCCCCACGGACCTGTGAAATGTTCTCCGCTGCGGCAGGCCATCGCGCCACGGCCATAACTTCCGCCCACAATGAAAGCGGCTTTGAGCACGGACGGGTAAACGATGACGCATTCCGCCTTGTCCAGAAGATCCTGCGGGATATCGTCCGGAATGTTCATAATTTCTTCCATCACGGTGCCGGCATTTTCCATACGATCAGTCTCTTTTTCATTGTCGGCGCGAGCTGCGAGCGCGGGAGCCGCCGTCAGCGCCAGAAACATCCCGATCGAAAGTAGCTTCCTCATGAAGTTGTTCCTCCTTGAACTGGTGCAGGCATGAACCGGGCTGGATGCCATAGCCATCATATGTTTTCCCCGATCTTCGCGCAATCCGCAGGCCACTGCTATCGGATAAAAGCCTGATGTCCCGACGCCCAGGGCGGGTCCGCAAGGCAATTGAACTCCAGTTCAAGCGATGGTGTGGACTATAATCAATCGGTTTTTCTTTGCGAACTTCATAAGGGAGCCATTCGTTTGACGGTACACCGATATTTGCGCGTGCTGGTGTTGGGATGCTTTGTCTTCGGCGTGGCTGTGTCCCCGGCAACCGTCGAAATGGCGGCGCAATCGCGGCCTTCCAAATCGGTGAACTCCCGTGTTGGCGCGAAGAACGTCAAACCCGCGGGGCGCGCGGATGTGGAGCGCTTTCGGCAGCGCACCGACGCCGCTCTGTCCGCCGCGGGGCCCGACAAGGGCGCCTGGGGTGTCCTGGTCTCGGACGCCGCCACGGGAGAGATTTTGTACGCGCGCAACCCCGCCGGATATTTCATGCCAGCTTCCAATGCCAAATTGTTCACCACGGCGTTTGCGCTGGCCACGCTTGGTCCGGACTATCGTGTGCGGACGACCGTTTCCTCGAACGGAACGCTTGACGCGAACGGCGTCTTGAACGGAGATATCGTGCTGGTCGGGCGCGGCGACGCCAATCTCTCCAACCGGAAATTTCCGTACGATAAAAGAGAAGAGAAAGAAGGTCCTCCCGAAAAGGTTATCGCCGAATTTGCCGCGGCGGTAGCGGCGCGCGGCGTCAAGGAAGTCAGCGGAGATGTAGTAGCCGACGACAGCATGTTTCAGCATGAGAAATTTCCCAGCGGCTGGCTGGTCGACGATATTTTGTGGTCCTACGGAGCGGCGGTTTCCGCGATAGCCGTCGATGACAACACGTTTACTCTGGATATCCGCCCGGGCGTCCGCGAAGGCGACCCCGCCCGATATGATGCCGGGCTTTCCGGCGATTTTTATACGATCGAAAATACGGTGGTGATGTCCGCGCGTGGCAGCGAGGAAAAACTAGCGGTCGCACGCGATCCGGGTTCGCGGCTCATTCACGTCAGCGGGACAATGCCGCTTGAAGCGCCGGTGCGCCGGCTCACGATCGCGATCGAAGATCCGGCGGAGTATGCGGCAAACCTCCTGGCGCGTCTTCTGCAAGCCCGCGGAGTGAAAGTCGACGGGCGTTCTCGCGGACGTCACGCTCCTGAGCCCGGAGCCGATCCGAATGCACCGCAGACCGTTTTTGTAGAACACACTTCCGTGCCTCTCTCGGACGAGGTTCGTCTGACGAACAAGAACAGCGAGAATCTGCACGCCGAACTTCTTCTGCTGCTTGCCGCGCGCGAAAAAACGGGTGCTAAAAATTACGAAGACGCCGCGAAGGCCGCCTCCGATTTTTTCAGGGCGGCGGGGATCGCGGACGGTGACGTGGTGCTCAGCGATGGTTCCGGACTTTCGCGCAAGGACCTGGTGACGCCGCGCTCGGTGGTGCAACTGTTGCGCTATGCCGCAA
>Ga0157374_10001977_pt1 | contig 17195 bp, 13 predicted proteins | sample M25metaG_FD_115308 | JGI IMG/M metagenome (GOLD analysis project Ga0157374, IMG submission 115308) | Miscanthus rhizosphere microbial communities from Kellogg Biological Station, Michigan, USA - M2-5 metaG | ecosystem: Host-associated > Plants > Roots > Rhizosphere > Soil | place: USA: Michigan...
AGAAGAACAGCCTTTGACAGAAGTTATTTATAGCAATGCCAAAGAAGTCGTTTCTCAAAACCAATACATATTTGATACTTTTTGGAATAATGCAATACCAGCTATAAAGAAAATTAAAGAGATTGAAGAAGGAGTGGAAATCGAGTTTGTTGAGGTAATAGATGATGCTCTAAAAGCAAGAGATATTTATTTTAATATTTTGACTTCCACTAGAAAAGAATTATTGTTGTTTATACCTTCGAGCATTATACCTCTTATTAAAAACGAAAATAAATTCTTTAGTGTAATAAAATCTTTATGTAAGAATGATAGTATTCAAATAAATTTATTATCAAACTCTAAAGCAGAAATTGATATTTTAAGCAAGCAAATTAATAAAACTATAGTATCCAATGAAAGCACCAGTTCAAATATTAAAATCAGAGCATTTGAAAAGAAAGAAGAAGAAGAAGAATTTAAATCATTGGAAACGATAGTAATTGCAATTGTTGATAAAAAAATATCAATAGTAATTGATTTAAAGAGTAACAATATGAATAGTTTTACAAATTCAATAGCTTTTTCAATATGTTCTAATAATAAAGCAATTGTTTCATCGTATATATATATATTTGAGTCATTATGGAAATATATCAATTTATTTTTACAATTCAAAGATATTAATAAAAAACTAAAATCCCAAGAAATAGATTTAGAAAAAAAAATAGAATTAAAAACTCATCATTTGCTAAAGGTTAATGAAAATCTAATAAAATTAAATAACGAATTCAAAGATAAAGAAAATACATTTAAAAAAACAAATGAAGAGTTATTGAGAATCGATAGAAGCAAAAATGAATTTATTTCAATGATAAGTCATGAGCTTAGGACTCCTCTTGTTCCAATTAAAGCATATACAGAGATGCTTCTTAAAGAAAGTTCATTTGGTTCAATTAATGAAAAACAAAAAAAAGCACTTAAATCAATTTATAGAAATATAAAAAAACAAGAATCTTTAGTAGAAGATATCCTCGATTGTACTAAATTAGAGATGGGACAGTTTAGTTTAATAAAAAAAGATGTATCAATATCAGATCTCTTTTCCAATGTTGTAAATGATTGCAAGTCAATGATTGGAGAAAAACAAATTTCAATTATAACAGAATTAAATACCAAGACAATAAATAAAATTTATTGCGATGAGAAAAGAGTAGAACAAGTATTGCTTAATTTAATTAAAAATTCGTTTGATTTTGTTCCACAAAAAGATGGAAAAATAATGTTGATGGCAGAATTAGAACAAAAAGAAGAAGAAGAATTAAATATCGTATTTGAAAAAGATAAAAACCATATTATCAAAAATATTAAAAATGATTCTTATATTAAATTTACTATAAAGGATAACGGTCCTGGAATACCCCTGGATAAAATTGGTAATTTATTTAAAAAATTTTATCAAATGGATACTAGTGCAACAAGAAAACATACAGGAACTGGTCTTGGTTTGGTTATTTGTAAAGGTATTGTAGAGGCTCATGGCGGTAGAATTTGGATAGATAAAAACACCTTTTCAACAGGGGTTTGTATAAAATTTACTATTCCAATAAATTAATCAAGTATTGTTATTGGAAACAATTATGAAATAATAAATTATTTTTAATATTGAGGAAAGAAAATGATCGTTTTATTTAATTGGTTTAAGTATAATTAATATAGAGAGTAAAATAGTCCAAAAATTTATTATAACAAAAACAAAGTCTATACACTATTGCTATTAAGGTCATCATATTTTGTTTTACTATCTTTTTGAATTGATATTGGTTTATTAAAGAAAAGACGATATTTTTTTTATATTACTTTTGAATGTATCATCTATTTACCATGTATTTAAAATTGTTTAAATTATATAAATTACAATATGCTTTAATAGTTTTGATTATAGATGCCACGGCAGCCCCTTTTTAATGATTTTAGTAGGAAGAGAATTACTCCATCTATTTAACATTTCAATATCTTTATTTTTATCTCGCAATTCATCTGGTAAAATTATTGGAATTTCTTCTACTATAGGGTAAAATCTAGAACAATTATTGCAAAATAACACTCCCTCTTCAATTACAATTTCCTCATTAGAAGGATCTTTTTCTTTGTTATTTGAAAGTTTTGAGCCTTTTATTTCAGTTTCACCATCACTTTTTTCAAAGGTTCTTGTTTTTAATTCAAATAACTCCAAAGAAGATTCTTTATCAAAGGGACAGACAAGAATATCAAGCATTCGTTTTAACATTTATTAAAGTAAAATATATGGTAAAATACTTAAATTTATTTTTTTGAAAAATACTTCCTTACATTTGGCCTGTATAAATAATATATTATAATCAAATCTAATACAAGACCTATAATCGAAACGAATTGTCCATTTACAATATTCAATAGGTACCCTGCTGCTCCAAAACCTGATAAAACTAACAATAATGTCCATGCCCACCCTTTTCCATTATATAGTCCAATTGAAACTATTATTGAAGCAATACCTAGTATCATCAAAAAAAATGGGCCTACTAGTTTTGCTGGACCAAATGGAAGCAAAACGGCTAAAGAAAAAATAGACATTGATAATAAAATTAGACCGCTAATAATAGTTAATATTGTAATAACCACAATACCCTTTGGAGTTTTTTTTCTAATTCCCTGCATTTGAAATCTAAATGATATATTTAATATATCTTTTTAATTTAATTTATATAGGATTTTAATTAAAATTTTTCAAACGCATTTCAAAACTTTATAAATTATCCCTGATATTGTGTTATATTTACATTTTGATTTGATAATTATGATTAGGAATTGTTCCATTCTTAGAAAATTTTCTAATGGTGCTAATTAAGCAAGAGATTTATTTCTTCAAATTGTAAAAATATCATCACTCAATTTTCTATTAGTTTAGTTTTAAATAATATACGATATTATACTTCCTTATGGTTTTACCAAAGAATATTCCTACAACATATTTTGTTTTTACCGTGCTGTCACTTATTATTATTACATTACCTTCTACCGCAGCATATGCTCAAACTATTGTTTTATCAGCTGATAAACCATCTTTATCAGTTACCGGAATAGCAGAAAAACAAATTCCAACTGATCAATCAAAGATATCATTAGCAGTAGAAAATACAGCTTCTGATTCTAGTGTAGCTAGTAAAACCAATGCAGAAAAAATAAATAAAATTCTTTCTGCTTTAGAGACGAAAGGATTGAACAACAAAAATATATCAACCGCAAGCTTTGAAATAAGGCCAAACTATGATAATCAAAATAACAATTATCAAAAGATTTTATCATACACTGCTATAAACAAAATATTACTCACTACCTCTTCAAATGTAAATATTTCCTCTTTTGTTGATTTGGCCTTGAGCAATGGAGCTAATCGAGTAGAAAATATAGAGTTTATTTCATCTCAAAAGATAATAGATGAAAATTACAATGATTTATTAAAACAAGCTTTCAATAATGCAAAACAAAAAGCCGAAATTCTATCAACTCAAGGGGATTTTCTGTTAAATGGTGTAAAGAAAATTGATGTTACTTCAGGTAACGCTAATAATCCTAGTTCCACTATTCCATATTATTCTTTTAATGCAGCACAGAAAACCGCCGCAGATTCTTCTCCATCAACACAAATACTTCCTCAAGAAAATAAATTAACCGTTAATTTGCCTGTTACATTTTACATACAAAATAATATAAAATAATACAAAAATAGGTCAAAATAATTTCTTTTATTTTGTTTTACTCTTTCTTTTTTTACTTAGTGTTCTTTTAAAATAAGAATTTAAAGATATTGTCTTGGATTTTTAAATTCTCTACATTTTTTATAATGCTATAAAAACAATATTTTTTTATAAATATTATTGAAATAATTCTTTAAAAAGAAGTAATACTACTGCTTTTTAGATATATCTTTAATTATTTCTATAAAGCACTTTGTTGTTTTATTTAATAGATCAATATTAGTAAATTCATTAGGAGAGTGCATTTTATTTGGCAAAGTTGTGCTTCCAATACAAATAGAGTCTACAGACAAATATTTCCTAAACAAGTACATTGGTCCTGTTCCAGGAGATGATATATTTAAAATAACTCCGCTGAAAATTTTTTTTGCGGCTTCTACAATCAAATCTACATATTCATTATCAAGAGGAGTCCTATAAGCTGGCTCACCACTAACAAAAGTAACTTTCACATCTTTTTCCTTATAATTTTTTGATCTAATGTATGACACTAGCCTTTTAAATTGAGTTTGAGGATCCATTAATGGTACAAGTCTAAAATCTAATTTAGCAGATGCAGTTGAAGGTATTATAGTTTTTACTCCTTCACCAATATACCCTGAAAATAATCCAGAGATATTACAAGTAGGTTCTATAGCTAGAGATTTTTTTATTTCAAAACCTGCAATATCGTTAACAAATTTGTCTATGCCATATTCTTTTTTGAAAGAATCACTATCAAATAACTCTGTTTCTAATTTCTGTATTTCTTTATCAGATAATTTTTCAACTTCATCATACCATCCATCAATCAATATTTTTCCCTGATTATCATATAATAAAGATAAAATACGAACAAGATTCCATGCAGGGTTTTCTATAACTGGCGAAAGGCTAGAATGAACATCTTGTGATGGTCCATGAACCTTTATTTCAGCATTCAAAATACCCTTTTGACCAAGTGATATTATGGCCCTACCTTTATTGTCAATATACCCACTTTCCCAAATTACTAAATCGCATTGAAATTTTTCTTTGTATTTTATCAAATACCTGTTTAAATTTGGACTTCCAATTTCTTCTTCCCCCTCTATTAAAAATTTAATATTGCAAGGAACATCATGAGTTTTATTTAAAAAAAATTCAACAGCTTTTATTCTGGTAATCAATTCTCCTTTATCATCAGAAGAACCTCTTCCAAAAATTACATTTCCATCAACTTTGCCACTAAATGGATCTTCATCCCATTTTTCTATTGGATCAATAGGCTGAACATCGTAATGATTATAAAACAAGATGGTCTTTCCATTAGGATTGGATTTAGATTTTACTTCTCCAAATACGATTGGTGCAGGAGGTGGTAGAGGAGATGTAAAATCAGATTCAGAAACAGAAGCAGAAACAGAAGAAGGAGAACTAGGAGTCAAATAATCATCCTTGAAAACCTGATAATCTTCTCTTTTATCATCTAAATACAATAACTCTGTTTTAACACCTGCTTTTTCCATCATTTTTGATAAAATCAAAGCACATTCTTCTAGCCCCTGGTGTAGTGCAGAAATGCTAGGTTGTCTGATTAGCAGTTGTAGATCTGTTATTAATTCTTCCATTGTCTCGTCAACATATGATTGAGATAATAGAATTTTATCACTCATAATCTTTTGAACACCAAAGCCTTCTTACTACAAAAAACAAATAATTGCATCAACAGTATACTTTATTTTAATCGAGTGGCTATTTAAAAGATTTTTATTATTCGGTATAATAGTTTTAGTATATATTGAATTTAGATAATAATTATATATAAAAATCTTATAGAAATGGTATATTTTCTTTTGTTTTATCCCATGCATGCTGAATTATTTCAGAAACAGTTTGAGCAGCATTACCATTGTACTTTGTTTCCCATAATTTGGATATATAAAGACCTGGAGACGTCTTATTATTTATCCTTGATTCAAGTATCTTTATAAACTCTGATCCAAGCCCCAAATCTGCTAGCCCTTGTTTTGCAATATGTATTTGAGATTTTGCTGTTTCCGCGATATCAAAATGTGTTTTTGCATTATATCCTGAATGAACTACGGCATTGCGTTCTTCTCTTATTGATGATAGCGGTCTTAAAGGTTTGCCATCAATAATTGCCTTATAAAGAAAACCAATAAAAAATTCTATCATGGCTACCATTTCCTTTGGAGTTGGTTGAACAGACATTATTCTTGTCTCCACTCTATAAAATTCAGAGTTTAACCTTATTCTAAGATCATCATGCCTGTCTTTTTCCAATCCAAAATAGTCATTGGTACTAGAGTGAGTTCTAGAAGTAATATAATCTATATAATCTTCTATTTTATCTAAATACTTAGGTAGTGCAGGAAAACCTGAATTTTGCATTTCTGAATGTTCATATAGATAAATTCTTGGAGAATATAAAGAAAATACCCTGCCAGCAAATAATTTACTATTACAGCCAAGCATAATTGCAGTTGGAATTAAGTTTAAAATATAATTGAACATATTAGCAGTATATATCGGGTTTTTACCTTGAAGATGTAAATGAAATCCTTGTATTGCCGTAGCAATATCTCTTGCTTTGAATTTTTGACCTTCTAATTCAATTTCAGGGAATCTCTTTTGTTTATTATAAAGATCAAGATAACGCTCTTTTCTAGTTACAAATTTTCTTTGGAATATGTTTGGAGAGGGATTTCCACCTAAAAACACAGGAATTACATTTCTATTTTTATAAACTTTTTTTATAGATGATGAAAGATAGTCTAAAAACACTTCAAAAAATGAATTGATATCGGAAAGATTATGCATGGATATTGGATCTGTAATTATTTCAAATTGACATTTTCCATATTCAGATTCCACTTTATATTTAGAAGAAAGTTCCTTTATTAGTGGATGAGCATTAACAGGTAAAGATTTGTCATCTAAAAGACAAGCTTCAACCTCTACTCCGACCCTGTAAATTTCATCTATACGATGGTCGTCTGCTTGAACTCTTTTTTTCAGTCCAAGTGATTGATCCACTAAAACGTTATTCAATTTGATTGATATTTTCCTCTATAATCATACATTAAAATTGTTTATAAGGCTATGTATATGATTTCTAATATTGAATATAATAATTATATGATTATCATATCTGTTAATTTTTCTATATAGTTTTATTTGTTATATATTCTAGAGAAAATTTATGAAATAATAATAATAATAAGAATAATGATAATTTCAGGCTTTACCTAAAACTGATTTTTTTTGCTTTATATTTTTTATTGTTACTTCTCTATGACATCTATAGCATAATGTTCTCAAATTGTCTTTATTATGTAAAAATTCAAGTGTTGTTTTAATTCTGTTTTCAAGTGTATCAAATCGATATCCAAAACTATGATAATAAAATTTAGGAATAATATGATCACACTCTAGCCAATTTTTTTTTAATTTGTTAAAACGTTTTTTCTTATGGAGAGTTATTTGACAAATTTGGCATGTAAAATCATCTCGCTTTAAAACACTATTTCGAACACGTCTCCAATAAAAATTGGAATAATACCATCTTAAAAATTCTCTGTTGCATTTTTTAGAACAGTATTTTCTATAAGGTTTACAAACTTTATTTTTACAATCAATATTTCTGCAAATAGGTTCATTATTTACATCGAATTTATCAAATTCATTTATATAAACAATAAATTTCTGATTTTTAGGCTTTGTATTTTTCTTGCTCATAAAGATAAATAATATTTGTAAAATGTTGTTTTAAATAAAGTATATGATTTAGAAATAGAATTCCCATATTTTAAAATGGGCTTTATAAAAAAGTTTTTTATTTTTTTATTTATCTTTAACAAGGGTATTCTATTTTACTTTTCTTATTTCTTTTAAATTTCTATATTACTATTTATCTTTATAATAAAAAAACATTTAAAACATGTCATAACAAATTTATTTATTTAATTTGAATGATATCAAAGATAAATATATTAAATTTCCAAGTTTTCCTATTTTCACTATAATATTTGCAATCCTTGGTTTAATTTATTCATTGATGTTAATCGGAGTCTATATTACTTCAAGTCATCAGGGTTTATCCTGTTTAACATGGCCTTTATGTCCAAATGGATTTGATTTTCCTCCTCCAAAATATTTTTTTGAACATGTTCACCGCTCATTGGTTTTAATTTTATCAATTGTACTATTTTCATTTACAATTGTATCTATTAAGATGATTTCAAATAAAGGTATAAGGATAAAGATGATTCTTGCATCTTCCCTTTTAATTATACAAATAATATTAGGCTGGCTAGTAATTTATAGTAAATTAAACCCTATTGTTGTTGCAAGCCATCTTTCTACTGCAGTAGCATTATTTGGAATGGTTTTTGTTAGCCTTTTATCAGTTTATAAAGAATTAAAAAGAGAAAAAAATATAAAAAAAGTTTAAAATTAAATTTTTGTTAATTTAAACATATTCATAATATCAATTTCCATCCCATATCTGTTTTCATTCTTTTTCATATGATTGTATATTTTTATTAAGTCTACAAAGTTTTTGAATATATTGAAATTGTTTGATATTTTCATTTTAATAAAATTATAAACCAAAGAATATATTTTAAAATGATTTAATACCTCATTATAGTAATTTGTAAGATTGTATATATTGTTAATAAATATATCAGCACAAATAGTGGCTGGTATTATTCCTTCGCCAAGTAATGGATATACAGTTCCAATAGATTCACCTACACCAATAGTTTTTTTTCCATCATTAAATGGCAAGCATTTTGATGGTGGAGTTATTCTTACAGGTCGACCAACCTTTTTAATTACAGTACAGTTATATTTTTTCAAAAAAGATTCAAGAAATTCATTAGTATGCTTTCTTCTAAAATCCCCTGAACCAATATGCGCATAACCGTTATCTAATGGAAAGTACCAAAAATATCCCGATAAAGAAGGAAATGCCTTAAGATAAAAATCATCAAAAGGAATATCATTATTATTGTATTTTACCTTATATTGGATACAAGGAATCCATAATTCGTCTTTTAATTTAGGTAAATAATGTCTGTGAAATCCTGTTGAATCGATAATTAAATCAAAATCTTGCTCCAAGGTGGATTTTAGGGGTGCTTTGTTATAAACAATTTTTGTTCCTTTAATCATATCTTGGATAAGTTTTAATTTATCATAACTTATCATTCCTTTTAAATTAACACAAATATTTCTATTACTATCAATATCAACAGCCATTTTTTTTCCATCATGTAAAACATAGTTTTCAAAATCAAGTCCACACTTTTTTGCATAATCTTTCATAATGTTTTCGCATGTTGCCCATGCACAAACAGCATCATGGTTTTTCTCTTCCATACGTTCATAGCCCACTACATGGATATCGTGACTACTGCTTAGTTGATTCATTAAATATGCCCCGGCTACACCAATTCCAACAACGGCAACTTTCATTGTTATTTTTGGAGATAAATCTTGACAAATAAATGATTTTATTTGTGATTTAAGAATATTAATGACATAAAGTATAATTAATTTAATAAGTATGAGTAAAAGAAAAAATAGCAAGGTTCCACCAACTGTTAGGTTGGGGCTTGCCTTACTTATAGTTGGAGCAATAACTGTAGGTATTGGAACTATGTCAAATAGAGTAGGATTATCTATATACGGCTTTATTATTGTAATTTGTGGTTTTTTCTTATATTTTGCATCATCATTTTATTTAAAAAGACAGGAAAAACGGAAAGACAAAAAAATAAAATAGCAGGTTTACTGCAAAAAAATAGCAGGTTTATATGGTCTTGAAAATCTTGCCTTTTTATTAGGATCCTGAACATTATCTTGATCTTCTTTGTATATTAAAATATTTTCAGGGGCAATTTTAAATTCACCAGATATTAATGATATTGCATCATTAAGTGGTTTTGATTCATCAAAATTTTCAATATTGAATCTTCTTTCTCTTTGATTAGGTGTTAAAGAAAGAATATCTTCGATTGTTTTTTTAATAAATTCAGTATTATTTTTTATTTTGTCAATCATTTTATTATCGTTACCATTGGCGGCAGATAATAAAGATTTCATAACCTCGCCAAACTTTTTATCTTTACTTTGCGAATTTAAGAATAGCTTGAGAATTTCACGATATAAATAACTTTTATCAGCAGAACAGATATAAAGAAATAATTTATTAACGTTCATATTTTTTGTTATTTTTATAATTTTATTTAAATCACTAAGCACATTTATTATAGACTGTTCATTTTCTTCGTTTATATCATCATCAATTCCATAACTTTTTACTATAGGCCATGTGCTAGTAAAAATTGAATTTTTATTTCCAAAAGTATGCCAGAGATCTTCAGCAAGAAAAGGGCAAAAGGGCGCTAAAATTTTAATTCTTTTTATTAGATATTGATAGATAATAAAGACATCTTTTTTGTTCTCATATACTTTGCCAGTTTTAGCTTGTTTTCTTTTTCGGTACCATTCTAAATCTTTATCCATCAAATATAAAGATGAATTTAAAGCTTCTCTTATCTTCAAATTATCAAAAGAATAAGTAATACTAGATATATTGTTGTTTACTCTACTAAGTAACCATTTATCTTCCATATTTAAATTCTCAATGCTCAAAGTTCCATTATTTTGGCCTTTTGTTTTTAACAGTTTATCAATCATATCTTTATTTTCGGTGTAAAATGAATTATAAAAATAATATATTTCATTTAATTTAGAATATATTCCTTTTAGAGTGGAAAAAGAAAAGTCAACGTCTTGTAATAATTCTCCTAAAATTAACATTGCTACTCTAATTGAGTCTGCGCTATACTGTTCTATGGCTTTTCTCAAGGGTATTATATTACCCATCGATTTTGACATTTTTTTTCCATCCATCAAAACTGAACCATTAACGACAATTTGTTTTGGCCATAGATTCTTTGAAAATAATATTGAATGATTGAAAATAAAAAAAGAAAGATGATTTGGAATTAGGTCCCTACCAGAATGTCTGGAATCAAGTGGATAATAATATTCAAATTCTTTTTTAATTTCAAAAGAGATAGTTAAAAATTTTAAAAAATTATCTATATTAAAGTCTTCGATATTATCATATTCATCTCTTATTTCATTTTTGCTTTTAATAAATCTGCCATCATCATTTAAATTAACAAAATATTTATTTTTTTGATTATAGATTACATAATCAAAAAAAGATTCATTTATATAATTATTAAATTCATTGAAATTTTTTATATTTATATATTTTGCAATGATATAATAAATCATATATATAACTGAATCAGACAAACTTTCAATTATCCAGTCTTTATCCCATGGCAATAAGGTTCCAAGTCCCGATTTTCTGGCACAAGCTCTTTCTTTTAGCCAATCAAAAACATTTTTAAATTCTCCTATAATTTCATGGGGAATAATTTCCACCTGATTTAAGCATTCAAACGCCAATTGTTTCCACCTTTCATTACCATAATTTAAAAACCATTGATTATCGAGAATTTTAACATAACAAGGCGAACCACATCTACAAAACACAGGTTTGTTTGTCAATTCGTAAAAAATTGTCGAGTTTTTTGATTTTAGTAATTCTTGTTTTATTACCTCTCTTGCTTTTGACACAGAAGTATTAGGATAAGAAGTTTTATCATTTAAAATACCTTCATAAAATTCCAAAGAATACAAATCGGATGTGGCTGCTTCCAATTTAGGATCAGTTTGGCTCTCAATAGAATATTTTTTCAAAAAAATGATAGATGGTACTGTTAATAGGTTTTTATCTCGATCTGTTGCCTCGTCCTTGTGATTTAAACTATGCATTCGAGTTTCTTTATCATTTTTTTTATTTACTTTCGTTAATTCTGATTTTAACTCTTCAAAATTATAATTGATTATAGTTATAGGTTCTAATTCATCAAGATTAATATTCTTAAAAGAGTACTCGTTTGATTTTTTAATATCTATTAATGCCTGCATGTCAAAAGGCGCATGTGCAGGCACCGACATAACTATTCCACTTCCATTATCCATGGTAACAAACGATGCAGGCAATATAGGTATAATTGAGTCATTAATAGGATTCTTTACAAATCGCCCTATAAAACTAGACCCATTAATTTCTGAAATTATTTTTAAATCATAATTTTGAAATTCTAATTTTTTAACTGCAGGCTTACTTACTATCCATTTTTCATTGTTATTTACTAAAACCTTAACATATGTCTCCTTATCGTTTATCCATAAATTGGTAGTACCAAAAAGAGTTTCAGGTCTTAAAGTACCAGTTGGAAGAAACACTTCTTCGCCTTCTTCATCACCTGTACTTTCTAATTTAAATTTTATAAAATAATATTCTGTAAAAGAGGGCTCAATATCCCCTAAAGTATCATGTTGGCTTACAGGGTTTTCATCATTTGGACACCATCCAACAGGGTGAGATCCCTGTTCAACAACACCTAACTTTTTAAGAGTTTTAAATTGCCATGAAATAAATTTTTTATATATTGGATCAATTGTAGTAAATTCCCGTCTCCAATCTATCGAGTAGCCCATTTCTATCATTCCCGATTTTATTTCATTATGAAAATACTTTGCAATATTTAATGGCTCAACAAAAGAATCAATAATTTCCTGATCAATTAAAAAAATATTTTTAAAATTATCAATAATTTCTTTATCTTTTGATTGAACTCTTTTTGACATTCCCAATATCGGCGTTCCAGTATAATGAAATCCCATTGGAAACAATACGTTAAATCCTTTCATTTTATAATAGCGTGCATGAACATCGGCCAAAGTATATGTTCTACCATGGCCAATATGCTGAGGCGAATTTGGATAAGGATATGCTACAGTAATAAAGAACTTTTGCTTTGAATAATCTATGTCTGAATTGTTTATTTTATTTTGATTCCAATATTCTGTCCATTTTTTTTCAATTAAATTCCAATTAATTTCATATTTATTAGTATTAGAATAATTATTTTTATCAGAATCAATATAAAATTTTGAGAACATTAACTTTAAATATTTGATCATAAGGATTATTTAATTTATGCTTTTTAAAAATTATAAAAAGTTACCAAGTATTCGACAAATGTTATCTATCGAATTAGTAACTGTATTTTATTTCTACATCTTTTTTTAATATATTATTTGACTTTGCCATTTCTATCAACTTAGAAATGGATTTTTTTCCTTGGGACTGCATTTCGACTGTATAATCATTAACATACATTTGTATAAATTTTGTAAGAATATTTCTTGAAGTGTTTCTTCCATATTTAGTAGAAAAATCTACTGCATCTTCTAGATGGTTGATGCTATATCTTATCGATTCTCTCAATATTTTATCAAATTCCACTATCTGATCCGAATTAAGGAGTTTTGAACTTGCTACGTTTATCCCAAGTGGAACAGGCAGCCCTGCTGTTGTTTTATTCCACCAATGACCCAAATCAAATACTTTATTTAATTTTAAATCAGAATAAGTAATCTGAGATTCATGAATTATTAATCCATAATCAATTTCATCATTTAACACCGCATTTGGGATATCACTAAAAAGCATTTCTTTACAATGTAATTTTCCAAGTGCTATAGACATTAAAAGATATGCAGAAGTCATTGATCCAGGAATACCTATGAATGCATTTTGGATATTGTTAATTGAATCCTTTTTAGATATTATTATAGGACCATAGTTTATTCCAAAGCTGCCTCCACTGTTTAAAATCACGTAATCAGACAGATAGGCATAGGCATGAGCAGATATTGCAGTTACTTCTAGTTCATGTTTAATAGCCTTTTTATTTAAATTTTCAATATCTTCAACTATGTGTTCAATTTCAAAATTACCTGTGGAAATTAATCCTGATTCTATTGCATAAAACATGAAAGCATCATCAGAATCCGGCGTATGCCCTACCTTTATCTTTAAAACCATATTATTAACAAATCCTAATAATCTAATGTTAATTATAAAAGTTAAAAAAATTTCAAAAGCATTATAATTAATAATAAATTTATGATCTTTGCTTGAGATCATTGACATATAATTTTGCAAGGAACGTTTAATAGACCTAGAAAAACTTTTTTTACATTATACTATGCCCAAATTTAAATCAACTCAGGATATCATTAGAATTATTGGAAATAAAGATCAAATTAGAAATTTTGGTGTAATTGCTCATGTAGATCATGGAAAAACTACTATGAGTGACAGCCTGTTGGCTGCTTCTGGTATTATCTCTCCAACTGTTGCAGGGCAAGCTCTTGCTCTGGATTCAATGAAACTTGAACAAAACAGGCAGATGACAATAAGAGGTGCAAATGTTACATTATTTTATGAAAATGAAGAGGGCAAAGAATATGTTATAAATATGATTGATACTCCAGGCCACATTGATTTTACTGGCAGAGTTACTAGAGCATTAAGAGCTATAGACGGAGTAGTTGTTGTTTCAGATTCTGTTGAAGGTATAATGACACAGACTGAAACTGTTACTCGTCAAGCATTAGAAGAAAGAGTCAGACCTGTTTTATACATTAACAAGATTGATAGATTAGTTAAAGAACTACGATTGGATCCTGCAGCAATGCAAAAATGGTTAGCAAATATTATTGCAGAATTCAACAGACTTGTAGACCTATATGCAGAACCTGAATTAAAGGAAAAATGGAAGGTAAGTATTCAGGGAAATACCGTTGCCTTTGGTTCTGCCAAAGATAGATGGGGTTTTAATTTTAACGTGGCTCAAAAAAAGGGAATAAGCTTCAAAGATGTCTATGAGGCATACACCTCAACCGACACTACAGCAATTAAAAAGCTATCTGAAAGGGCTCCATTGCATGATGCAGTTTTAGGAATGGTAGTTCAACACCATCCACCACCTCATGTAGCACAAAAATATAGAATCCCAAAGATTTGGCCAGGGGACTTGGATTCTGATATAGGAAAAGCGTTGATAAATTGCGATGAGAATGGACCCGCATTGATGATGGTCACAACAATAAATGTAGACCCTCAAGCCGGAAGAGTTGCTACCGGTAGATTGTTTTCAGGCACCATAAAAGATGGAGATGAAGTTTATTTAATTGATTCTAAAAGAAATGGAAAGATTCAATCAGTCAATATCTATATGGGAAATACCCGTGAGGTTGTAAATGTAATACCATGTGGAAATATTCCAGCATTATTAGGGCTTGATTATGCAGTATCTGGAGAAACAATTGCAACTGTTAAGAATGTTAATGCATTTGAATCTATCAAATATGTTTCCGAACCCGTAGTTACAATTGCAGTTGAACCAAAGCATCCCAAAGATCTTCCAAAACTTGTAGAAGCATTACGAAGAATTACTGTAGAAGATCCAAACCTTATTGTAAAGATAAATGAAGAAACAGGAGAAACTCTTATGGCAGGAATGGGTGTCTTGCATCTTGAAATTGCTACTTCTTTGCTTCAGGAAGCCGGCCTTGACATCAAGACTACCCAACCCTTAATTAACTATAGAGAAACGGTAAAATCAAAAACAGGAATAATTATGAGTAAATCTCCCAACAAACATAATAAAATATTCATGAGAGCAGAACCATTGACTGAAGATGTAATTGAGTTGATTAGATCTGGCAAATTGCATGAAGATATGGATAAAAAGGAATTATCCCGAATATTAAGAGAACGTGGATGGAGTACTGATGAAGCAAGAAGTGTAGTGGCAGTAGACAGAAGTGGAAATTTGCTGTCTGATGAGACAAAAGGTGTTCAATTTATTCAAGAATCAATGGATTCAATCCGGTCAGGTTTTGACGATGTCATTCATTCAGGACCAATTGCCCAAGAATCTGTAAGAGGGTTGAGGTTTGTATTGCATCACTTTGTTCCCCATGAGGATCCTGCTCACAGAGGACTTGCTCAACTGTTACCTGCAACAAGAAGAGCAATGCTTGGGTCAATGTTAATTGCAAATCCAGTACTTTTAGAGCCAATATTAGGAATAGAAGTTAAATGTCCACAAGAACAAATAGGAACAGTTGCAGGTATACTGTCAAGCAAAAGAGGAAAATTACTAAATGTTGATCAAAAAGGCATTATTGCAATTATTTTAGGTGAAGTTCCGGCATCAGAAACATTTGATCTTTCAGAACAAATGAGAGGTGGAACAGCTGGAAAAGCTATGTGGAGTACTTACTTTAAAACATGGCAGCCTGTACCTCAATCTGTTTTCAAAAATATTGTCACGGATATTAGAAAAAGAAAGGGATTAAATCCAGAGCCCCCGTCACCAGATGAATTCATAGACAAAGAGTAAAACAATCTTTTTTTATTTTATTTTATTTTATTTTACAAGAACTTAAATAATTTTTAAATAATATTTTTGCCATTGTTATAATAGAAATAATTAAAATTGGAATAGTAATTGCAATAAACAATATCTGATACAATCCTAAATAGGAAAATGTAATTATAGAGCTAAAACCAGCTAATGAATAAAAAAAACTACCTGCACAGGTTGGGCATCCTACGAATAATCCAGAAGACATGCCTAAAAAACCAAAAAAATTTTTCTTTGATAGCTGCATTGATTTTATCTGCTTTAACAAATATGAATTAATTGTCATATTAAATCCGACTAAAATGGATATAATTAAACCTAAAAGAAAGTTAAGCGGTATTAATAAAAAAGAGAAATTATTGTTGATACCAACTATCAACATTGGAACATATCCAAGAGAATTACAGCAAATTATTAGATTGTATTTCGGATAGATATTTTTTGCTATATCCATACTACTCTCTTTCGGCATGTTCATGGCATCATCTTTTGCCATATCCATATTACCGTGTTTTTGTTGTTGCTGTTGCAGCATACTGGGAAATAAAGAAAAAACAGTACCATCATTGTTAAAAATAATAAAAAAATTAGAAAGAAAACCAAAAAATACAAAATAAATGATTGTAGTTATAAGAAAGATATTTTTATAAAGTTTGAATTGCAATGGAAATTGAATATGATGTATTAATTTAGAAGGATTTTCTTCAAAAAATTTTTTTGAGAAAAAAGCCATCTTTATTCCAACAATAATAAAGAATATACAAACAAAGAAAACAAAAAGAACTATTTCTGCAAAATAATACAAAGACTGATTAATAAATATAGTAATTCCTGGCGAAGTATTTATAGAGTAAAAATAAAATACTAATAATAAAGATAATCCACTAAATAAGGAAAGATATATTCCTTTTTTATAATTTGAAGAATCTGCCTTATCTTTATCAGTCAATATTATATTAAGATCGCTAGTAAAATAAGAGTTTTTAAAAAAGAGAAGATATATGCTTTGTTGCATGATTATCCATTTCTAAATACATTTAGCTAGCATCTACTAACA
>Ga0157374_10001979_pt1 | contig 17189 bp, 9 predicted proteins | sample M25metaG_FD_115308 | JGI IMG/M metagenome (GOLD analysis project Ga0157374, IMG submission 115308) | Miscanthus rhizosphere microbial communities from Kellogg Biological Station, Michigan, USA - M2-5 metaG | ecosystem: Host-associated > Plants > Roots > Rhizosphere > Soil | place: USA: Michigan...
ACCGCAGGAACGCCGCCGGCACGATGGAAGCGCTCGCTGAGATATTGGCCCGCAGGCTGCATGTTGACGAGCAGCGGGACGTCATAGCCGTGCTCCATCCAGTCACCGGTGCCGAGCTCGACGCCCGCATGGCGCGCCATCGCGACGATGTGCGGCTGCGCGTTGGTCGACCCGCCGATCGCGGCATTGACGATGATGGCGTTGAGGAAGGCGGCGCGGGTCAGGATCTTTGACGGACGCAGGTTTTCGTAGGCCATTTCCACGATGCGCTTGCCAGTGTCGTAAGCCATGTGCGCGCGTTCGCGATACGGAGCCGGAATCGCGGCGTTGCCGGGCAGCGACATGCCGAGCGCTTCCGACAAGGCGTTCATCGTCGAGGCCGTCCCCATTGTGTTGCAATGGCCGAGCGACGGCGCGGAATCGCTCGCCCGGCGGACGAACTCTTCCTCGTCGATCTTGCCTGCGCCGAGCAGCCGCCGCGAGCGCCAGATCACGGTGCCCGAACCGACGAGCTCACCATCGTGCCAACCGTCGAGCATTGGGCCGCCGTTGAGCGTGATCGCTGGGATATCGACGGTCGCCGCCGCCATGATCGACGCCGGCGTGGTCTTGTCGCAGCCGGTAGTCAGCACCACCGCATCGATCGGATAGCCGTTGAGGATCTCAACCAGGCCCAGATAGGCAAGATTACGGTCGAGCGCCGCGGTCGGACGCCGGCAGTTCTCGAAGATCGGGTGCATCGGGAATTCCATCGGAATCCCACCAGCATCCCGGATGCCGGCCTTCACCCGTTCGACGAGTTTGAGGTGCACTCGATTGCACGCCGCAAGGTCCGATCCGGACTGGGATATGCCGATGATCGGCTTGCCCGAGCGCAGCTCTTCCCGGGTGAATGCGTCGGCGACGTGACGTTCGAGATAGAGCGCGGTCATGTCCGGCCGGCCGGGCGCGTCGAACCATTCGCTCGATCGGAATGGCCGGACTGGCTTGCGGTCAGTCATCGAACGAAAAAGACCTCAGTAATCCACCGATCATCGCCACTGCTCGGCTGTTAGCGGTAACAGACTATTCCCGCCGCGCAATTGCCTAAGTGCTGCGGCTTGTCTTCAGTCTCTTGGGCTTGCTGGTCACAGGGGGCGGCCCGGAGGATTCGCGGATGATCATCGCGTGGCTGAGAACTCGTTCGGTAAACTTGTGAGCCGCGCCGCCGCGGCGTCTGCGCAGGTCGGCGATCAGCAATTCGACCGCCGCTTCCGCCATCGCCGCGATCGGCTGCTTCACCGTTGTGAGCTCGGGCCAGACGCTGGTTGCCAATGCCGTGTCGTCAAAACCGGCGATGCTGATGTCTTCCGGGACATCAAAGCCGCGGCGGTGCGCGACGCTGACGGTCGCGGCCGCCATGTCGTCGTTGCTCGCGAAGATCGCCGTCGGCGGATTCCGGCGCGACAATAGTCGCTCGCCGGCGGTCAGACCGGACCGGTATGTGAAATAGCCCTGCTCGACGGGTGCTTTTTCGGCGTCGACGCCCGCTTCGTCGAGCGCAGCGCAAAACCCGCGATACCGGTCATGACTGGCAATGATGTTCGGGTGTCCTTTGATGAAGCCGATGTTCCGGTGCCCGAGCTCGAGCAGGTAGCGCGTCATTTCCATCGCAGCAGCATGGTCGTCGATGCGCACATTCAGTCCATCCTCCCGCGGAGTCCCCATCGCAACGGTCACAACCGGGATCTGCAACGCCTCCAACTCGACCAGGATTGGTGCGGATTCCGACAAAGGCGGTGGCAGGATGACGCCCTCAACTTCACTCGTCGCAAATCGCCGGATGACCTCGGCCTGTTCATCAGCATCCTCCGATTCACAGGATTCGATCACTAGGTGGACGCCGGCGCTGCGGGCAGCGTGAAGTGCGCCGATCAGGAATTGTGCCAGATAGGCGGCGCTCGGGTTCGCATAAAGCAGCCCGATATGGGTCGCGTGACCAGCGGCCAAGCTGCGCGCCGCGGTAGTGGGCGAGTAGTTGAGGCGTTCGATCGCTTCGAGCACGGCTTCGCGGGTTACGTGCCTGACGTTCTTGCCTTGGTTGATGACGCGCGAGACTGTCATGGCGGACACGCCGGCCGAACGAGCAACGTCCTCGATCGTCGTCGCTCCGCGTCCTCGCCGGGTCGGCTTTGCCATGACCCGAATTGCTAGGTGACGGCACTCGCCAATGCAAATCAAGACCTCGTTGACTGCGCTCGCGGCGGAGGTAGGTTAGCGCTACCATAAGAGGGGACAGGCGCATGCGTTTCGTGCACTGGATCGTTGTTGCCGCAACCGGCGCCGGCCTAATCGCGACGCACGCAAGCTCGGCGCAGGTTCAAGCGCCGATCTACAAGGACCCGCGCCAGCCTGTCGAAAAACGCGTCGACGATCTGCTCGCGCGCATGACGCTTGATGAGAAGGTCGCCCAGCTCGAGACTGTTTGGGAAAGCAAGGCCAAGCTGCAAACGCCAAAGGGCGACTTCTCAGCGGAACTCGCCTCGAAGAATTTCCCGAACGGGATCGGCGGATTCGCCCGCCCGTCGGACTATCGCGGCGTTACGCAATCGAACGGCGCCGCCGGCGCGGCAGGCGAAGCCGTCAACCGCGGCCCCCGGCAAACCGCCGAGTTCATCAATGCGGCGCAGCATTGGGCGGTCGAGCGCACACGGCTCGGGATCCCGATCCTGATGCACGAGGAGTCACTGCACGGTTACGTCGCGCGCGGCGCCACCAGCTTCCCCCAGGCGATCGCACTCGCAAGCACCTGGGATCCGGACATTGTCACCAGGACCTTCTCGGTCGCGGCACGGGAAGCACGCGCGCGCGGCGCCACCCTGGTGCTTGCTCCCGTCGTGGATGTGGCGCGTGATCCGCGCTGGGGGCGGATCGAAGAGACCTTTGGCGAAGACCCCTTCCTCGTCTCGCAAATGGGGCTGGCGGCGATCCGCGGATTCCAGGGCCCGACCCTGCCCCTTCCTCCTGACAAGGTTTTGGTGACGCTGAAGCATTTCACTGGCCACGGCTGGCCCGAAGCGGGCACCAATGTTGGGCCGGCGCACGTCGGCGAGCGCGAGCTTCGCGACATCTTCTTCCCGCCATTCAAGGCCGCAGTGACGACCTATCCGATTCAGTCGATCATGGCCTCGTACAATGAGATCGACGGCATCCCCAGCCACGCCAACGCATGGCTTCTGAATGGCGTGCTTCGCCGAGAATGGGGTTACAAAGGCACCGTCGTCAGCGATTATTACGGCATCCGCGAGCTCGTCACCCGTCATCACTTATACAGCGACGTCAAGGATGCCGCGGAGCGCGCCATCAAGTCGGGCGTCGACGTAGAAACGCCGGACCCCGAGGGATATGTGCATCTCCAGGCCCTGGTGCGTGAAGGCCGTGTGCCGGAGGCGCTCATCGATCAGTCGGTTCGACGGGTCCTCACGCTCAAGTTTCAGGCCGGGCTGTTCGAGAACCCCTATCCCGATCCGATCACTGCGGAAGCAAAGACGGCTACGCCCGATGCGATCGCACTCGCCCGTGAAGCTGCCGACAAGGCGATCGTCCTGCTCAAGAACGACAAGGGTCTGCTTCCGCTCAACCCGGGCCGAATTAAGCGCATTGCGGTGCTCGGAACACACGCCAAGGACACGCCCATCGGCGGGTACAGCGATGTCCCGGGGCACGTCGTCAGCGTGCTCGAGGGTATTCAGGAAGCCGGCCGCGGCAAATTCGCGGTCGACTATAGCGAAGCTGTCCGGTTGACCGAGCGGCGCTGCTGGTCGTGTGACGAAGTGAAGCTCGTAGCGCCTTCGGTGAACAAAAAACTGATCGCCGCCGCTGTGCAGACCGCCCGCAAGGCCGACGTCATCGTGATGGTGCTTGGCGACAACGAACAGACCAGCCGCGAGGGCTGGGCTGAGACTCACCTCGGCGACCGATCGTCGATCGACCTTGTCGGCCAGCAGGAGGATCTCGCCCGCGCGATCCTCGCGCTTCACAAACCCACCGTCGTCGTGCTTCTGAACGGCCGTCCCCTTGCGGTGAACTATCTCGCCGAAAAGGCGCCGGCACTCGTCGAGGGCTGGTACCTCGGCCAGGAGACTGGACATGCTGTCGCCGACGTCCTTTTCGGCAGGGTCAATCCGGGCGGGAAACTGCCCGTGACCATCGCCCGGTCGACCGGCCAGTTGCCGATTTTCTACAACCACAAGCCGACGTCGCACCGCGGCTATTTGTTCGACACGGCGGGAACATCGCCGCTTTATCCGTTCGGCTACGGCCTCAGCTACACGACCTTCGATATATCCGCGCCGCGCGTCCTGACGCCCACAATTGCAGCAAACCAGTCAGCGCGTGTTGCGGTCGACGTCGCGAACATCGGCCGCCGCGCCGGCGACGAGGTGGTCCAGCTCTACGTCCGCGACGATGAAGCCTCGGTCACGCGCCCCGTCCTAGAGCTCAAGCGCTTCCAGCGCGTAACTCTTAACCCGGGTGAGCGGACAACGCTGACCTTCGAGCTGAGCCCCGACGATCTCGCGCTGTGGAATCCGGAGATGAAGCGAGTGGTCGAGCCTGGCACCTTCACGATCTCCGCGGGGAAAAGCTCGGTCGACCTCAAGAGCGCGAAGCTGACGGTCGTCGCGCGTTAGCCTTTGCACATCGCGTCGAGGATCGGCGCGAAGTCGGTCCTGAACGGAAGCGGTCTTATCGCCGCGGCCTTGCCCTCCATGTCCTTCGGATCTGCAGGCAGCTGAAGCTGCACCTGATCGGCATAGACGGGGTCTGCCTCGGCATCCGGGAGATTGACGAACCGGAATCCACCGTCGCGATAGAGCGTCAGCAGGCGCGGCAACATGCGCGCTTCGAACGGGCTGATGTGCAGGAGCAGCACGTAAGGAATGTCCCGGCCGTAAGCCGTGCGCGACACCTGCCGATAATAGCCAATGCTCTCGCGGGCTGCCTGCATGTACAGCTCTTCCAGCCGGGCGACCGAAGCCTCGTTTCCAGCCGCTCGGCAGCGGGCATAAGGGGCGGTCCACATCCAGTCGCCGAAGTCCATCGTGACCGTGGCAACCTTGTAGCCGTGCTTGGCCAGGATCTGGCGCGCTTCCGCGCGTTTCGGTGATTTCCATCCCTCGTCGAGGAATGGATAACGGAACCAGTGCCAGTCCTCGCTGCCGGCTTTGAGCATCGGCTCGTTGCGGACCAGCTCCTGTTCAAACTCGGCTGGGCTCATCTCGCTCAAGTGCCGGTGGGCCCAGCCGTGATTTCCGAGCGAAAGGCCGGCCGACCGCCACATCCTAAGCACCCCGGCTGTGTCAGGTTGCTCCGCGACCCAGTGCCCGTTGACGAAGCCGTACGCCGGTGCGTGCGCTGCGGTCAGCGCGCGGACCACCGCGCTTCCCACACTCTGCGGCGTCTCCCCGGCTGGATAGGGGCCGTGCACGGGCAAGTCGTCGATGGTGATCGCAACCTCGGGCTGCGAGGAGTTCGCCAACGGCACCGTTGTGCATGATGCGAGCGACACGGCAGCCAATGTTATGGACGTAACACTCCCAATCGAGCGCACTTTGCTAGGCATGCCGGGACTTCGCACCCCTAAATGAGGAGGCGATTGCCGTGCGCAGCAACTTGGGCCGGAATTGGGCATCGTAAGGGGTGCCGCGTTTGCGCGCCTTGTCGGCACGAGGGTCGAAATTCTCGAGCCAGGTGTATCGATCGCAGATGCCCCAGCACAGCACGTCCCCGAGCTGCGGGTAGCTCAACATCAGCTCGAAATAGGCTTTCGCATAATCGGCAACCATCCGGTCGCGCAGAGCGATATTGGCCGGAGCCATATGGTCATTAACGTCGAACTCGGTGATTAGCAGTTTGTAACCCATCGCGACCACCTCATCGAGGAAGCGGCGCCACGGGCCTTCGGATTCTTTGACGATCTGAGCCACCGAAAACGGCTTCAACAGCCTGATGTGCGACTGCACGCCAAGTGCGTCGACCGGAGTGCCGCGCTTCTTGAATCCTTCGAGGAGTTTAAGGACTCCGCGAATGTGCGTTTCGTCGTCGCTGTTGCGCTCCCAGCTCATATAATCGTTGTAGACGAGCTGGGCATGCGGAGCGGCCTGACGGGCGGTGTGGAACAAGAGGTCGAGGAAGCCCTCGCCCCCGAGCGCGCGGGTTACGTTGGTGTCTCGGATTGCGCCGGTCTCGGGCTGCACCGCCTCGTTGACCACGTCATAGGAATAGATGCGCCGACCGTAGCGCGCGCAAACGGTTCTGACATGCGTCACCAGCAGCTTCTCCGCCTCGGCTGCAGATCGGAATCGTATTTCCGCCAGCCACTTCGGATACCATTTGGTCGGCGTCCAGAAGAGCGTGTGCCCGCGCAGCTTGAACCCGTGAGCATCCGCATAGTCCGCGATCGCGTCGAAGGCGCGAAACTCGAACTTATCCGGCGCCGGCCTGACCCACTGCCACTTGAGCTGGTTTTCCGGAACGAGCAGCTTGCACTCGCGCTCGAGGATGGCCGTGTAGGCAGGGTTGGTGATGCTACCGGCGTCTGTCCCAGGCGGGCTCCAGGCAACGGCCGAGCCAAACCCACGGCCGCTTCGCCGCGCAAGAGCATCGAGCGAGTCGGTCGGAGCGCGAAGCCGAGGCTTGGCGATTGCAGAGCTTGCGAACAGCGCTCCGCCCGCACTGATCGCCTGGCGACGACTGAGCTTCATGACCCCTCCTGTGGTAGCGCTACCAATGCTAGGCTGGCGCGGATGTTGTCAACGATTCCTCTGCGGCTGCTGGCCGTCGCGCTGTTCTGGGTGATCCCGACCGCGGCGGCAGCCGAGGACGGATACGACCTGTGGCTGCGCTACCAACCGATCGAGACGCCGCTGCGCCTGTCCTACGCGCAGCGCGCAACCGCTGTGGTCCAAGACTCGCGTCGGCCGACGCTTCAAGCCGCTGCTGTCGAACTTCGCCGCGGACTGAGTGGCATGCTCGGAACGGCGCCGGCAATCGGGCTGCGCGACGGCTCCATCATCCTTGGCACTCCGGGCTCGTCGCGACTTATCGCGACTCTTCATCTGCCCCTGAAGGCGGCCGGCGCGGAAGGCTATTGTCTCAAGAGCGCTCGCGTCGAAGGCCACGCGGCGACCGTCATTGCCGCGAACAGCGACGTCGGCGTCCTCTACGGCACCTTCGCTTACCTTCGACTCCTGCAGACGCGCTCGCTCCCGCGGCAGCTCGACATCTGCGACGCGCCGAAGATCGCGATCCGCATGCTCGACCATTGGGACAATCTCGATGGCACGATTGAGCGCGGCTACGCCGGCGCATCGCTGTGGAACTGGAGCCAGCTTCCGGCGATCAACCCGCGCCTCATCGATTATGCCCGCGCGAATGCATCGGTCGGCATCAACGGCGTCGTCATCAACAATCCCAACGCCAACGCGCAAATCCTCACCCAAGCCTATCTCCGAAAGGTCGCCTCGATCGCTGATGCGTTTCGCCCCTACGGCGTTCGCGTCTACGTCTCCGCCCGTTTTTCGGCACCTAGGGAGATCGGCGGGCTCGCCACCGCCGACCCGCTCGACCAAGCTGTTCGCGCCTGGTGGCGTGCCAAGGCGGACGAGATCTACGGGCTAATCCCCGACTTCGGTGGCTTCCTCGTCAAGGCCAACTCGGAAGGCCAGCCGGGGCCCCAGGCCTATGGCCGGACCCATGCCGACGGCGCCAACATGCTCGCCGAGGTGCTCGCGCCGCACCGGGGCATCGTGCTGTGGCGAGCGTTCGTCTACTCAGCCGCCAAGGAAGACCGCGCCAAGCAGGCCTATGACGAATTCAGGCCGCTCGACGGCAAGTTCCTGTCGAACGTCATCGTCCAGGTGAAGAACGGACCAATCGACTTCCAGCCGCGCGAGCCATTCCACCCTCTGTTCGGGCGAATGCCTCTCACCAAAGTCGCGATCGAAGTGCAGCTGACGCGCGAGTATCTCGGCCAGCGCAGCGGAATCATATTCCTCGCGCAGATGTGGTCAGAGGCGCTATCCGCCGACACCTGCTCACCGCGCTGCGGCACGCCGGTCCGCGACACAATCAGGGCCATTGCCGGAGTCTCCAACGCTGGCAGCAGCCGCAATTGGACCGGCAACCATTTCGACCAGGCGAACTGGTATGCGTTCGGGCGGCTCGCCTGGAACCCAGCCCAAAGCGCTTCGCGCATCGCGGAAGAATGGGCCCGGATGACATGGGGTAACAATTCCAGGTTCGTTCGCCCGATCGTCTCGATAATGCTGAGCTCGCGCCAAGCCGCGGTGGACTCGATGACCCCGCTCGGCCTGACTCATCAGATGGCCACCGACCACCATTATGGTCCCGGCCCGTGGGTGTGCGACCTAAAGGAAACCAGCTGGAACCCTTGCTATTACAGTCGGGCGGATCGCCAGGGGATCGGCTTCGACCGCACCAGCACCGGCAGCGATGCAGTCGCTCAATATGCGCCAGCCGTGGGCCGCTGCTTTGCCGACCTCAAATGCGTGCCCGACGCCAATCTCCTGTGGTTTCACCATGTGCCTTGGACGTACCGGATGCACTCTGGCCGTAGCCTCTGGAACGAGCTGATCAGCCGCTACGATCGGGGAGTCGCAACCGTAGAGGCGAACCGCCGCGAATGGGCCTTGCTCCGCCGCTTCGTCGATGCGCCCTGCCACGCGGCGGTCGCGGCTTCGCTCGATCGCCAGGCGACTGAATCGAAATGGTGGCGGGACGCTTCAATCGCTTACTGGCAGAGCCTCTCCGGACTCCCCGTCCCGAAGGGCCATTCAGCGCCGCGTCATCCACTCTCATGGTATCAGGCGATTCACTTCGATACGGTCCCTGGCTATCTCGCCCCCGGAACCGGTCGGCAGTTGTCGTGCGTTCCACCGCAAGGAGGCCCGCCATGCGCGCTCTGATGATCCTGCCCGTTGCTGCCGCCGCTTTGGCTCTTGGCTGTACTCGCCCGGCTGTGCCGCAAGACGATGCGTCGTTCGCCCGGGAAGTCGCCGGGCGCGTCGCGGGAGCTCCAGCGAATTGCATCGACTCTCACCAAAGCTCGAACCTTCGCGTCGTCGACTCGCGGACTCTGGCCTATGATGATGGGCGGACGCTCTGGATCACCCGCCTCGCCGCCGCATGCCCGGGTATCGAAGCCTTTAGCACGGTCATCGTGGAACCGCAGCTCGGCGGGCAATATTGCCGGGGCGATCATATCCGCGGCCTCGAACAAGGCGCGATCATTCCAGGGCCGACCTGCTTCATTGCCGATTGGGTGCCTTACCGGCGGCAATAGCGCAAGGGATTGGCCTTGCCTTACACCACATGAAACGGCTCCCTCTTTTGATGGAGGGAGCCGTCGCACGCTCCTTAGTTCCTATCCTCGCTCCGGCGCCGGCGGAGGTGGCGGCGGCGGAGGCGGCGGTGCCGGGCACGTCGCCGCTGCTGCAATCACCGACCCATCCGCGCACGTCTGCGTCGCCGGTGGCGGCGGCGCTGGTGGCGGAATGACGGGCGGCGGCGGTGGAGGCGGCGCCGAACGTCCGCCGAACGTACCGCGGACGATGAACGAGAATCGGCGGTCCTGCATCACGTAGGCCCGCGGGCCCTGCAATCCGGCGATCGTGAACTGCTGCAGCGTTTGCGTAAGCGAGTTGGTCAGGTTTTGTGCCTGTACGCCGACCTTCAACCACGGAGCGATCGTATAGAAGGCGGATGCATCGAGCGTCCCATACCCCTTCTGGAAAATCGGGGAATACGGGAAGATGACGTCGGATTCTGTCAGCAGGAATTTCGACCGCCAGTTATAGGCGACGCGAAGCGAGATCGGGCCTTTTTCGTAGAACGGCTCGATGTTGACCGTATGCTTCGACAATTGCGCAAGCGGCAAGTTACCCGAAACACCGACCGGCGGGGTGCTTGCAGATGCTCCCGTGTTCAGGAATGAATTCGGAATGCCCGAACTGTCCACGTAAGCGTAGTTTGCGCTGAGGCCGAAGCCACTGAGTAGGCCAGGCAAGAAGTCGAATGTCTGCGTGTATGAGACTTCGAAGCCCTTGACCCTGCCAGTGCCGGTAAAATTCGACGGTGATCGGACCGCAACGTTCTCGGTTATGCCATTTTGCGTGATCGGACGCGGGACGGTGCTCGAGAAGACGTAATTGTGAATGTTCTTCAGGAAGAAGTCCACGGTGAGCGAGCCCACGCGGCTTCCGCCGAAATACCACTCGAGCGTCGCGTCGAAATTGTCCGACGTGATCGGCTTGAGGAAAGGATTGCCGGCACTCGAAGTCGGGTTGCCGTTGCTGTCGAGACCGAAAGTCAGGAAGTTTCTAACGTCGGACAAGGCCGGGCGCGCAAAGTCCCTGCTCCCGGCGAGACGGAAGATGAGGTCGCGGCTTAGCCCGAACTTCAGGTTCGCGGATGGCAGCCAGTAACTATATTTGTTGATCGCCGTATTCGGTATTGCGGTCGTGCTTGTGCCGGCCCAAGCCTGCAACTGTGCATAGTTGGCCGCGCCGATGTTGCAGATACCGCCAGGTTGCGATGGCGGCGTTCCCGGAGGAGCCCCAGGTGGCGGCGGAACGACTGCACAGCGAACGCTGAACGGCTGGCTGATACCTAACAGGGTCTGGTTGATGTTAAACGCACCCTCCGACCTGCGGTTGTCGTGCACGTACCTGACGCCGATGTTGCCATCGAGCCGCACGTTGCCGAACAGCGGTTCGTCCTGGCCAAAGCGCAACATCGCATAGGCATCGTAAGTCTTCTGCCCGACCGGCTGGATGTCGGTGAGCAGGAATGGCGTGCCGGCGATGACGCCGGGCCTCTGCGACAGCGGATTCCATGAGGAGGTCGAAGTGCATCCGCACGCTGCCCGCTCCGCAGCTTGGACCGCTTGCGCGAAGGCGATCGCCTGCTGGTAATTGTCGACAAGGTTTCCGCCATAGAAAAGCGCCGCCGGCGGAGCCGTCGTGCTGCCTCTGAAGAAATTGTTCCAGGTATAAGTTTCGACGGGACCTTGCGGGGCTTGATCGAGAAAGATCGCGGGACCCGACCCGGACCAGACCTCGCTCAGCGAACCCCAATTGTAGGTCGTATATTTGATGTCCTGCTCGCGGTCGGCGTAGCGCGCACCGAACTTGAGCTGTTTCAGGAAGCTGTCGTTAAGGAAGTTATAGCCGACATCGCCTTGGAACGCCCATTCATGTCCACGGCTATGCTCGATGTGATCCATCGCATTGCGCCAGAAGGTGAAGCGCGGATCGGCGAAATACTGGGCATCGGTGTCGGCGACCATTGCCGGGTTTGGCGCAGCCCAGGTCGCGCTTAGCGTAATTGGCTTGTGCGGAACGACAACCGGGAATTCGCCCGTCAGGTCGATTGCCTGATCAGCGAAATTCGAGCTCGAGATCTCCATGTCGAGCGTGTCGTGCCGGGCCTTCACATACTGGCCGTCGAGGTCGATCTCCCAATGCGGCGTCGGCTTGAACCTGAAATGCAGCGACGCATCTTGGACCATGTTCACATCGTGAACCTGGCGGGCGTCGAGCGACTGCTGCATGCCACCCGTGGGCACGCGTGTCGCAGTGTTGCCGCTGTCGGACGTCCGCCAGCCGGTGCCGGGGAGCGTGATGAAGCCGTTCTCGAAGACGTTGTTTGAGTCGTACTGATAGTTGGGGAAGGTCTGGCCCGCGAGCGGATTATAGCCGTTTCCGTTGGCGTTGTTGCCGAAGAAGAACATGCCGGACGAATTGACGCGGCATTCGGCCCTCGGACGTCCCGCGATTCCATTGCCGTTCTGCTGGCATCCAAGCGGGAACGTATTGTATTCCGACAGGTCGGAGCCGACGCCCATCGTATGCTCGCCCCATGACTCGGTCGCCCTCGAGTTCAGGAACTGCGCGGTGAGGAGGGCCCGGCGGTCGAGGCTTTCCCACTGGAAGCCCGCGGCGATGCCACGGCGCCTGCGGTCATGGGTCTCGGTCTGAAACTGGCCGCCGATCGGCGCATAATAACTGCCCTGCAGGAAATCGGCGAAGCCGTTCGCACCGGCCGGCGGCGTGCCGTAGCACGGGCTGAAATTGCCGGTCTGGGTCGACGTGGGGGGAAAGCCCTGAGTATCGGTGGTGTTGGGCAATGGCTGGCGGCAAATGCCGGCCGGCGTGCCCGATGAATTGTTGTTCGAATAGGCGCCGTCGCGCGTCTGGAAGTTGGAAATCCGGACCGTGTCGGAACGGCTGTAGAGTTGGGAATAAGAGAAGGCGCCGAGCAGGCCGATGCGGCCGATCCCTGTGTCCCACGTATTGCTGACGAGCACCGACCCGACAGGCGACCATTTCTTGTCGAGGTCCGCATAGCTGGCTTCAAGATCGTACCCGACGAACAAGCCCTTGTGATCGAAAGGCAGTCGTAGGTTCATGTTGACGGTGCCGGAAAGTCCGCCTTCGAGCCTGTCCGCAGTCGTGTTCTTGTAGACTTCAACGGATCCGAGCAGCTCGGCAGGAACGTCCTGGAAGTTGATCGCCTGGCCGTACACACCGGTCGAGAAGGTGTCGCGGCCGTTGAACTGCGACGCGACGAACGTCAGACCGCGGATGACGACTCCAGAGCCTTCAACCGAGAAGTGGTCGGGATCGGCCGGGCCGGCGAAGCGATTGATCGAAACGCCCGGAATGCGCTGGAGTGCTTCGGTAACCGACCGGTCCGGAAGCGCGCCGATGTCCTGGGCGGTGATCGCATCGACCACTGTGTCGGAGTTGCGCTTGATCTGCTGCGAGTTGCGGAGGCTCTGGCGGATGCCGGTGACGATGATTGAGTTGGCCGGAGTGGTCTGCCCGGTCTGCGCCGCGTTCGAACCGGTGGCCCCACCCTGGGTAGTATCTGGCTGAACCGCCGTCGTCGCCTGTTCCGGCTTCACCGGAGTCGTATCCTGGGCGAGCGCCGGCGACGGCGCGATCGCACACATTGCGATAAATGAAACGCCACAACGCAAAATACCCAGGCTGCGAGCGGATTCCGGGCGCGTGCGATGATCAGCCATGAGGTCCCCTTTGTCTCTGGTAGCGCTAACAAACGCGACCAGCCTCTCTCCTGACCGAGTTGCATAACCCGCAGTTAATCGCGCCGCAAGACGGTTGCGAAACGGTCCGAGGCGGTAATTTGGGACACTGTGGCCGCGATGTCGCACTCTTCAGGGCGACGAGCGATGCGCTTGATCATGCCAAGCGATTGGAGACATCTTGCGCACGCGCATGTTGGCGGGAACGACACGGACGATGGCAGGCGAGCCAATTGTGAACGTTATCATCGTCGGCGGCGGGACAGCCGGCTGGATGACCGCCGCTGCCCTCGTGAAATTGCTGCCGAGTCGCTGTCGGGTACACCTTGTCGAATCAGAGGCGATCGGGATCGTCGGAGTCGGCGAAGCGACCCTACCTCACATCAGGGGGTTCAACGAGCGGCTCGGAATCAATGAAGCCGAGTTCATGGCTGTTACGCGCGCCACTTTCAAACTCGGCATCCAATTTCGCGACTGGGGTCGCCCGGGCGACAGCTATATCCATCCGTTCGGCACGTTCGGAAGCGGCAAGGGAACAATCGACCTCCATCATTACTGGAGCAGGCTTGCCGAGACCTCAGCCGCAACTCCACCGATCGGCGACTATTCGATGGCCGTGACGATGGCTTACATGAACCGCTTTGCGCGCCCGGACCCTGATCCCGACAAGATCGAGTCGACGTTCAACTATGCCTATCAGTTCGACGCGATGATGTTCGCGCCGTTCCTGCGCCGAATCGCGGAGGGGTTGGGCGCGCGCCGCACCGAAGGCCGAATCGTGGACGTCGAACTGAACGGCGAAACCGGCGACGTCGCCGCGATCCTGCTCGAAACTGGTGAGAGGATCGAAGGCGACCTGTTTGTCGACTGCTCGGGCTTCGTTTCGCTGCTCATCGGCAAGGCCTTGGCGGAGCCGTTCGAAGACTGGTCGCAGTGGCTTCCGTGCGACCGCGCCGTCGCAATGCCTTGCAGAACTCGGACTGCGCTCAGTCCCTACACCAGCGCGATAGCGATGGACGCCGGATGGCGCTGGCGGATCCCGCTGCAGCATCGGACCGGCAACGGCTATGTCTACGCCTCCGCCTTCACGAGTGACGAGGATGCCCGAGCCGCTCTGGTTGACGCTGTCGAGGGCGAACCGATCGCGGAGCCGCGGATCCTCAAGTTCAAGGCCGGCCGGCGCGTGCGCAGCTGGGTTCGCAATTGCGTCGCGGTGGGGCTCGCGAGCGGTTTCCTCGAGCCGCTCGAATCGACCAGCATTTACCTAATTCAGGCTGCGATCAGCACTTTGGTCGAGCTGTTCCCCCAGCAAAAGGGAATGAGCTCTCTCGACCGCGACGAGTTCAACCGTCTTATCGATCTCGAATATGATCGTATCCGCGATTTCCTGATCCTCCATTATCATGCGACCGAGCGTTCCGGCCTGCCCTTCTGGGATCATGTCCGGACGATGCAGGTTCCCGACACCCTGCACGAAAAAATCGACCTTTTCCGGCGCCGCGGGCGGATCGCCAAATATCGCGAGGGCGTGTTCCTCGATGCGAGCTGGATCGCGGTGTACGTGGGCCAGCGCGTCATTCCCGAGGGCCACGATATGCGTGCCGATTTGCCGAGCCCAGATGTGCTCGCTCAGCGGATGGAAGCGCTCCGCTCGGAGGTTCGTGCCAAGGCCTCGACGATGCCAGACCACCGGACCTACATTGAGCGCTATTGCCCGATGGAAGTCGCGGCATGAGCGTCGGCGCGCCGATCCGGACCGTAGTCGTCGTGGGCGGCGGCATCATTGCCTGGTCCGCCGCCGCAGCCTTGAAACGGCATATTCCATCGCTTGATGTGACGGTCGTGAGCTGCCCGGTTCCAGACGACGCGATCGCGGACCGGATAATCTGTACGCTGCCATCGATCACAGGCTTTCACGAGGATCTCGGCCTGACCGAGGCTGACACGGTGGTGGGCGCGGGGAGCGGCCTGCGGGTCGGAACCGTCTTCGACGGCTGGGCTGCCGGCCTGGCGCCCTATGTCCATGCTTACGGAAGCTATGGGTCCGCGGTTGAAGGGATTCCCTTCCATCAAATGTGGCTGCGGGCGCGCGCGGTTGAAGCAGCACCGCCGTTCGATCAATTCTCCCTCGCCGCTGAGCTCGCTAGGCTTAGGCGAATTGGAAGTGCCGCGCCGTCAACAGCCTCGGTCGGCTATGGCTTGCACCTGAGACTGGAACGCTATGCGGCCCTGATGCGCGATTTCGCGATCCATTTGGGCGTAAAGGAGCATTCGTGCAGCGGCTTCGAAGCGAAGCTGCGCGGGGACGACGGCTTCGTAGACAGCCTGACGTTGGACGGTGGCATCGCGATCGGCGGCGACCTGTTCGTCGATTGCACCGGGCCCGCGGCTTCGATCCGCTCGACCCTCGACGATGCGTTCGAGGATTGGAGCAGCTGGCTGCCATGCGATCGGGTCGTCAGTGACGAAGATCAGGCGGCGGATGCCGCGGCGATCCTCGACCGCGTCTTCGCGACTGAATGCGGCTGGCGATGGGAAGCGGGATCGTCGCGCGGCACGGTCTATTCCTCGGCTCACGCCAAGGAAAAGGCAGCGAAAGACGGCACGGAGATACGCATGCGGCAGGGATGCCGGCCTGAACCGTGGCTCCGCAATTGCGTCGCGATCGGCGATGCCGCGGTGACGATCGAGCCGCTCGAATGGGCCAACCTCCACCTCGCTCACAGCCAAATCGACCGGATGATTGCGATGATGCCCGGGCGCGACTGCGCGCCGGTCGAGCTCCGCGAATACAACCGTCAATGCGTGTCCGAAGCGCGCAGAGTGCGTGATTTCGTTTGCATGCATTACGTCACTGCGCGTCGTGACGAACCTTTCTGGGAGGACGTTGCGTCGATGGAGCCGCCGGCATCGCTTAGCCACACGCTTGCCCTGTTCGCGGAACGCGGCCGACTTCCTTACTACGAGGAGGAGACGTTTTCGCGCGACAGTTGGGTCGCGGTTCTCCTCGGCCACGGATTCGAACCGCGCGGAACGGACCCGCTGGCGGACCTGCTCTCGCTGGATGAGGTCAACCGCGAATTAAAGCGCCACCGTGACTTCATCCGCGATTTCGCCCAAGCCCAGCCGATGTATCGCGATTACATGTCCAGCTTGTCCGGGCGCGCGCCGCGATGAACGAGCACAGCATCCGAGAGGTCGTGATCGTCGGCGGTGGAACCGCCGGCTGGATGGCCGCAGCCGCCTTCTCGCGCTTCCTCAACAACGGTTACACACGCACTACCCTGATCGAGTCCGAGGAGATCGGCACGATTGGCGTTGGCGAGGCGACGATACCGCCGCTCATCACGTTCAATGAACTGCTCGGAATCAACGAAAACGAGTTCGTCGCGGCGACGCAGGCGACCTTCAAGCTCGGCATCGAGTTCGTGAACTGGGGAAAGATCGGGAGGCGCTACTTCCACCCGTTCGGAACCCTCGGGCAGGACCTGCAGGGCATCCAATTCCACCAGCTTTACCTGCGCGAACGGCAGCGCGGTACTGTATCGGATATTTCCGCCTGGTCGATGAGCGCCACGGCAGCCGCTGAGGGCAAGTTCGCCCGGCCGGGCAGAGGCGCACAATATCCGCTGACGGCGATGCTCTACGCCTTCCATTTCGATGCGGGGCTTTATGCCCGCTTCCTTCGCCAATTTTCAGAAAGGTCCGGGGTCCAGCGCGTCGAGGGAAAGATCGTCGACGTCGAGCTTCGTAGCGAGGACGGTTTCGTCAAATCGGTGCAGCTCGCGGATGGCAGGACGATCGAGGGTGATCTCTTCATCGACTGCTCCGGCTTCCGTGGGCTGCTGATCGAGCAGGCCCTCGAAACCGGTTACGAGGACTGGACCAAATGGCTTCCTTGCGACCGCGCGATTGCCGCTCCCTGCAGTTATTCCGGGCAACCGGACCCGTTCACCCGCTCGACCGCGCACGAAACCGGCTGGCAGTGGCGGATCCCCCTGCAGCATCGCATGGGCAACGGTCACGTCTATTGCAGTGACTTCATCTCGGATGACGAAGCCGAGCGGGTGCTGCTGTCCAA
>Ga0157374_10001980_pt1 | contig 17187 bp, 19 predicted proteins | sample M25metaG_FD_115308 | JGI IMG/M metagenome (GOLD analysis project Ga0157374, IMG submission 115308) | Miscanthus rhizosphere microbial communities from Kellogg Biological Station, Michigan, USA - M2-5 metaG | ecosystem: Host-associated > Plants > Roots > Rhizosphere > Soil | place: USA: Michigan...
TATGTTTGGTCACCGCATCAGGGAATATGTAAAGAAATTCAAAGCGTTCGATTTTGAAGTGATGGCTATCAATGGACATGATTACGGAGAAATCAACCGGGCTCTGCAGGCAACACAAAATCCATCAGGAAAACCTTTCGCCATCATCGCAAAAACTTTCAAAGGCTACCCGATTTCCTTTTTAAAAAACAAAGACGGTTGGCATGGAAAAGCCTTGAAAAAGGAGGAACTGGAAAAAGCTCTCAAACAGCTAGAACCGATCGATGATCATCTTGGATTTGAATTGAAAAAACCAGCCCAAGCAAAAACGCCATTAAAAGCCGGCACCACAACAGCAAAGGCCTTAGACTTTGAGCAGGGAAAACAATATGCAACCAGGGAAGTATTTGGAGATGTATTAGCGAAACTGGCCGGGCAAAATCAAGAGATCTATGCACTCGACGGTGATGTGATGAATTCCACATTTACGCAAACATTTAAGAAAGCTCGCGCAGAAAGGTTTGTAGAATGTTACATCGCCGAACAAAATATGGTGTCTGTTGCGGCAGGTTTGTCTCGCATGGGTAAAATACCTTTTGTTGCAACATTTGCTGCTTTTCTGACAAGAGCTGCCGATCAAATACGGATGGCACGGGTCTCAGAAGCGAATATAAAATTTGTCGGCTCCCACGTTGGAGTAAGCATAGGAGAAGATGGTCCTTCACAAATGGGATTAGAAGATATTTCATTATTCGGCACTATTCCCGACTGTGTGGTTCTTCAACCCTGCGATGCTGTTTCTACATCACAACTGGTTACGGAGATGATGACTCATGATGGTTTCGCCTACATGCGAACGCTGCGACCCAAGACAGCTTTGTTGTATAATAACGAAGACACATTTGACATTGGTGGTTCAAAAATTTTGCGCCAATCGGGCAATGACCTATTAACGGTAGCCGCGACAGGTATTACAGTATTTGAAGCCTTGAAAGCTGCTGATGAATTGCAAAAAGAAAACATTAGCATTCGTGTGGTGGATTGTTATTCTATTCATCCCCTTGATGCTAACACGTTAAGAAAATGTATGAATGAAACGAAACAAAAGGTCGTGATCACTGTCGAAGATCATTTTGAGCATGGTGGATTCGGTGATTTTGTCGCAGCGGCTCTTTCAGACCAACAAGGACACGTGATAAAAATGGCGGTGCAAAAAATTTCCCAATCGGGCACGATGGATGAATTGCTCAGTGATGCGGGTATAGATTCAGCCCATATTGTCGATAAAGTAAAGTCTGTTTTAATTAAGTGAAACGAGACTTGAAAATTGAAAATTGAGGGTTGAGAGTTGAACATTCAAAAAAATAAAAATGCTTCGCTATGGATTATACATTAAAATTAGAAGCTCCCTGGGATGAGGTAAAAGAGATGCTCGAGGAGATCAATGTAAACTTAACAGATGAAGATCTTCATTATGAGAAGGGTAAAGAAAAAGAATTACTGGAAAGACTTTCACGAAAATTGAATAAAAGCATACCCGAGACAAAAGCATGGATCGAAAGCGTGTCTCATAATAAAGGGCTGGCGTATTGAGGGTCGAGCGTGGTGAGTGGCAAGTGGGCACATGTGAATTCTTTATCTATAACAGCCTACTCGCCATTCACCATTGATCATTCACGGTTATTTGATATTGTCCTCCAGTTTATCGAATGACTCATTCCACCCTTTGACACAATCATCATGTGCTTCTTCCGGTATACCTTCATGATGTAATCTCAATTTTGTTGCACCATCCGCTTCTTCAAGGTCAAACGTGATCAAAAGCTCCCTCGGCCAGTTTCCCGGCAACCCATAATCAGAACCTGATTTGACATTTCCATTCTTATCTGAAAAACTGTCTGATAACGCCAATTTTTTCCCCGGCTTAAATTCCTTTACAACCCCGGTTGACCACCATTCTTTTCCATCAGGCCCACGCATACAATTCAGATATTTACCCCCAACTCTGGATTCCATTTGACTGGAAGGACAAGTAAACCCTCTGGGCCCCCACCATTTTTTGAATTCTTCAGATTCTGTCAATGCCCGCCACACCTTATTGACTGGTAAATCAAAAACCCGGTGAACGACCACCTCATTTTGCACAGCAGTTCCGTGCTCGTATTTATTTTTTGTTGCCATTTGATTTGATTTTAAAAGTTAAAAATTCTGTTACTGTGATTACAAAAGTGTAAGTCAGTTCACCCCAAACACTATGCCCCGTCGCGGTTGCAATTAATCAGTAATGTTTAGGCAATAATATAGTTAGCCCTCTCATCTTGTTCGTTTTGTATAACAAGATGCCCGGTTGATGGAAAAATCTTCCACTATCTTGTAACAAAAATCAATTCCCGGCGACAAATTATAATATCGATGACACAGGAAGAATTTGTCAGGCAGGTACTAAGCCAACCAGGGCATAATTCAAAAGATCTGCGGCCTTTAGGGGCAAAACGCAACGTGACAGAGAATATCTTTTCCGTCAGACACAGGAGATGAGCACCTTCGGGAAAGAGCTGCTTATTGATTGGTGAGTAGTGTGTGGTTAGCGGTGAGTACATTTCGTCACTTATTACTCATTACTGATCATTCATTACTTCACTTCACTGCACCAATAGCAAACTGATTGCCGGTTTTTACCGCTTTGTTACCATCGAGATCTATCTCAACCATTTTTTCGCTTGAAACATTGTTATGAAATTCATCCTGCAGCCTTGTAGTTATTTTTCTTGTTTTTGCCTCGATCACTTCACCAGTCGAAGGATATACATAATTGCCGTCGATGCTGAAACTGATCCATCCGGGCATATCACTGAGTGGTATAGTTGTCAGTTGCTGATAAGGAGGCGCGGCGCTGAATACGTGCAGTCGCATATTGTACCCATCAGCTAACCATATCTCTTTTTCATCCGGTGTCAACGCAATACCATGGCTTGGATTACCATGTCTTCTTACCGGGCCAGGTTCCCACCCTTCTACTTCCACATGCGCCAATTTTTTGCCACTGACAAGATCCCCAACTTCGAAGCCAAGCAAGCTATCTACTGTAACATAAGTGAGGGTTTCTTTACCATTGATGGTAAACGGGCGAACAAAGTTATCGAAGGGACCTACCTTGTTCACTAACTCATGTTTTGATGCATCAGCTATATACAACAACGGTGATCCGATATCGTCAAGATAAACATATTTCCCTGCGGGTCCATAAATCGTGTTATGTGCCCTCTTATAAACGTCTACCTTCTTAATGACATCGCCCGTTGCACAATCGACCACATTCCAAAAACCTTTTTCAAAAGAAGGAAGGTACATGGTTTTGCCATCGGGAGAAATCGACATTCGATCGCAACCACCTTCAAATATTTTTTCCCAAACAAGTTTGTCAGTTGCAAGGTCTATGCGCTGCAACGATTCAATGGTGCTGACAAAAATACTGTTGAGTGGAACGCTCACAGCAATGCCTTTTACATTGGAAGGAGCGCCGTCAGGATGAAAGCCTTTTGTTTTGATGCGTTTTACAAAGCGGTGATCGTTGTCGATATCAAAAACAAGAATGCCATGGCCACCGTAACCGAGATAGTCACGAATACCAGGCACGGCTACATATAAATATCTTTTTGGAGCTGTGTGGTTCCTGGAACTACACGCTGATGAAAAAATGAATATCGCAGCGAAAAGCGCTGAAACGAGAATCTGGATCTTTGACTTCATCATGCAACAAAGAAAAGATATTAGGTCAGGCTCAACTATTTTATTTGCGAACTTGTTTGATGGCTTCACCAAGCAGGTCAACTACCTCCTGTTGAATGACTCCGATCTGTTCAACTTCGTCTCCTGCTCTCCATTGATCTCCATCTTTTACGAGTGTGAGTCGCTGCGTGCCTATGCCGGATTGGAGAAGTGCATCATAGGTTCCCGTCAATTGACCTCCCCAGGAAATGGTTTCAGCGAGAGCTGCTTTATAAAAAACATTGTTGTGCGTAAAAGTAGTGGTGAATGCCAGGTAATCGGTGGTATCTGGCCCGCCAGTGATGAGTTGGAAGTCCATATCCGTTCGTTTAGAATTGCAAGTTAGAAAAAACTCTCTTCTTTGTAGCGGCAAGGACCGGGACGTTAAGATTTTTAAAGCACTGGGTCACGAAGGCATGGAGACACAACGAGAAAACGACGTTGTGTCCTTCGTGTACACTTTGTGCTCTTTGTGACCTTATTGCCCGAACCACGGAAAATTACCAACAATTCATTGCCATTCTATTCGTTATAAGCTTAACAATACTTTGCCTGCTCTTCTCTTTTAAATGAGAGGAATTTTTTAGACTTTGTATGAAAGACGTGAGAGAGATTTTGAAGAACAAGGCACTATAAAAAACGTACCTATGCCAAAATTTTTACTCAAAAATTTTTTCATTTTTATTCTGCTTGTTGCCTGCAATCCCGCACATAAGTCTGCTTCTACAAGCCATGAATTAAATGTTGATTCGACGAACTTATCCCAGGTTCTTCCATCAGAATTAATGCGTATTGATTCAACCAGGAAAAACGATTCAGCATCAAAACCATTGTCACTAATGGATCTGCCGCAAACCGAAGCCGGAGAGATCGTCTTGTCTGAAGGTTTTTATGAAGCAGATTTCAAAAGTTATTGCCTTCAACCGGGAACACCCAGTCCATCGAATGGAGATGCGTACCGCCAGGGTCCCTTAACCGCATATCGCAAGGATATCATTGAAACGATTTTACGTAACTCTTTAAAAAAACCTGAGCTTGAGCAAAAGAACATCCAGCTGTTGTTGTGGTCAGTTGTAAGCGGTTCCGACTTCAGAAAACTTCCATGGGATGTTCAAACTACGGCAGGGCAATTACTTTCACGCAAACAAATTTTTGAATTAAAAGGAGGTGTAATGGGAATTGTGAAGACTGTGTCTGAAGCATTGCCTGCAACAGGAGTAACAAGTGCCAATCTGAAATTGAAGCAGCTTTTTGAATTAGGCACGAGCTCCTATGAGCTATTTGAAAGAGTCGCTGTGGTGGATCAATCACAGAAGGTAAAAAGGGGAACGACTAATAAAGACCAGTGGTATAAACAGCCCGAAGGATATTACCTCCGTTATTTCCCCAGCAGCTATCAACATGTCAAAATACAGGTCTATGTTCCGGAGGGAACTCTCGCCGGAAAAAATCCCGAAGATTATTTGGTGTTTGACCCCGTGACCATGATGGCAATCCCAGCGAATTCAAATTCCCAACGTCTCGGCATTGGTGCGCCCGCAATCGAGGTTGTGCGAAAAATAATCCAAATCCAACAGACCCCGGGAAATCCAAAAAGACCGCCGGTTCAACCGTCAAATCCAAAGACTCCATCAAATCCAAAGACCGGTCCGATGAACTAGCAGACTTCTTCAGACGTCCATGGGCTTGAATAGTAAGTTTCATTGCCTCACATTGTAAGTTGCTTACTTACGCATTAAAGGGTGTATTAAAAACAAAACCTTATGCCTACACCTTTTCAAATTTTAGCAGACCCGGTCTCCCTGGTTATCATGGCCATCTACCTGGCGTTGATGATATGGGAAGCATTCTTTCCGGCACGGAGGCTGCCGCCGATTCCTTTCTGGAGATCTAAGGGGATTGTTGCCTTTTTCTTTTTCTTTTTTCTATCGACGTACCTGCCACTCTTCTATGCACATTGGCTTCCGTCGGCACAGTTATTTGATCTGACAAACATGAACATTGCGTTGGCTTCACTCCTTGGAGTTATTTTGTACGAGCTGGGAATGTACGTGTGGCACCGCGCCATGCACAAGAATAACCTGCTGTGGCGTGTGTTTCATCAAATGCATCATAGTGCTGAACGACTCGATACGTATGGTGCATTTTTCTTTAGTCCTTTTGACATGATCGGTTTTACCTTGTTGGGGACAGTTTGTTTTGCCTTCATTATGGGTTTGCCTGCACAAGCAATAACCATCGTCCTGCTGGCAACAAATTTCCTGAGCATCTTTCAACATGCCAATATCAAAACTCCCGAATGGCTCGGATACATTGTCCAGCGGCCGGAGAGCCATGCTGTACATCATGCTAAAGGTATCCATGGTTACAATTACTCTGACCTGCCAGTATTCGACCTGATCTTTGGCAGCTTTCGCAATCCAAAAGATTATGTAAAAGAAACTGGATTTTACAACGGCGCCTCTTCAAGGATCGTTGAAATGCTGACCTTCCGGGATGTCTCTAGTCCTGGAAAAAAAACTTCTCTTAAAACTACTTCAAAGATCCGGAAAGATTCCGTGCGGGAGTCTGTTGTGACAAGTATCAATTAAAATTAAAATCATTTTTTATGAAACGTTTAATCATATTGTTGAGTGTGATGTTGGTCTTTATTTCAGGCATCGCACAGTCAAGATCATTTTTCGAAACCGGATCGATTTATCCGGCACAGGAAATGGTTCCGAAAACAATCACGCTTTCCAATGGCATAAACCTCGAGTACGTCGAGAAAGGAAATAAGGATCTACCTGCCGTTATCTTTTTGCACGGCTATTCCAATTCCTGGCATTCATTTGAGACGGTGATGAACATGTTTCCGCCGGAGATGCATTTGATTGCATTGAGCCTGCGAGGACATGGAAATTCCTCGAAGCCAAATGAAGGTTACCATCCAAAGGATTTTGTTGGAGACCTTTCATTATTCATCGATGAGAAAAAACTTGGAGCAAGTATTATCGTTGGTCACTCGCTGGGAGGAGTTGTGGCGCAACAATTCGCGATCAGTTATCCTCAACTCACAAAAGCACTCGTCCTCGTGGATACTGACGCCTCTTTTTTTGATAATCCAGGTTTGCCCGAATTCCTCGATGGAATTTTAAAATTTGAAAAGCCTGTCGATTATTCCTTTGCGAGGGATTTTCAATTGAGCACCTTGGCCCAACCAATTGATTCATTACAACTCGCTCTTTTCATCAATGAATCTCTTAAGTTGCCTTTGTATGTCTGGAAAGGAGTCGCGGCGGCGTTGATCGAAGTAGATTTTACAAAAGATCTCAGCATTATTGATGCTCCCATTCTTATCATGTGGGGAGACAAAGATGTAATCTGTTTAAAGAAAGACCAGGAGAATTTTGCGAGGAATCTAAAAAATGAAAGGCTGATTGTATATGAAGGAACCGGACATGCATTGCATTGGGAAGAGCCTGAAAGATTTGTTGCAGACGTGGTGAGTTTTGTCAAGGACAGGTAAGCACTATGTTTTCCGTGCCCTCTATTTCTCCGTGGTGAATTTTACCACAGAGACACGGAGTGCGCAGAGGTCACAGAGTTTCTCTACTTGCTTCTATTCTTTCACTTCAATCGCTGGTGATTCCCCAACAAGATCAAAATCAAATTGCATGTCATTGAGCTTACGGTAGAGGCCATTCAAATTCATCAATTCAGCATGCGTACCCGTTTCGCTTACGACACCCTTGTCAATCAGTACTATCTTATCTGCACTACGAATGGTGGAAAGGCGGTGTGCGATCACAAAACTTGTACGCCCCTTCATTAGATTTTCCAATGCTTCCTGCACCAATTGTTCGCTCTCACTGTCCAGCGAAGAAGTCGCCTCATCTAAAATTAAAATGGCAGGATCCTTCAATATCGCGCGGGCAATGGCGATGCGCTGCCGCTGACCACCACTTAACTTAATGCCGCGTTCACCAACAATTGTCTCATATTGCTCCGGAAAATTTTTGACAAACTCGTGTGCATTGGCATTCTTCGCCGCGGCCATAATCTCGTCATCAGTAGCATCCGGCTTTCCATAAGCAATGTTTTCTTTGATACTTCCACCAAACAACATTACATCCTGCGGTACAAAAGCCATTTGTCTTCGCAATTGTGAAATGGGAAATACACTCGCAGGTCTTTCATCAAAATAAATAGTACCGCTATCCGGTTCATAAAAATGCAATAGCAACGACGCGATCGTTGATTTACCTGCACCGCTTGGTCCTACAATTGCTACCTGTTCACCATTATTTGCAGCCAGCGAAAGATCTTTTAGTACCACAATGTCTTTGCGACTCGGATAACTGAATGCTACATGATCAAACCTCACATTGCCTTTTAGAGCATAGTGTGGTTGTACTTCGATTGCTTTTAGCTCTACATCTTCACCCTCACTACGCAAAATTTCTCTTACACTTTGTGTAGCGCCCAACGTTTTTTGCAGTTGTGAAAACATGTCCGCGAAACCGGCAAATGTTCCACCCACAAACATCGAAAAGATCACGAACATAACTAGCACGCCAATGGTAAGCTCGCCTGATTGAATCATGCGTCCGCCATACCAGATCACAAAGGCAAGCGTGCCAAACAAACTAAAGATCATAAAGGCTACAAAAGCGCCGCGATATCGTGCATTGCTGATAGCGGTGGAAACAACGGCCTTTAAACTTCTTACATATCGGCTGATCTCGTAAAACTCACTCGTAAACGCTTTTACTATTGATATGCCATGAAAAGTTTCCTGCACAATGGTACCACTGTCGGCCAACTGATTTTGAGCCCGGCGTGCCATTTTGCGAATCCGTTTTCCAAATACAACTGCAACGATTGCCAGTAACGGAACAACAGACAACATTACGAGCGCCAGTTTGGAGCTGATCCAGAAAATAAATCCCAAACCAATAATAAGCATGAACACGCCACGCAAAAATTCCGCGAGTGTAAACGAAATGGCGTCCTGTATCTGGGAAAGATCCGATGAAATGCGATTAGTTAACTCACCCACTCTTTTTTCTGTAAAAAAGCTCATGGGCATGCTGAGTAGTTTACTATAAACGTCTCTGCGCATATCAGCCAGGCTCTTTTCACCAACAGCCGTGAGCAAATAGACTCTCATGAATGAAAAGAAAGTCTGAACAGTAAGTTGACAAAAAATGAGAAGCAATGCAGTATTCAGGCTCCAGTGAATCTTTTTTACACTAAATCCAAAGTTTGATGCGTTAGAAATGCCAGGTAATGCAGCTCCCGGTGAAGCCGCATCGATCATCTTACCTAAAAACAGCGGGAACAAACTTGTAGAAAATGCCGTAAGGGCAATAAATACCATTCCAAGGATAAACTTGCCACGATGAGGTTTCAGGTACTTAAAAAGGACCAAAGCCTGGCGCAGATTTTCCCTGTTGATCTTTGCCTTTGGTGATTTACCTTCTTTTAAATCGAGCGGATGATGCTTTGCCACAAACAACAGACAATAGTGAACAAATAAAAGTGTAACGGCAAGTTAGTTATAATGTCTTGCAGAGTTAAATATCTAATCGGTGAATTGCGGATAAAAGGGTGCGAATTCTCGATTGCAAGGCTGTTCATCTCCCGTTTTTTAGTTCTTCGAGTGCCGCGGAAGTTTGTTGCCATTGCTCTTCATCCCCTTTGGGCCCCGGATAATTTTTATAGAAAGCAAGGATGTTTCTTTTCATTGAAGAGGTTACAGTTTCAAAATTTTTTTCCTTTAGCTTGATAACCCAATCTGAATAAGCCTGATCTGCAAGGCTATATTCGCCCTGCATCGTTTTCTTACCTGTGTCCCAGTCAATATTGGGAAGTTCGACATGACGGCTGCTCGCAACGGCCAGTTCATGACGATAATTCATAACCGTGACATCGAAACTTTCGAGAAACATTTTCTCAGCTCGTTCATCCGGAATCCTGAACTTTAGAATTTTCAGTGCCCCCCATTTTGGAGCAATGCGGATAAGGAAGGCAAGAATCGATTCTCCCAAAGTTACTCTGTCTCTTTCACGTCCGAATTCTTTAAAATATTTCTGCCTGCGGATGTTGTAAACATAGCTATGTCTGGCCGAAGAAGGATTCGATTCCCTGATCTGTTTTCTTTTCGTTTTCCAGGCGGCTCTCGTTGCGGAAGGAATGAGTTCTTTTACTGACCAACGAAAGCTACCGATAGCGCGATCAAAATTCCCAAATAGTGCGTCGACATCAAGTCCATAAGTTTCTTGAAAAGCCTTTTTAATCAAATCTTTTGAAACTTCGAATCCTATAAAATCATGGTAAGCCCGTGTTGCATAATTGCCTCTTGCCATTTGCACCACATCAAAAGAAAACTCAGTGCGCAAATGTGATATCTTATCGTCTGCATAGGTAACGGTATCTCCGAATTTTGTTTTCATCTCAGGATAGATCATCGGCACTGATCTGTTTACACCCACTGAATGACCGTATTGGTCTGCATAATAATGACATAGGGCACCCAAAGCAAATGCATACTCATTTATATTACCTGCCTCTTTAAAAAGATTTTCGATAAAATCTCCGCTACGCACATAATGAACCAGGTTGGTAAAGAGTTTGCTCCCAAAAGGATAGTAGCCCAGGTCGGGCATCACGCAACCCCCATAAGCATATGCATGTGCATTTTTTAACTCTTCCTCAGTGGTTGCAGGAAATTTTTGCTTGAGAAGCGGAACAAGTACTGTGTTCCAGTTTGCATCAACAATCGCCTCGTGAGTGAGTACCGAATAACCAAAACAGCGGGTAGTATGAAATACAAGGACTATAGTAATCAGTGTGATCAGCTTCGAAGAAATCCTTTTCATAAAGCCATTTACCCAATTCTTGCAATAACTGTTCCGACAAAAAGAAGGTGATCTATCTATTTATAGTTCAGTTCAATAGTAAAAGCCGCAAATTCTCCTTCCATTGAATCCGCTTTTAACTGGCCCTGGTGAGCTTTGATCACATCATAACTCAAAGACAGTCCTAAGCCAGTGGCTTCACCTGTCGGCTTTGTCGTAAAAAAAGGTTGATATATCTTATCCAAAATCTTTGTGGGTATGCCCAGCCCATTATCTCTTATAGTGATCAGGGCTTTACTTTCTTTTTTTTGAGTGTTGACCGTAAGTATGGGTTCATAGTTATCTGGCTTCAATTTCATTTTTTCGTTCATCGAAAAAAAAGCATTGTTAAACAAATTGACGAGTGTATGCCCGATATCCTCCGGCACCAGGTCAATACGGCCCACAGTTTCATCGTATGATGTTTGAAAACTACAATGAAAGGACTTGTGTTTTGTCCGGAACCCATGGTAGGCTAGCTTCAGGTATTGTTCCGCAAGTTCATTCAGATCGGTAAGTTCCATGGCGCCGCTTTGCCTGCGTGAATGCTGGAGCATATTTTTTACGATGCCGTCTGCTCTTTTACTATGATTGAGTATTTTCTTGAGATTATCCCCAAAATCATTTATCAGCGGATTAATGTCATCTGTAAATTCCTTCGGTAACGTTTCGTTCCCAACTCGCTCCTTTATTTCCGATAAAAGTTCTGAATTGATCTCTCCAAAATTGATAATAAAATTCAGCGGGTTTTGTATCTCATGCGCTACGCCGGCAGTAAGCTCCCCAAGTGAAGCCATTTTCTCCTTTTGTATCAATTGAGACTGACTACCTTTTAATTCGTGCAAAGTTTTTTGCAATGTTTCCTTTTGCTCAAACAATTCAGATGTTCTTTCGTTCACCCGTTGCTCAAGCAGTAGATTTTGTTCTTTGAGGAGTCGCTCACGTTCTTCATTCATAGCCTGCAACTCCTTGTGATATTGTATTTTTTTTCTCTGGTTTGAAACAAAGACGATTAGAAAGCTGATAAACAGCAGTAACATCGCCGAAATACCGATAACGACCCTAGATTGAATACTGATATCTATCAGTTCCATAAAAAGCTTTGGTTATAAAAACGCAAAAAATTATAAAAGCAATATTGTGAACATTCCAGATATTGATCGCCAGGGTTACATCCACACTCAACATGGGCGCATAGAATAAAAACACAAAAAAATTCGTGACCAGGTAAATCGCGAGTCCGGTAACGACCCAGAAGTGTGGCCCGTCAAAAAGGTTGTCGTCTTCCTTCAATTCAGCGAGGTAGTACAGCATGCAATAGACCAATAAAAGATAGGCTTCCACTGTCAGCAGGTTTCCGCTGAATGAATCCCTGTTAAAAAAGTTTTCAAAAAAAATAAAGTTCATTAGCAGGAATAGTATTCCCAATGATCCCAGTACTCGTTTTAATTTCCCGAATGAATTTTTTTGAATGGATATGAAGTAAAAACTAAAGCAGCCAAAGCGAATCACGGAGTGAATGTTGTAAAATGGATTATTGGTAAGGTTGCTGTTTGGTAGAGTCATATTGACCGCCATGATAGCATCGATGATAGCATTTACCAAAAAACCCAGCCAGACGTAAACAATTACAGGCAATAATGAGGAAGGCTGCTGACGACGGAACAAAAGCACGGACAAAGGAATTACCAGGGCCCACACTTCTGACCAGTCAAGCGCTACCTGCAAATAGTGTTTCACTTTTGAGAGTTAAAGAAGTTGCCGCAACCTTTCAATACGCTCTAATCAAAGTAAGAAAAATATTGCAATAAGAAAATTAGTTGTTACCTTTCTGATACTCGCCTGCTCTATATAACTACTCCCTATTATTTTTACTTCACCTTAAAAACCAAAACTATGTCTGTGACATTGGATCGACTTTACACCGACAAAAATTCGTTTAACAACCTTCCGTCCCCACCGACGGGACCGAGGAAAAGAGTCTTTTTTGTGTTAACCTATATCGATCCTAACATTAAAACACTTAGCGGCTACCCTACAAACCCATCAGGGTCGGGTCCTTTCGACCCGAATCCGGCAATAGTACTACAAAAAGGAGCGGATTCGCTAATCATACCTGGAAATCCAATTTATGCTGGAGATGTGGTTATGGAGGCAGATGACGTTGCAAAGGTTAAAGAGAACATTGCTTCCACTGGCGCTTCTTTCGTTACGTTTACTCCTCAAGCGTCGAACACGTACCTTGATCATGTAGAATATATTATTGGCTACACTAAGGTTGACCCCGGTGTGAACGCAAACCCTGCGCTTATACCGCCGCTGGCAGGCACCGTGACATTAAATCCTTCGCCGCCGAAATCACTTTAGGGTTGCAAATTGCCAGAAACCAGGTTTTATTCGTGCGGCATTTTGATAATGGATATTTTAAAGTCTCATTTATTTTCTGCCGCAAACGCACCGCTTATTGTCGTATTACACCCTTTCTGGGATTTGTGTGCATAATAAATTTGATGGTTAGAAATTTAAAATCATCAAATAGTTCTTTATGCTACTTGAAAACAAAAATGCAGTTCTGTTTGCTGCCGGTGGTTCTGTTGGAGGAGCGATTGCACGTGCCCTCGCCAAAGCCGGTGCTAAAGTTTTCGTAAGTAATCACCATATCGAACCAGTGCAAAAACTTGCCGAAGAGATTATTGCTGATGGCGGCAAAGCTGAAGCGTTCCGAGTCGATGCTTTGAACGAAAAAGAAGTGAATAAACACGTCGATGAAATTGTAAAGAAGGCCGGCCGCATTGATGTCTCGATGAATTTTATAAAGACAGAAGACATACAAGGTATTCCCCTTGTAGATCTTCCCTTTGAAGATTTTATTCGCCCGATTCGAAGAGTGAGTGAAAGTCACTTCATTACAGGTACCGCTGCTGCAAGAGCCATGATGAAACAGGGTTCAGGAGTAATTCTCTCACTGACTGCAACACCTGGTGGAATCGGATATCCCACCGCAGGAGGTTTCGGGCCTGCTTGTTCAGTCATTGAAAAAATATCTCTTGGTCTTGCCTCAGAACTTGGAGTCTATGGCATTCGGGTATTGAACATTCGTTCAGGCGGCTCGCCCGATTCGAAACCTTTCGTTGATGCTCTTGCTCATGGAGGACAAAAAGCCGTTGATTTCATCAAAAAAATTGAAGATGATACTATGCTGAAAAAAATGCCATCGATGAATGATGTTGCAAATGTTGCAGTCTTTCTTGCCAGTGATATGGCGGCAGGAATAACAGGCGTAACTATAGATGTTACCTGTGGCACTACGACAGCATTGAATTATAAAGCTCCCGGAATTGCCTTTGTTCAAAACTAAAGCCAGCTAAGAAAATTTTGTTAGATCACAAACAAAAAAGATGAAGGGTGGCTCCCTTCATCTTTAATTCGTTCATTGGCGATTAGAACTAATACAGCTTTACAATGGTATATTCAAATCTTTCTGGCTTTCCTACAACACCTCCTGCGGCTCTTCTTTGTTTCAACATATCTGAATTCCAGTACGCATGCGCCTTGGCAGTATCAAGAATGGCCGAAACTATAACTACGTTGTGATTATCATCCGGATCATAGCCATAAGCTCTGGGCATTAAACCGTTGTCTGTTTTCAATGCCCTCGTGCTATCAAAAGCTTTTTGCCAGGTAGCCCAGTCCTTCACTTTAAAAATTGAAGCTGCACGCAATTTTGAATCAATGACAGCGGTATCCTGGAACACCATCGTGTAGAATTTGATCATCGGTGCGCCCACAACACCACCTTTTTGCATTGCTTTTTTCAGACCCGGATCCTTGACAAATGCCTTGGCTTTCGCCAGGTCATCCGCTTTCATTGCTACTTGTACTATATTTGAATCTTTTTGTTCACCGCGGGAGATCACATAGCTATGCAATCCATCAGCGAGGCGAGCTGAATCATGTGCATCGTAGGCAGCCATCCATTTTGCAAAATTAGCAACCTTATGCCTTACGACTACCATATTTTGCGGCCTGGTAATAACAGTATTAACCGGTGCAGGCTCTGTAGTAGTAGTGGTGGCAGCAGCAGCGGTGTCAGTAGAAGTAGACTCTGAACTTTTTTTCTCTTCGCCACTGCCGCAGGAGATCAAAAAGAATGTCATGGCTGCTCCCAACAACAAGAGAAGAAATTTTGATTGTTTCATTTGACTTTGATTTAGTAATTAAAAATGACAGGGGCGGACCAAGTGTTACATGGGATAGAGCGGAACATAAAAATAATGCTTAATTTAATGGTCCCCGAAAATTTTATTGAAGCCCGATGTGCAAAACTAACCCCACTCTGAATCTGCAATCGGGCAAAAGATTTGACAACGGAAGTGCCCGGCTCGTCATTTCTATTCAATACATTCGTCATTTTACGCAGTTCGATCGTCTTTTATTTCACTCCACCTTCATTGCCTTTATTTTCGGCTTTGGTCATTCTAACTTACAGTGAACCAAATCCTCTTGATCGCTATGATCCCCAGGTAGCCGGCTCCAGGCAGATAAACAACAGTCTTCATTTTACTCCATTTATATTGTCATCCCCGGATCTTTATCCGGGGTTTTCTATGGCATGACCCAAAAAGTTCCTAAGAAAAACTTGATAAAAATCGAGTAAAAGGAGCCGACAATCCGGCAACAAATTTGGTATGAATAAATTAAACCCTACAAAATGTTCGGACGTCAACCTACCCTGTTGTTCTGTATCGTTATGGACCTTATCGGATATGCCAGCTATGCGGTCCCTGTCTTGGGCGAAATTTCAGATATTTTCTGGGCGCCTCTTTCAGCAATCATTTTCTTTTTAAGTTTTGGAGGATGGAAGGGAGCCATAGGGGGCATCGGCAATCTGATTGAAGAAATACTGCCGGGCACTGACTTTATTCCAAGTTTTACCATTATGTGGCTTTTTCAGCGGTACAGAAAAAACATTCATACTTCGCAGGGATTGTATAACTAATAAACGCTACTTCTGAACTTTTTCGAATTCATGCCGGCCTTTGATATATTTAATCGAAGTGTTCCCTTTGACAAAACCGTTTCAATTGCAGTATAAATTTTTCAGGCACGTCTTTATAATCGTTAATCATGCCCGAACCATGAATGATCCGCAAAGTATGAGAGAATTGATCATACTTTGTTCCGGAAAACAATTCATGAAGCCATAACAGCTGGACTATTATCCAAGTCCTTTTAACCACTTCACGAGCTCATCCTTTGCTTTCCCGGTTTTCTTCTGGATCCTGCCCCACCATTCATCATCTTTCCCTTCTTCATATTTAAGATCATCATCAGTTAAGTTGGCATACTGTTGTTTTAATTTTCCCTTCCATTCATTCCAGTTGCCCTTTAATTCCATCTTGTCCATAATGTAAGTTTTTATTACTATAGTCATTTAAAAACTGTGCCAGTCACGCTATAGAAACAAAGAGATCAGATGGAAAAAAGGCCCATAAGGATGAAGCTGTCTTACTCATCCTTCTTTTCAAATCTTCGATCAGGAATAAACCACATAAAAGTGACGAGGAAATAAATTGCGAGACCGACGAGGGGTTGCCAAAAACACAGGACAATACCGATAGCATACGTAATAACAGAAACTTTTCCTTTTCGATCCGATCCTAATGCATTTGTGAATTCAGAATTTCTTCCATGCAAGTCAGTTAGACAATGGGCAAGCAAATAATAAGCGATACCCGCCATAAGCAGAACTATTCCGTACAGAGCTACAGGTATCGTTGTAAAATTATTTTCTCCCATCCAACCTGTCACAAAGGGAATAAGCGAAAGCCAAAATAATAAATGCGTGTTTGCCCATAATACCGTTCCACTTATTTTATGGGCTGCGTGAAGCATGTGATGGTGGTTATTCCAGTATATTCCAATATTAACAAAACTTAAAACGTAACTGATGAATACTGGCACTAACGGTTTTAATGTTTCCAGCGTATCGCCGTGAGGCACTTTCATCTCCAACACCATGATGGTAATAATAATCGCCAGTACTCCATCGCTAAATGCTTCCATTCTTCCTTTCGTCATAAGCAGCCGGTTAAATGCGAAAAAAAATTTCAGATGATTTATTTGCTGGTTTTCTTTGCCTCAACTTTTTGCGTCGCATATTTTTTTACGCCAGGTGCGACTTTCGTTGCAAGCAATTCCATCGAATGTAAAATTTTATCGTGAGGCATGGCACCTAAACTCATTTGAGCCAGGAAACGTGTGTGACCAAATAATTCATGCTGGTAAAGAATTTTATCGATCACTTCCTGTGGGCTTCCTACTAACAACGCTCCTTGCAATTCTGTGGAGGCTTCAAACTGTTCTCTTGTGCCTGGCGGCCAGCCCCGCTCCGTTCCAATTCTGTTCATTACGTCGGAATAAGGCGGATAAAATTCATCTCTCGCACTCTGTGACTCATCGGCAATATAAGTGTGCGAGTTGATCCCAAGTTGCAATTTGCCAGGATCATGACCTGCTTTTGCGTAGACGCCTTCGTATAAACGAACATACGGTGTAA
>Ga0157374_10001981_pt1 | contig 17187 bp, 27 predicted proteins | sample M25metaG_FD_115308 | JGI IMG/M metagenome (GOLD analysis project Ga0157374, IMG submission 115308) | Miscanthus rhizosphere microbial communities from Kellogg Biological Station, Michigan, USA - M2-5 metaG | ecosystem: Host-associated > Plants > Roots > Rhizosphere > Soil | place: USA: Michigan...
AGGCTCGGCAGTGCCTGGGCCGCCTGGGCCGCCTGGGGCGACGGGACCAGCGGGGCCGACCGGGCCAACCGGAGCGACAGGCGCAACAGGACCAGCAGGTGCCACGGGGCCGGCAGGAGCAACAGGTGCCACCGGCGCGGCGGGCACCACCACGGTCGCCGCAACCCCGCCCGCACTCACCAACGGTGCACTCTGGTGGGATACCGTCAGCGGCCAGCTCTACATCGGCTACGACGACGGCACCTCGACGCAATGGGTCGTCGGCAATGCGGTCGTGGTGCCGGTGATTACTTACGCGATGCTACCGACCGAGGTGCAGAAGGTGCCCATCGTGTTTCCCTTCGCGGGGAAACCGGCCACCGGCGCGCTCATCAATGTCCCGATGGTGATGGCGCTCACAATCCCGGCGTCGCTCGCTGGCGCAACCGTCTACGACAGCACCCAAGCCACGGCCAATGCGGTATTCCAGGTGAACAAGATTGCAGGCGGCACGACCACCACGGCGCTGGGCACCGTCACCATCACGTCCGCAAGCAAGATCAGTGCGACCCTGGCAGGCGCGGGCGGCAGTTTAGCAATAGGAGATGTATTGCAAATCGTTGCGCCAACGCAGGACGCAACATTGTCCGATGTGTCGATCACCATCCTCGCGGCGCGCGTCTGATGCCAACGACATGGAACCCCGCCGATAAGACCGTCGACTGCGTCCTCAGCAACGGCAACCTCACCGCGCGCTCCAATCAATTCGGCAACCAATGCGTGCGTGGCACCTATAGCGTTGCGACAGGAAAATATTATTGGGAGTATACGTTTAACGATACCAGCAATTCCGCATGCGGCATCGCGCCATTGTCCACCACCCTAACCAGTATAGGAACCACCGGGCCGGGCATTGCCGCCTATATAAACGGGGTCGGAGGCTCCATCTTTGTCAATACCGTAGGTTTGGCAGTGTTGGGCGCGTTTGCTGCTGGCCAGATTGCGTGCATAGCCCTTGACCTGACCGGCCAGTTGATCTGGTTCCGCAAAGGCGCCGCCGGCAACTGGAACGGATCGGGCACCGCCAACCCGGCCACAGGTGCCGGCGGCTATGCAGTATCGTTTGTCGGCGCCGGGGTTGCAGCCTACGCCCTCTATTCATCCAACAACGCGACCCCGACCGGCCTGGTCACCGCCAATTTCGGCGATAGCGCATTCGCCGGCGTTGTGCCGGCCGGCTTTGCGTCAGGGTTCCCAGGCACCGCAGCCGCGGCCGCCGCGCAGGCCCGCGCGATGGTGCTCGCGTGAGGAACCCGTAGCCATGGCCCTGGACTTCCCTAATGCCCCGAGCAACGGCCAGACCTACACCGGCCCCGGCGGCGTCGTGTGGACCTGGGACGGAACCAAATGGGCCAACGGCGTCAGCGCCGCATCCGCCGCTACGCCATCCGACACCGCCCCGGCGATGGACGGCACGGCCGCAGCGGGCACCTCGGCGCTTTATAGCCGCGGGGATCACATCCACCCGACCGATACTAGCCGGGCGCCTCTGGCTAGTCCCGTCTTCACCGGGGATGCCCGCGCCGTCACACCCGCAGCCGGGGATGCGGACACCAGCATTGCCACCACGGCGTTCGTCGCGGCCTCGACGGCCACGGCGTTGGTGAACGTAGGCCGCAACCTCATCCACAACAGCATGTTCAACATCGCGCAGCGTGGGGCGGGGCCGTTCACGACGGCGGCCTACACGCTGGATCGATGGATACCCGGCGCTAGCAGCGATACCTTCAGCTTCAGTCAGACGACAATATCCGACGCCAGCCGCGCACAGATCGGGGACGAGGAAGCGTCGTTTCAGTTGGTCAATATCAACTTCGTCGGCAACGCCGCGGCTGGCGCGTACCACTATATCGGCCAGAAGATCGAGAATGTGCGGCGGTTGGCGGGCAAAAACGTCACGGTCAGCTTCTATGCGCTGGCGGGTGCAGCCCTCAAATTCGGCGTAAACCTCTACCAGGGCTTCGGCACTGGCGGCTCGCCTTCTGCTATCGTCACGCTGCCAGGCCAGAGTGTCACCCTGACCACAACCTGGGCGCGCTATAGCTTGACGTTCACCTTGCCCAGCATCAGCGGCAAGACGCTTGGCACCAACAACGACAGCAGCACATGGCTCAACCTCTGGTATTCCTGCGGCACGACCAACGCGGCACTGTCGGGCAGCGTCGGCGTCCAGTCCGGCACCATCAACATCTGGGGCGTCCAGCTTGAAATCGGCTCCGTCGCCACGCCGCTAGAGAAATTGGACCCGGTTACGCAACTGCAACAGTGCCAGCGGTTTTATTGCACATCATCGCTGGTAATGAGCGGCGGGGGCATCGCTGGCGGTCCGTTCGGCGGGTGGGCGCCTTTCCCGACAGCAATGCGCGTCCCGCCGCCGACGATCACTATTGCATCTGGCGGGCTTACCAACTGCGGGGCGTTGATTTCGGCCCAGGCGACTACAGCCGGTTTTCTGTTCCAGGGCAGCGCAACCGCTACCGCTCAGACCGGAATTAACACCAGCTACACTGCATCGGCGGACCTATGACATGATCAGCATCCTGATATACATCCTGATACTCTGCCTCGTATTCGGCGTTATCTACTACATCGTAACATTACTGCCGCTGCCGCCGCCCTTTGCACTCATCGCGCAAGTCATTCTCGCCCTGGTGCTGGTGCTGTGCCTGCTCGATATCCTGATGGGCGGGCGCTTCGTCGGCGGGCCATGGAGATTGCCGCCATGAGCCCCCGCGCGCTCTACTACACCACCATCGGCATGACCTTCCTCGCCCTCTACACCGCCGGATGGCTCCCGTGAGATGGCCGATGAACCGCCAAAGCGACCCACATGGCTCACGCTGTCAGTCGCGGGCGCGGCCGCGTCGATCGTTATCTATGTGTTCCTCATCGGCAGCGAGATAGGCACGATGAGGCAGCAAACGGCGAACCAGGAAATCAGGATCGTGGCTCTGGAAACCCACGGCTCGGGGCCAGTGCAGAGCAACGCCGCCAAAGTGGACGCCGTCATCGCCAGAGCAGACCGCATCCTCACCGAACTGCTCGCCATGCAACAGCGATTTGCCGATTTGCAGGCCACCCAACAATCGCAGGGCGTCATGCTGCAACGGCTACAGGAAGATGTCGCCAAGGTCCGCACGCCATGAGCGAGTTCGACCGCGAAGGCCCGGTCTGGCGCAAAGCCCCGCTCACCGAAGCGCCGCCGTTCATCCACGCCCTCTACGCCGAGGTCGTCGGCATGCTCGCCGCCACCCGCGATCCAGCGGCCCGCGATGCCATCGCCACGCTCTACGCCTGGGTGCTGAATAACTACCCGCCGTTCCATCCCGGCCCGCCTTCGGACATAGCAGCATGAACCAGATGGCACCCACCCAACCGCAACCGCTCGCGCCGGAAACGCGGCTCACCGTCACGCTGCCGGTAGCGGCGTGGCAAGTCGTTATGGCCATGCTGGACAAAGGGCAGCGGCGCCACGTCAACGCGATCTATAATGACATGAACGCCCAACTGTCGCTCGGGGCGCAGGAAATCCAACGGACGTCACGGGAAACGGTGGGCTGAATGCAACACTCCATCACCCTGCCCTATCGCCGCACCTCGCCGGTCCATGTCCCGCGCAGCGACCTGGTGCTGTCATCCGCCGATAGCCTGCTGCTTCAGGTCATCGTCGTCGAAACCGACCACCCATCGGCGCAGACGCTCATCCTGCATACCGACGCCAACGGCCCGGCCATGCAGCTTGTGCTGTGGGACGACGCCGATTACGGCCACGCCTGGGGCGACTACGAACGGGCATTCACGCCCGGAGCGCTGCTGCAATCCATCCCAGGCACGCCTGGCAGCGCTGCCGGAAGCTGGGACTTCCACATCCCGACCGGCACCTTCGCGGATTTCCCGCTGCGCTGCGGCTGGGCGATCCTGCTGCTATGGGCCGATGGCGCGAAATCGTCGGTGTTGGCGCAGGGCATCGCCAGCTTCCTGCGGCCGCATTTCACCGGCACGAAGCTCACCGCGATCATCCCCGTGCCGCCGATCGACCCAACCCCGCCCGGCCCGCCCTCGCTGGTCGGCCTCCTGACCGACGATCTGCACCCCATCGTCATGTCTAACGACATCACGCGGCAACTGGAGACATCCTGATATGTCCGGAACCAACATCCGCGTAATCGACCTTCCCGACCTCGGCACCGTCACCGACGCCAGTTCCTTCGTAATCGACAAGGCCACCGCCACCGGGCGGTTCTCAGCGCTGGCGGTGAAGACCTATTGCGCCACGACCACGCTGCCGGAAGCGCCGTCTACGAATACGCCCTATGGCCGCATGAATGGCGCATGGACCCCAGTGCTGGCGGACGCGCCGAGCAACTCGCTGCCCTATGCGCGGCTGAACGCGACCTGGACCCCGGTGGTGCCCGAAGCGCCGCTCACCGGCTCGATCTACGGTCGCGGCAGCGCAGGATGGGTTCCGGTAATGCCGGTCACCGGCGGAACCATCAGCGGCAATCTCGGCACCACCGGCAACCTTACGGTCGGCGGTGCCGTCTATGCTCAATCATGGCAGCTCTCGTCGGCCATTGGTTACGAATGGTTTTTCACGGCTGAGGCGGGAACCGGCGATCACATCCAGCAGGACCGTGCCTCATGGTATCAGCGGTGGAGATCATCGACCGGAGAACGGGTCTGGACCGGCCCGACCGGCGATCTGATGTCGCTCAGCGGCGGCGGCAACCTGACGGCGAAAGGCTACGTCACCGCGCCACAGTTCTGGAGTTCTTCCGCCGCCGTCGGCACATTCGGCTTCACGGCGGGCGGCAGTGGCCGGATCTTCCAGTTCCGGAGCAGCTTCTATCTGGACTTTTCGACTGCCGCCGGCGCCACCGATGGGCAACTGGCATGGAACGTCAGCAACGGCCCGCTCTGGGTCATGCGCGCCTCCGACGATTTCTGCTTCAACGCACAAGGCCCCGTCGGTGGCGTCGGCGCGTATATCAATTCATCCGACCGGCGCGGCAAGACCGGCATTGCACCCACCACCAAGGGGCTGGCCGAGGTGCTGCAACTCCAGCCGGTATCGTTTACCCGCGCCGATGCAAGCACTGGCGCCCAAGAGGAACTCGGCTTCGTTGCCCAGGACGTACAGCCGATCCTGCCCGAAGCGGTATGGACCGCCGGCATTCCGCTGCGCGACGGAACGGGCGGGCTGGAGTCAGGCGAGCCGACACTGGGCCTGACCGCGGACACCATCACCGCGATACTGGTGAACGCCGTCAAGGAACTGACCGCCCGCATTGCCACGCTTGAGGGAGCCGCCGCTCCATGAGCGACGCGCTCTCCGCATTACGGACGGCGCTCGCGCCCAAGGCGGGGATGCGCCGCATTCCGTTTCCGCTGGAGAGCTACGAGCACCCGAGCTTGCCGCTGTCGGCGAAGCGACTCATCAACTTGATGGCGGAGCAGCAGCCGGCCGACGCCCGCACCGCCGCCGCGCTCGTCTCCACGCCGACGCTGCAAGTCTGGGACTCTGCTGTCGGCGGCTCGGGCGCCATCGGCACCGGCCCGATCCTGGCCATGAACGACGAAATGCCGGGGCGCATCTACATCGTCAGCGGCAGCCATTTCTACCGGCTGTCCTTCCCGCTGGCGGGCGGCGTTACCGTCGAGGATCTCGGATCGGTCGGCACCGCCGATAGCGGCACCGGCCCCAGCAACAGCTTCGTCACCATCGCGGCAGGCCCCACCGCCGCCGTCGTCTGCGTGGCACCGAGGGCATACACCTGCGGCCATAATGTCGGCTCGCCGCTCAACCTGATCACCGACCCGGACTTTCCCGGCGCTACCTCGGTCGCCTACTGCGACGGGTATTTCTGCTTCAGCGCCACCGGCAACACCAGCATGTGGTTTATCAGCGAACTCCTCGATCCCTCAAGCTTCGCCGCGTTGGACTTCGTCTTCTCCGATGCGGTCCCCAATGTCGTCCGCCGCGTCATCAGCCATCGCGGGCAGATCTGGACCATCGGCGAGGGCGGCTTTGAGGTCTGGTATGACGCGGGCAAGGCGGACTTCCCGTTCCGGCGGGCCTCCGGCGGCGTGATCCCGATCGGCACATCCTCCCCCATGTCCGTTGCCAAGGCCGACCAAGGCGTGTGGTGGCTCGGCATCGACGGCCTGGTCTGGCGCTCCGAGGGCTACACGCCCAAGCGGGTGTCAACGTATGCCATCGAGGCGATCGTCGGCAGCAGCACGGTCGGGCTGTACGCCTTCACCCACCCTTATCGCGGCCATTGGTTCTATTGCCTGACCACCGCAGGCGGCCGCACCCTGAGCTATGACGTGACTACCGGGGCATGGCACGAGCGCAGCACCAGCACGGACGGCAATGGCCCATGGCAGGCGGCTACGGCGGCGGCGGACAACAACTCCATTCACCTGTTCGGCGACCGCACCACGGGCATGCTCTACACGCTGTCCATGTGGGTGACGGATGCGGGCGTGACCATCATGCGCCAGGCCACGCTGCCGACGATCTGGGCCGCGACGAACAGGGGATATTGCGCCCGGCTTGAGATCGAGATGGAGTCCGGCGGCACGAACTCGCCGGGGCCAGTGACGCTCGAATGGTCCGATGACGGCGCCCGGACGTGGAAGACGCCGCGCACCATGTCGGCGGGCGCGCCGGGCGATTACACGCACCGGGTCTATACGACGCGGCTGGGATCGTTCAGGCAGCGGACGTTCAGGATTACCACACACGGGGGCGTTACGAGGTTATACGCCGTGGACGCTGACCTCGCCGTGCATCCGCAGGCGGCGGCGTGATGCCCAGCAATCCCCGCACCGTCGAGCCGCCATTTTACGACCCGCCGATCGCCGATTATGCATCGGGTGCGAAGCATTCGCAGGCGTGGACGGAATACCACCAGGCGGTGGCCGACCGGCTGGGCACGATCGAGGCCGGAGTAACGGACGGCTCCAACGCCCAGCCCGGCGACGTGGGCGAATACATGACCGCCACCGGCAGCGCGGTCGGGCTGGTCAATGCCGTCGTGACAAACCTCGCCTCGCTCGCGCTGACGCCGGGCGACTGGGATGTGTCAGGATCTGTCACGTTCAACGCCAGCGCGGGCACGCATAGCTTTTTCGGCGTCGGCATCAGCACCATCGACAACGGCAGCTTCGCGACATATCCGACCGGGGCGTTCACCCAGACCATGCCGACCACCGTGCATCGGTTTAACGTCAGCGCAGGCACGACCGTCTGGGTGGTGGGCCAGGCGGCATTCACGGGGACGGTGTTCGCGACGGGAACCATCAACGCGCGGAGGATGCGTTGAGACGGTTTGTCCAGATCGCTGACGGCATCGAGCCGCTGCCGCTGCGGCTGGACTTGGCGCGCAACGAGCATCTGTGGGACGCGCGGCCCGACCGGCGCATCTATGCCGGATCCCCGCACGCCGCCATGGTGGACATTACGGCGCGCTACATGCCCGAGGCCGAGCTGGACGCCGATCCCGAGACGCGGCGGCGCGAGCATCGCAACGTGTTCTGGCCCGCCTGGCACGCCCTGCCGTCGCTGCGGCCGGTGGTGTTCGGCCTGATGGCGCGGGTGCAGGCGGTGGAACTGGGCAGCATCATCGTAACTCGGCTCCCACCGGGCAAAAGCATCCAGCCGCACAGCGACGCCGGAAGCTGGAGCGCCGAATACTACAACACGAAGGCGCATTGGACGGTGCAGGGCGCGGCAGTCGTGACATGCGCGGACGAGGCGTGCGCGTTCACCCGAGGCACCGTCTGGACCTTTGACAACTTACTCGTCCACTCTGTGACGAACCAGGGCGATGAGGATCGGATCGTCGCCATTATAAGCATGAGGGTTGAGGCATGAAGGCCGCAACACACCAACCGGACACCATCAGCGTCACGATCTACGGCGGCATCTATTACAAGGTGTGGTACGTGCGCGATGCGGACACGATCATCCCGACCCATGCCCACGAATACGACCACATCACCGCCGTGCTCTCGGGCATCGTGCTGGTATCGCGGGACGGCGGCGAGCCGGTGGAATACAAGGCGCCGGCGACGATCGAGATCCCGGCCGGATGCAAGCATTCGTTCACCACGCTGCACGCGCATACCGTCTTCGCCTGCATCCACAACGCCGATCGGCTGGAGGATGGCGAGCCGGCGGTGAAGGATGAGCATCACATAGTAGAAATGGAGGACTGAGATGGCAGACAATCGGCGCCATCTGACATTGGCCGAGGTTCACGCGACCATAGAGCAACGTAGCATTCCTGAGCCGAATAGCGGCTGTCTGCTGTGGGAGGGGATGATTTCGCAGGATAATCGCGGGCCGGTTAATTCAGTGTATGGAGCAATTCGGCTGCGCAGGAAGATGGTGAAAGTCCATCGCGTCGTCCATGAGTTCTTCAATGGCCCAATCCCCGCCGGAATGCATGTTCTTCATAAATGCGATGTGCCGCTTTGCTGTAATCCGGCGCATCTGTTCCTCGGGGACAACACCGCAAATATTGCTGACAAGGTGGCAAAGGATAGAGCTAGGAAGAAACTTACCCACGAGAAGGCTAGGGAGATCCACGCAATGAGAGCCAAGGGGATGACTTCTAAGCGGATCGGCGAATTGATGGCCGTGAACCCGAGCACCGTTTCTCGCATCATTGCTGGCAAGCGGCGCCCTGCCGCCATGCCGGCAGTTCGTTAGGAGTACGTGTCATTCCGTGGGCGGTAGCAGCGGCAGGCATAACAGCCGGAGCCGGATTACTCAGCAGCAAGATGCAGTCGGACACTGCCGCAGCCGCGCAGGACCAGGCGCAGCACCAATTCGAGCAGCAGCGCACGGACGTCGCACCGTGGCGCACGGCCGGGCAACAGGCGCTGCCGGCCACGGCGGATCTGCTCGGGCTGAACGGGCCGCAGGCGGCGCAGGCGGCCATGGGCAACTTCCAGACCTCGCCCGGCTACCAGTTCCAGTTCGACGAGGGGATGCGGGCGCTGGATGCGGGCAAGGCGGGCGAGGGAATGCTGCGCTCCGGGGCCACGCGCAAGGCCGAGATCGCATTCGGCCAGGGCTTGGCCAATCAGGATTTTACCAATTATTACAACCGGCTGTTCGGACTGTCGAAGCTCGGCGCCGATGTCGCTACCGGCGGGGCCACGAACGCCAGCAACGCGGCAACGGCGGCCCTCGGCGGCGCCAACGCGCAGAACAGCATCACGGCGAACGAGGCGTCGGGTCTGTCATCCGCCGCTAACCGGCTGCTCAGCAATCCCGGCTTCCAGAGCAACGTGAAAAGCCTCTGGGGCGGCACCGACGCCACTCAGCCTGCATACAATCCCGCCGGGGTGAACCAAGGCTCGATGGGTCCGTATCCAGCGAATACGTGGTATTAAGCCATGTCCGGCGCACAGACTTCGCCATTCCCTAACCAGAACGACCTGCTGGCGAACAGCGCGCAGGAGATCGCCAACTATTACGCGCCCGAGCGCAACCGGCTGTTCGTGCAGGCGGCCACGCAGGAGGCGGCCGGGCGCGAGATGGAGGCGATGTCGCGGACTGCGAGCGGGCTGCTAGCGCTGGGCGATGAACAAAAGATGGCCTGAATATCCCAAGGCGGTGCAATACTTGCAGTCGCTCGGCTTTGCCAAGAACGCGCCGCCGACTTTTCCAGGGCTGGCGGCAACGCAGCGTCTCGCAGCCATGGGCGTCCCGGCAGCGGAGCAATACAAGATGGCGGGCGCTGCGGGCGCCCTGGACTCGGTATATCCCGGCAGGGGACCGGCAGCCGGGACGCCAGCCGTGCCAGGCGCCTCGACCTCCACCGCCGCCCCCGGCGTGACCCGACCCGCGCCGACCTTCCCCGCAGGTCCCGGCGCGCCCGCAGAGTCGCCGGTTCTCAGCGGCGATACGCAGGCACGCGCCACGGCGGTCCATGACGGCATGGTCAAACGCGGCTGGTCGGACACCGCCGCCTGGGGCTTTGCCGCTAACGCCGTGCAGGAAAGCAGCGCGCTGCCCAACCCCCCGGCCGGCGACGGCGGGCGCAGCCATGGCTTGTTCCAGTGGAACGGCGACCGGCTCGCCGCCTTTCAGGCGAAGTATGGCGTGCTGCCGGGAGCGGCCACGCTCGACCAGCAGCTCGATTTCGCCAACGATGAACTCGGCGGATCGGAGAAAGGCTCGGCCGATGCGATCCGCAACGCGACGACGCCGGGACAGGCCGCGGCGGTGATCAGCGCCGGCTACCTGCGCCCACGCGATGTCGCCGGTGAACAGGTCCGGCGCGCTGGGATTGCCTCACGCCTGACGCAAGGGCTGGATACCGGCGGAGTAGCAGCGCCGCCCGCGCCCGCCCTGGCAGCACGACCGCCAAACGCGAATCCTCTCTTAGTCCCCCCAGGCAGCGTTCCGGCGCAGACTGCCGGCCTCGTCGTGCCACCTGGCGTGACGCCGCCGCCGGGTGTTGCGGCACCAGCGGTGCCAGCGGTTGCAGCGCCAGCGGCCGCAGCAGCAGCCCCGGCCCTGCCGCCCGTTCCGCCTGCCCCGAACGTCGATGCCCAGGGCCTGACACCACAGGATCACACCGCCATCGAAGGACTCAAAGCCGCGCTGAGGCGGACGGGCAATCCGAACGGGCCGCAACTGCTTCAGGCCGAAATCGACCGCCGCGCCACAGCGAACGTCGCCGCCACCACAGCAAACCGCACCGCGCTGGTTCAGCAGGCCGAGTTCAACCGCAACGTCGCCAACGACAGATTGGCCGAGGCGCAACGCCAGTTCGAGCGCGGTCGCCAGACGGAAGCCGACGTGCGCGCCGCAGCGGACGAGGCAAGGAAGGCGGCCGACGCGGCGCAGAAGGCCGCGCAAGTCGTTCGTGGCGACGCTATAGAAGCGCAGCAACGAAACACCTTGCAGACGCTGGCCGCCAGGAAGAAACGCGGAGAGACGCTTAGCGAGGAGGAAGAAACGGCCTACGACGATGCCTATACTGCCTTGCAGCAAACGGGCGGCCAGCCGGTGACGATGACCGATCCGAACAATCCGGGCCGCCAGATTCCGGCGATGCTTACCCGGCGCTTGCCGGCATCACTCCCCGAGCCCCGCGGCGGCGCCTTGCCGCTTGTGATGGCTCAACCCGGTGCGGGCAAGCCAGAACCGCAAACGGAAGCTCAAACCAAAGCCGCTACATGGGCCGATCGCTTGGCGATTGCCAACCCGCTCATGGATAAGCTCGACAACACCGCGTTGACGTGGGCACAGACTGTCAAGGAGAAGGCGGGCAATTATGCCGGCTATAGCTTTAGGTCCCCGGACTTTGAAGCACTCCGCACGGCCCAGAAGATATTCCTGGGGGCTATCCTGCACTCTGAAAGCGGCGCCGCCGCTACCGATAGTGAGTGGGAACAATACAAGGGCACGTATTTCCCGCAGCCCGGCGAGGCTCCGGAAACGATCAAACTCAAGCAGGAATTTCGCAAAAGCGTCTGGGAGGGCATGCAGCGCAGCGCCGGCTCTGGATATAAGCTGCCGAAGGCCGAGACGAGCGATATGCCCCCGCCGCCCGCAGGATACACGGTGGTCCCATGACACTCGCATCGGATGGCAAGGGCAATTTCGTAACGCTGGGCGAAGATGGCCAGTGGAAGCCTACGCCAACGGCTGAAGGCGAAGGCGGCCGCAAGATGGTGCTGGATAACGGCAAATGGGTGCCGGTGCCGGGAAGCGAGGCCGAGGCCACGCCCGCCGATGCCCAGCCGCCCACGCCGGGCTTTGAGGGCAACATCGTCGTGCCGGGTGCCGCCACCGCAACGGGGTTCGGGCGCGGCCTGGGCCTCGGCACCCGTGACGTGATCGAGGGCACGGCGGCGCCGGCGGGCATGGCAATCGATGCTGCGACATGGCTCCCCCGTGTCGGGCTGCGCGCTGCTGGCGTTCCGGTCACCGCACCCACCACCCTGCTGTCGCAAGGCTTGACGGCAATCGGGCTGCCCGAGCCAGAGACCGACACGGAACGCCTAAGCTCTGGCATCATCAGAGGCGCCTCCGGGGCGCTGGCGGGTTCCGCCGCCGGGCTTCTTCCAGGAATGACAGCGAACGCGCCGTATCTTGCCAACCTGCTGACCACCGCTGTTCCCACGCAGGTCGCGGCCGGTGCGGCATCCGGCGGCGCGGGCGAGGCAACACGGCAGGCCGGCTATGGGCCTCTGGCGCAACAGGCCGCCGGGCTGCTCGCAGGGCTTGGGACCGCAGGGGTTGCGCAGTTGATCAAGGGCGGGTGGAACGGGGTCAACGCCCTGCTGGCGCCGTTCCGCCAGGCCGGACAGGAGGAGATCGCCCGCAACGCACTGCTGCAAAGTTCCAGCGCGCCGAAGACGCTGTTGCCGCGATTGGAGGAGGGCGTCGAGAACCCACGCCTGCCAGGCGCACCCGTCACCACCGCGCAGCAGGCGCGCGATCCGGGGCTGCTCGTGGTCGAGTCTGGGCAGCGGTCGGAGACGTCCGGCGCGCCGGGCAGCATCGCCCCCGGCACAAGGTTCCGCGACGTCGATGCACGGCGCAACGTCGTCCGTGACACGGCCCTGACTGAAATGGGCGATGCCAGCGACCCCGGCTCGCGCGGGGTAGAGGTTCGCGGTGCCCTGACCGAGGGCAAGAAAACAATGGCCACCAGGGTCGGCCAGCTATTCACGGCGGCCGAGCCCGAGGGCGGTGGGGCCTACCCCATCGACAACATCAAACAGGCCGCAGCAGCGGCGACGGCGAAATTCAGCAAGGAGCGGATGGGCGGCGGCGTGCCGGAGGAATTGCAGGCGGTGATCGATGACATCGCCGGAGCCAAAGGCGGCGTGATGGATTTCGAGCAGATCCAGAATGTCCGCAGCCGCCTCGGTGAGATTGCCGGCGAGGCTGCTAGCAAGGGGAAGACCTCGCTGGCGGGCGCGGCACGAAGCATCCAGAAGGCGCTAGAGGACGAGGCGCAATCGCCAGCCTGGCAGGAGGCGATCAAGGCGCGAGCCGAGATGGGGGCGGCACTGGACCGCAGCACGACGGGCGCCTCGGCGACCGGCCAGATCCTGAACAGGGATACATTTGGCCGTCCCATCATGCCGGATGAGAACGTGGCGAACCGGGCGATCTCCAGCGTCGGCAATCTGCGCCAGACGCTGGGCGCGGTGGACAAGGCCATCGCCGATGGACGCGCGGCCGGGCTGCCAGCGGAGCGGATAGCGGAGCTTGAGGCACACGCGGCGGCCACCCGCGAGGCGCTGCGGGGGCAGTTCGTCGCCAACCTGACGAAGACCACCGAGACCACCGGGCAGATCGCCGACGCGGCGGGCAACGTCTCGACGCAACTGTCCGCGCACCAATTCGCCAAATTCCTGAAGGATAACCGCGCCATCGCCTCCGAGCTGTTCGACTCCAGGCAACTCGCCAACCTAGATCTGATAGCGGCCGATTTCGCCGAGACCTCGATGGCCCAAGCGACGGCCAAGGTGGCCGGATCGCCCACAGTGCAAAACCTCTCGGTCGCAAATATGATCAGCCGCGTCACGAGCGGCATCATCAGCCCGAACAGCCCCGTAGCACAGACGTTTTTTGGCGTGGGGCCGGTGATGAAAATGCTTTATGCAAACCCGGAAGCCGCGATTCGACAGATGCTGACAGAGGCGATGGTCAATCCGCAATTCGCCCAGGCGCTGCTCACGAAGGGCTCGCCCGAGGCGATGCGGCGCGCGCTGGGCTACGTCGAGAAGACCATGGGGGAACGGCTCAGGGCTGCGACGGCCGAGGCAACGGCGCGGACGGGCGTGCGGCAGGGGGAAAGCGACGCCACCCGGCCGGCTGCGCCCCTGGACTTTCCGCGAGGGCCGCCGAACCGGCTGGCGGTGCCGCGATATGATTATACCGTGGCGCCGTCGCCCTGATCAGAAATACCAGAGGAATTTGATAAACTGGACGAACAGCCAGAGGCTGAAGAACAGCATCGCCAGCACGCAGAGACCGCCCAGGAAGCCGCCGATGGCGCGCATCCCTTGCCGGAACTCCTGGCCTATCGTCGGGCGCTGCGAGCGCACCGAGCGGTGATAGTCCTCCCGCATCCGCTTGAGGGTGGGGCTTTTGGCCACGCTGGCGGGAAGCCGGTATGTGTCGATCATTTCGCACCGAGCAAGTGTACAATGAGCGCCATCACACCGACTGCCGCAGTAAGCGTTGCCGCGCCCGCCGCGAAGCCAGTCGCGAGCACCTTCCATGGCTCCCATTTGGCGAGGCCATCCTTGTAGGCCGTGTCGGCTTTCTTGTTGGCGATGTCTGCGATCATGAGATCCATTTTCAGTTGCCGTTCGGTTTCGTCCGCATCGCTCACCGCCGGGCTTTCTTCGCGGGCTGCTCGGCCAGCTTCTGCTCCAGCGCCTCGTCCAGTAGCGCGCGGATTGCGGCCGACCGGCTCGGTAGCCGCTCCCGATGCCAGTAGATGTCAATCGCCTCGGCCAATGTTGCCGGGACGCGCAGGGTCATGATGTTTTCGGTTGCCATGGCGCGGATGTAATCATGTCTTACGACGCTGTCAAGGCTTACGGCGCGGCGTATCCCTTGCGGCGTTTGGTGCGTTCAATGCGCGCCAGCCACGCGGCGGCATCCTCGGGGTTGTCGTGGAAGTCCACCCGCACTTTGCCCGCCTGCCCGATCCGGCCCCACTCGCGAACGACCGTCACGCGGCCCCACAAATCAGCATCCGCCCATAGCCGATAAAAGCGGGCCATGCGGCGTTCTGCGTCGCGGCGTTGCAACAGGGTCATGCGCGAATCTAACCACCGCCGAGTCGCTGCGGCAATGCGTAAAGAATTCCGACACTGCCCCGGCGCAGCGCGCAAGAACGGCCGCCAGGACTTTGTTCGTGCTGCGTTCCGCCTGCCCGGTGCGCGGCTTGCATGGATTCGATCGGCTCGCCGAAGGGAGGATCGAATGCGAACGCATCTCGTCACCGGCATGATTGCAGCAGCGGCGTCCATGGCCGTCTTCGCGCTATCGCCGAACCCGGCGCACGCAACATTGCAAGTCGCCGGCACGTTCAACGGCACGTCGTTCCTCTGCGTGGACAACGACAGTTCCTGCGACCTGAACCTGTCCACCGGCACGATCCAGCTCGCCGACCAGGTCATCGGCGGCGTCGAGGTGGACGGCAGCGTGCAACGGTCGCAAGGCACGCCGGCCAATCCGAACCCGCTGGACATCCTGAGCACGTCGTCGCTGAGCGTCATCAACACCCTGGGGACGTCGGTGCTCGTCACCGTCGCCGTCTCGGATACCAGCTTCGCGGCGCCGGTCGCCTCGTTCAACACCTCGGGCAGCGGCACCTGGGAAACCGCCAACGGCTCGACTGCCACGCTCAAATGGTGGGCGGATGCGGCCAACGCACAGGGCGCGGACAATGCCACCGACACGCCCGGCACGCTCATCGACAGCTTCACCAGCACCGCGGTCGGGCCGGCGGATAGCTTCAGCCACAACGGGGCGGGGGCGATCAGCCTGTTGTCGCCGTTCTCGATGACGGAGCAGATATCGGGCACGCTGACCGCCGGGGCCAATCTGCTCAACCGCGGGCAGACGGAGATCCTCACGCCCGCGCCGGAACCGGCATCGCTGCTGCTGCTGGGCGCCGGGCTGCTCGGGCTGGGGGCATTCGTCCGCCGCCGCCGATAGCGTTGCTGATCACGACGCGCTACCGCCAGTTCGCGTGGACGCGGCGCCTGCGTATTCCGGCGCCCCCCTTCCCGCGCCGCAAGCCGCGCCGGGTGATCGTGGCCGAGAACGGGCGCCTCCTGCCGATCACCTTCGTGGCCGTGGAATACATGCAGCCGAGCGCGGAGTGGAAGCAGTTCGCGCGCCCCGAAGTGGACAACGCGGTTCGGGTGTGGGTGGCCACGCATCAGGCGCTCGTCGCGTATGTCATCGCGGGCGAGGCGGGGGACATCACGGGCTAGCGTCACGCGGCGGCGTCCTTCCTAGGCGGCGGCGTCTGCTCGGCGTGGCGGGTTCGGGACTCCAGCCATTCGGCGATTTGCCATGGGACGGTGGGGCTGCCCTTGAGCCAGCGGCGCACTTGGTTCTCGCTGCGGCTGGTGAGCGTGGCGAGGTAGCGGGCGGACCAGCCCAGCGTGGCCATGCACTCGCGAAGGCGCGTCGGGGTCATGGCGCGTCCTCCACCAGATCGAGGCGGCGCTCGATGCGGTCAAGCCGGACCTCGATGCGGTCGATGCGGGCATTGGTTTCGGCGACCCGCATGGATAGGCGGGCGAGTTCCAGTTCCACGCCGGTCATGCGCGCCTTGAGGTCGGCCACGTCGTCGATGATCCGGTCCATTTTGGTGTGAATGCGGACGAACTGCTCGCGTAGGTAGTCGAGCACCTCGCGGTTGGCGTCGCTCATCCCCGGAACACCCACTGTCCGGTGACGCGGAAGCCTGCCGGGGCGAGGATGGCGGCGATCTCGGACGTGGGGGCGCCGTAGGCGAAGGTGCATTGAAGCGCGCCGTCGCGGTTGAAGAACGCTGGGTGCTCATTGCGCGGGCGGATGGCGATGAAGCCTTCGGCGTCGGCGGGCATCTCGGCGGGGATACGGGGCTTGCGGGGCATGCTCAGACTCTTACGGTGCGAGCGGCTTCCAGAGCGGCGTTCATGGCTCGTAAGGCCCGGCGAAGGCGTGGGCATCGCGGACCATCTGCAATGCCTCGGCGATCGTGTCGGCGCCTGACACCCGGTTGTCGATGCCCGGCTCGAAAGACCAGCCCTGCCGCAACGTGATGATCAGGCTGTTGCCAGAGGCGCGTTCGTCGTCGGCATGTTCTACGCGCGGATGGCTGACAAGGCGTTTCATATGGCTCAGACCTTCCCGCGCAGGATGCGGAGCGCCTCGTCGAGCGCCTCGTCAGAGGTCGCCTGGAGGCTCCACTCCGAGAACTGCTTGCCCAGCGCGTCCTCGTCCTTGTCAAAGCCGATGGCATACCAAAACGCATTCGCGGCTTCGACCTGGCGCTCGCTGCCGTCGTCGTCGTCGTCAATCGGGCGGGCGATCTGCGCGAGCCGTTCTAATTCTGCCATCTGCGTTGAAGTGCAGGTCATCTCGGTGTC
>Ga0157374_10001982_pt1 | contig 17181 bp, 9 predicted proteins | sample M25metaG_FD_115308 | JGI IMG/M metagenome (GOLD analysis project Ga0157374, IMG submission 115308) | Miscanthus rhizosphere microbial communities from Kellogg Biological Station, Michigan, USA - M2-5 metaG | ecosystem: Host-associated > Plants > Roots > Rhizosphere > Soil | place: USA: Michigan...
CCCGCGCCGTGCCATGTTTGAGTGACCGCGCATATGCTACAGCGCGCGCTACAACATATGCGACGTTGTTATAAACCAAGATACTGAGATAAACGAAAAATCATTAGTGGTCGGGGAGACAGGATTCGACCTGCGGCCCCTGGTCCCAAAGCATGTTTATTAATTAATACAAGAATATAGATGCACTATCACGTGATGAATTTTTCGATCGTTGAAAATTTTTATGACATGGTATTCCAAGTAGAATCGGTAAACCTCGGGAGACACCGAAATACAGGTTTCCGGGATACAGGGATGGATACACGGATAGGGGCGAATCCCATCCAGATCCGAGAAGTTGGAATTGCGCCACGGTATAACGCGTCGTGCGATGATTGCTCACGCTGCTTGATCTCGCAAGGTGACCGCGATGATTGAGCGCAACTCTTCCACAATCTCGGGATGGCGGCGCTCAAGATATACGACACATGCGCGTCGACGACGACCTAGATCTTGGTCGTGAGCCCGCCGCGTGATCGACCGGGCCCAAACACGCGCGACCACCAATGGCGTGAAAAGGTCTGAACACGCCGGGCCTCCGCCGATTTTTGTATCTCGCACGACGTGCATTGCGCGTTGATCCACAATCCGGTTCAGCTATGCGGGGTATGCATAGATTGAACCGGGACGAGGGTGACGGATCATGCGGCGGCCTCCCAGCCTGACGAGCCTGCGCCTGTTCATGCAGGTCGCCAATCACCGGAGCTTCAGTGAGGCGGGGCGCGTCGCCAATATCTCGCAACCCGCGCTTAGCCGGACGATTAAGCTGCTCGAGGAAGAGCTGGGCGTGCGGCTGCTCGACCGCAATTCCAGAAACGTGACGCTCACCGCAGCCGGCGAGGCGCTGCTGCCGATCGTCGAACGCCTGACCGCCGATTTCGACGGTGCCTTCCATGAGCTGGCGGAAACCTTCTCCGGAGCGCGCGGCCGCGTGGTCGTGGGCGTGCTGCCGTCGGTCGCGGCGACTTTGCTGCCGCGTGCGATCGCCAGCTTCCAGCCCAAATATCCACAGGTGGAATTGATCCTGCGCGACCAGATTTCGGGGGCGCTCTACCAGCAATTGAGCGAGCGGCAGCTGGATCTCGCCATCACCACGCCGCCCAACGTCGAAGGCGTCCGGTTCGACCCTTTGTTCGACGACGACTGGATGCTGGTCTGCCCCGCCGGCAGCCGGTTCGACAAGCCTGGACCCGCGCGATGGTCCGAATTCGAGGGCGAGCCCTTCATCGCTATGGCGCCGCGCAGCAGTGTGCGGGACCTTACCGACCAGGCGATGGCGAAGGCTGACGTCAGGGCTCGCCTGCTGTTCGATTGCAGTCAGCTGGCAACGGTCGGTGCGCTGATTGCGGCGGGGCTCGGCATCACCGCGCTTCCCCGGACGACGGTGGGGATGCTCCAGGCGGGCGCGCTCACGGCGCGCCTCCTGATCGAGCCCAAGATAGAACGTACGATCGGGCTCGCCCGGCTGGAGGGGCGTACGCTGTCACCTACGGCCGACGCGTTCGTGCGCCACCTCGAAACCGAGTTGCGCGGCAGTCTGGCCGCCCCCGGCTAAGGCTGAAACGCGGCGTCCGGTTGCGGGGAAGCGCTCGCCCGCCGCAACCGAATACACCAGCCAATCGTCAGAAGTTGAGCGTCAGCTGCGCCGTGTAGGTCCGGCCGAAGGCGCTCGAATAAGCAGGGTTGAACGCGCCCTGGCTCGTGACCACGATCGGTGGGTCACGATCGAACAGGTTCTGCAGCGTCAGCGACCCCCTGAGCCCCTTCAACACGCCCATGGCCGGGGACTTGAACTGCTTCCCGTAGCCAAGCGTCAAGTCGAAGGTGGTCCAGCTTCCGACCTTCTGCGGCGCGATCGTGTTGTTGCGATTATCGACCGCCAGATCGTTGGTGTAGGAGCCGGTATAATTCACGAACAGGTTGCCGCTGATCCCGTGCCAGAGCATGCCGAACGAGCCGCGGCCGCGCCACTCGATCGGCGTGCTGTAGAAGCCGAGCCGGTCGGTGAAGGGTTGGCCCTTGGCCACCTGTTCCTTGTCGCTGATCGTCCAGCTGGCGGCGGCCGACGCGTTCACCGCCATTTCGCCAAACACATGATTGTAGCTGATCGTCCCGTCGAGACCGTCCTGTTTGGTGGCGGCCAGATTGGTGTTCCGCTGGTCGACGAGGACATTGACCGCACAGAAATTGGGAATGCCGCCATAGAGGTTGGTCCGCGCAAGATAGCCTGCCAGGATCGGATCGGCCGAAGCGGTGTTCGAATTCGAACAGCTGGCGGGATTGTTGATCGGGAAGACGTAGGCTGCGTAACCCGCATAACCGGGATAAAGGCCGGCGAGGTAGGCATTGATCGCGTTGGGCGATGAGATCCGATCGCTGTATTTGATCTGATAATAGGTGCTCTCGAGCGTGAAATCCCCGAGCTTCAGGGTCCCGCCGAACGACCAGGTTGTCGCCTTTTCGGGCTTCAGATCCGGATTGGAGCCGAGGAAGAGCGCGATATTGGCAAGCGTCAGCCCGGCGGCGGGCAGGTTCAGGAAGCCGTTGGTGACGCGCGGATCCTTGTTGGTGCCCGGAAACGAGAAGGACGATGTGTAGGAATAGAGGTTCACGTCGGGCAGCGACGGCGCGCGGAACGACTTGCCCCAGGAGCCGCGCAGGCTCAGCGCATCATTGACCTTCCATGTGCCGCCGAACTTCGGGTTGGTCGTCTTGCCCACGTCGGAATAATGATCGTAGCGCAGCGCGCCGTCGAAGGTGAGGCTTTGCATCAGCGGGACGTTCATGTCCTCGCTGACGATCGGGAAATAGAGTTCGCCGTAGGCGGACCAGACGGTCCGGCTGAGATAGCTCTTCTGCTTGTCCGTATCGAGGATGAAGCCGTTATCGTTGTTGCGATTGGCGCCGTTGATATTGAAATTATACGATTTGTCGCGCTCGCCGCCAATCGCGGCCTTCACCGGGCCGGCCGGCAAAGAAAATAAGGGGCCGTCTAGCTTGACCACAGCATCGTCGATGCCGTTGCCGCTTTTCTGGACATTGTCGCCGAGGAACGTCGCGATCTGCGAGGCCGAAAGCGGGGTGCTGCTGAGCGGATTGATCGCGCCCAGATTGATTTGATATTGCAGCGCGGTCGGATTCACGTTGAGGCCGCTCTGGCAATAATTGCAGGCCTTGTCGCGGCCGTAAGTGTAATAGGCTTCCGCCTTCCACGTGGCCGGCAACGTGACGCGCACGCCGCCCGTTATGCTGTAGGTGCGTGACGTATTGTCGAAGTTGCTCGACCCGATATCCTTGATCGCGCTGTACTGCACGTTCAAGGGCGCGCTCGGCGCCACCCCGGGAATGCCGCTGATATAATAAGGATTCGGCGTCGCCGTGACGCCGCCCGCCGCGTTGTACAGGAAGGGTGAAAGAGTCACGTTTCGGATCTCGGTATTGGTCGAACGCGAGAAGGTGTGGCGGCGGCTGAACGTGCCCTGCAGGAAAGCCTCGACCCGCGGGCCGAATTCCTGATTCATGAACAATGTGAACTGATGCCGGTTCTGGCGGCCGGTATAATCGGTATAGTCAGCTGAGTCGGCCAGATTGGGCTGATTGAGCAGCAGCTGCGAGGCGGTTAGGCCGACATTGCTGCCCTGGGGCAGGCCGTAATACGTGTTCGCGCCGGCCAGCGGCAAAACCGGATTCACCGATCCGTTCGCGTTCGCCACATAGATGTTCGCCGGACCGGCGAGAGTGGCGCTGGTGCCATTCAGTCGGGTGTCTGGGCCGCCAAATGGTGAGCGGTTCTGGCGGAGGAACAGGTTCTTGCCGGCCAGATACGGGTTGCGGTGCGCATATTCGTAGCTGACCAAGATGTTGCCGCGGCCTAACCCGCCAAGCTCGTCCCACGTCCTGCCCGCCGTCACGGACGGCGCATATTCGAGACCGCCGACCTGGTTGGTGACCCGGGTCGACGCCTCAAGGCCGTCATAATCCTTGCGGAGCACGAAATTGACCACCCCAGCAACCGCGTCGGAGCCATAAACCGCCGATGCCCCGTCGACGATCACCTCGATCCGCGCGACGGCGGCGATTGGAACCTGATTGGCTTCGGTGAAATTCGAAGCGGCGCCCGTCGCGACGACGCGATGGCCGTCGACCAGGGTCAGTGTGGCCTGCTGACCGAGACCGCGCAGGTTGATCGCGTTGCCCTGTTGAGAATTGTAGGAGCCCTGCGTGCCGCCCTCGCGGAAATCGCCGAGGTTGCGGACCTGGGGCAGCGTGCGCACCGCGTCGGCGACGCTGCTCACGCCGCTCGCCAGGATCGTCTCGCGATCGAGCGTGACCGCTTCACTCCCGACCGGCCTGACGCCCGAAATATTGGTGCCCGTGACGACGATCTCGCTCGCGTCGGCGGTCTTGGACTCATCAGAAATATCGCCCTGCTGGGGGATCTGGTCTCCGGCGTCGGTGGCCGCCCCGGCCGGCATGGCTTGCGGCGCGGATGCCTGCGCCACGGCAGCGGTCGAATAGCCGGCGGCCAAGGCCGGCACCATCGCGCTCACAAGCGCGATCAAGCTCGTGGACATACCACGGACGCGCGAATACCCTTTCATAATTTCCATTCTCCCAAGTTTATCGACCGACCATGCGGCTTTGTTTTCGGATGGAATTTAATAGGAGAAGTGTTATATTGAGAATTAGAAATAACAGATGGATCGATAAGCGAATCGAATAGATTATTATTCGACGCACAATTCAGGACGCGGCGGAAATTCGTGCCAGATTACTTGAATTGTATAGGTAATGACAGAGGAAGGCCCGCTGCGTTCGCGCAGCGAGCGTCACTTCGGACATTCGGACCAGCGCCGGGCTAAGGTTTCAAATACGCAGCCGCTAGTCGGGTGGTCACATTGAGGTCGGCCGATCCGGCATCGTGCCCGATCGCGAGCGCATAGGTCCCCACGGGCACCACCCAGCACCCTTTTTTCGGGTCGAAATCGGCAACCAGCCGAAGATCGCCAGCAAGCTTCACCCGCTGGCTTTCTCCCGGCGCGAGCGACAGTTTCCGGAAGGCGACGAGCCGTCGAACCGCGCCGCCGGGGCGTCTCGTAAGATAGAGTTGGACGACGTCCTTGCCGGCCTTGTCACCCTTGTTGGTGACGGTGACCTCAGCTTCGAGCGTCTTGCCGCCGCGCACGATCAATCCGTCATAGGCGAAGCGGGTGTAGCTCAGGCCGTGGCCGAACCAGTAACGCGGCGCCGCATCCTGCCGGGCATACCAGCGATAGCCGACATCGCTTCCCTCTATATTGTAATCGACCGGGACAAGGTCGGTAGGCCCTGCCGTCCAGCCGGGGATTGCGGGCCGCGGCAACTGGCTCTCCTTCATCGGCCAGGTAACCGGCAGGCGTCCGGAGGGATTGACCTCGCCGGTCAGCACGCGCGCGATCGCCTCGCCGCCGCGCGATCCGCTGTACCAGGCCTCGATTATGCCGCCGACCTTGTACGCCCAGGGGAGCGCCACGGGATTGCCGCTCTGGATCACGACGATCGTGTTCGGGTTGGCAGCCGCGACCGCCTCGACCAGCGCATTCTGGCCCATCGGCAGATCGATGCTTGGCACGTCATCGCCCTCGCCGCTGGGCTGATAGACGAAGATAATCGCGACGTCGGCATTGCGCGCCGCCGCCGCCGCGGTCTCCGGGTAAAGGCCATTGTCGAACGCAATCTGGGTACCTTTCAGATGCGATCGCAACGCCGCCAGCGGCGAGGAGGGATGGAATACCACGTTCGAGAAGGCGGCCATCATGCCTTCGCCACCGATCGGAACGCTCGCGACGGGCAGGATAATGTCCTTCCGATAGGGGTTCGTCACCTGCGAGGAGCCCGTGCCCGACGGAACGCCGGCATCGGCATGCCCGCCTATCACCGCGATCCGCTTGGCGGATGCGGCCAGCGGCAGGATATTGTTGCGGTTCTGGAGGAGGACGATGGCTTCCTCCGCCTCGTGCTGCGCGACGTCGGCATGCGCGGTGAAGTCGATGTCGGCGGCCTTGTCGGTACGATCGAACAAGCCGGCTACGAACATCGCGCGCAGCACGCGGCCGGCGGCATCGTCGATGCGCGCGGCTGGGATCTTGCCGGCCTTCACTGCCTCCTTGAGGGGCGCGTCGAACCAGACCTTCGCATCGAGTTGCTCGCCCGATTGCTGGTCGAGCCCGCTTATGAAGGCGTCGAGGCTGTGCACTGCCCCCCAATCCGACATGACGAAGCCCTTATAGCCCCAATCGCCCTTCAGCACGCGGTTGAGCAGCCAGTCGTGCTGACAGGCATAGACACCGTTCACGAGATTGTAGGAGCACATGATCGAGCCCGGCTGGCCGCGCTCTATCGCGATCTCGAAAGCGAGCAGGTCGCTCTCGCGGGCCGCTGCTTCGCCGATGACGGAATCGGCCGTATTGCGGTTATGCTCCTGGTCGTTGAGCGCATAATGCTTGGCGGTCGAGATGATTCCGGTCGACTGGATGCCGCGGATCGATTCCCCGGCGATCAGCCCGGCAAGAAGCGGATCCTCGCCCGCATATTCGAAGTTCCGCCCGTTGCGCGGATCGCGTGCCAGATCGACCCCGCCAGCGAGCTGGATATTGATCGTTTTGGCGCGGGCTTCGTTGCCGACGACGCGACCGCCCTCGTAGGCGATGATGGGATCGAACGTCGCCGCGAGTGCGATACTGGACGGCAAAGCGGTCGACATGTCGCCCGGCCCTCGCACCATCATCGGATTGGTTACGCCCAGGCTGGCATCGCTTTCCTGCAACGCAGGAATTCCCAGCCGCGTATTGCCTGGAATGAAGCCGGCGGAGCCGATCGCGCCGGGGGGCAGCTTGAACGGGCCGAACGGCATCGCCATCGGGCCGTGCAGCAGCGCGACCTTCTCATCGAACGTCATCTGCGAGAGGAGCAGCTTGGTGCGCTGGTCGGCGTTGAGGCCGGTGTTCAGCCACGGGCGCGCCGCCGGCTGCGCCAGGACCGGCGGTGCAAGATTTGCCGCCACGCCGGCCAACAGGAAAGCTGCAAACGTCCAGCTCTTCATCGTCTCTCCGATATCCCTCTGCGGGACGCCCACCGTTATCCTTCGATGATGATGCGGTGCGGAGTTCAAGAGCGGAAATAGAATTTTAAGATGGATCAATCGACTTTTTGGATAGATAGAGGACCCCTGCACAGCTCCGCGGCGACCGCCGGGCGCCGCCTTCAGTCTTGCGGTATCAGGCCGTTTCGAAGGTGATCGTCGGGCGACATTGTTCGCGCGCCAGCAAGGTCGATGCGACCGCGATTACCTCGCGCGAACTGACGCTTACGCCGCCGCCGCCGGCAGGCCCGTTCGTATAGAGGGCCTCGACCTCTGCGCCGATGCGCCGTGCTGTGCTCGCGCTCTCAGTCCTCGCGACGATGCGCAGTCTCACCTCGAGCGGTTCGGGCCCGGTCGCATCGCGCCGGTCGACCGCATCGACGCCGATCAGGTCCCCGCGCCATTCGCGCGTCTCGATGCCCGCGATCTTCAGCCTTTCTTCCACCACGGCGAGCGCGAGGCGCCCGCGCTCAACTGCGCCCGGCCCTGCATAGGAAATCTGGCCTTCGCCGATGAACCCGTCCTTATAGCCGATCGACACCTTGAGCATGTCCGGCCGTGCGCGGCCGGACGCGCCCGTAACAGCAACCCGGTCTATCCCGGTCCGCGAGAAGCGAACCGCGCTGAAATCGGCGACGACATCCGCCTGAAGGTAAGAGGATGGATCGAGGATTTCGTAGAGCAACTGTTCGGTGCATGTGGCGACCGAAATGCGACCGCCGCTGCCCGCGACCTTCCCCAGCACCGCATTCCCCTCCTCGTCCACCTGGGCGAAGGGGAAGCCGAGACGCGCAAGATCGGGCACGTCCTTGAGCCCGGGATCGGCAAAATATCCGCCGGTGAGTTGGCCGGCACATTCGAGCAGGTGGCCGACGAGCGTGCCGCGTCCCAGCCTGACCCAATCATCCTCAGCCCAACCAAATTCGTGCATCAGCGGGCCGAGAAAGAGCGCCGGATCGCCGACGCGCCCGGTGATGACGACGTCGGCGCCACCGGCCAGCGCCTGCGCGATCGGCGCGGCTCCGAGATAGGCATTTGCCGAAAGGATCCGGTCACCCAGATCGGCGGTGGTGCCGGGCCGATCGATCAGCGGCAGTTCCTTGTCCCTAATCAGGCTCAGCACGTCGTCGCCGGTGATGGCCGCAGTCTTCAGTCCCGAAAGCCCGAACCGGCGCGCGACCTTCGTCACCGCGCGCGCCGCAGCGGCCGGATTTGCCGCGCCCATATTGCTCACTATCCGAACGCCCCGCTGATATGCCGGAGCGAGGACCACGGCCATCCTTTCCTCGAGCCAGGGATCGTAACCGGCATCCGGGTCATTCTGCCGGGCCGCCTGCGCGAGCGCGATCGTGCGCTCGGCCAGGCACTCGAAGCTGAGATAATCGATTTGTCCATGCTCGACCAGTTCGAGCGCGGGCTCGATCCGGTCGCCGGAAAAGCCGGCCCCCGCGCCGATCCTGACTGTCTTCATCACGCCTCAGACCCTTAGAACGCCAAATACCAAGGCTGCCACCGTCATCACCACGCTCGCCCCGAGGAGCCAGGGAATCGAGAAACGCTGGTGGCTGCCAAGCTCGATCCCGCTCAGGCCGGCGACCAGGAAGGTCGCGGGGGTGAGCGGGCAGACCGGGAAGCCGGTCGTCATTTGCCCAAGCAAGGCGGCTTGCGCGACCTCCACCTGCGGCACGCCGAAACGGGCCGATACGTCCGCGATCACCGGCAGCACCCCGAAATAGAAACTGTCCGGATCGAACAGCAGGCTGAGCGGCATCGAGGTCAGGCCCAGCAGCACAGGAATGCGCGGCCCGAGCGCGGGCGGCACCGCGCCGACGGCCGCATTGGCAAGCGCCGAGATCATCCCCGACCCGCTCATGATCCCGGTGAAGGCGCCGGCCGCGAACAATATTCCCGCCATCAGCAGCGCGGCCCGGGCATGGGCATCGATGCGGGCGCGCTGCTGCTCCGCGTTCGGATAGTTCACGATCAAGGCCGCTGCCGTTCCGGTCATGAAGACGACGACGGGCTCGACCAGTCCCGAGATCATCGTGCCGAGCACCAACACCGTCAGCAGCAGGTTGAACCAATAGAGTTTCGGCCGGTGCAGCTCATCACGCTCCACATCGGGAGCGGCGATCGGATGTCCGGCTACGGCGGCGCCCGCCGCACCCAATCGGATCTCCTCGCGTCGCCCAAGCCACCATGCGGCACCGAATACGAAGGCGAGGCCGACGATCTGGATGCCGATCATCGGACGGAAGATTGTCATGACGGGAATCCGGAGCGCGGTGGAGGCACGCAGGGTCGGCCCCGTCCAGGGCAGGAAATTCACGCCCGCCGCCAGCGACGCGGTGCAGGCGAGCACCCGCCGATCCATCCCCAGCCGATCATAAAGCGGCCTGAGCGCAGGTATCGTAACGAGGAAACAGACCGCGCCTGAGCCATCGAGATGGATGAGGAGTGCGAGCAGGGCGGTGCCGATCGTGATCCGGGTGGGCCGCTCGCCGACCATCCGCAAGACACCTTTGACGATGGGAGCAAGCAGGCCGGCATCGGTCATCAGGCCGAAAAACAGGATCGCGAAAACGAACATCGCCGCAACCGGCGCGATCTTCGCGATGCCGCTGACGACGTGAGCGGGGATCTGTCCGCTTTGGCCTGCTGCGATCGCACCCAGCAGTGGCACCAGGATCAGGGCGGCGATCGGCGATACCTTGTTGGAGAGGATCAGGCCGAGCAGCGCGACGATCGTGATCATGCCGATGATGGCAAGCATTCCCGCTCCCCTCGCGCTCTGCCTTGTAGCGCACATTTAGGGTGCGCGGAATCTATTCAACAAGCTCTATTTGGTTATCCGGCTATCCGGAATTTGCATCGATGCTCAACAGGCTGAAGGCTTGGGAAGAGGTAATCGCGCAGGCATGAACAGGCCCGGCGGGCCTACCGAAGCACATCACTCACGTCCGCCTGACGCACGATCCGATTGGCATCCTCGGGGAGGAGCCAGCCCTCCCGCACCTGCGCCAGCGCAACCGCGCGTACCCGAGCCACGAAGCCCTGGTGATCGCGATAGCGTTCCGCGAGCGAGGGACGCGGATCGCCGGCAGCGATGCGCTCCACGCGGCTTTTGCCGAAGGGAATGAAGCTGCCCATGAAGCCGCACGGTCCGCCGGCTCCATAGCCCTCCTGTAATTGGTTCCAGCCGGTGTAGGTGCCGATCGGCACCAGGAATTGCACCGAGGGAACGCCGCCCACTTCGTTGCCGTCGGCGTCGACCCGCGGCACGAGCGATTTTATAGTGTGGCGGATAATCGGCGGCTCGCGCGTCAACACGCCGCTGAGATTGTCGTAATCGAAGCCCGCGCCGAAATCATAATCCAGAAGGGCGTTGAGCTTGCCGTCGGGCGAGGGCGCGCCGGGGATGGCTGGCCAGCCCATCGCCTTCGCGTTCGACGCCACGAGCTGACGATCCGCAAGCCGGGGATAGCGATTGGGCGGCGGCGCCCTGCCTTCAGCCACCCAGGCGAGCAATCGCCTCAGCAGCGCATGTATCGTGTAGAAGGAGGCGTTAGGATTTGCGGGCAACGCGCATCTGGGCGCGCCCGGAAAAGCAGGATCGCCGGTGAGCGAGAAGGCGCCGATCGGGGAACCGCCATGCGTGACGCCGGGGAAATAATAGCGGCGCACCTCGGCGGGTAGCGGCAGGTCGACCCGCGCATCGGTCCCGACCAGGCCGGGCGACATGCGCAGGCCCCAGAATTCGGCCGACCCGAACGTCTCAATGATTTTCGGGCAGGTATGCGAGGCGCGGCACCGGTCGAGCAGGCTGGAGACGCCGCGGCCGCGCGCGCGATCCGCATAGCGTGACCACCACAATGTGCCCTCGCTGCCTGGCTCGAACAAGGTCGCCGCTCCGCCCGGCACGCCGAAGCGGATGTTGAGCGGAACCTGGCGCGCGGCGATGTTTGGGTTGGCGCCGTCGAACACGCGCCTGCCATTTCCGGCCGCGTTGAAGCCCAGGTTGATGAAGCTTTTGACGAAATTGCCCGATTGCGAGGTGCCGGTGATGATCGGCCAGCGCACCTGCCCCGCGACCGGATTCGGGGTCCCGGCATCGTCGGCCGTCCGGTAGCGCAGGAAGGCGGCGAAATCGCGAACCGCCGCAAAGCCGATTCCCTGCACCAGCGGATCGCGCCCTTCATAGACCATAGTGTAAGCGAGGCTGGGATCGAATCCGCCGCGGACGCAGAGCCGGGTCGGATCGGGCGTGCCGGGAAAGGGCCTTTCGCCGCAATCGGCAAACGCCCAGTCGCCAGCCGCAATCTCATGCGGCGGGGCGCTGTCCGAACCTTGCGTGAAGAGACGCGCCCTGCGCGTATCGAGCGACACCGGGAGCGGGCGCGGGGTGGGTCGACCGATGCTGCCCGCGATCGCGATGCTCTTCGATCCCGCCTTGATGTCGACGAAACGCTGCAGCACCGGGCCGGTCAGGGGCCCAAGCGGTCCATGCGCGAGGGGCACGGTCGCGGTCTGGAGATTGGCGTCCTTGGGCAGATCCGATTGCCAGCCGCTGATCGCGCGGATGTGCCCGTCGGGATCAGCGGCGACGGCGCCGTTGCCGCGATTGGGAACGTCGTAGAACAAGGTGCCCGACGCGCGATGCAGCGGCCGCGCGATCGCGAAAGTCGCCGAATAATGGACACGGCCTTCGTTGTCGCGCGGAGCATATTTGAGGTCGGTGATGATCGCATTGTGCGGGTCGCGCGGATCGAGCGCGCCGTCATAATGGCCGCGCAGGATCTCATAATCGGGCGCCCCCGGCCGCGCGGCCGGAACCCGCTCGCGTTTTTCGACGATGAAATAAGTCAGCCGCGCATCCGCAACGCCTGCGGTCAGTATCAGGCAAGCCGCACCGGCGGCCATGGTCCGGCGGATCATGCGGACCCCCTTCCGTCGGCCACGCCGAGATCAATATCGAGGATCTGTGCGCCCAATGTCTTGCCGTGCGCGTCGAGCGACAGCGAACGCGTCACGCCCCCGCTCAGTGCACCTTCGAGGATGAAGTTCAGCGCCCCCAATTGGGGAAGCTCGAAGCGCTGGATTGATCGCGAGGGCAGGCGCGGCAGGTGCGCCGCGATCCGCTCGGGCGTGAGGATACGCGCGAGCAATTCGAAATCGGCGGGATCGAAGGCAATGACCGAAATCTGGCAGGTGTCACCCTTATCGCCGGTCCGGGCGTGCGCGATCTCACGCAGCCGCATAAGAGGCCCTCGCGCGGTGGCGCGCCGACGCATGACGAAGCACCGGGGCTTTGCCTGAAGCATCGCCCGATTGCGGCACGGCGCGCGCTTCGGGCACCGGCATGGGAGCGGACGGCGGTCCGGCATCCCCCGCACCCGACCGCGCCGGATGCGCGTCGATGACGCTGCGCACCTTCCGTTCGTGCCCCCCTGTTCGCCCAGGCATCCTGTCTCCTCTTCGCGGACGATTATCGGGCCAGATCAACGCCTAAGGAAATAGAGTCTGCGCAAGAATCTATAACCAAACCGAATAGACCTGCGCATGCGCACCGATGAATCATCGATGCACGTGCGATGCGCCAATCTATTCGGAAAGCTGATCAATCGATGCCAAGTCTCTATTTCCGCTAAGGTTCCTGCCCCTGATACTGCGCGAGCAAGGTGACGGGGAGCGGCGCCGTGCGCGATCTCGCCCTCCGAACACCCGCTGAAAGAGAGAAACGGGAGGGGAAATGGCACGCGCACGGCTGCTCAAGGCGGGATTGTTAGCCGCGGTCGCATCGATCGTCACGATTCCCGCGGGTGCCGCGAAGCCCGCGCGCCACGCGGCCGCGAACGCCCGCCTGCCCTGGCTGAATGCTGCGCTAACTCCAGCGGCTCGCGTCGCTTCGCTCCTGCCGCGCATGACGCAGGACGAGAAGCAGAGCCTGGTCGTCGGCTATTTCGCGACTAGCTTTCCCGCCATGAAGTTTTCCGCGCCCCCGGGCTCGCGTGAGGGATCGGCGGGCTTCGTGCCGGGCATCCTCCGACTCGGCATCCCCCCGCAATGGCAGACGGATGCGGGAATTGGCGTCGCCACTCAAGGCGCCGCCCAGCGCAAGCGCGAGCGGACCGCCTTGCCATCGGGGCTCGCGACCGCTGCCACCTGGAACCGCGCGCTGGCCTATCGCGGCGGCGCGATGATCGGGGCCGAGGCGCGCCAATCGGGCTTCAACGTCATGCTCGCGGGCGGCGCGAATCTGGTGCGCGAGCCGCGCAACGGACGTAATTTCGAATATGGCGGCGAGGATCCGCTGCTCGCGGGCGAAATGGTGGGCGCGCAGATTGCGGGCATCCAATCGAACCACATCATTTCGACGCTCAAGCATTTCGCGATCAACGATCAGGAGACCGATCGCAATCAGGGCAATGCGATCATCGATCAGAAGGCGGCGCGGCTGTCCGATCTGCTCGCCTTCGAGATCGCGCTGGCGAAGGGCGATGCCGGATCGGTCATGTGCGCTTACAATCGGGTCAACGGGCCCTTTGCCTGCGAAAGTCCGTGGCTGCTGAGCGACGTGTTGCGCAAGGATTGGGAGTTCAAGGGCTATGTCATGTCCGATTGGGGCGCGGTGCATTCGACCGAAGCGGCGATCTCGGCCGGGCTCGACCAGCAATCGGGCTTTCCCTTCGACCGGACACCCTATTTCGGCGCGAACCTGACCAAGGCGCTTGGCGAGGGACGCGTCGCCAGGGCCCAGCTCGACCAGATGGCGTCGCGCATCCTGTTCGCGATGTTCAAGCATGGGCTGTTCGACCGGCCAATCACGGCGGCATCCGACGATCTGCCTGACGCGATGCTGGCCAAGGATGCGGCGATCAGCCGGGCGGACGCTGCCGAGGCGATCACGCTTGTGAAGAATGACGGCGGCATCCTGCCGCTCGCCGCCCGGACCAAAAGGATCGTCGTGATCGGCGGGCATGCCGACAGGGGCGTGATCGCGGGCGGCGGATCGTCGCTCGTCTATCCCAAAGGCGGCAATGCCGTACCAGGCGTGAAGCCGGTCGCCTGGCCGGGACCCGTGATGTTCTATCCCTCGTCGCCGCTCGCGGCGCTCCGGCGGCGCATGCCCGACGCACGGATCGACTATGTCGACGGTGGCGACCCTGCTCAGGCCGCCGAGCTGGCGCGATCGGCCGACATCGCCATCGTTTTCGGCACACAATGGGCGGGCGAAAGCTTTGACGTGCCGCTGGCGCTCGATACAGGTGGCGACGCGCTGATCGATGCCGTCGCCGCCGCCAATCCCCGCACGGTAGTGGTGCTGGAAACGGGCGGCCCTGTGCTCACGCCCTGGGCCGCCAAGGTGCCCGCGATCCTGGAGGCCTGGTTCCCGGGCACCGCCGGGGGCGAGGCGATCGCCGACATAGTCACCGGCCGGTTGAATCCGTCAGGCCATCTGCCGGTGAGCTTTCCTGCCAGCCTCGATCAGCTTCCGCATCCGCACGCTCCCGCCAAAGGCGAGTTTCGCTACGACGAAGGCGCGCAGGTCGGGTATAAATGGTATGATAGCCACTCGCTGAAGCCGGCTTTTCCCTTCGGCCACGGCCTCTCCTACACGCGCTTCCAATTTTCGAGTCTGACGGCGCGCATCGTGGGCGGGACGATCAGGGCCCGATTCACGGTCCGCAATGCTGGCCGCGTCGCGGGCAAGGCGGTGGCGCAGCTTTATGCCTCCGCGCCGGGTTGGGAGGCGCCGCGCCGGCTCGTCGGCTTCGACAAGATTGACCTCGCCCCCGGCCGAACCGGCCAGGTGACGCTCGGCATCGATCCGCGCCTGCTCGCGGATTTCGACACGGCCGGGCGCTGCTGGCGGCTGGCGCCGGGCAAGGTGCGGCTGGAGCTCGGCGAATCCTCCGCCAATCTGAGGCAGAGCGTGACGCTGGCCGTATCGCCTGCCGCGATCGGCAGGACCAAGGCTTTGTGCCAGGGTGGCAAAGCGGGATGAACCATCGGAACGGATCAAGGGAGAGGGCGATGAAGCGAGCGAAATTGTTGGTGGGCCTGATGGGCGCCGCCGCCGCGGTTGCGGCGCATGCGCAATCGGCGTCGCTGGTCGCGCAGACCGATACGGGCGCGGTGCGCGGCGCGGTCGAGGATGGCGTAGCGAGCTGGAAGGGCGTCCCCTATGCGGCCGCGCCCGTCGGTCCGCTGCGCTGGCGCGCGCCGCAGCCCGCCGCGACATGGTCGGGCGTACGCGACGCGGTCCAATATGCGCATGACTGCATGCAGAAGCCCTTCCCGAGCGACGCCGCGCCGCTCGGCACCGAACCCGCCGAGGATTGCCTCTACGCCAATGTGTGGAAGCCGGCCGGCGCCAAGGGCAAGCTGCCCGTGCTCGTCTGGATCTATGGCGGCGGCTTCGTGAATGGCGGCGCCTCGCCGCCGACCTATTCGGGCGCGAACCTGGCCAAGCAGGGCATCATGGTCGTCAGCTTCAATTATCGCGTCGGGCGGTTCGGCACCTTCGCGCTGCCGCAGCTGACCAAGGAGAATCCCGACAATGGCCGTCTCGGCAATTACGGGATCATGGACCAGATCGCCGCGCTCAAATGGGTCAAGCGCAACATCGCGGCGTTCGGCGGCGATCCGGCCAACGTCACCATCAGCGGCGAGAGCGCGGGCGGGATATCGGTCCATTATCTGGTCACCTCGCCCGAGGCGCGCGGCCTGTTCAGCAAGGCCATCTCCATGTCCGGCGGCGATGCGCGCACGGGCATGAGCGACAAGGGGCTGAGCGACACGGAGCAGGTCGGCGCCAATTTCGCCCGATCCAAGCATATCGAACCCGAAGCGCCCGACGCGCTGCAGAAGCTACGCGCTCTGTCCGCCGAGGAGGTGACCGACGGGCTCAACATGGCGTCGATGGGCGGGCGCGGCGGCCCGCCGACCTATGCCGGGCCGTTCATCGACGGGACGGTCGTGGTCGAGCCCGGCAAGGCGATCGCCGAGGATCACTTTGCGCATGTGCCGATGATGATCGGCGCCACCAGCGCCGACATGGGCGGCAAGAGCGGCTTCATGATCGCCGGTGCGCGCGACGCGTCGGCGCGCTATTCGGAGAAGGGCGTGCCCGTCTGGGAATATCGCTTCTCCTACGTCGCGGATTCGGTCGGCCAGCCGGGCGCGCAGCATGCGACCGACATTCCCTTCTTCTTCGATACGGTCAGTATCAAATATGGCGCCAAGGCCACGCCCAAGGATGTGGCAGTGGGCAAGACCGCTAGCACCTATGTCGCCAATTTCGTGAAGACGGGCGATCCCAACGGCGCCGGTCTGACCCAATGGGCCCGCTACGATCGTACCGCCGATCCGATCCTCGACATCGGCACGGACGGCAAGACGATGGCGGGACGCGATCCCTGGGGTGCGCAGATCGACACGGCGGTCCAGGCCATGGAGCGCGCGAAGCAATCGGGCCATTATAATTCGCTGACCACGCCGATCGGCCAATTGCTCGACGATCCGGCCGCGCATGCGATCCTGGAGAAATATATCTCGCAGATCGTGAAGATGGATCAGATCAACATGGCGCGCGGCATGACCCTGTCTGCGCTGCAGGTCTATGTACCTGCGATGCTGACCGATGCGACGATGAAGTCGATCGACCAGGATCTGGCGCAAATTCCGATGCGCCGCTGATTGCTGCGGCAATGAGGCGTGCGAGCCGGTGCGGGAGGCCGCATCGGCTCGTTTGCGTGTCGAGCGACCGCGCCCGCCGATTGAGAACAGGCCTCGGCCGGCTTCGGCGCGCGGGATCACGAAGCGGCGTCTCAAAGTAAGCAACATCGGCTTCCTCGCTATTCGCTCCAACCGGCCTGTCGGCTACCGGCCCGAAAGCAGTTGCCTCGGCCGTGCTCTGTGGGAATGCTCTGGATACACGGGGGAACACAGAGATCGGCACCGATCCCTTCGGACCGCCGAAAATGCCGTTTTCCCTTCGTGAAAATGGTCGGGGAGACAGG
>Ga0157374_10001984_pt1 | contig 17161 bp, 14 predicted proteins | sample M25metaG_FD_115308 | JGI IMG/M metagenome (GOLD analysis project Ga0157374, IMG submission 115308) | Miscanthus rhizosphere microbial communities from Kellogg Biological Station, Michigan, USA - M2-5 metaG | ecosystem: Host-associated > Plants > Roots > Rhizosphere > Soil | place: USA: Michigan...
CCCATTGCGTCGTTGTTCGTCGCTTGCTTGGAATACCAAGCGGCGCTCCTCTCGCCTAGCACTGCACCCCAAAGAAACTCAGCGATACCGTACATTAAGTCGAAATCCGCTCTAGCTAGCTTATTTCGTATATTCGTACAATGGTTTGTTTTTATCGACCACATGTACGGTAAAGAGTTTTAGAGATGTATCGCCAATTACTTTATATCCGCCGTGGGGAACATCGCGCAGATTAAGAATCGGCACGCCGGTGGGAATCGTTGTCGGGTCTTTGCCCGGTATCTGAATGTTTGCGCCTTGCAATACGTATCCTGATTCGATGCCATGATGGCTATGCAGCTGGACCTCATCGCCCGGCTTGAATTCGACGATAGAGCTTATGACCTCCATATTGTTCGTCCCGGTAAGATCGGTTCGTTTCAATTCAGTACGTGCCGTGGAGTCTTGTGCATAGACGCATGTTCCAGCGGCAAGCGTTCCTACATAAATTGCGGTGGCTAGTATCAAGCGGAATAAAGACATTGCGTTGTTCCTTTTCGGTTATTGACTGAGAGAATTCTTCGGGCTCGTATCGTTGATCGAGCAATGGCCATAAAGCTATCTTGGCAAATCATGATGTGATATTAGACAGGTAGTCAAATAGCCAAAATCTTGGCAAGATTATCGGCATGCCGGATTTGCTTTGGCGGTATTTTAGTGGTTAGTCACGTTGGATATACGGGTATATTCAACGCTCGCGGGAGAGGGGCATCATAGGCCGATGTCGCTATCTTCATAAAAACGTTGTGTTGTCCTCGACAAAAAGAATCGAGATAAAAATGCAACTTTTGAAAATCGAAAGCATTGAACGACTATGGGCCTTCCGGTTGTTTACGGAGGAAACGGCATCCGAATCGACCAAGTCAGAGGTGGAATTTCTATCGACATTGCCGGTTGGACGAGGCGAGCGTCGTCTTGCTCTAACGGTCGTATTGTTATCCGTTGCGATTTTTCTCGCGGCAGCACCATTTGCAAAGATACCGCTCATGCCGATATGGGCTTTCATTCCCATCTATCAATCGGCACTTGTCATCAACGATCTCATGACAGCGGCGCTTTTGTTCGGGCAGTCCAGCATTTTGCGTTCAACGGCGTTGCGTGTACTGGCTACCGGATATCTGTTTACCGCCTTCATGGCGGTGGCGCATGCACTTACCTTTCCTCATTTATTCGCAGCGACCGGTTTGCTTGGCGCCGGGACGCAGACCACAGCATGGTTATATATGTTTTGGCATGGCGGCTTTCCGCTCTTCGTTATTGCTTATGTAATTATCAAAGACTCTAATCCAAAGATCGTTTCGATGCAGCGCCGTACTTATGCCGTGGTCTTATACAGCATCGCAGGAGCACTTATCGCAACGTTGGGATTTACTTATCTTGCGACAACCGGTCAAGGGATTTTACCCGCGATCATGGAAGGTCATCATTATACGGATGCGATGAAGGTTGTTATTTCCAGTGTTTGGATGTTGAGCTTGTTGGCGCTGATCGTATTATTGCGGCAAGAGAAGCGATCGGTGCTCGATCTTTGGCTAATGGTCGCCATGTGTGCTTGGCTTTTCGATATCGCATTGGCCGCAGTGCTGAATGGCGGACGTTTCGATCTTGGATTTTATGTGGGCCGCATCTACGGATTGTTGGCGGCAAGTTTCGTCTTGTTAGTATTGTTATTCGAACACGGCATGCTCTATGCCCGGCTCGTTCGAGCCCATAAAAGCGAACAACAAAAGACCGCTGAACTGATGAGCGCAAATCATGAATTGGAGGCATTCTCCTATTCGGTTTCTCACGATCTTCGTACGCCATTAAGGGCTGTGAACGGTTATGCGAAAATGTTGGAAGCGGATTACCGAGAGAGTTTGGATGAAGAAGGAAATAGGCTTCTCGGCGTCGTACTGGATCGTAGTCGGCAGATGGGAGAGTTAATCGATGATCTGCTCGCCTTTTCCAGGCTTGGCCGGCAGCCGCTTAAAACCTATCCTGTACAACTGGAATCGCTCGTCCGGCTAATTCTCGATGAGCTGAGTCCCGATTACGAAGGTCGTGTTATCGACTTTACTATTGGCAAACTCGGTATCGTGGAATCAGATCCTATGCTCATGAAGCAGGTATTGCTCAACCTGCTTGGCAATGCAATCAAGTTCACGCGTAATGTGAATCATGCCGTTATCGAGGTTGGTTGTAGAGATGATGCAACGGACAACGAAAAAATTTATTACGTAAAAGATAATGGCGCCGGATTCGATATGCGCTACATCGATAAATTATTCGGCGTATTTCAGCGGCTTCACAGCAACGAAGAGTTTGACGGAACCGGCATAGGGCTCGCCATCGTTCAGCGCATTATCAACCGCCACGGAGGAAGAGTGTGGGCCGATGCTATAGTCGGCTCAGGCGCTACTATTTATTTCTCCTTCCCGCAAAAAAACGGCAGAGCATAGCGATTTCAAGGGCAGATCAATTCTGCTTTCTTATGTCGTCCGGCATTAGAGCGGATGCCGTACATTCAGCCGAAATCTGCGCTAGGCAAGCGCCTTTTTTATACCTTACCCAGTCCGGTTTTTTGGGCCTTGGTATCTGGTTTGGGTTCTTTAATAGCCGGTGTTTTATTTATCATGTGTCCATTCTCAATCTTTGCGTGGCATTTTGTATTGGATGGGAACTGATCCAAAAACTCTTTAGGCATTCTCATGACGAATCGACTCGTGGGAGCGTTAGTAACGATCTTTCCCTCATGCTTAGGTGGAGTGCTGGTTTCGACCAAAATATATCCCGCGCCATTGTTGAGCGAAGTGTCGGTCGCTAATTTGTGAAAACTTATGAGATCTCGGTTAACGGCTCCCATAGTTTCCACCATATCGTCTATAGGCACTGTCTTATTTGATGAGTCCTTGCGTAACCCCAAGTTTGTTTTTTCCGCGCTGGCGCGGACATCGGATGGAAGACTGTCAAATGATCGACTGTTGGCCTGTTCTATAGACGTTGGGAAAGTGGGATTGGAAGCAAATCCACTCTCCAAATTCTTTTTAAGACTTTTTCCCCAATCTAATGCCAAGTTAGGGCCCATCGTCCCTAGTGTTACCGTACTTGTATAGAGTGCCCCGGCGCGCAAATAATTACGAGCAAATTTTTCTTTGACTGCTTTGGCTCGTTCGTTTCCTGGAATCATATCGCCGATATTAGGCATCATTTTTTCAAGGGTTGAAGGAGGACGACGGGGTAGCTTGGCTATGTGGTTGTCGACTATTCTTGCCACTCTATCAACTGCAATAGCAGCGGCTTCCTGCTTGTTTGCAGCCGAGAAAGTGTTTTTGAATTCCTTGTAAGCGTCTGGGTTTCTTATCATCGCCTTAAGGTAATTCTGAACCAAAAATCGTTTTGCTTTGCCAGCATCTAGCGGATTGACAGTTCTTAACATCAAATTTGTTTTGCTGAGGGGCTTAGCTGCGGCTAATGTGAGAATCATTTGTCCGCCGAACTGTGCTAAGGCATTTACTTCGTTGTATTGGAGCTCGGGGAATTTTTTGCTTATATAGAGGGCCATCTGTCCTTCATATTTGTGAAGAGCGATTTCCCCTTCTCTTGTCTTATGAAAAGCATCGGCTTCAGCTTTTAATGTCTGCTGTTTTCTCTCTTTTGCTTCCTCTTTATAAACGATTACTTTTTCTTTGGGCATCTTGTTCTCCCAGTTTTTGGCGGCCGCAGTTTAACGACTGGATTAGTATGTGTACTTTCGCACTTAAGTAAGCAAATAAAATGCCAAAAAGAAAATATTTGGTTTAAATGGTAATTCGTTGAATGGAAGTATTTTTTTGGGGGGTAAGTAAAAGCGAGGAAAAAATGTATTACAAAATTGATGGAACTAAGAGGGCGTACATTGCATACGCGGGCGAGTGATAGATAAGAGGACATCCGGTCACATGAATATTTTCTCGATTCTCCGCTTCGTGTGCCAATATCCCAATGCAACCCAGTCGTGCCACCTCCATGGCCTGCATCGGATCGTATGAATGTCGACCGAGCCGGTAACGCGCATAGCTTGTTTTCTCGGAGGAACTCCAATGACGAGTATCAGTCTGTCTCCATTTTTGCAGTTGTGATTGTGTTTGGATATTAACCAGGATTTTTCATCTGCCCATTTCATGTGCGGCAATATCCCTTAATGATGTCGAGTCATGAATATATGAAAGGCTGTAGAAAATATGAATGCAACTGGGCATTTTGCCGATGGTTAAGCGTTTACCGTTTGCCTCTTTTCGATATGAGCAAGTTCTCTATGGCCATCATAAAGCCAAATTGCTTCGTCTGATATTCTTATTGGCTTATGTTTTAATAGAGCATGCTTGAAATCTTTCTTTGGTTTGCGGTTGTTGCGTTAGTCCTCATCGGTGCGGCCGGTGTTATCTTTCCGGTCTTGCCGGGTACACCGTTTGTTTTTATCGGTTTATTGCTGGCGGCTTACATCGATAACTTCACAAAAGTCGGCTGGCCGACGTTGACGATACTCGGCGTTCTGACATTGCTATCCATCGGTGTCGATTTCTTCGCGACCGCCATCGGCGCGAAGCGTGTTGGTGCAAGCCCGAAAGCGGTGTGGGGCGCTGGGATCGGCGCATTATTAGGCGCGTTTTTCGGTCTTCCCGGTTTGATTTTCGGCCCCTTCATCGGCGCGGTAGTGGGTGAATATTCGAGCCGACAGGATTTCTTGCAGGCAGGCAAGGCCGGCATTGGTACTTGGCTTGGTATCTTGTTGGGTATAGCCATGAAGATTGCACTGATTTTTACGATGCTCGGCATTTTTGCCACCGCTTATTTTTTTTAATTCTATTTTTTCACCATGTCCGAATTTACATTTTGTCCTCAGTGCGCCGCATTCATGTGCGATGCCATGATCGATGGAGAACTTCGTCGTGCTTGTTCTTCAGCCTGCGGTTTCGTGCATTACGATAATCCTACGCCGGTAGTGGCGGCTATTGTTGAGCATGATGGCCTCGTCGTACTTGCTCGCAATCGCGCATGGCCTGAAACTTGGTATGGACTGATAACGGGATTTCTCGAAAAGGGCGAGTCGCCCGAGGCAGGTGTGCTGCGCGAGGTGAAAGAAGAACTTGATCTCGATGGGTCTACTGCGAATCTTATCGGCGTCTATCCGTTCACACGCATGAATCAAGTGCTCATTTGTTATCACGTGCCTGCCAATGGCGTTATCACTCTCAACGAGGAATTAGTGGATTACCGCCGAGTACCGCTCGATCAATGCACCGTGTGGCCAGGTGGTACCGGTTCGGCGTTGCGCGATTGGTTGCGTGGCCGTGGCATTGAGCCCATGGTGGCGGAATGGCCTCCTAGAACATCATCGTCTTAACGCAATCGTGTTTATTAGACTTCTTGCGTAACCTACTGCGCGGGCCCAGCTTGAAACCGCGATGCTAACCGTACTACTTGTACGGTTGCGCCTCTCTTCTCTATCCGGACCCGCTCGCTACGGTTTCGAAAGAAGTCTATTCATTCGGCTCTTCTTCTTCGCCTTCAGGCAAATGAATAATACCGGTGTTGTAGTTGTACTCGAACACTTCGCCGTAACGTCCCCATTCGATCGCTACCTTGAGAACCCTTTCCGCTTCTTTGCTATCCATGCTTTCTCGAAGTAGCTTCAAGAACGGCTCTTCCGGCAGTTCGCCGGATGGCTCTTGTTCGAGGCTGTGGCGGATGTGTGCCGCGAGCGGTATTTGGGCTAGCACCTGTTGGCCGAAGATTTCGTGTCGTAGCTGTTTATCGCCGGCAACATAGCGAGCGCCGAGCGGTGTAATAGCGATGTCGCCCTGGGCCAATTGCGCTAAGCCAAGCAATGCCAATGCGCTGGCGATAGGCAAGAGTTCTTCGTCGGTGAGATCCGACTCCTCCACCATTTGCGGCAAGTCGGCCTTGCCGTTGAACGGTGCGTCCTGCAGTAGTTCCAATACGCCTTCCATGCGAATCACATCGGCTTCCGGCAGCCGATCGCTCAAACGCAGTCGCGCAGGTTCGCCGGCAACGCGTCCTTGACGCGGTGCGACTGCGGTCATGAGTGCGTAAACATCGTCGATCAACATTTTTACTTCCGGGCTATCCACATCGCGCGGCCTTGGTAGCTTGATAGATAATTCGCAACGTACGCGTCCGGGATCGCTAGCGAAAATCAACACACGGTCAGCCATGACGACGGCTTCTTCGATGTTATGGGAAACCACTAGAATGGCCTTGGTCGGTATGTTGCCGTTTTCCCATAGTTCCAGAATGTCATCGCGCAAGCGTTCGCCCGTCAGCACATCGAGCGCGGAGAAGGCTTCATCCATCAATAGAACTTCCGGTTCCATCACCAACGCGCGAGCGATACCCACTCGCTGCCGCATGCCGCCCGATAACTCCCGTGGCAATGCGCTTTCGAAGCTGGATAACCCGATCAATTCGATTGCTGCCTCGGCGCGCTTGGCACGCTCTTCGACCGGCATGCCGCGCGCTTCCAAACCCAATTCAACATTCTGCTGTACCGTCAGCCAAGGAAAGAGCGCGAACGATTGAAACACCATGCTGATGCCCCGCGCCGGACCATACAGCGGCTGATCGCGATAAAGAACTTGACCGCTGTCTGCCGGCAGTAACCCCGCCATGATTCGCAACAAGGTGGATTTGCCCGAGCCCGATTGTCCGAGCAGCGCGACCGTTTCGCCTTCGTGCAGTGTGAAGTCCACATTTTCTAAAACGGCCCGAGCGCTCCCATCGGCTGAGCGAAAGGATTTGCCGACGGCTTTTAATTCAAGCAAAGATTCTGTCATATCGTGTTTCCTAAACAGGACTTACGCAAAATTGTCCCAGCAAGGCGCGCTGACGCAGACAGTACAAATTAGTACGGCAAGGCGGCGCAAAGCCGCTGGGGCGGTTTTGCGTAAGTCCTACTAAAAATGCATGCGGTCTTCGGCCAATCGATAAAGGCGGCGCCAGACGAAGTGATTCAAGCCCATGACGAATATGCACATAACGCCGATACCCAATGCGATGCGCGGGAAATCGCCGATGGCGGTCATTTCGGCGATATAGCTGCCGATACCGTGGGCTTTCAATGTGGTATCGCCCCAGGTGACATATTCGGCAACGATGCTGGCGTTCCACGATCCGCCGCTGGCGGTAATGGCACCGGTCACGAAGCTCGGGAAAATTGCCGGCAGCAAATATCTTCGCCATTTCAAATGGCCGGACAATTGTAAGTTCTGTGCGGCATAGCGAAGTTCCGTGGGAATGCTCGATGCGCCGGCGATGACGTTGAATAGCAAATACCATTGGGTTCCGAAGATCATCAGCGGCGAAAGCCAAACGTCCGGATTCAAATGCAAACGCACGATGACCATCACTGCCACCGGAAACATTAAGTTCGCCGGGAACGCAGCGAAGAATTGCGCCAATGCTTGAATGCGTGCAGACAATCGCGGGTTCATGCCGATCTTCACTCCGATGGGCACCCAAACGAGTGCGGCCAGCACGATTAGAATCAGTACTCGCAGCAAGGTATAACAACCAAGCACGAATACCCGGCCGACTTCACTCCAGCCGACCCCTGTATGAATAAAGGCCACAAGATGCCAAAGGGCCAACAGAACCAATGCTGCGATAACGGCATCCCATGCGCGAGTCCATGTTTCCGGCGTACGCTGTGGGCGGGCTCGAATCGATGTGCCATCGTAATCGCGTTTAAAAACCACAAATGACCGCTCGAGTAATTTCATCGCAGACAATCCGATGCTTTGTAGCCGCTCTGTGCGGCGCAAACCGGTAAGCAGCCATGACTGTTGCACGGTATCGCCGCCGGTTTCCTCGAACTTAAATTTATCCGCCCAGGCGAGCAGCGGGCGGAAGAACAATTGATCGTAGAGCAGCACGCCGATTAGCATGGCGCCGATCGCCCAGCCGATAGCGGCGAGATCGCGCGCTTCGATGGCCAACGCGATATAAGAGCCGATGCCCGGCAGTTTGATATTTTGATTGGAGACCGAGATGGCTTCCGATGCGACGACGAAGAACCAGCCGCCGGACATGGACATCATCATATTCCATAGTAGGCTTGGCATCGCGAACGGTAATTCGAGCCGCCAGAAACGTTGCCATCCCGACAATTGAAAAATATTCGACGCCTCTTGCAATTCCTTCGGCACCGTACGCAGCGATTGGTAGAGACTAAACGCGATATTCCATGCCTGCGATGTGAAAATGGCAAATATAGCCGCGCATTCGACACCGAGTAGGCTGCCCGGAAATAAAGCGATGAAACCAGTGACCGTAATGGAGAGAAAACCCAAGATCGGAATAGATTGCAAAATATCCAGCAGCGGTATGAGTATTTTTTCGGCCGGACGAAATTTTGCCGCCAATGCAGCGAATACGCAGGCGAATAACAGCGATGCGCCCAATGCGATGAACATGCGCAAGGTAGTTCGCAATAAGTAATAGGGCAGTATCAACGGATCGAGCGACAAGGGCAGCGGCACTCCCAACTCGTACGGACGAGCCATTTGCTGTGCGCCGAATGCCAGCAGGATAAGAACCGCCAGCACTAGCGGGAGGACCACCCAATCCCAGCGATTGCCGGCGGCGTCAACGACTTGGCGGGGGAAAAACTGGTTGTTATTAGAACTCATTTCATCGATATCCAGGCATGTGCTGAGCGGCTTCGGTGTTATATGAAAAGGATGCCGTTTGGCTATTCCGACTAAACGATGGGCTGGCGTTTATTGTCGTCCATCGGCAGAGGAACAGGGCAATCTATTGTCGTTACCGAATTGTCAAAAAACACGAAGCCCTGTAATGACCCTTGTTATGTCTATGTCGCATCGCCTTTGGGGGCACAGGGAACCGAGCCCACGCGATTATACGGCGAGAGTATAGAGAATTCGATGGAAATTTCTGTTGCAGAATGTTTCGCGGAGATTTGCGTCGGATTTGTTATGAATGGCCGGAGGGAATCGGGAAATACTATAATCGCCTCATCACTTAATACCATGAGCGGGTGTATCAACTTTTACCTTCTTCACGCCCAGGATAATATCGATCTTATCACCATCCTTGTATCCATCAGGCACAAGTTCTCTTGGTATTAAGCGAAATTTAAGCTGCTTCGCATGAATTTTTACGAGCAGATCACCTACCTCGGTTCTCGAATCCACGATGCCGGAGACCTTCGCTCCTATATCAGCGATTTCAGCATACTGCGGGATATTATTCCCATATTGAGCATATTTATTTTTAACCCGTTGCATCTCTTCCTGATCAAAAACAAAATGCCCTTTATGAGGTTGTTTCTTTCCGAAAGGCGTCATCTTCTTTGTTTTATGAAGAGATCCTTTTGCGAGTTCCGCCGCCGCCTTCATACCCGTTGGTTTTTGATAAGGTCTATCAGATCCATCAGAAAAAACCCCGGATGGCACAAACTTACTCAATGTTCCCTGAAGCGCGGGGGAGAGGTCAGTCCTTCCGTTTAAAGCAGCGATTACGGATAGCCGATGACTTTTATTCGGCATGCTTTCATGGTTAATAAAATCAGGAATTTTTTCCAAGTAACCTGGTGTTGTTCGTTGATTTTTTATTAGCTCAATAAAAACATCGTGCCACTTTTCAGCGAATTCTGGATCATTAAGATTTTTAGAATGAGAGTTGCTACGCTGTAGCAACTCTAACCGACTGAAAACCTTTTCTGCTAATTCATCATTGAACTTATCGCTTTTTGCAACTGCCGTTAATATATTCAATTCATCTTTCGGCGGCGGATAAAGAGGAAGCCCAGTCTCTTTATAGGGATCTGTGACGTCCAACGCCCAATGCAGATGGCGCTTATCTGCGTTGGGCTGGGCAGCCAAGAGCAGTGGCACCCCCGATAGTGCTTTACCGGGCCGCCATTGTTTTGCAATAGTCTCTTCGAAGTCCGGATATATTCTATCGAGAACCCCGATGGTAACCGCGGAGCTCTTTGCTTTTAATACAGCCGCAAAGAGTTCGTTCATATCAATTGTATTCGGATTACTCATCACGCTATCGAGAAGGCTGTGAACCACTAACTCGCTGAGATTGTCATGGCGCAAAGTTTCTTTGAGCAACCACTCCTGCAATCCACCAGCCGTAAAACGATTAATAACTTCAACAGCTTCGATAAGTACGCGTTCGGTTGCTTTTTCGTTGGTGATTACAGAATGCAACTCTCTACCGGCATGCTCTTCTTGCGAGTACAGCTTTACAACTTTTAGCAACGACTGCTCTGTCGCAGCGGCGCTACTACCGGCCACGTTCAAAAGGCGTTTTCTATATCGAGGATTAGGCATGCCACGGATCACATCGGTCATGCCATCAAGATCGTTAGCAGTGACCTTTTTCGCTTTATCCAATCTTTGGAACTGAGCGCAGACTTTATCGATTATGAGGGGCCTCAACGGTGCGCTCTGAAAATCATGAAGATCCGCACATTTCGCCACCACCTTAGTAAGCAAGGGAAGATCGGCATTCCTGTGCTGGACAAGCGAATCGACGTAACGGCCTCTTTCAGTGTGGTCTTTTACTACTTCATTCGCAGTGACGTTATCAAAAACAATATGCAGCAAGCTGGTGCTTGCTCGATCATCTTGCAGCAATGTTGAAACCCATTTCGGTTTATTAAAATCGAAGTAAGACGTACGGTGGTTCACAGAGAAATTAAAAGATCGAAAAACTATCATCTGCTTCGTTGCATCGTTGAGATCACTCAGAAGAACCTCTTTAATCTCACGAGCATCCGTCTTTGAAAGTAAGCTTTCCACCGTTCTGTATTGTTCGTGGCTAGCGATATCGCGAACCTTCTTATAACTTTCGAAGGCCATTATGTAATCTCGAAAACCCATGGTGGCCAGAAAGCCGGGCAGCAATTCGTGTGGAATACCATCAATATTAAATGCTTGAGCCATGGAGTCCCCCGTTCAAGCCGCGTCAACGGCACGCGACTATTTGACTAATAACAAAAAAGTATCATCACTGGAAACCGGAGGAGAGGCTGTGAATACCGTCACAACCACGCAATTGATTCAGCGCACAATACTTTCTGAGCATACGTCACGGAAAGTATTGTCATTCATTTGCGGATGTAATCGAGGTCAGAACATACGGGATTATCCGCAAAGTGCTGTTTACATAAACGAGGCATTAATTGTTCGATAAGCTCTAGGCAACGCCTTCCCTCAACCCGCTAAAGGGGAGGGAAGGCGCATGTGGGAGATATTAGCCACGCGAATGCGCGCGGCTAATTTACTTCAACGAGTGGTTTCCTTATTTTGTCTAGCGCCTTCCGCATTCGATATGATGATTTCCACCCGCCGATTTGCTTGGCGTCCAGCTGTTGTTTGATTGCTCGCTACCGGTAGCGATTCGCCGAACCCTTGGGCCATGATTCGATTGGCTTCGACACCTTTACTCACTAATGCCGTGCGCACCGCTTCAGCTCTTCGTTGAGAAAGCTCTTGATTGAGTTGCTCGGATCCAGTGCTGTCTGTGAATCCCTCGGTGCGCATGGTCATATCAGGGTTTTTCTGCATGACGTCCGCTAGCCGATCTATCGTGTGATAAGCACCCGGCTTAAGTTCTGCTTTACCAGCATCGAACAAAACATCCGGTAGTGTTAAAACAACACCTTTTTCAGTGCGTTTAGCGTTCAAGTCCGCTAACTGTCGTTCCAGCTCTTGACTTCGCGATTGTGCCTGTTGAGCAGTTAATTGCGCTTGCTGTTTAGCCGCAGTTGCACCTTTGTTACGTGCTTCTAGAATGATTTGGTTTCTTTCCGCGCTTGCACTTTCAATTGCTTGTTGGGCCATTTTCGACTGCGCTACTTGCCGGGCGATTTCAGTTTGCTGTTTGGCTAGATAGGCATAATGGGAAATCGATTCCGTAGAAGCTTTATCCTGTTGCAAATGTTCCGCTTTATGTAGTGTATCGTTCGCTCGTTTTAATTCCAGCGGCGCGAATTGACCGACGCGCGAATCTGCTACTGCCGATGCATAGGCCGTTTTGGCCTCATCCAATATCGCAATGTGTTCCGGTGCGCTAGCGCATCCACCCACTACCGCAGTTAAACAAAGCAATCGAAGAAGACGATATTTTAAGATAGGTTTATTCATATTGCCCTCCTATGAGGCTGCGTGTATGGACTGACGTTTATGGGTTGCTAGGGCTGTTGTTTATTTCCTGCCGTAGAGTTTCATTAGCCCGCTGCAGTTCTTGTGCCGCATTTTTCGCCTTAGCCGATTGCGAGCTCGCTTCCGCCAGCTGTGCGTCCGTTTGAGCTTGCGCCGCTAAGCGCGCTGCTTCATCGTAATTTGCTTGTTGCAGCGCTTGTTGCGCACGGTCGATTTTATCTTCGGCCGATTGCATTACTACCGGTGCATATTCTCTGGCCCCGGCTCGTTCTGCGCTGTCGAAGGATGAGCGCGCTGCCGCTAATTGTTCACTCGATACTGGTGTGGAGGTTGTCGCGCATGCGGCAAGCAGCAAAAGGACGGAGAGGGAAAATGCTTTCACTACAACAAGAGCATTGATCGGTTTCATGGCTATGCCTCCTTATTCATTTTGACTTTACCAGTGGCTCTATTTCTATCTAAAGCAAGTCCTGCGCCAATGACGTGATGCCGCAATTAAGCCCTATCACTCGGGGTGGTTTTATCGAGCGATCTCCTGTAAATCGAAAATAACGTAGAAAAAATTACTTGAACGCATGTAATAGTTGCCGGGGAGGGAACAACACGTCCCGATTTTTTCGATCGATATCGTGTGGTGAACCGTTTCAGAATCTTCGTTTGTTTTTGCAAGCTGCTTATGGGCAAATTATTGTGGTTTGAAATGATGTGCTGCCTTCCGCATCGAATGATGTGAATTAAATATTTAAAATTCATGCGGTTATTACTGTTTTAAAAAGGTAAAATTTGGCCTCTCACTTGCTAAGTAATTGTGAAGACTTTGCCCGAGTCTAATGATGAAAATTGAGAATGCCTTACTAGCGGTCAAACCGGCAGCGTTGATGAAAACCTTATCTACCATCGTATTATTGGCCGCGGGGCTGATAACTCACTCGACAATAGTTCACGCTCACTATTGCGCGCAGGCAAATTGGAAGATGGGCGGAACTTATAAAGTTAATGAGGTTGTGGAGTATGACGGTCATAACTACAAAGCGTGGCAAGCCCATACTGCATATACCGATAATTGAACACCGGATAACGTTCCTGCATTGTGGATAGATCTAGGCGCATGTATTTCTTTTTCTGGCCAATCGACCCCAGCGCCTAAACCCAAGAAGCTATCACCTGGCGTTTCAAATGGTCAAAAATTCTTAGACGTCTGGCACAACAACGTCGAAACCTGCGTCTTAGCCCATTATTACTGCGGTGAATCCTGCGTTCTTGCCGCGCCGGTACTCCTAGTCAGAATCATATTGGGTGCACGATTGATTCTTTCCTGTTTTCCCATTTCTTTCGAACCTAAAAACATCTTTCTGTATAAATAATTGCCAGGCATCAAGCTAAGCCTTAATAATATAGCCGCTTCACCGGATCCTTTATCATGTCCCTTTGTGTGCAAGCGCCACGCATCGTGGAGCGGCATTGGCAAGGTATTCGATTTCATGTAGTGAGCGAGAGCTCAATCGATTTGATATAAAGCGTATGAAAATTTTGCTGGTAGAAGACGATTTAATGATTGCTGAAAGCATACAAGAAGCCCTTTCCGAAGAAGGTTTTTTGATCGATCGGGTATGTAACGGCGCTGAAGCCGACATTGCATTGATGGGACAGCGCTATGATGCGATGTTGCTCGATCTAGGCTTGCCGAAAAAAGATGGCATGGAAGTATTGCGCGGTTTGAGGGCACGTCGCGATAGCACACCCGTGCTTGTCATTACTGCGCGAGATACTGTGCCGGAAAGAGTGGCGGGGTTGAATGGTGGCGCCGACGACTATTTGGTGAAACCGTTCGATCTATATGAACTGGTTGCCCGCTTGCGCGCTGTTGTCCGCCGAGCGCGTGGTCACCTGGAATCGGTTTATCGGCACAACGACATTACGCTGAATTCCGTGACTCGCGAAGCATTGATCGATGGGAAACCTGTTGTGCTTTCGTCTAGAGAATGGGCCGTTCTCGATGCTTTGATCGCCCGTCCAGGCGCTATATGTTCGAGACCTCAGTTAGAGCAGCATCTCTATGGATGGAGCAGCGATGTAGAGAGCAACGCGGTCGAAGTTTATATCCATGGCCTGCGTAAAAAATTAGGACACGATTTCATCATGAACGTGCGCGGCGTGGGTTATATGGTGGCCAAGAGCGTTTGATTCGGCCACGCACATTACATTTCTGTAAGTCGCAGCAAAGCACAGCGACGGGCTATGCGCGCAGATGCCTTTAGACGTTTTATCGGTTAATTAGATCAGTGAAATCTCTCCGAATCCGCTTGCTTCTTTTACTGGGTGCATTGATTGTTATTAGCACCATCGTATTGTTTGCGACGCTATTTCGAACCGCAATCAATCAAGCCAATAAATTATTCGATTACCACATGCAGCAAATCGCATTAGCGCTGCAAGATAGTAATTTCGATCGCATCGAATTAAGTGCCGGTCGGCTCGATGAGAATATGGCGTTCGACTTCGTGATTCAAATCTGGAACGAAGATGGCGTACAGGTTTACGAATCGCGCAAGCATCGTTTTTTACCTGGTAGGGCCGCAATAGGTTACTCGACGGTAAATATGGAAAACGGCGAATGGGTTGTCTATGCCGTGCACACGAACAATCGAGTCATACAAGTGACGCAGCAAATGAAAGTGAGACATGATCGCGCCATTAAGTTAATTCTCTATTCGTTGTGGCCGATTATCCCCACTGCGCTTATTTTGATGGGAGCAATATGGTGGGTCGTCAGTCGCGCAATGATGCCGCTAAATCGAATCAGTAGTGAAATCGGCAATCGAAATGCAGCGGCCCTGGAACCGGTTTCCGAAGCCGGGCTACCCAGCGAAGTCGTCCCGCTGGTTAGCGAACTGAATTCGTTATTCGACCGCTTGAGTAAAGCCATGGGATTGCAACAGCAATTCGTTGCCGATGCTGCACATGAGTTGCGATCTCCTCTGACCGCGTTGAAGTTGCAAGTGCAAACGTTGGAACGCGCTAAAGATGAAACGGCCCGGGCTCAGGCCATTGCTCGTCTGGTCGGCGGCATAGAGCGCGCTATTCGTCTTGTGGAGCAATTGCTTGCCTTAGCGCGTCAGGATCCGCTTTCCCGGTCGCCGTTCGACAATAAACCTGTTTTGTTGAGCGCTTGTGCATGCGATGCGATGGCCGACGTGTCTTCGCTGGCCTCTTCCAAAGGCATTGATTTACTCTATAAGGAGCAAGCGCAGATTTATGTGCATGGCGATCCGGAAAACATTCGAATCCTGATCCGCAATATCGTCGATAACGCCGTTCGCTATACGCCATCGAAAGGCATAGTGGAGGTCGTGGTGGATAAAGAGGAGAACAATTCGGTCGTCATCGTTTCCGATTCAGGCTCAGGTATTCCGGAAGAGGAGAAGGCGCGAATATTCGATCGCTTTTATCGAGTTCCCGGCACATATCCCATGGGCAGTGGACTTGGTCTGCCTATCGTTAAAGCCATTGCTGAACACCATTCGGCGACCATCGTGTTAGAGCGCGCTACGCTAGGCGGGCTCGCCTTCAAGGTTCGTTTCCCTTCTGTAGCGGCGTAAAGCTATGTTGATGATGCGATGGGCTCGCTATTTCATTTAGAGCGATACCGTACATTAAGTCGAAATCCGCTCTAGGGTAGACGGTGTCTTCTTCATCGAGCGCCTAAGCATTTTTCACCCGAATGATCCCTTTTTAAGTTTCGCCTAAGTGTTGTGCGGCATCATCACGCTATAAAACCGGAACGATGAGTTGAAGGAGAGGGAGATCCGGTTGCGATAACAACTATGTGTCAAATAATGGGCGACGATCTGAGGCAGCGTCCGCGTAAACGGCGGGCTAATCAATCGAATACATGATGTAGCTGAGGAGATTAACCTGTCCGCTTGTCGGCAGGTTTTTTTTATAGCCTAGATTCGCTCTAGCTTTCTTGGTCGAACATTAGCCGTACATTAATTGATAAAAACTCAGGTATAACAAAGAGAGGAACGATAAATGAAAAAAGCAGTCGCCGGTATTTTTTTACTAAGCCTTTTAGGCGCTTGCGCCAGTACGCCCACGTCCACCGCAACGAACGCGGCCATGGGCACATCGCATGCTCCATCGAAACCTGGGAATGCTTCGTCCGGCACTACCGCTGCGGCACAGCCATCGGCGCTACCCGCACACCGGAATCCGAATAATTTGTTGGCGCAAAAGCGCGATGTTTATTTTGACTTCGATCAATATGTGGTCAAGGACGAGTTCCGGCCTGTTATACAAGCCCATGCGAAATATTTAGACGATAACCGCACTTTCAAGATCAAGCTTGAGGGTAACGCGGATGAGCGTGGCAGCCGTGAATATAACTTGGCATTGGGGCAAAAACGCGCCGATTCCGTTAAGACGCAAATGATGGCTTCCGGTGTCGCTCAAAATCAAATAGAAGCTATAAGCTGGGGAAGTGAAAAACCCAAAGCATCCGGGCATGATGAAGCCGCATGGGGGGAAAACCGGCGCGTAGATATTAGATATAGCGATGATAAGTAAATGCCTCAGATAGCAATCGAGCGTTAACGAAAAACCGGCGATCTGCTGAAAAGGGTCGCCGTTTTTATGTATGCTGATTGTGCGTGAATGATTTTTGGTAATGCAATAGACTTCTTTCATAACCTACTGCGCGGTCTTTATCCGGACCCATTCGTTGTGGTTCCGAAAGAGGTTTGATTTCGTAAAATTTTTTTGAGGGTGGAATAAAAATGATGCGATCGCTACTCTTCATAAGCATGGCTGCCTTGGTGTTATCCGGATGCGCCACATCCGCCGATGAACAGAGCGGCAATCAGGGCGCGTCGAACGCGCAACAGAGTACCGCTACGGCAAATGCAGGCTCGGCTCCTTCAGTTACCTATGTCCCCGCGCAGGGC
>Ga0157374_10001988_pt1 | contig 17151 bp, 14 predicted proteins | sample M25metaG_FD_115308 | JGI IMG/M metagenome (GOLD analysis project Ga0157374, IMG submission 115308) | Miscanthus rhizosphere microbial communities from Kellogg Biological Station, Michigan, USA - M2-5 metaG | ecosystem: Host-associated > Plants > Roots > Rhizosphere > Soil | place: USA: Michigan...
GAAGCAGGGCTTGCAAAAGTTGATACTTGATTTACGTGGAAACGGAGGAGGGCTTATGGACCAGGCCGTTCAGATCGCAGATGAGTTTCTCGATGACAATAAACTGATCGTCTATACCAAGGGAACAAACGTTAGAAGAAGAGAATATACAGCAAAACGCCCGGGTCTCTTTGAGACGGGAAAATTGGTAGTGCTGGTTGATGAACTTTCTGCAAGCGCCAGCGAAATTGTTTCAGGTGCCTTGCAGGATTGGGACAGGGCAACTATAGTCGGCCGAAGAACCTTTGGAAAGGGACTTGTGCAGGAGCAATATGAACTTAGTGATGGCTCCGCCATACGATTGACGGTGGCGCGTTACTACACACCAGTCGGCCGAAGCATTCAACGGTCCTACGAAAAAGGAAGAAAGGTTTATATGGAAGACATCTGGGAACGATACAAGGACGGCGAACTGTTGCATGCTGACTCCAACAAAATAAACAAAGGGCAGGTTTACACCACACTTGGAAAGGACAAAAAGAAAGTCTACGGCGGCGGAGGCATCATGCCTGATGTTTTTGTACCCATTGACACCAATAACATCCAACACAACGTAACAGAACTCTACCTGGAAACGACCTTTAACAGCTTTGTTTATAACTACTATATTCATAACCTCCCGCAACTCGATCAATACAAGTCTGCTGTTGATTTTGCACAAAGATTTCCCGATATTAACAATGTATGGAACCAACTGGTGAATTACGCAAAGAGGGATACGATTTATTTACAAAACATTTCGAAGCAAGACCAGGAAGGAATTAAAGAAAGATTGAAAGCCTACCTCGCCCGTTATAAATGGCGAACTGAGGGATTTTATGAGATCCTGAACATGAAAGATGCAACGATCAAAAAAGCCCTTGACGTTTTGAAGGACTAATATAAGCACTCGATTTTCTGAGCATTTCCCAACCAATGGCACAGGAAGGAATAAACAAGGCCAAATCGGCAACATGTGCGATCCAGGCAATGCGCGGCATGCGGCTCAATGGAAAAGCAATGGCAGCCAGGCAAAACAAAATACTAATCCAGGCGGGCACAGATCGTTTCAACATCAAATTGATGCCAAGAACTAAGATGCTCAGGGGGAACAATGGCCCAGACCCGAACAATAATATTTGAGAAGTAACAGGATAATGCGACAATAACTTAAGGTATTGCTCATGTGAAATATTGAAAACTGTTGCCAGGTACCCAAGAAAAGCAAAACAGACGCCGCTAACACATCCAAACACGGCGATCCACAAACCCCACACGGCATATCGGGGCATTTCATTCTTTAAAAGAGAAAAGACCGGTAAGCGAAGGGATCCATAAGAACATTGAAAAGATGATCAGGATCGCCGCTTCCATTCCGTATTCTCCGTCCTGCCAAAAGAAAGTGGAACCAGCAAATAACAAGGGAGCAATAATTAAACAAAACCCCTCCACTTTTTTTTCAAGTTGAGAAGATTTTGTTGATACTGCCGGTATGAAACTCTCTGACATTATAATTATTGAGGATTATAAATCATTCCCATTCAACAATTCCTTTCTATCTATCCGATAGGAAGCCACCAACCCGATTCCGCCTCCAATTGCGATCAGTGAAAAATACAAAGCGACAGGCTCAATTTCTCTCGGAATCATCAGGGTGTCTATCAGGAAAGCTGCAAGCAATCCTATACCTGCTCCTATGAGAAGCATGCCCCATTTAAGATAAGTGGGTGTTGATCTCCGGGTCTTTTCTTTGGGATTCATCCCCTTCTCGATCATGGCCAGGTTTTGGCGCGTTTTCAGGTAAACGATGCCAAATACCATAGCAAACCCTCCGGCAAACATTACAATTGGAATTAAAAATTCTCCGTGCATAAAATAAGTTTTTATCAGTTAATGAATTTTGTTCGTTTCATTCTTTGACTACCTGCCAGGAAATCTGGTTACCGTTTTAAAAGAACTTTTTCGAATCAGTGTACTGGAAGTTTGACCACAGCTGGCTCCGCCTGGTTACAATAAATGCAAAAAAACTCAACTATATAGAGGTCACATCTTCTCCTTTTAACCTTGTACCTTAGTTATGTAACCCCCGAAGTTGCCCTGTAGTCTTATAGTATAGAATGTCGACCGGACCTTCAGATAGTGAAATCATCAGCCTTGTGCTGAAAGGCGACCATAACGCCTATGCGTTACTGGTAGAGCGGTATAAGTCGTATGTGTTTACACTTACCCTGCGCTTTACCAAAAACAGGGAAGATGCAGAAGAAGTTTCGCAGGACATATTTGTTAAGGCTTATCGTTCTTTGGCAGATTTTAAAGGGACCGCAAAGTTCAGCACCTGGCTTTATACTATTGTCAATACAACGTGTATCACCTTTTTAAGGAAAAAGCGTTTAGATATAAGATCACTAGATGATGAAAGGACGTTTGAGGTTGCAGATAGCCAGGACTCGGGTTTCAGGGCCAACCTGGTAGAACAAAAGTCAAGACAGAACATGGTGAACCAGGCCATTGCTATGCTGAATCCTGATGATGCCGAGATCATAACTTTGTTTTATAAGAGTGAACAAAGTCTTGAAGAGATCAGCCAGATTCTTGGAGTGGAAGTCAACACAGCTAAAGTTCGATTGCACAGGGCCAGGACAAGATTGAAAGACAAAATGGAAAAATATTTTACAGAAGAAATAAAAGATCTTCATTAAACTGATAAAAGCCATTTAAATATGGAAGCAAATAAAAATAATATTGATGACAGGTTGTGGGAGTTCATCGATGGACAAAGTTCCATGGAAGAAAAATCTGCCATTGAGAACTTGATCGAAACAAACAAGCAATGGAAGGAGAAATATCACGAGTTGCTTGAACTTCATCAACTCGTCCAATCATCAACACTGGAAGAACCATCCCTGCGGTTTACCAAAAATGTGATGGAAGAGATTGCGAAATACCAGATTGCTCCCGCTGCAAAAGCTTACATTAACAACAAGATCATTTGGGGCATTGGGATCTTTTTTATCACCCTGATCATTGGATTTTTAATATATGGCTTTGGACAGGTAGATTGGAACGCCAATGATAATACTTTACCTATTGATATCAGTAAGGTCAACTACGGCAAATTTTTCAATAACACATACGTAAATGTTTTCATGATGATCAATGTGGTGTTGGGATTGATGCTGCTGGACAGGTATCTCGCGGCCAAAAAGAAAAAATTGCAGAAAGAAGCTTGATGATTTTATCATCAGGTCCGGTAAGTCCCGACGTTATCGTCGGGGCTTTTTTAATTACTGGTTCCTTGAATGGGCACTGATTACCCCGATTGATTTAATCTCTATGCTTTATTTCTTTTTTGTCTGTTGGAGGCGAGCTTTCCTTTACTATCTGACTTCTGTTGCTCTCCGAAGGGGTCCTTTGGACACTCACTGCACCGTTCGGGAATTCTGTTCATCTGCTTTGAACTCCTGGCGGGGTTCATAAGCAGATCGAAATTCTTAACGAGCTAAAGGCCCGTTCCTATTTACCATTCACCACTCAGCATTGATCCTTCACCTGCCAAACTCTTAACTTTACAATTACAAAGAAAGATATGGATATCAAGAACAACATCCTGGAAACGATCGGCAACACTCCGTTGATAAAACTGAACAAGGTCACCAAAGATTTTCCTTGCACGGTGCTGGCAAAGGTGGACTATTTCAACCCGGGCAACTCAATAAAGGACCGGATGGCCGTAAAAATGGTTGAAATGGCGGAAAAGGAAGGAAAGCTAAAACCGGGAGGAACGATCATTGAATGTACAAGCGGCAATACAGGAATGGGGCTTGCCCTGGTTGCCGTGGTCAAAGGATATAAATGCATTTTCACAACTACCGATAAACAATCAAAAGAAAAAGCTGATATTTTAAAGGCATTGGGTGCTGAAGTAATTGTGTGCCCTACTAATGTAGAACCGGAAGATCCCAGGAGTTACTATTCCGTTGCAAGGCGTTTGGAAAAAGAAATTCCAAATTCATATTTATGCAATCAATATGATAATCTCGCTAATCGTCTTGCCCATTATGAAACCACTGGTCCTGAAATATGGAAACAAACCGATGGAAAGATCACTCACCTTGTTTGTACAGCCGGAACGGGTGGGACTATTACCGGCACTGCTATGTATCTGAAGGAAAAAAACCCTGACATACAAGTTTGGGCCATTGATGTATATGGTTCATTGCTTACAAAATATTTTCGCACGGGCGAAGTGGATGCCAATGAAGTTCATCCTTATATCAGTGAAGGTTTTGGTGAAGACTTTGTTCCTAAAAATTATGACATGAGTGTGATCGATCATTTTGAGCAGGTGACCGATAAAGCAGGCGCGGTAATGGCGAGAAAGTTAGCGAAGGAAGAGGGTATATTTTGCGGATACAGTGCTGGAAGCTGCTTGCAGGGATTGATGCAATTAAAGAATAAGTTGAAAAAAGGCGACCTCGTTGTTTGCATTTTTCATGACCACGGCAGCAGGTACGTCGCTAAAATTTATAACGATCAATGGATGATCGAAAGAGGTTTTCTCGATGTTAAAACATTCAAAGATATCATCAGCGCAAGGGGAGCTCAAAAATTGGTGACCATTGAACCGGGCCAAACAGTTTCTCAAGCGGTAGAGTTGATGAAGAAATATGATATTGAACATATACCGGTAATGAATCATAATGGACCCATCGGAGCCATTAGTGAAAGTGGCTTATTTCAAAAAATATTTGACAATCCCGAAATAAAACACGCAAAAATTGAATCTGTACTTGAGCCCTCCTATCCCATCGTTGAGTTTGACACACCTGTGGAAAAATTAAGCTCGCTTATCAATAAGGAAAATGGCGCCGTACTCGCAAAAGATGAGGCGGGTAGCTTCCACATTGTAACGAAATACGATGTCATTCAAGCTTTGGGGAAATAAGAAACTGAACAACCGGGCAGTCAGTTCCAAACGTAAAATCGTAATTGTACGCGCATAATTCGCGTGCTTTTGCAATTAAATCGTTCGCTTTATTACTTGCTTTTTGGTAATTACCATCGTAATAAAAAGAGGCAATTTTGCTCTATTTAATTTAACAACGTCGACATACTTTTGATCCAGAAGTTGATTGATAGAGCATCAATCTGTCCAATGTCCAAAAACCGTCCTAAGAATTTATCCAAATCCTGAAAAACCAAGTCCAAGAAATCCAATATCGATCAACTTCTTCCTTTTTAGGATAAAACTGATAAACCAAAACCAATTGATCCTATAGAAAACTAATTAAAACCGATCCGACGAAAACCACCCAGATCCTTGAAAAATAGTTAAGATCCAACGTCCTTAAAACATCCAATCCTGATGGAAACCAATTTGAAGGTTAACGCCAACAAATGACTGTCCAGCCGCCGTAGTCCAAATCCATTGAAAGATTTTACAACAAATCCGACCCGCCTGTTAGCTTTGCTAACAGGTGGAGTCACGGTGGCCTCCCCAAGACTTTCGTTTTTCCGTTTTACTTTTATTGCGAAGATTTTCTTACACCAATTCAGATAGTGCAGGAAGAATATTTTCTGCATCACGTGTCCGTTGCTGATTCCTCCCATCAGCTTCCAAAGCCCGTGATTTATTGCCCGCCATTTATTAAATGCCTCTTACCAGTTACGCATTGGGAATTTAAAAACCCAAACTCTGGCAATAGCTTCGGGTCTCCGCGGTAATACAGCACCCCTTGAAACCGATCCGGAAGACCATTGTCCGATTTTTCAATTCTTAAATTTTATTTTATGAGGAATTTATTCTTGTGTGTATTGCTCGCAATGTTCACGCTGTCAACTTATGCCCAGTCAACTTCTGACATACTTAAACAAGCGGGCGCCCAGGGGGTAAAAGAAGGTGCAAAGGAAGGGACAACTGTGGCAACAGAAAAAGCCGCTGATAAAGTAACCGATAAAATATTGGGGAAGATATTTGACAAAAAGAAGAAATCAAATTCCGACAATACTGGCGGCAACAACACATCAAACACTGGGCCTGCCGCATCCACCTCAGGCAATACAATGGGCAACAGTTCAAAAAAAGACAATACAAACACGCCCGCAAGTTTTCAGACTTATAGCAAATTCGATTTTATACCAGGCGATAAAATTTTGACATTTGATGATTTTTCAAAAGATGCGGTCGGGGATTTTCCTGTAACATGGAACACAAATTCAAGTGGTGAGGTGGTCACAGCTTCAAACCAGCAGGGGCATTGGTTGATGGTGAGAAAACAGGGGAAATATGTTCCTGAATATATTAAAGACCTGCCAGATAATTTCACCTTCGAATACGATGTGATCTGTAATGAAAAATTCAGCTACTATTCTCCGCATCTCTGGCTTTATTTTTTGACGGGGAACAATAGCGGCAAAGAGGTGTTTGATTACAGTTTCATACCAGGAGAAAAAAGATCAGGAGTAAAAATTGGTGTTCATCCTACCAATGGAACCTCCAACGGTGGAATGGCTCTCGAAGAAAGCTTTGAAGATGGGAACAGTGTTATTAGAAACGAGATCAATACAAGTCAATTCAACAGCGTTGGTGGAAAAACAAAACTTCATGTTTCTATATGGCGTCAAAAGCAACGGCTACGCGTTTATTTCAATGAAGAAAAAGTATATGACCTACCGCGTGCATTTGTTGATAACAAAAACTATGGAACTATTTTATTCGAAATATGGGGTGATATGAAAGAAGAAGATCGGTACCTCGTAGGTAATATTAAGTTGGCAGCAGGTGCGCCGGATACAAGGAACAAACTAATCACCGAAGGGAAGTTTGTCACTCGTGGGATTTTGTTCGATGTAAACAGTGATCAAATCAAGCCTGAATCATATGGCGTGTTGAAGGACATTGCAAATGTTCTTACTGAAAACGCCTCAGTAAAAGTCAAAATAATCGGCCACACTGATTCCGACGGAAAAGATGCTGATAACCTAACCCTTTCAAAACGCAGAGCGGAATCGGTCAAAACAAGTCTTGTAAAAGATTTCGGAATAGATGTGTCGCGACTCGATACAGATGGCAAGGGAGCTTCTCAACCCGTCGATACAAATAACACAGCCGAAGGCAAGGCCAACAACCGGAGAGTGGAATTCATAAAGGAATAAAGCAGCATTGTTCCGATCGTTGAATTGCATGACCCCCCATGTCATGAAGAAATTCTATAACTGCGAAATAAAATTTATGTATGAAATCACTTAAGAATTTCCTGTTACTATTGTTATTTGCCTCTTTATGCTCAGCCGTGCAGAGGGACGAAAACAGCTGGAGAAAAAAGGCGTCAGTAAATCCCACTATTTTGGAGTACCTCGGGAACGTGCAGGGGTATGGAAGCGTGCCAGGGTACAGTATGCGTATCGAGGTTACAATAGATACAATGGTGGGGGTCCGATATGAAGTGACTTCTTTCCATGGGAGCAAAGTTTTTTCACATATGGCTGTGTTTTATAAATTTTCCAACCCCAACCAAACCATATTCTACAATTTTATTACACGCAAATCATTTGTCAGCAAGGCTTCTTCATCAGCGGATAACGCTACAAGCATAGATGTGATTGGACAGGAAGTCATCGGCAAATACAAGTGCACGCATCTTCAACAAGGCTCAGGAAGCGACTTTTGGATGAGCAAAGACGTCCCGGGTTTTACCGCATTAGTCGCGTCACTCAAACACGTCGACCCCAAACAATTATCCATGCCTTTTGACGGAACTATCCTTAACTGGGGTGGCCTGGTCAAGATGAAGATGGTTGACCACAGCACAAACGCCCTCGTGGGAGAAATACATCTGCAGAATGCAAAAATTGGGATACCCATCCGACTTGGCACTTTTGATGTTCCATCGAAATAAAAAGATAAAACTCGATGTCATTTTCAAAAATGCAGATTCAAAAGCAGTGATCAGAAAAAATAGAATAACATGAAAACGATAAAATATACCGGTCTGAAATTGGCAATTACAGTATTCTCTGTCACAATCTTCTTCAATTCATTTTGCCAGGTTGGCAGGAAGCCGGCAAGTCCAACTGTGAACAGAAATACTTCCACTCAAAATTCCATTACGGCTTATCAAAATGAGATCGAAAACATTCCCGGTCAAACTCAATTTATTGTTATTGGGAAAGCGGAATATTCTCCTGTTTGCAAAGAATTTGTTGATCACAAAAATCAAATTGGTATTACAACCCGGTTTATTGATCTTGAAAGTATTTTACAACATTATACCGGGGACGATCCTTCAAAAGTAAAACAAGCGATTGCATATGCATTCATCAATAAAGGTCTCCGCTATGTAATGCTTGTAGGAGATGCAAGTCTTTTTCCGGTTAGACACAGATATGTAAGTAGTGGTAACGAGTTTGGCAGACCAAAGGAGTCTACCAATGACTGGTGGTATGACGGAGTCTATATAGCCACTGATCATTACTATGCGAGCTTATTTCATCATAATTTCAATACAAGGCCAGCGTATTCAATGAAGGATTATGATGATTGGGATGAAAATAAAAACTTTAAATATGCTGAAGAGGTATGGAATTGGAACAGCGACCCCAAATTAACACCTCCCGCCTATAACCCCGATAATGTCGATGGTTTCCCTGACCTCGTTGTAGCACGATTACCGATCCACGACGCAAATGATTTAAAGATCTACCTGGACAAGGTTGTAAAATATGATAATGGACAAATGCTTCCACAAACTAAGCAAGGTCTTTGTATGGTAGCAGGCGGAACTTATTCCGGATCAACTCAGCTTTGTGAGGAGATGCTTAATTTTCATTCCATCAAAGACCGCGTAGGGGAAGACAACTTATTAAAGTTTGGCTTCAATTTCACTGATGGACTACCGTCAGGTTGGGAGAATGGTAGTTTCGCCTCCATTCGCAATGGTATTATTCATAGCTGGAGTCTTATCTACCTGGGTCATGGATACCACGGAGGATGGGATATCACTGACAACAAGCAAGGTTTTAATGAGAACGAAATAAATATTTACACTGGAAAATTATCGTTACCCGTTGTCTTCAATATTGGTTGCGAGATCGGTCAATTTAAACCAGTCGTTCCCGCCGGACAGTACCTTAATAATCATAACACTTTAACCTGGTATTATCAATTTACGCATGATGTGATCTGGAAAGGCTCCGGAGATAATATGAATCCAACTATGAATGATCCAATGAAAAACCTGCCAACAATAATTGAAGCACCAGGTCCTTATGACATCTCAGATCAAAAAGACAGAACATTTGCATATCCCTGGCTCTTCCAAAAAGATGAAGCCGGGGGAATCGCATTTTTTGGCGAGACGCTTGTTTGTGAAAATTATCATGGGAAGGATTTGGTGGAAAGAGTTCTTAATGCTTATTACAACGGGAGAAATCGAACCCCCCTGCTTGGAGATATCTGGCTGCAAGGGCAAAGACAGTATTGGGAAGATTTCAAATCAAGTACCGATGTCTTCCATAACGCGAGAATCTATTTAACCATAATGAGCTTTTTCGGAGACCCTACCCTTAAACTTCCGTCTCAAACCAGCGGAGTACACAAATAATGCCTACGCATTTTTATGTGTTATTTTTGAACCAACAGCAAGATTGATATGCAAACGGCGATCGAAAAATTCGTAGAAGATTTAATGATGAAAACAGCATGCTCTAGGGCTCGGGTCTATTCAACTGAAACCAGCGCGATTTGAAAGAGGAAGACCGAGAATAAAATAAAACAAAACCATAAAAGGATACCGTGAAACCATTCAATAATCTTTTGTTATTGCCACTTATATCTTATTTCGCGATTTTTTTGGCCAATAAAAATGGTCCCCACCCTACCACAACCAAGAAAGCCACAAGCAGCAAACAGGTCTTGCTTGTATATGTGGGGTCCCGGACTGGAAAAGTCAATATTGATCTGGGCATACACATCGAAACGGATACTTCGATCGGCATGCGGTATGACGTGACCGTCCAACAGGGAACCACAGTACTTTCTCATGTGGCCTTCTTTTACAAGTTCGCCACGCCTCACCAGTCTGTTATTTATAATTACGCCACACATACAGCCACTACTAACGACTGGGGCGGATATAATGCACGTGACCAAAAGCTTGCTGTTATCGGGCAGGAACAAATCGACAACTATAGTTGTACGCACCTTCAGCAAGAAAACACGCACAGCGTTACCGACTACTGGATGAGTCAAACTGTGCCAGGCTTTTCGCAATTCGCGAATATTCTCAATAAGTTGGACCCAGGGCTGAGGGCAATGGCGATCAGCGGGACGATATTTAATTGGGGGGACTGGTAAGAATGAAAAGTGTTTTCAACATTGAAAAGACGATGTCGACAGTGACATTAGAACTGCAGGAAGCCAATACAGACATAGATTTTCCTTCAACAGATTTTGAGGTTCCTTCGCATTAGATGAAGGCAACACTTGCACGAGGTAAAAAATGTCCATGGAACTGGCCTGTCAATTTTTTATATTTAGTAACGAAAGAAAAGAATGTGAAAGCATGGCAGGTATATATAGTGGTGCTTCTTTGTTGCCAACCTAGCTACTCACAACAATTTCCCAATCTCCAGTTCAACTACCTTACCGAAAAGGAAGGATTGTCGAGCAACACAGTGACTTCTATTGCACAGGACGAAGAGGGTTTTATATGGATCGGCACGGGGGATGGCCTGAATCGTCTGGACGGCTACCGGGTGAAGCGTTTTTATCACGATCCGGCAAGGGAAAATTCGCTTATTAATAACGGAGTTCACCAAATTGTGTCGGACGGAAAGCGCAGGTTGTGGATCAGCACACGTGAAGGCCTTAGCGTTTATGACAAAAAGAGCGGTTTGTTCAAAAACTTTCGTCACAGTCCCGTGGATGCTGCCAGCCTCGATAACGACCAATATACAGATGTATTTATCGGAAAAGATAATTCGGCGGTGCTCTCCACATCGATGACTGTTTATCTTTTCGACAGCTCATTGCATTATAAAAAAATTTTTACCGGGATCAGGAACCTGGAGGACTATGAGAAGAGAAAAATAGAATCCTATAACTCCCTGATCACTGACAGAAATGGAAACTTGTGGGCAATCAAACAGAGGTATGTTTTCCTGATCGATAAGAACACAATGAGGGTGGCAAAAATATTTGGTCCCTTTACTGGAAATCTCGAAACAATATACCAGGATTCAAATCTTCAATTTTGGCTCGGTTCTTTTGGCGGAGGCCTCATGGGTTTTGATCCGAAGAGCGGTGGAAGTTTTACTGTCAACCTGGGAACCACAAATACGTTCGTGCATTCTATCACCGAGTGGTGGGACCGCCATCATAATCGTTGGTTGATCGTGGGTAGCGATGGCGGTCTTATTTTAGTCGATCCAATTTCGCTGCGAAGTAAAGCGTATACGTTTCAACTGGGATACTCCAGGGACCAAACGCGGTCAAATAATGTGGTTCAGTATGTTTTTGTTGACCGACAAAATATTTTATGGATCGGTACCGACGAAGGAGGTGTTTGTTATGTAAGACCCTCACAACAATTCTTCGATCTGTGGAATATCTCCAACCCTGATGTGACGACTGCCACGGTCCGGGATTGGATCTATTCTCTGTGTGATCTAACCGATGGATATTGGATGACACGCTGGATAGGACCCGATCTTTTTCATTTTGACAAAAACGGCTTGTTGACGGAAACGATCACCAGCGTTCAAATCGGTAATCGGGTGTCTTCCCTCGCTGATTCTCTAAAGCCATACTATATAACCAACCAGGGGGACAGTGTTTTATGGTTTACAACAAATGAATTTCTTGTTCACTATAATTTGAAGTCAAAAAAAGCTTTACTTTATAAACCTGTCGACGCGACGATAAGCACCGGTTTGCGAACTATCACGATCGTCGATGACCACACCTGGTGGATACGAACCAGGAACAATGGGCCGAATGGCATCTACATCTTTGATCCCATCGCTAGGAAATTTATGAAGCATTTCACCAATTCAACTCAATGTAGAGGTTGTGTGCCGGCTAGTTTGCTCACCATATACCTCAGCAGTAAAAAAGACATATATGTTTCAGCCGTTGGCGAAGGGCTTTTTAGATACGATCCTCAATCGGATCGTTTTATTTCATTGTTCAGGTTCCAGGGAAACGAGTTGGAAGAGCACAGCAATACTTTTAACAGTATATCAGAAGACAGGAATGGAGCACTATGGATCGCAAGCAACACAGGTGTTTTTGCATTTGACCCCCAAACAAAAAAAATAGTAAAGGATTATACAGACAACGAATGGATGGGTGGAGTAGAAGTTGCAGGAATCATTTTGGATCAACAACAAAATGTATGGCTTGACACGGAGAGGGGCATCTTTTACATTATGCATGCCACAGGACAGGTACGTCAACTGACAATTGCAGAAGGATTAAAAAATAATTCGAATGGCACATTTCGACAGGGGAAAGATCATTCCATTTTCAGCTGCGTGCAGGGGTATGTGATACATTTCCATCCGTCTGAATTACTTAATCATACCGACCAAAAGATCCCGGTCCATTTTAGTGAAGCAACGATCGTGGACTCTTCATATTTCTTTCATTTTACTTCAGCCGGGCGAAAGGAATTGATCGCCATGCCGGGAAAAAACAGGTTTTCACTGGACTTTTCTGTTATGAATTATGACGGGGATAATCGCTATTATTACAAATTAGACGGCGTGATGAATACCTGGCAGCGAAACGAAAACGGTCATCTTGCTTTTTATAATCTTTCACCCGGTAAATATACTCTGCGTGTCAAAGGCGGAGATCAATATGGTAACCTGGCCAGCGATGAAGATGATGTGGCGATCATTGTACAACCTTTCTGGTGGCAAACCAACTGGTTCAAATTATTGTGCATTGTCCTTATCATTTCTTTCACCACATTCCTGATACGAAGACGGATCATTCAAATACGACATGAAGCCGCTTTTAAACAAAAAATTGCCGAAACGGAAATGATGGCACTGCGCTCACAAATGAACCCTCATTTTATTTTCAATAGTCTCACGAGTATTGAAAATTTTATGATGCAAAATGAGAAACGGCTTGCCAGCAGTTACCTGAACAAATTTGCAAGATTAATACGCTCAATTCTCGACAGCAGCAGAACAGAATTGATCCCGTTAGCAAAGGATATTGAAGCATTGCGTTTATATGTAGACCTCGAGCAATTGCGCTTCAATCACAAATTTAGCTTTGATCTTCACGTTGATCCTCTATTGCTTGCGGGAGATTTTAAAGTTCCGGCAATGCTCGTTCAGCCGTATGTAGAAAATGCAATCGTTCATGGGCTGGCACATAGTGAAAGAGATAATCTTGCTTTGACAGTTTCTATCTCACTCCGGGAAGAATATATTTATTACAACATACTTGATAATGGCGTGGGCCGGCAATTATCATCTCAATACAACCGGCAAAACAAGCCGCATCACAAGAGCGTCGGACTCTCGATCTCAGAAGAGCGTATTCAAATCTTTAACCAGAGGCAAAATGCCAGCAGCCGGGTAACCATTACTGATCTGTTTGACGAAAACCGCCGGCCTTCAGGAACAAAAGTGGAGATATCGATTAAAGCTGTATAACAAAATATGGAATTACTGAAAGCAATATTAGTGGATGATGAGCCGAACAGTCTTCAAAACCTGCAACAAAAGATCGCAGAATTTTGCCCCGAAGTCAAGGTAGTTGCTGTTCCAAATAAAGCCGAAGAGGCAATATTCCTGATCCGCCACCATAAGCCAGACGTAATATTTCTTGATATTGAAATGCCGCGCATGAGCGGTTTCAGAATGCTGGAAGAGCTCCAGGACATTGACGCGGACATAATCTTTACAACGGCTTATAATCACTATGCCATTGATGCCATTCGAATATGTGCTTTTGATTACCTCATGAAACCAATTTCGGTCGAAGATCTCCAAAACGCAGTGACCCGGTTGTTGGCAAAACACAAAAAGCAGACCTCGGAAAAATTAAGCGTTCTGAAAAAAAGCCTGCAGGAAAACAGATCGCAGGAAGACAGGATCGCTATTCCGACGGGTGAAGGAATGGAGTTTATTAATATAAAAAACATTGTTCGCATCGAGTCGAGTTACAATTACTCAAAGCTGCATTTGCTTAGCGGGCAAACATTGCTAGTCACAAGGCTTCTGAAAGACTTTGAAGAAATGCTGCTGCCCTACAGGTTCTACAGAGTTCACCACTCACATGTTATCAATCTGATTTATATTCAAAAATATATTCGTGGTGAAGGCGGCCAGGTGGTAATGCAAAATGGAGATGTCATTGATGTAGCCAGAAGAAAAAAAGATGAATTCCTTAAACTGATCGCGTCATAATCGACATTCAGTAGGAGTTCATAGAGATGGAGGGTTTCTCCTTTTCATGTTTAGGTTTTCTTCGACCTTCAGCGGCAATTGCTTCCTTTTCAAACGGGTTCTTGCTATATGAATGAAAAAATATAGAAAAGAACAAATATCGTTTAGCAAATTCAAGGATGCCATATTTTTTATATTGCTGCACATGGGTAAACTCATGTCTTACCCAGGGTGTATCTGACAAAAAATCTTCTTTGCTGCAACTAAGAAAAATAGTTTTACCTACGGTAATGGCGTAATCCTCTTCTTCGCCATGCATTCGCCCAACTATTTTTGCTACACCACTATGGGGAACAAGTCTGACCGACTGGGAGTAAGTGACAGTCGCAAAGATGATACTGAGGGATAACAGGGTGGCTTTGAACATACAGGGTACGGGCTTAGGCTAATATTGGAACGTTTTTTTACAATTTTTGTTGCAGCTATGCTGAAATTTTAATCAGGATAAACCGGTTTAAAAGGAGATGATCTCATGAAACGATCTGTAAAGAAAAAAGGCTGCCTTGGAGATAGCCTTTTTGTGACCCCGCAGAGGATCGAACTCTGGACCCACAGATTAAGAGTCTGTTGCTCTACCAGCTGAGCTACGGAGTCAGCGGACGGCAAATGTAAAGACAAAAGATTTCGCTATAAAATCTGTTTCCACAAAAACAATTTCATTTCACTCCCAACTTTCTTATACATTTGCGCCGCAAAAAGAAATGTGTATGAGCAAACAGACATTTACCATGATAAAACCTGATGCCATGAAAAATGGCCATGCGGGCGCTATCATTGACCGGATTATAAAGGAAGGGTTCAGAATCGCTGCGATGAAACTGACTCACCTTTCAGCAGAAAAGGCCGGAGAGTTTTATGCCATTCATAAAGAACGGCCATTTTATGGGGAGCTTGTTCAATTTATGAGCAGCGGTCCCATCATCGCGGCTATCCTGGAAAAAGAAAGTGCAGTAACGAGTTTTCGTGATCTTATAGGCGCCACAAATCCGGCGCAAGCTGCTGAAGGAACCATTCGAAAATTATTTGCAGCTTCCGTGGGAGAAAATGCCGTTCACGGAAGTGATAGTGATGCAAACGCGATCATAGAAGGAAATTTCTTTTTCAGTAGCCTGGAAAGAATTTGATCTTAGGGCTCAGATCTGATTTGATCGTTTGATCTTGTTTGGTATAGGTTTTACAGTGTACCCGGCTTTGCGCAATAGATTTATCACTCCTCTGTCACCAGGCAAATGTCCGGCACCTACTGCAATCACAACAGACTTTTCGGGTAGAATGGTTTTTAGTTTCTCAACCCAATTTTTGTTGCGGTTGTATAACAAGATATCGGTAAAGTTAGCGATACCCATGTCAGTTGTTTTTGTAAGCTCCTCGAGTTTTGAGAGGTCCTGGTCCTTATAAGCTTGCATCAGCTTGTCGTATTCCTTTGAATCATCATTGGTCCCTTTATCTGCATCGTCTATATATTTTACTAATTGCATCGCCTGCATTTTATAGGGAATAGTGTCAAAAATGCTCATCTGAAAGGACATCGATTCTAATCCTTTTACACTTTTCCCACGCTGTTTTGCTTCTTGCATAATAACCTCTTCCATTGCTTCCGGGGATGCACATTCAGTACTGCCTTCCATTAACATGGACGCCGCCAGCAATGGTTTATAGGTTTCCAAAACAGAAAAGGGAAGCAATGTCTCCTTGTTTTCGAAATAATTTTTCACCTTGGCATAATCTTGCGTGCTGAGTAGGTCTGCAAGAGTTGTATCATTACGCATCTTCATTTTCCGCATCACACCCAGCATTTCAAACAAATTGTCCATATCAACTTCAAAATAAACTTCATCGCTTTTTCCAATAGCAGTTTTCAGGCTATCGCTTAACACGGCGTCATCAGAACAGATCATATGTATGGTACCAAACAGGTAGGATGGTCGCGGAAGGCCGTTGCCGGATATTTGCCATAGAAGTGTATTGTTCTTACTTTTTTCCTGGGCCAATGCTATCAATGCCGTCATCACCATCATCAAACCAACACTCCATTTCTTCATAAATAAAGAGTTTTATGCAAATTACTAAGATGCGTAGATGCTGGAAAATCATAAATAATGCCGGGATTTTTTGCTGCCAAATCTGGCAGTCTTCTCTATCACCTCGTGTCCTCCTCACCACTCATTACTCATTATTCATAACTCATTATCCATTCTCCGGAGTTCTCAACTCTTAGCTATCTTTGCCGGCTATGGCAGAATCAAGAACAGTTGCCTTTCATACACTGGGTTGCAAGCTGAATTTTTCTGAAACCTCTACCCTGTCAAGGATGCTTGAGAGCGAAGGTTTCAAAAAAAAGGAATTTGACGAATTGGCTGACGTGTATGTCATCAATACCTGTTCGGTTACTGAAAATGCTGACAAAGAATGCCGCCAATTGGTGCGCCGTATCCAGCGGAAGGCGCCCGAAAGCCTGGTTGTTATCACCGGCTGCTATGCGCAACTAAAGCCGAACGAAATTTCTGAGATCCCAGGCGTTGATCTCGTCTTGGGTGCCGCGGAAAAATTCAATTTGATAAACCACATTAAGGAGTTAAGCAAAGGCGATCCCACCAAAATTTGCAGCTGCGATATTGACGAAATTTCAGATTTCCATTCATCCTATTCGATTCATGATCGCAC
>Ga0157374_10001992_pt1 | contig 17145 bp, 12 predicted proteins | sample M25metaG_FD_115308 | JGI IMG/M metagenome (GOLD analysis project Ga0157374, IMG submission 115308) | Miscanthus rhizosphere microbial communities from Kellogg Biological Station, Michigan, USA - M2-5 metaG | ecosystem: Host-associated > Plants > Roots > Rhizosphere > Soil | place: USA: Michigan...
ATGCATTACGGCAACGATCTGGTCGACCGTCACGTCGTCGTGTCCCTCGCGCCAGCAGTCGTAGTCGGTCACCATCGCCATCGTTGCATAGCAAATCTCCGCCTCGCGAGCCAGCTTGGCCTCTTGAAGGTTCGTCATACCGATCACATCGGCGCCCCAACTACGGTAAAGGTTCGATTCGGCACGGGTGGAGAACTGCGGACCCTCCATGCACACATAAGTTCCGCCGCTCTTGCCAACCACGCCAACCGTATCGCAGGCCTTCCGAAATGCTTTTGACACAGTCGCGCAAACCGGATTACCGAAGCCGACATGCGCAACGATACCTTCGCCGAAGAACGTCGAAACCCGGGCAAACGTGCGGTCGATGAACTGGTCCGGCATCACGAAATCGGTAGGCTTATGCTCCTCTTTCAGCGAGCCGACCGCTGACACCGAAAGAATTCGTTCAACCCCCAGCACCTTCATGGCATAGATATTGGCGCGGAAGTTAAGCTCCGTCGGCAGCAGGCGGTGACCGCGCCCATGGCGCGCTAAAAATGCGACCTGACGACCTTCCAACTGCCCTAGAACGAAGGCGTCCGATGGGTCTCCAAACGGAGTCGTTATCTTTTCTTCGCGTACATCCGTCAATCCCGGCATCGCATACAAACCACTGCCGCCGATAATTCCAATCTCCACCTTCTTCAAATGCCTGTCTCCTCAGCCACTATTCGTGGGAATGCCCTTCAGAAGTATATCGTTCCGCGCCTTGGTTCCCCACAACGACACCCGCCTTGATCAGTCCGAACGAATCCAGGCCGCGGGCCATCGTAAGCGCAGGTTCATGCATCTGCTCCGCAATCCGGAGCGGCCCTTCCGACTGCACGTTCGCGATGCTGTCTCTCAGTTTGCGCGCCAGCGGAAGACTGAATCCTTCGCTCACAAACACACTCCTGCCGGAGATCGAAAGAAGCACATCCCCTTCACCCGTGGTGAAGACCTGCTCGTTGTCGTCAGCCTCATCCTGCTGCCGCCGTGCAACCTTCGAGTACTTGCGCGGAATCTGCGACGCATAGATGCGCAGAAAGGTCTTAGCCGAATCGGCATTCTTCCACTGTGAGTAGTAGAACAGCGCCAATGACGCAGTCGATTCCTTCTCGGCCGGCGACGCAGCCTTTCTTTGCGCAGCGTAATACACTCCACCATTCCAGTTCGGAGCCAGCCCCTCGGCAGTCTCGCGACCACCAAACAGCTCCGCCAGAATCCGCACATCGAGTTCGCCCATCACACCCAGATCGTAGGGCTGGTACTCGGCGTCAACCAGCGGATGGATGTCGGGCAGCCGCAACACTGGCACGGGCGTGCGGGTAATGTATGCCTCTGGATGCAGGATCTCGAAGCTTGACGACGGCGGATTCTTCAGCACACCTGCAAAAGCCGCGTCTTTGCCGCCCTTTAGCAGCACCGCTTGTTCGAAGTTCAACCCCTCGCTGTAGGGAAACAGTAGCGACTCCTGCAACAGCAAAGGAGCCCTCGCCAACACAGGCGATCCGCTTGCGTCGCCAACCGTGTCCTTCATCCTTTGTGCCAACCCCGGCGGCGCATCTGCCAGCGTCTTGCCGGTCGAGCGCAGAGTGTAGTCGATGAAAACCGCCATCGCCTGCCCCTCGGCCACAGCTTCGCGTGCCGTCTCAGCCTCATCCACCTGCAAATGTTTGTTATCGTCCTGTACGTTGTGAGGCGTATCGTTCAGGCTCACATCGGACCACTTCGTCAGTCCCACCTTCTGATCCTGGAGTGCGTGCGTCAATTCGTGCGCCAGCACAGGTTTCTGCTCATCGGGTTCAATCCAATCCAGCAGGTTAACTGTCTTGGTCTTGTTGTCGTAGAACCCGGCAATCTGCTCCGTAAGCAGCGACAACAGAAATGGACGAAGGTGAAAGTCGCGGTCCAGCAAGCCGAACTTCTTCAGCACCAGTTCGGATCGCTCCATACGTTTGGCGCTCTCGTCCTCATCGAACTTCACCTTCAGATAGGCCGTCACCTCATCGCGCGAGATCAGCTTCCGCTTTACGCTGTGTTCGATCGGCAGCTTCGTATCCGAACTGACGAAGTCCAGAATTTCGTCAACCGAGCGAAACAGTTCCTTCGCCTGATCCTTTGTCATCGGAGTTGACGGCTTGCCGGCAGCGCCATTCTGCGGTTGCGTCTGCGCGCCGACCACGGCTCCAACAAGCAAAACCGCCCCCACCGTGCACTGCCGCACCCGGCCATACCTTCGGTTCATCGTCTGTCGCAACAACCTTGCCTCTCAATCCACCGCTTATAATCAAGTGTACGCAGAGATTTCTGCGCCGTCGCGCTTTCCGCCTATGACACCGGCCACAACATCCAACACGCCTCTAGCAGACATCTCCGGCGTTCATGCCTCCGACTCCAATCGGCAGCTTGCGGCAGTCCTCCACGGTACCGGCGTGGCTCGGCTTGAAGACATGGGCTGGATTCGGGTTACAGGTGAAGATCGGCTCCGCTGGCTCAATGGCATGGCAACCAATGCCGTCCAACAACTCGCGCCGAACACTGGCTCTTATAACTTCTTTCTCAACGCGCAGGGCCGCATCCAGGCCGATGGCTACATCTTCGCCTATTCCGATGAGCTACTCATCGAGACCTTCCGCCAGCAGTTGGCCGCACTCATCCCATACCTCGATCACTACATCATCATGGACGACGTCGCGTTGGCCGATGTCACCGAGTCTCGTCACGGAATCACCACTATCGGCCCTACGGCCCCGACATTGCTCAGCCAACTAGGCCTGTCGGTAGAAGGCATCGGGGACCTCGAAACCCGCGTCTTCGCATGGAACTCTGTAGACGTTACCGTCATCCACAACCATAGCCCACTCGTTCCCCGTTACGAGCTATGGGTCAATGCTCCGCAGGCTGCAACGCAACTCTTCGACGCCCTCAAAGCCGGCGGGGCCGTCCCATGCGAGCCCGCCGCGCTCGAATCTCTCCGCATTCTGGAGGGCACGCCTCTTTACGGTACCGACATCCGCGACCGCGACCTGCCGCAGGAGACCAATCAAGCCCGCGCACTTCACTTCGCCAAGGGATGCTACCTGGGCCAGGAGATCGTCGAGCGCATCCGCTCACGCGGAAACGTCCACCGCACCTTTGCTGCCTTCCGCCTTGAGGGTCTCCTGCCCGCAGCAGGAACGCCACTTGAGTCTGGCGGCAAGCAAGTGGGTGAACTCACCTCCGTCGCCTCAATCCCCGTTGAAAAGGGGACCCTCCAAATTGCACTCGGGTATGTCCGGCGCGAAGCGCTCGATCGCGGCGAAGCGTTCCAATATGCAGGAGGAACGGCGGCCATCGCCACGCCCGACACCGCTGTCATAACGCAGCTTCAAGTATAAGATTCTCCAGCGAGCCAACTCATGTCTGAACAGAACAAGCCCTTCGTTATCACCGACCGCCGCAAGTTCACTGCAGAGGGCGAACTCCGCCCCGATGCCGAAACCTCACGCATCGACGAGGAGCGCGAAGCGGCAACCGCCGTTGCGGCGCCGGTTGAACCGCCGCCTCCCGCAGCAGAGGCCGATCCCCAATTCGACGCCGACCCGGACTATCCGCCCCCACCCACGGCCGAACAGATCGAGGAAGCCACCGCCGCTTATCGGGCGACCTCAGACCGCCTCGACACTGCCATCCGCGCCGCCAATCCAGGTGCCGATCACCCGCCTGCCATGACCTTTGAGGCGCTTGTGCAGTCCGTTTACATGACGGCCATCATGCAGCTTGGCGGAGGAACTCCAGAGGGTCAGCAGCCCCAGGTCGATATCCTCGGCGCACGCCAGAGCATCGACATGCTCGGCATCCTCGCCGAAAAGACCAAGGGCAACCTCAGCGACTCCGAACAGCGGCTGCTCGAGAGCGCCCTCTTCGAACTACGTATGGCCTTTCTCGAGATCACCCAGGCACTTGCGCGCTCAGCCGCCGCCAAGGCGCCCAACACGGCCCCAGGCAAGCCGAGCATCGTCCGCTGATCGATGGAGGCGACCCTCACCTTCCTCGGCACCGGCACGTCGATGGGCGTTCCCACGCTGGGTTGCGACTGTGACGTCTGCGCCTCTGCCGTCGCTCCGAATGGAGACCTACGCAATCGTCGCACTCGCCCGTCGCTCCGCCTGGCCTACAACAACCGCATCGTCCTCATCGACACCGGCCAGGACTTCCACGCCCAGGCCATCCGTGAGAACATCCGCCACGTCGACGCAGTCCTCTACACCCACGGCCACGCCGACCACATCCTGGGCTTTGACGACCTCCGCCCTTTGAGCTTTCAGGTCCCCGGCGGCCTTCCCATCTATGCCGACGATGAAACTCTCACGACTCTCAAACGCATCTTCGACTACACTTTTCGCACCGACAACCGCTATCCCACCAGCGCGCGCGTTCAGCTTCACCCACTCGACGAAGTCACTCCCGGCGCGGGATTTGATCTGTTCGGTGCCTGCTTCCGGCGCATTCCGGTAACACACGGAAGCCAAACCATCACCGGTTATCGCTTCGGCTCGGCCGCCTATCTCACTGACATGAGCGACATTCCTCCTGAGAGCAGTCCACTCCTTGAGGACCTTGACATCCTGATCCTCGATGCACTGCGCCGCCAGCCGCACCCCAGCCACTCCCACCTTGAGCGTTCGCTCGAATACGTCGAAAAACTCAAGCCAAAGCGCGCCTTCTTCACCCACATCAGCCACGACCTCGACCACGCCGCAACAGAGGCCGAACTGCCACCCAACGTTCGCCTCGCCTACGATGGCCTGCAACTCACCTTCGAAATCGCCTGATGCTTATCTACCGCTCACTCGACGAGATCCCCGCAGGCTTCGGCCCCACCGTTGCCACCATCGGCAACTTCGACGGCGTTCACCGCGGCCATCAGCTGGTTATCGAAGAAGTCATCCGGCGCGCACACGAACTTAACGCACGTTCTCTCGCCATCACCTTCGATCCCCATCCGGTCCGCATCCTTCGCCCCGAAACCGCACTTCCGATGATTACCCCGCTCGCCGGGAAGCTCGAACGACTTGCATCCGCCGGTATCGACGCCACGCTCGTTCTTCCTTTCACGTCAGAGCTCTCCCACATGTCCGCGCGTGCCTTCGCCTCCCAGGTGCTTCGCAACAAGCTGGGCGTCATCGAGCTGCACGAGGGCGAGAACTTCCACTTCGGCTACCAGGCCGAAGCTGGCATCGACACACTCGAAACCCTCGGCCGTGAGCTCGGCTTCCACGTCGAGGTCTACGCTCCACGCGCCCTTCGCGGCGGCGCCGTATCCTCCAGCCGCGTACGAAAACTGACCTCCGCCGGCGACGTCAGTCACGCCCGGGTGCTCCTAGGCCAGCCCTTCGCAATCCTCAGCACGCCTGCTCCCGGGCGCGGCTATGGAACGCGTTACACAGTCCCCACGATCAATCTCGCACCCTATCCAGAGCTCATCCCGGCCATCGGCGTCTATATCACCACGCTCACCGTGGGCGGTGAAACCTTCGATGCCGTCACGAACGTGGGTAACCGCCCTACCTTCGGCGCCGACTCCTTCACTATCGAGTCCCACTTGCTTAACTTCCACCCCATCGTACTCAACGAGAGCACACCTCTCACGCTGACGTTCCTGCACAGGCTGCGCGACGAGATTCGCTGGCCCTCTCCCGAGGCGCTTCGCGAACAGATCGGCCGCGACGTACGCCGCGCCCAGCGTTATTTCACTCTGTGCCGTCTACTAACTTTGACGCCACAGGAGCGGCACTTCCGCTCGGCGCCTTTGCCCCGGTAGGAGCGGCCGCCGGTTCGTTCGGCTTCGGCGCATCGACCTTCGGAGTTTCCGGCTCATCCTCGTCCGAATCCTTCGGCTCACTGGGCTTCGGCTGCGCTGTCACCCCTGGCTTAGTCACCGGAACATCCAGCACCTTCTTCGGCGCGCCCGCCGTTGGGAACTTCTCGTCTGGTTTGCCCGCGATTGCTGCGCGCATAAAATCCATCCATATCGGTAATGCCGCCCGCGCGCCAGTCTCCTTCTCACCCAGCGACTGCCGGTTGTCGTATCCAACCCACGTCCCACACGTCACCGACGGCGAAAACCCTATGAACCAGGCATCCGTATAGTCGTTCGTCGTTCCCGTCTTTCCTCCCAGCGAATGCTTCAACTCCGAAGCCCGCGCCCCAGTTCCCATGCGCGTTACCGCCTGTAGCAACTCCATCATCGTTCGAGCCGTTTCCACCGAGATCACCTCGCGAACATCGGTCGGCTTCTCATCGAACGGCAGCCCGTCCGCCTGCATCACTTTGCGGATGTAGTGCGGCTCAATTCGTATACCGTCGTTGGGAAATACGCTGTACGCTCCCACCTGCTCGTACAGAGTGATGTCGGCCGAGCCGATCGCCACCGGAAGAAACGCCGGAATGTCGCTTGTAACCCCAAACCGGTGTGCCGTCTCGATCACCTTGCGAATGCCGACGCGCGCAGCCAGCTTCAAAGCCGGAATGTTTCGCGATTCCGCAAACGCATACAGCAGCGTCATCGCGCCTTTGTAATCGCCTTCGTAGTTGTGCGGAGTGTACGGGCCGCTCGGGGTAGGAAACGTCGTCGGCCCGTCCACGATAATGTCCGTTGGCTTTGCGCCAGCCTCTACAGCGGTGGTATACACATACGGCTTGAACGACGATCCTACCTGGCGCTGCGCCTGCGTGGCGCGGTTGAACTGAGACAGCGCAAAGTCGCGCCCACCCACCATCGCCAACACCTCTCCACTCGCGTTGTCGATTGCCATCAGCGATGCCTGCGCCCCGCTATCCTGCTCAAGCGATGCCTTCCACATCCCCTCGCCCGCCGGGCCCGCAATCCTCACGTAGACGAGATCCCCCGTCTTCAGAAAGCTGTCCGCATCTACGTTCTGTGTCCACTTCCAATCATCGGGAGTCAGCACAACCTGCTGCGAGCCAAGTGTGACCGCCACTCGTTTCGGCGCGACCTCAGTCACTACGCCATGGACGTACGCATCTTTCGTGACCTGCTGCACCCAGTCCGGGTGCTTATAAGTCGAAACATCCTGCCCGGAAAGAACAACGTTCTGAAGACTTCCTTTCCATCCATGCCGTCGCTCGTACGCAGCCGCGCCGTCGAGCACAGCCCTGTTCGCGACCGTCTGCAGATCGAGATCCAGCGTGGTGTAGATGCGCAGCCCCGCGCCATGCACCTCTTCCACGCCGTACTCCTTCTCAAGCTGTCGCCTCACCTCTTCCACAAAATACGGCGCTACGCTGTTCGCCGGTGCCTCAATATGCAGTCCCAGCGGAGCCGTCTTCGCAGCCTCGGCCTGTTGCCGAGTAATCTTCTTGTCTTCCAGCATCTCGTTCAATACGAGATTTCTGCGCTTCAGGGCGCGGTCCGGATGTCGAGTCGGCGAATAGTACTCCGGCCCTTTCGGCAATGCCGCCAGTAATGCTGCCTCCGGCAGTGTCAGGTCCTTCACATGCTTATTGAAGTAGTACTCCGAACCTGCCTCGAACCCATACGTTCCGCGCCCCAGGTAGATCTGGTTCGCGTAGAGTTCGAAGATCTGGTTCTTCGTAAACCGCCTCTCGATCTGCATCGAGAGAATCACCTCCTGGAACTTGCGCCCGAAGGTTTTTTCGTTCGACAAAAACAGATTCCGCGCGAGTTGCATCGTGATCGTCGAGGATCCCTGCGTCCTCTTTTGATCATGCAGGTCGCGGTACGCCGCACCGATGGCGCGAAAAAGGTTCACACCCCAGTTGCGTTCGAAGCTCTTGTCTTCAATCGACAGAATCGCCTGCCGGAGCACTGGAGAAAAATCTGTATAGGAAACCACTACTCTGCGCTCCAGCGCAAAAGAGCCAAAGACCTTCCCATGAACATCCAGCAGTTCGGTCGTCGTATTCGGACGGTACCTCGTCAGATCGTCAATCTGCGGCAGGTCGATTGAGTAGACCAGCATCAGGCCGCACATCGCCCCGAACACTGCCGACAATCCAAGCAGAACGTAAAAGGTAACCCGCCGTGCGATTCGGCGGCTCGGATACTCCGGCCCTTCGATTACGCGACGGACGATACGCTGTATCTGCGGCTCTGTCTCAACCTTCGTGGCTTCTTCGTCGCGTTTAAATAAGCTCTGCACAACGCCTCACACCAGCATTATCCTTCAGCAGGCAGAGCTCCCACGCTGCAATCGCTACTCTCGAATCTGCACTTGTAACTTTTGAAACGGGCCTTAGGCAGCCTTGCTCTTAAGCAGGTCCAGCGCCTTGTTCAGCTGCTCGTCGATCGACACACCGGGCTTCTTCGTCTCGGGCTGCGTCTCCGTCGTCGGAACTGCGTCTTCATTGCCGTCGCCGCCGGGGCCGCCGTCGTCGATGTTCGACGCCACCAGAATTCCCGGCATTACGCCCTCGTCCTCGAGCTTCTTACCCGAAGGCGACTCATATTTCGCCACCGACAGAATCAGCGCAGCGCCGTCCGGAAGCTCAAACGTCTTTTGTTGCGATCCCTCGCCGAAGGTCTTCTCGCCCACCAGGTCAGCGCGCTTGTTGTCGAGTAGCGCAGCTGCAACGATCTCACCAGGGCCTGCCGTTCCGCGGTTCACCAACACCACAACAGGCGATGTCGCATTGATCGCCTTGGACGGGTCGGCCGTAAACGTCTGCTTGGCGACCTTCTGCCCTTCCAGCGTCGCAATGGTGCCCGTCTTCAGCAGGAAGTTCGCCAGCCGCATCGCCTCCGGTATATCGCCGGCCGCGACGTCGCGAAGGTCCAGCAGAATCTTCTTGTTACCCGACTTCTGCATCCCCTTCAGCTTGCTCTCCATCTGCTGCACATGGTCGTGATCCAGCACAACCGGCTTCAGATAAAGAATCGAAGAGTTCTCGTACATCGACTCGCTTACTGGAGGCAACGCAGTCTGTACGCGCGCCATGGTGATCTTCTCCGGCGCAGCCTTGCGCGGACGAACCACAGAAATCGTCAGCTCGCTGCCAGGTGCTCCTTCCAGCATCATCTTGATCATCGCGAGGGAGATGTCCCGTGTATCCTGCGTACCGATCGCCTCGATGATGTCGCCGTCGTTCAGATTCGCCTTGTCCGCGGGACTTCCAGGAACGACTGATACCACCGTCGCATAACCATAGCGCTTTGAGACGTTGAGCCCCACCTGCGCCTTGCCGCCCTTATCAGACTTGTACGTCTTGTAGTCCTCCGGCGTCAGGTAGCTCGAGTCCGCGTCCAGCGACTCCAGCAGACCGCGCAAGGCGCCGTTCGTTACCGATGCAATGTTCGGCTCTTCAACGTAGTCGGTCTGGATGTGCCGCAAGACTTCACTGTAGACGTTGATCTGCCGATACGCGCCATCCTGCGGCTCGCTCGCCGCACTCACGCCACTCGAGTTCACGCCAAGAAATACGGTCAGCACCAGAACAACAGAAGTGGCGAGCAGCAGAATCTTCGAAATCTTCGGCATAGGTTAGAGGAACTCCACGGGAATTAGACGTAGCCCGTAAAATAATGATACTCCGAGAAGATCCGCAAAAACTGCTTCCTTAGTTCATCGGCTGACTCGGCAAAATTGGAACTCCATGGACCGGTATCTCCGCTGGCGTCGAGTGGTCCCACGTACCACCGCCTGACGCGGGTGGACTTAGGGCGGAGCCCACAGAAAGAGCATGCCATGCATAGCTCCCAGTGGAATCTCGCATGCATATCTGGACCGTGTCCGATGAACCCCCAAACCCCTGTACATACCAGAAAAGTCCGCCCTTACTCGAATCGCAGGCAGACTGAACTGACGGCAAAAGCTTCATCCCTCCGGCGATCCCGGTGCTGCCATCCGCAGCTTGCTGAAGCCCGTAGCTCATGACAGACGTCGTACCGACAGCCGACCCCGGGAGAATCTGCGGCTGGTCGATGCCATCTCCTGACCACTGTATGGAGAGAGGACCGCTGGTCCCGTCCCGGTTTCCGACATTTGCCACCAACTGCGGAGTTCCGTTGGAAAATACCGCGCGAATTCCGCTCAGAACCACATTTCCTGCAAATGCCTGATTTGAAATCACATTTACGGCAGCTTGAGAGGAATAGTTCGAAGTGGACACAGAGACCTTCACCACTTGATCTCGAGCATTCGTGCTTCTCCAGGCAATCCAGTAGTCCCCGTTGATATCTCCCTGCGCAAGGACCACATCCCCATCTGTGGTGATCGGTGTGCTCAATCGATTTGACGTTCGTGGAACATCAATTTGAGGCTGATTGATGCCGTCAGTCTTGTATAGCGGGATCTGGCCAGCGGTATGCACGAAGTAAAAGTTTCCCCGTGTCGAGAGATGTGCGGTCCCTGGACCCTTAATCGAAATCCAGGTATTAGGTGCACTGAGCCCTCCCCATCCTTGTGCTGTACCGTTCGTGATATCGAGCGAACCATTGTTACCCAGCTCAATGAGCGCATCCGGCAAAACGCCCGTTGCGTCAATCATGAAGTTGGGATTCGTGAGCACAACGTTCGATTTGCGATCCGTTCCCGTCGTAATTTTGAGGAAGGGATAGTTGAGATCGTGTTGTACGTCCTCAAAATGAGGATTGATGAAGCGAGTTGAAGACTCCCAGTTTTCGCCGATAACAACCTGGCAACCATCGAAACTGTTGTTTTCAAAGTTAAATTCGCTTGAATTACTGGCAGGGGTCACATCGATCATGACGCAGTTCATGCCCCAGCTGACACCGTCTGTCTGAGTTCCGTCGTTAAATGTCGTATGAGAAAAGGTCAGATTTTCTCCCGCGGTCTTGATGCCAGGTGGGTAATTGAGAGCAATCGCATTATGCCTGAATATGCCACTATGCCAGTGGACGATGAAGGTATAAGACCCGAACAACAGACCCGTACCAAATCCTGCGATATTGACGTTGTAGGCATCAATGCCAGAAATCTGATTGAGAAAAATGCCGGTAGTACCATCCACCGAACCTTTCGCCGCTGCGGGAGTCTGAAGCGTAAAGTCGCGTATCACGGTTCCAGATGACCCAGCGATCACCGACGGACCAGGTGAACCCAACATCGTGAGGGCAACGCCGGTAGTACCGGTGTATTCGAGGCAGGTTCCTGGACCGTCACCGGCAAGGATGATCGGTGATCCGATAACAATCGGCGTACTGTACTGGTAACAAGTGGAGGATGCCGGAATGTACACTCGGCCGCCCATCGGAAGTTGTGCTGCGGCGGCATTAATCTTTTGTCCAATATCAGATCCCTGTTCCAGCGCGGCATTAATGGTTTTGCTAGGGGCCAGATCAATGGAGGTCTGTGCTAGGCAGGGGGAGGCTACTAAAAGCAAACAAACCAATGGGGAAGGAATCCGCAAACTCTTATCCTTGGGGGGGCCTGACGTGCTGGCCTAAATCACTACCGATTTAGGCTTTGATGACAATTTAAAGTGGAAGGGATATCGCGAGTAAGAAACTATGACATTTAAGTTAAAAATATGACATTTTTGATGGTCTTAAAGCATCAACGCTTCAAGCAGTCTTAAACGAAGTTTGGATAAGCATACTATTGATATCTGGTTAGTTAGGATACAACTTTGGTGGCGGTGGACAGAATCGAACTGTCGACCTACGGGTTATGAGTCCGTCGCTCTAACCATCTGAGCTACACCGCCAATATGTTGAATGACCGCGCTTTACTTAGAAAACAGCTTGACTCGAGGAGAATCGCCGCGGCACCGCTAGATACCATCATACTGGATTCCATGGGTCACGAAAAGCTCGGCGTCCTCGGCGTCATTCCTGCGCGCCTTGCCTCCACGCGCCTCCCGCGTAAAATTCTTCGCACCATCGCTCGACGCCCCATGCTCGCATGGGTGTATGAGGCCGCCCTCGCCTGCCCTCAGCTCAATAGTCTAGTCGTCGCTACCGACTCCGAAGAGATCGCCTCCCTCTGCCGCGACAATAACTGGCGCTGCCAACTCACCTCGCCTGACCTCGCCAGCGGCACCGACCGCGTCCACGCCGTCTCCCAGATCATCGACGCCGAGATCTACGTCAACATTCAGGGCGACGAACCCCTTCTCAAACCCGAGCACCTCACCGCCCTGCTTCGCCCCTTCGCCGAGCAGCACGTCGAGGTCTCCACCCTCAAGGTCGCCTGCACCGCCGCCAATATCCATAATCCAAACGCCGTAAAAGTTGTCACCGCCGCCGATGGCCGCGCTCTCTACTTCTCCCGAGCCACGATCCCGTACAACCGTGACGGCAGCCCGGCACAGTACTGGAAACACATTGGCCTCTACGCATACCGCAAGTCCGCTCTCCAGCGCTTTCCCACGCTCCCCCACAGCACCCTGGAGTACACAGAGAAACTCGAGCAGCTACGCTTCCTCGAAAACAACATCACCCTCTACGTCGAACCCACCAACCACGACACAATAGGCGTCGACACGGAAGAAGACCTGAAGCTGGTTGAATCTATTTTGCTGCAGCGCTAACCGGCACAAATCGCAGCTCCAGCCCACCATCTTTAGCCTCAGCTATCAGCCCATCCAACGACTGCGCCACCCAGTCGGCTGCCTCCAACTCCTCCAGCGAGTGGGTACCCAGCACACCAAGCACGCGCGACCCCGCCGCCTTCCCCGCACCCACTCCCGAAGGTGCATCCTCCACCACAAGGCACTCCTCCGGACGCAATCCCAGCAACTCCGCACCGCGTCTGTACGGCTCCGGATCGGGCTTACCCCGCTCAACCATATCCGCGCTGATCAGCCGCTCAGGAAGCGGCAGCCCAGCCACCTTCAACCGCTCCACGGTCAACCTGCTCGTCGCAGACGTGACAATCGCCCACCGGTCAGATGGAAGACTCTCCAATAATCTACGAACCCCCGGTAAGACCTTCAAATCATCCGTATCCTCGACTTCAATATCTTCAATCACCCGCAGCCCCTCGTTCGCATCAATGTCCGGCCGCAAGCTCTTCACAATTTCAATCGCGCGCATCCCATGCGGAACCTCGTAGTTCTCCGCGTCAGGCACGCCATACATCTTTGCCCACAACCGCCACGACCGCCTCACCGATCCGATCGAGCTGATCAGCACCCCGTCCATATCGAACAGCAGGCCCTTCGTCATCACCACAATTGATTCGCTCAAGCCGCCGTTCCCTTCAGCACAAACTCCTGCGCAACCTTCAAAATCTTCTCCACCGACTCTTTCGAGCAGCTCTCGCAATACACCCGTAGCAGCGGCTCCGTTCCCGAGGCCCGCAGCAGCAGCCACGTCTCAGCAGCATTGTCTTTGCCTGCGCACGCGGGATTCCCAAGGAAGAACTTGATCCCGTCCAGCGTCTCCACCCGCAGCACCTTCATGCCCGCCAGTTCTGTCACCCCAGCTTTTGCGCGCGCAATCGCCGACTGCTTCAACTCCTCGTTGATGTGCATATCGACGCGGCCATACTGGTGCTCGCCGAACTCCGCTTGCAATGCGGCGACAAGTTCACCCAGCGTTTTCTTCTCGTCTGCCATCACATTGGCTATTAGCAAACTGTTTAGCAATCCGTCGCGCTCCGGCAGATGCCTGCTGATACCCATGCCGCCCGACTCCTCGCCACCGATCAAAATCTCCTTTTCAAGCATCAGATCCGCAACGTACTTGAACCCGATGCCATGCTCATTCAGCTTGCGGCCGTACTTCGCGGCGATACGATCAATCATCTTCGTGGTGTTGAATGCTCGCGTGACCTCGCCGGGCCATTTCTTCCGCTCGAGCAACCACCACATCAATAAGCTCAGGATCTTGTGCGCATCCACCAGATTGCCGTTCTCGTCCACAGCGCCAATGCGGTCCGCATCGCCATCCGTAATCAACCCAGCATCGCACTTGTTCGCAACCACAGCCTCTTGCGTCGCCTTGATATGCGGAAGAATCGGCTCCGGGTTAATCCCGAAGAATGTCGGGTTCACTTCATTGCGAATCTCGACACATGAAATCCCCGCGCGCTCAAAGATTCCGGCGACGACGCCACGCCCTGCGCCATACATCACATCGATCAGAAACTTGTATCCGCTCGCCTTGATCGCCTTCAGGTCGACGAACTTCTCCAGCGCCGCAATGTACTCCGGCGCAAAGTCGACCTCCGTGATCTCCGCAGTCTTCTTCGCCACAGGCACCGGCTTCAGCAGATAGCTCTCAATCGCCGCCATGATCGACGGCTTACCCGAGCCGCCGTAGCTCGCCTTGTACTTCACTCCGTTCCACTCCGCAGGATTATGGCTCGAAGTAATCATCACGCCACCCGCAGCCTTCCGATGGCGCACCGCGTACGAAAGCGTCGGCGTCGCCGTAATCCCGCTCGCAAGCTGCACCGGAATCCCCGCGCTGGCCAGTACCTGGGCCACCACCTTCGCAAACGACCGCGAGCCAAATCGCGTGTCCCATCCTATGCACACACCGGCTTTTGGATCCTCGTGCTCCAGCACATAGTTCGCAATCGCTCCCGCCGCCACGCGAACATTCGCGTAGGTAAAGTCATCAGCGATCACGCCGCGCCAGCCGTCCGTGCCAAACTTCACAACCGTCTTCGTCTCTGCCATCGCCTCACTCAAGTTCTGCCTAGACCAGGTCTTCTCGCCCCGCCTGCTTCAACTCCGCAACTACCTTGCCTACATCCTGCGACCGCTCCCGCGTTGTGATCAGCAGAGCATCCTCCGTCTCAACCACCACCAGATCGTTCACGCCTACCAGCGCAACGGCCTTGCCCGGTGCATACACGTAGTTCCCATGTGCATCGATGTCCACACAGGGTTGGTCCGTCTTGTCGAAGACATTCTTCTCCGCCAGATCCTCCGGACCGCAGTGTGCTACATGCTCGTGCAGTGCAGACCAGCATCCAAGATCGTTCCAGCAGAAGTCCCCTGGCAGACAGTAAATCTCCGAAGCCTCTTCACCCTTCGCCGACCGCGGCTCCAGCACCGCATAGTCGATTGAGATGTTCTCGCACTGCGGGTATAACTCAGCAAAAACGCCTTCAAACTCCGCCGTTCCATAAGCTGCCGCAATCTTCTCCAGCAACGGAGCCATCGCCGGTGAATGTTCACGGATCGCACACGCAAGAGTTCGCGCGCTCCATAGAAACATGCCGCTATTCCACGCATAATTTCTCGAAGCCACAAACGCCTCAGCCAGAGCCTTGTGCGGCTTCTCCGTAAATCTCTTTACGCGCCGAACCTCAATGCCGCCTGTCAGCACAGAAGCCTCTTCCACAGTCGAGCCGCGCTCAATATATCCATAGCCCGTCTCTGCCTTCGTAGCGGGCACTCCCAGAACCACAATCTTCTCGCCGTTTGCAGCCAGACTGACTCCTGCCCGCACTACTTCCGCAAACCGCTTTCTGTCGTCCACTACATGGTCCGAAGGGAAGATCCCGATCACCGCATTAGGGTCTTTTTTCTCAAGCAAGAACGCGGCCAACGCACATGCTGGAGCTGTGTTCCTCGCCGCCGGCTCACTTAGTATGTGCTCCCCGCGCAGCTCCGGAAGCTGATGCACAATCTCGTCACGCAGCAGATCGTTCGTAATCACCCATATGTCTTCTGCAGCTGCCACCGGTAGCAGACGGTCCATTGTCTGCTGGATCATTGTTCGCTCGCCATCCAGCGCCAACACCTGCTTGGCTCGTGCCCTCCGGCTCCGTGGCCAGAATCGCGTTCCGCTTCCACCGGCAAGTATCACCGGAACAAATCGCGGCTCTGCGGCTTCCGCCTGACCGCCTGACTTACCCATACTTCTCCATTCCAAAGGAAAACCGCATCGGCAACCCCGATGCGGCTCTTCCCCTGATCTTTCTAGCCAAGCTTTGCAAAATACTCACGCATCCGCTTGACGCCCTCGTCCACCACATCATGCGACACCGCGTACGAAAGACGTATGTGGTCCGCTGTACCGAACGCCTCGCCGGGAACCACCACCACATGCGCCTCGCTCAGCAGCTTCGCCGCAAGGTCCGTCGCCGACTTCACGCCGCCCTTGCCGATAAAGCTCTTCACATTCGGGTACACATAAAACGCGCCCTGCGGAACCGTGCAGGTCAGCCCGGGAATCGTCTTGAATCCCTCGAGAATCCGGTCGCGCAGCTTGATGTAATCCGCGCGCATCTCCGAAACACACTCCTGCGATCCGCTTACCGCCGCAATCGAAGCCTGCTGCACCATGCTTGCCGTATTCGAGGTCGACTGCGACTGCAGCTTGCTCATCGCCGCAATCACCGGCTTAGGCCCCAGCGCATATCCCGCGCGCCAACCCGTCATAGCATACGTCTTCGAAAGCGAACCCAGCACAACCACATGCTCCTTGCAGTCCAGGAAGCTTCCGCCGCTCACGATGTTGCCCGTGAAGTTCAGGTATACATAGCACTCATCCAGCAGCACAAAAATGTCGCGCTTGTGTGCCATGCGAACGATTGCCTCCAGGTCTTCCGGCGAAACCACCGCGCCCGAAGGATTCGAAGGCGTGTTCAGGATGATCGCCTTCGTCTTCGGCGTTATCGCATCCTCAACCATCTTCGCCGTCACGCGGAAGTTCTCCGCCTCGCTCGTCTCGAGGAACACCGGAGTGCCGCCCGCATACTGAATAATGTCCTTGAAAGACACCCAGTACGGCACCGGCAGAATCACCTCGTCGCCGTGGTCCACCAGCACCTGAATCGCGTTGAATAGGGCCAGCTTTCCACCCGTTGTAAACACGCACTCGTCAGCCGCGTAGTTCGACCCAAAATCCGCCTTATGCCGATCGACAATCGCCTGCCGCACTCCCGGCGTTCCCGCCACGTTCGTGTAGCGGGTGAAGTTCTTCTCAATGGCCTCAATCGCCGCGTCCTTAATGTGCCGCGGAGTGTTGAAGTGCGGCTCGCCTGCGCCAAAGTCCGCCAGGTTCACACCCTCAGACTTCAGCTTCAAAGCAGCCGCCGTAATCGCCATCGTTGCTGAAACTTCAATGCGGCCGATCCGGTCCGCAAAAACCTTCGTAGCAGTCGCTGTGCTCATACCCTCTAGTTTGGCAGATTTGCCCCCCAAGCGAAAGCCGCTCTGTCGAATCGTCGGACCTCG
>Ga0157374_10001994_pt1 | contig 17142 bp, 14 predicted proteins | sample M25metaG_FD_115308 | JGI IMG/M metagenome (GOLD analysis project Ga0157374, IMG submission 115308) | Miscanthus rhizosphere microbial communities from Kellogg Biological Station, Michigan, USA - M2-5 metaG | ecosystem: Host-associated > Plants > Roots > Rhizosphere > Soil | place: USA: Michigan...
AGAGGTCGACCACCGCTCGAACATGTATGACGACGCCTGGATGCCGCACATGCAGCGCATCACCTGGAACGGCATCGCGCTGCACGGCGGCCCGTTGCCCGGATATGCGGCCTCGCACGGCTGCGTGCGGATGCCCTTCGGCTTTGCCGATAGGCTGTACAACAAGACGCGGATCGGGATGCGGGTGATCGTCGCGCCGGAGGATCCAGTCCCGGTCAATTTTTCTCATCCGGCGCTTCTCGTCCCGAAGGCGGAGGCCATCGCAGCTGCGCCGGCGCGGGCCGACACGCTCGCCCGCGAGGCGGCGGAAGCCGCCAAGGTCGCCGACGCGGCCAAGAAAGCCGCCGTGGCAGCACCGCGCGAGACGGCGTCGCTGACGGCGTCGCTGCGCAAGCTGGAATTGCTCAAGAAGAGCGCCGACGCCGAGTTCGCCGCCGCCGAAAAGGCGCTCGCCGCCGCCACGACGGACCAGGCGAAGGCGCGGGCCGAGGAGCGAAAGCAGAAGGCCGCATCCAGGTCCGAAGAATCAAGGATGCAGCTCGACAAGGCCAAGGCTGACGCCAAGCCCAAGCTCGACGCTATCGCTGCTGCCAAGGACACCGCCAAGGCGGCCGAGGCCAGGAAGGCCGCCACCGCCAAGGCGGCGCTCGATGCGAAACTCGCGGCCGTTCCGGTCTCGATCTACATCAGCCGCGCCACGCAGAAGCTTTACGTGCGGCGCAACACGCACAAGCGGTGGCCGGACGGGGGCGAAGTGTTCGATTTCAGCATCGAGGTCCCGGTCACGATCCGCAATCCCGAGAAGCCGATCGGCACGCATGTGTTCACCGCGATGGCGCGCACGGACGATGGCTTGCGCTGGACTGCAGTCACGATCGACGAGGGGGACGACGCCAAGGGCGCGCTCGACCGCATCACCATCCCGAAGGACGTGCTCGATCGCATTGGGCCGACCGCATTGCCGCGATCCTCGATCATCATCTCGGACGAGCCACTCAGCAAAGAAACCAACTATCGCACCGAGTTTGTCGCGGTGCTGAGCAATCAGCCCCAAGGTGGCTTCATAACGCGCGAGGTTTCGCCCGATGTCTACGTTGCGAACGACAACTTCCGGAACGACGGGTTCTTTTTTCCTCAACGCGGTTGGAGTCCCCAAACCGGCAATGCCCGTTGGCCGGGTGGCCAGGACTATCGTTGGCGCCGGTGGTAAGACGAAGCAAACCGATGCTCGTCGGTGCGAGCAACGATGGTACCGCCTGAAATTGAATCAAATTGAGCCCGTCAACGTTAAACGCAGCTGTCAGCGCGCTACCACAGCGCGTGCGTATCGGTGATGTACCGTTCAATACCGGTGGGAGACCGGGGAGAACGGCCATGCCTAGGTTTTATTTTCACTTGTCCAACTGCGATGAATATTTCCGGGATAACACGGGATACGATCTCGCCGACATTGTTGTCGCGCATACGAGAGCCAAGCGGCTTGCGCATCTGGTGATGACGACCTCCCGTTTGGCCAGCGACGAGCCTGACTGGCGTCGTTGGACCGTGACGGTCACACATAATCCACAAGGCCCGATTCTGATCATCCCGTTCGGTGCCTTCGGGATTGCGCCGCCCGGCGGCGGCAAATCGGTACGGCAATAGCGCCACTCGTGTTAGCGGGAATTTTGTCCGCTTTGGGTCAAAAGCGGACATTGAGGTTTATTCGATGACCTCGTCGGCTCGCTGCTGCAGGAACGGCGGAATCTTCAGCCCCAGTGTCTTTGCAGTCTTGAGGTTGATGACGAGCTCGAACTTGGTGGGGCCCTGGATGGGCAAATCGGCCGGTTTTTCGCTCTTGAGGACGCGATCAACGTAAAACGCGCTTCGCCGATACAATTCCGGAAGACTGGCGCCGTAGGACATCAGGCTTCCGCTAACCGCAAAAAAACGAAACGCAGACATCGTCGGCAAACGATGGTGTATCGCCAGCGCGTTGATCAGGTCTCGATTGGCCGAATTTTGGGGTGTTGGAAGCAGCACGAGAGCGCCATTTTCTTCGCGCGCGGTCTCCGTAATCGCCGCCTCGAATTGTGCAGGTGCACTGACATCAAATGATGCCACTCTGAGACCAAGACGCGGTCCGGTTCGTTCGGTTTCCCGCACAAGGCCCGCATAGGTGATACTTTGGGTCCAAAGCACCGACACGTGGGTGAGCTTCGGAGCAACTTCTTTCAGCAGCTCCAGCCATTTTCCAACGATGGCAAATTCAAAATCCATGAGGCCTGTAACATTGCTGCCGGGCTTTGCCAGACTCTGGGCAACGCCGCCGGCAACCGGATCGATCATCTGGGCAAACACAATTGGAATTGTGCGGGTCGCTTGATGCAGCGCTGTCGTTACCGGTGTGCTGTTGACAAGGATGACTTCCGGAGCGGCCGCGACCAGCTCGGAAATGTGTGTTTGAAGCAGGTCACGACGTCCGGCAGCAAATCTATAATCGATGCGAATGTTGCGGCCTTCTATCCAACCCAGTTCGCGCATCCCTTGCTGAAACGATCTGATGCGGTCCTGCGTTTCCGGGTCGGCCTCCGCCAAAGCCAGCAACACCGCGATGCGCCGCATCTCGCCAGGCTGCTGCGCGTGCGCACGGAGTGGCATAGCGGCCAAGCCCCCGAGCAGGCCCATGAACTCACGCCGTCGCATTGCCGCTCCTGAGGCCACAATTGTGCATCGTAGCCATTGAAACCAGCGAGCTGGAAGGGGGTCCCCGCGTTACGGACGATGTTCGCTTTGGGTTAGAAGCGGACATGGGAATCTTGGCGCGAGAGCAGGGAGCCTTGTATCTTCAGGCAACACTGCGGGAGGGGGAAGACCATGAAGGGCCATATATCCACGCGAGGCGTCTTCGCGGTTCTTTACGTGGTTATTTTCTTGGCCGTTTCGGCCGGCTTTGCCGCACCGGCCGGTGCACAGGACACGATCAAAGTCGCGGTCGGCCAGATCGATGCCTGGGCCAATCAGGTGCCGACGCTTGGCATGAAGGCCGGCATTTTTCAGAAGCACGGCATCGTTCTGGACAATTACGGCACCCAAGGCGCCGGCGAAACCCTGCAGGCGGTTATATCGGGCAGCGCCGATATCGGCATCGGCGTCGGCACCCCGGGCGCCATGCGCGCATACGCTAAGGGCGCACCGGTGCGCGTCCTGGCGGCGGCCTATACCGGAGTGCAAGATATCTATTGGTTTGTGCCAGCCAGTTCGCCGATCACGAGCGTGAAAGACATCAGCGACAGGCATACGATCGCCTATTCGACCAATGGCTCGACCTCCGACAGCGTATTGCGCGCTTTGATCGCCCACTACGGCCTGAAGGCGAAGCCGGCACAGACCGGCGGACCGCCCGGGACGTTCACAATGACAATGTCGGGGCAGATTGACATCGGCTGGTCGGTGGCACCGTTCGGGTTGAAGGAGTTACAGGCCAAGAGCATCCGCGTCTTGATGCGCGGCAGCGACTTGCCTTCCATGCGCAATCAGACCGTGCGGGTCGAAATCGTCAACGCCAACGCCTTGAAGGACCGCCACGACGTCATGGTGCGGTTCATGCGCGCCTATCGCGAGACGCTCGACTGGATGTACTCCAATCCGCTTGCCGTCAAATACTATTCCGAGCATATGCGCATGCCCGAAAGCCTGGTCGAATTGCAACGCGACGAATTTAATCCGAAATCGGCGATGAATCCGGACAAATTGTCCGATGTCGACCTGGTGATGCAAGACGCGGTCGCTGGAAAATTTCTGGAAATGCCGCTCACCAAGGAACAGCTCGCGGAATTTATCCAGATCCCGCCACGGTAGGGGATTTGCCGGGTTTCACTCACGCAACCGGTCTCTCGATCGTCATGCCGGCTTTATGCCGGGCATCCACGTCTTAACGGCGTGGCGGATTGCAAGACGTGGACGACCGGAACAAGTCCGGCATGACGCGGAGTGTGGTGCAACGTAACCACGTCGCGGATCGGAGAAGGCTTCGCTTGCTGGTAGTCCTCCACCGCTCGCCGTGGAAAAATTGTCTTTCAAACACAGTTGAACGAATTTCTTGGTAGTCCGCTACCGATACGCGCGAATACAAATACTTTGTGAGGCACCTCACATATTGGTTCCCTATCTTGTGCTAATTTAATTTTGTCAAAGGCTGATGATGTAGGAGGGCGCGATGCATTACCTCCACCACTCTGCCACTGTTTTCGCCGCCATCGTTGTTGGAACTATTGCCTCAACCCACGCTCAAGCGGGCAGTCGGGTCGGCGGCGTGACAAGTGCCGTCCATGACGTTGCGAGCTCAGTATCCGGACAGTCATGGGCGAAGAAAGTCGAAGGCGACGACGTTTCCGAAGATGAATTCATCCGAACCGAGATCGAGAGCAGCGCGAGAATTTCATTCATTGACGAGACGGACATAAGAATGGGTCCGGCGGCGAAAATGAAAATCGACCGTGTCGTCTTCAAATCGGGCCGGGCCGTATCGGAACTCGTTGTGACCGCCGAGGCGGGCGCGCTGCGCTGGAACAGCGGTGTTTCGCAATCAGAGGCATACCTGATCAAGACCCAAACGGTCATTATCAAAGTTCGCGGCACGACATTTGATCTGTTCGCTGAGCCGCAGCAAACAACGGTGGTTCTGCGGAGAGGAACAATCGAAGTCTGTGCGATCGACACGCCGCAAAGGTGTCGAACGCTGTCCCGGCCCGGCGATACGGTCATAGGAACACCGAGTGTTCTCGACAGACCACAACGAGCGGGGCCCGGGCCATCGGAATTCGCGGACCGATGCTTAAGCGCTCGCGCGATGACTCCCTGCGGTATCCTTGCCAGCGTCCAACCGACGAGGGCAGGCAGCGTGGAACCGACAAGGCCAGGTAACGCACAACCGACGAGGACAGGGAGCGTGGGTAGCGTTCCGAGCAGCGTGCCGAGCAGCGTTCCGTCGATTCCAGGACGCGGCGATTACCAGCGTGTGCCGCACAGGGATCGGGTCGTTTACGGACCGGCCGGTGGCGAAAACGCCGGTCCGGCAAAAAAACCGACGCCAACGCCGTCTAAAGATTGTTATCGAAACCGGCGTGGTTGCGGCCAGGGATCAGTGCCCGCGAAACCGGGCCGGCCTGATGCGAAGCCGCCTTATGTGCCGAAGCAGGATACGGCTTACGTGCCGAAGCAGAAGGTGCCTTATGTGCCGAAGCAGAATATGACGGCAAAGCCGAATTATTCGACGCAGGCAGTGAGGCAGGCTTATGCGCGGCCGATCCCGAGGCAGACGATGATCCCGAGGCAAACTCTTGCGCGGCCGGTTTACCGGCCTCCGCCGAGTTTCACCCCCAGGTGAGTGAATTGTCTACGACAGGTTCACTTCTGCCCAGCCAAGCCGCCTAATCGGCGGCTTGGTCCGACCACTTCTTCTGCTCATTGCACCAGGCCGGTGACTGCGAATCGAGGAAGGCATTCGCCCGCTGCTGCGACGTAAGGCAGCGCGGCACCACGATCTTGGAACGGTCGACGAGCGCCTGGGTCGTCAGAAAAATGCGCCAAATTCGCGCCGTGGTGTCATCCGATGCCGTCAGTATCCGCTCTCCGTCGGGACTGAACACAGCGCTCCACACCGCCCCGGAATGACCCTTCAGAACCGCTATTGTCGTCATCGCTTCGGCATCCCAAACGCGCACCGTTTCGTCGGCGGACGCCGTCACGATTTTGTCGCCCCGGCTGTTGAAGGCGGCGCTCAATACGGAGTCCGAATGCCCGCTCAGAACCGCTATCGGTTTGCCCGTCGCGGCATCCCAAATGCGCGCAGTATTGTCGCCGCTTGCCGTCACGATTCGCTTGCCGTCGGGGCTGAAGGTAGCGTCGTACAGTTGCACCATATCTCCTTCGAATCGCAGGATCACCCGACCGGACAAAGCATCCCACAGGAGCGCGACGCTATCGTTCGACGTGACGATCGTGACGTTGCCGCTGCGTTGCGGTGTCTGGGTGCTCACCACGCGCAAGCCATCGGGGCTGAACACGGCGCTGCGCACCGGCGCGGTATGCTCCGTTAGAGCCGCAATCTGCCCGCCTGTCTGAAGATCCCAAACGCGGGCCGTCCTGTCGTCGGATGCCGTTACAATGCGCCGGCCATCGGCACTGAAGGCAACGCTCTGTACCGCCGCGCTGTGTCCCTGAAAGATACGGTCCTCACGTTCACCTGTATTGGCGTCGCGGACGACAACAGTATTGTTGTCGGGTATCGCGACCAGTCGGCCATCGGGGCTGAAGGCCGCCATTCCCGATCCCGCCCTTGTGAAGGTCGCAATCTGCCGACCGGCCTCGGCATCCCACAGCCGGACTGAGTTGTCATCGGATGCCGTGAGAGCGCGACGGCCATCCGGGCTGAATACCGCGCGCCCCGCAGATCCCGTGTGTGCCGCCAGGACGGCCATCTGCGTGTTTGTTTCTGTGCCGGCGCTCCATAGCCGCGCGGTCTTGTCGTCGGACGCCGTCAGGACGGATCGACCATCGGGGCTGAACACCGCGCCCGTCACCCGGCTTCGGTGGCCCCTGAGAACCATCGCGAGCTTGCCGTTGTCGGCATTCCAGATGCGGGCCGTATCACCGTCGGACGTCACGATGCTGCGGCCATCGGGGCTGTACACGGCAGTCCGCCCGGAGAGAGTAACAATCCGCTCGCCCATCTGCGCGTCCCAGATGGGCACGGTGTTGTCATCGGACGCCGTCACAATGCGCTGACCGTCGGGACTGAAGGCCGCGCGCGTCACGACGTCGCCATGTCCGAGGATGACGGACTGCTTGCCCGTTTCCACGCTCCACACGCGCGCCGAATGATCGAGGGATGTCGTAACCGCGCGCTCGCCATCAGGGCTGAATGCGACGCCACGCACTGACTGCGTATGCCCTTCGAGGATGTGGACCGGCTCGCCGGTTTTGGAGTCCCACAGACGCGCGGTTTTGTCGTCGGACGATGTGAGGACGTACCGGCCGTTCGGGCTGAATGCGGCATCGCGCACCCGTGCCGTATGCCCCGTCAGAGCGGCAATCTGCTTGCCAGTCTGAACGTCCCAGATGCGGGCGGTCTTGTCATCGGACGCCGTCACGACGCGCCGACCATCGGAACTGAAAGCAGCGCTTCGCACGACCCCGTCATGTTCGAGAACAGCGGATTGCTGACCCGTTTCCGCGTTCCACAAGCGCGCCGTCTTGTCCGTCGAGCCGGTAATCACTTGCCGGCCATCGGGGCTGAAGGATGCAACCCGCACCCCTTCTGTGTGGCCCCGAAGAATGGCCAGCTGATCGCCATTCTCGGCATTCCACACGCGGGCCGTCTTGTCCTCGGACGCGGTGACAATACGCTTGCCGTCCGGCGCTAAGCGCGCGCTCCACAGCACACCGTCGTGGCCCTTCAGGACGATCCGTTCTTTAAGATCCTGGTAAGCGGCGAACAGAGCTGCCTCCGCCTCGTGCACCATGGGTCTTCCCACGCCGCTGCGCGTGTCCGGCAGTGCCTGAAGGGCGAGCAGCATCGCTGTGCCGGCATCGCCCGCCTGGTTTCCCTGGTTCGCGCGGTCGACCAGGAAGCGAGATTGTGAGACCAGCAATTGGTCGCGTTTTTCCACCGCCTCGCGCTGCAAACTAACGGTATGTCGCCACTCGTAGACCGCGACCCCCGCCACGGCCGCAAAGATGACTGCCGCGGCCGCTGTCAGCGTCTGCATCAGGCGCGCGCGCCGACCGGAGCGCCGCACGAACTCGCGCGTCGCTGTCGGTAGCTCCCCCGAAAAATTGCGGACAATGCTTTCTGCCTCGGCGAGCGGTCGTCCTCGCCCGATCAGCAAATCGCGCCGGCGCCCGGCTGCGTCCCACCGGCGCCGCTGCTCCTCGACCTCGGCGCGGATGCGATAGAAATCGGCGTTGTCCGCCACGATCTTGCTTGCCCGTTGCCAGCTGTCGAGAACGCGGGCGTGGGCGAGCCGCACGGTCGCTTGTCCGCCTTCGCCGGAGGAGAGCAGGATGCGGGCATCGATCAATGCCTGCACCAGCCGAGCCGAGGCTTCGTCATATGCCGCATCGGCCAGCGGCACCGGACGGATGTCGAAGGCCGCACGTGCGGCCGTCATCGTGGCATCGCCGGCAGGCGCCACCAGCTCCCGCAATAACCGCGGCAGCCGTGCCTGTTCGGTTGCGCCGAGCCTGGCGAATGCCGCTTCCGCCTCCTTCTCGACCGCGCATTCGGGACCACCAAGCGCACGGTAGGCAGCAAAGGTGAGCTGGCCGCCATGATCGCGGCGTTCGCGCGCCTCGAACAGCTGGTTGAGCGTGAATTGCAGCAGCGGCAACAGGTCGGCACGCTCGGCGTCCGCGAGCAGGCGTTCGTCGAGCCGTTCCCCCGTTTTCGTGTCGCTCTCATAGACAAGGCCAGCCGCCGCCGCCGGCGCTCGCACAATTTCGGCCAATGCGGCGGCATCGGGCGGGGCGAGGTCGTAAGACGAGCCGTCGTCCTTGAGCTGCTTGAGATCTTTCTGCGACAGAAAGTGATCGAACAGGTCGGCACGCAGCGTGGCGATCACCCACACCCGGCCGCTGCGCGCCAGAAGCCCGAGCAGCTGGGCAAAGCGGGCACGGATATCGTTGCCGATGTCGGCACCGAACAGTTCGTCGAGTTGATCGACCACCAGCAGCAAGGCCACCTTGACGGCGCGGCCGTAGCCTTCTTTCTCTCGCGCCGTCTGCTCGATGGCGCTGAACGTGGAGAGTATAGGCTTGGGGGCGGACGCATCGGCGTGTGCCAGCAGTGCGGCAAGATCGTCGGCCCGCGGGAAGTCGCTTGCGCTCAATTCCGGCAGGGCCGGCGGCCGACCTTGCTCTGCCTCGGGCAGATCGGACTCAGCCACCAGAAGCGCGCGCGCCAGCGCCGCAAACGGGTCGCCCACAATTTCCGCCGGTCGCATGACTGCGACGCGCCAGATGTCGACGCTCGGCACCACGCCCGCCGCGGTCAGCCGCGGCACGAGGCCGGCGCGCACCAGCGAAGACTTGCCGGCGCCGCTCGCGCCATCCACCAGCAGAAACGGGCAACCCTTCTCGGCCGCGTCCTTGAGCCGGTCGATGACTTTGGTGATATCCCGGCTGCGCCCGAAAAATACCGGTGCGTGCTTGGCGCCGAATGCGGCAAGTCCGCGGAACGGCGAGCCCTTGATCTCTGCCGGCCAGGTGAGGGAGCGGCCATGCAGAACCTTTTCTTCCAGCCAATTGCGCAGCAGGACTTCAGCCTGCGCCTCGAAATCGTCGGTCGACGCAAAGCTCTGGAATGCCGCCTTGAACTCGCCCGACGGCGTCTTGAACCAGGCGTCGAAGAACGCCTTCAGATGCTGCCACTGCGTTTCGATTTCATTGCGCTTGGGATCATCGAGCTGCACGCTCGGCGGCTGCGGGAAGCGGAAGACGTAGACATCCGGAAAGCCGTGCGCCTTGCTGGCGTCGATGGCGGTGAGAACCTCGTAAGCGGTGCCGCTCGGATAGGGCTCGCCATTGGTCATGCGACGGAAATCGGCCGGCAGCACGCTGCCGAGCCGGCTACGGAAAATCGCTATGACAATGTCGCACTGCGCGGCTTCCGGTATCTGCGCCTGGAAGGTCTGGTGCGCCTTGTAGAACTCAGTCTCCCAGCGGATCGGCACGATATGGACGATGCCCTGGAACTCGCCGTTGAGGCGCTCGGTCACCCGCTCCAGCCGCATGCGCTCGAATTGCGCATCCCCGGGCGAGGACACGAACACGCGTACCTCTCGCGCGCCGTCTGCCATGCTCTCCCTCCCTGGAAGGCAGCAGTTGCGTCGGCAGGAATTAGACTAGCAGAGGAGGCGACCCGGCGGGCTATGGCTGGTAAGATTTTCATCAATTACCGCCGAGATGATTCCATCGGGATGGCCGGTCGTTGTGGCCATCGGCCCAACGATACGCGATAGCTAGGTTACGTCCTTCGAATGGTATAGCGGGCTTCTGCGAACGAGCGGCAAGCGGCGGGAGACGACTGCGCTTCCAACTAATATGATGAACTCGCGCCTTTTCATACGGCCCCCGAGGTTCAGGAGGCAATCGCACCGATTTGAATGGGACACATTAAGAGACCGCCGATGTCCGCTTTGGGTCATAAGAGGAATTTCGCAGTGCAATCGCCGTGTCCGCTTTACCCCTAAAAGCAGACCGGTTTTAGAAAGTCCGCTTTGGGCCAGAGGCAGACATGATTCCGTTCCATCCTGTGGCCAAAGCTGACCTGTGTTCGCTATGCGGCGTTCGTTAGTACCGAGCCTGATAATCGTTTGCGCGTTCGTTGCGTTCCCGCTCATACTGCGTGAATTCTTTCCGCTCAAATTGCCAGCTGCGGAGTTGGTCGCTCATAACACCCCTCAAGAGCTCACTGATTTTACGTTTTCGGACGGATCGGGGCGCAACGTTACATTAGACAATTTCCGCGGCACTCTTATTTTGGTGAATGTCTGGGCGACATGGTGCCCTCCCTGCAAGGAGGAGATGGCTTCGCTTAATCACCTTGTACTGCTCCTCGCGAACAAGAACATAAAAATTGTACCCATTTCGGTAGACGTTTCTGGCACTCTAACGGTGCGTTCTTTCTACGAAAGGTTAGGCCTGAATAATCTTTCGATTTACGTCGATCCTTCAAAGAACGTTATGGATGCGCTTGGGATAACCGGCATTCCGACCACTATCCTGATAGGCCGCGACGGACGTGAAATTGGCCGAACTGTAGGGCCTGCACAATGGGATGCGCCTGAAAGCGTGAAGCGTATTACAGAGATCGCGGGCCTATAAATCTATCGCCTCGTACTTTGCGGATCCCGCCACGCTAGCCTCTGCGAGTGCTGCTTTCTTCTTCCTGCGCCAAGCCACAAGCCACAATGCGCCGAGGCCAGAGGCGAAGAGTGGGAGCGCGCCGGCGAGCGGGACTTCGGGGGTCGACGTTCCATCCAATGAATGATTGTGCGCGGCGAGATTGGCGATCGTCAGCACATTTGCGTCGGTGCCGAGCTCCAGACCGAGCGCAAAGAGAATATTATCGGCTCCTATCATGGTGCGGCCGCGAAAATCCGGCAGCGCGAAAGTTGTTTGTCCATCGCCGCCATATTCGGTCCCAATCACCCTTTGGTCACCCTACTTCGTTCGGACATCCGGGAGCGGGCAGGTCGTTCGCTTTCGCCGATCCTGAAGCCGGGAGGGACCTAGGCCTCTCTCCGAGAAGCGCCACTTAGGATAGAAACGACGGTCCTGCAAACAGTAGGACAACGCTGCTCTGCCTGTCTGCCGCATCGTTGTCGCCGCGCCGTCTCAAGAAAAAATCCAGACCTTCTTCAAGCTTTCCACCCGCCGAACAGCTATTTCCAGCAGCGAAAGCTACTAATGGAGTAGCTCCCGGCGTCATCGGCGTGAAAGCTATCGCTTGTTCGTCTTCCGCCACGCGGCGAAATCGAGTTTGGTCTGCTCGTCGGTCGCTGGATAGAGACCGAGAATCGAGCGGCCTTCCAGGACTTTTTCGGTCACAAAGTCCTCGAACGCCGTCATTTCAAAGGCTTCGTTCGCGACCTCATCGCAAATTCCGGCGGGAATTATCACGACGCCTTCGCCGTCACCGACCACGACATCACCCGGCCAAACCGGCGCATCGCCGCAGCCGATCGGAACATCGATATCGATCGCCTGATGCAGCGTCAGGTTGGTCGGGGCGGCCGGCCGGCTATGATAGGTCGGGATCGCCAGCTTTGCGATTTCCGGCGAATCGCGAAACCCACCGTCGGTGACGACGCCGGCAACCCCGCGCATCATCAAGCGTGAAATCAGGATAGAGCCGGCAGAGGCCGCCCGCGCATCCTTGCGGCTGTCGATCACCATGACCGCGCCGGGCGGACAGTCCTCGATCGCCTTACGTTGCGGATGCGCCCGATTCTGGAACACGGAAATCGGATTGAGATCCTCGCGTGCCGGGATATAGCGCAACGTAAAAGCCTCGCCGACCATGTTTGAAAGGTTGCTGTTGAGCGGCCGAACATCCTGGATGAACTGCCGGTGCAGTCCGCGCTTGAACAGCGCCGTGCAGATGGTCGCGGTACTGACTTTTTTAAGCTTGTCGCGGGTGGCATCGCTCAAGGTGCTCATCGTGGCTCCAACACCAAAGTCATATTCGATATGCGAAAATATCCCGGTTCGCCGCATGTGCGCCCCGACTTTGTGCAGCGCCATCATAACAGCCTGAACAAGGACACCAAAAGAATCCGATGCTGGCGCGCGGGGTTGAGCGGAGAGGTTGGTTGCGGAGCCTCGGGAGGCTAACGTCCCGGGCGGTGCGAAATGCGAGGCAGGGAGCGTGGCGATGGCAAAAGTGAGAGTGGGCCTGGTCGTGTTCGGATTTGTCTCCGAGCGGCACATGTACGCCTACAAGCGTGTCTACGGGCTCGACGCGGAGGTGAAGGCGGTTGCGGCACGCGGCGACCGCGTCGTCGATTTTGCTAAGAAACATCGCATCGCAACGACCTACCGGACCTTTCGTGACCTGGTCGCCGATCCCGACATCGACGTCGTCGACATCTGCACCCCGCCCAATCTGCACGCGGGGATGATCGTGGAGGCGATGCGGGCGGGAAAACACGTGATCTGCGAAAAGCCGTTCGCCGGCTATTTCGGGCGCAGCGGCGACAAGGAGCCGATCGGAAAGCATGTGCCGAAAGCGCTGATGTATGAGCGCGTGATGGAGGAGATGGACAAGACCTGCGCCGCTATCAAGGCGAGCGGCAAGCTGTTCATGTATGCCGAGGACTGGGTCTATGCGCCGGCGGTGACGAAAATCGTCGAGGTGCTCAACGCCACCAAAGACAAGATCCTGTTCATGAAGGCCGAAGAGAGCCACAGCGGCTCGCATGCGGCGCATGCCGCGCAGTGGGCGATGACCGGCGGCGGCTCGCTCATCCGCATGGGATGCCATCCGCTGTCGGCGGTGCTTTATCTCAAGCAGGTCGAGGCGAAGGCGCGCGGCGAAAAACTCACGGTCTCGGCCGTCACCTGCGATGTCGGCAATGTGGCGGCCGCCCTGAAGCCTGAGGAGCGCCGCTACATCAAGGCCAATTCGGTCGACGTCGAGGATTGGGGCGTGCTGACGGTGACCTTCTCGGACGGCACCAAGGCCACCGTGTTCTCCGGCGACATGATTATGGGCGGGGTGCGCAATTTGGTCGAGACCTACACCAATGGCGGCTCGCTGTTCGCCAACATCACGCCCAACAACCACCTGATGAGCTACATGACCGACGAGGATAAACTCGCGCCCGTCTACATCACCGAGAAAGTCGATCGCAAGACCGGCTGGCAATACATCTGCCTCGAGGAGGAATGGACGCGCGGCTATCTGCAGGAGATCCAGGATTTCATGGAATGCGTTGTGCAGGGACGCGAGCCGCTCTCGGGCCTGACGCTTGCCTACGAGACGATCAAGGTGAACTACGCCGGCTACTGGGCCGCGGACGAGGGCCGGAAAGTGAAGTTATAGGGACGCGGCCCGGTTGGCTCCAAATAGCAAGTCTTTGGCAGACTTCGACAAGCCACCTCCATCAGTCGCCAGTAGATAAAAAGCGACGCTCGTGTTCGCCCGATGGGTCGCCCTTCGATCTAAGCGAGCCGTCATCAAGAGAAAAAGAAAGTGTTCGCATGACCGGCAGCATCTTCGCCGTCGTCGCCATTAGCTGTGCAGCCTTCATGGCGGGTGTCTACGGGCGCCGCGCTGCGGCTGACCGTCCGAAAAACGAAAAAGAGAAATGAGTCAGGTTAAAACGTGAAACAGAAAGTCCTGATCACAGTCGTCGTGTCGGTCGATGTCGACGCCGCCACGCCAGAAGAAGCAACGGAAAAGGCCACCTGGTGGTGGGACGGCGATCGATGGAGCGACAAAAAAAATAAAGTCGTTGCCGAAAATCCGGAAGGCGGCGCGTTATGGAATTGCCTGACCACGACCCCCGAAGGCATGGAGGCGATCGTGGAGTATGAATCCGTCTGTCGCGGCGAAGTCATCGAGGGCCACGAGCAAATGCAGGGCGCCGTCGCGGCCGCGCTTGCGGCTGATGCTGCAAATATGGCGCTCTTGACCTCGGATGAGCTGAAAAAGAAAAAGCGCCGGGTCAGGACAAAGGCAAAGCCGAAGCCGACGCTGATCGTCGACAACACCAAGACGCCCACCGGCAAGTAACCGGCTACTCCGCCGGCACGGCCTTCGGCGCCTCGCGGCGCAACTTCACGCGCTTCAGCGCGCCGACGATTCCCTGCGGCATGAAGATGATGCAGAGAATGAGCAAAATGCCGTAGATCGTATTGGCGGCGCCGATGAAATTGGTGCCGAACCACACGCGCAAGGCTTCGGTCAATGACAAAGTCAGCAGCGAGCCGACGGTCGGCCCCAACAGTGAATAGACGCCGCCGGCGATGACCGCGAACACGATCTGCAGCGACACCGCGATGCCCGACACCGTGTCGGGATTGAGATACATAAAATATTGGCCATAGATGGCGCCGCCGAGCGCCGTTAACGACGCGCTGATGATGGTCACGCGCAGCTTCTCGCGCAGCACGTTGATGCCGCGCGCGGGGGCGGCGTCCTAGTCCTCGGAAATCGCCGCGAGCGCCTCGCGGTTGATGCCGCGGTCGATGCGCTGCCAGACATAGAGCCCGACCAGCCACAGCAGCAGCGCGATGCCATAGAAGTAACTCTTCTCGGGGAATTGCAGCGCGTACCAGGAGTGGCCGGCGGCCTTAGGCGTGAAGCCGAGCGATCCGCCGGTGATGTCGCGAGCGGCCGTCAGCGACAGCAGCACGACCTGGCTGAGGGCGAGCGTCACCAGCGCAAAATAGTGACCGACGACCCGCAGTCGGAAGCACGGATAGCCGATGACAAACGCGAGCAAGGCCGAAAGAAAGACGCCGAGCGGAATCCCGATCCAGGGCGTGAGGCCGTAATAGCTCCACAACAGCGCCGGCACGTAGGCACCGACGCCCATGAAGGCGCCGTGGCCGAACGACACGAAGCCGAAGCGCCCCATCAGTGCCCAGGCCGTGTAGATGAAGGACCAGAGCAGGATCTGGATCAGCAGATGCAGGAAATAGGTCGGGGTGATCGCCGGCAGCGCGATCAGGATCGCGAGCCCGATGAGCGCGAGAATGCGGACGGGGCTCATCGCGCGAAAAGCCCCCGCGGCCGCACGAACATCAGCACGATGAAGAGCGTGAAGGCGAGCACGTAGGACAATTCGGAATTGGAATAATAGCCGCCGATGGCGATGATCTGGCTGATGATGAAGGACGCGATGAAGCCGCCGATCATGTTGCCGAGGCCGCCCAGCACGCAGATCATGAAGATGACCGGGCCGAACGTGTTGCCGATGAACGGGTGCACGTCATATTGCATCGCCAGCAGGCACGCCGCGAGCCCGGCGAGCGCGCCGCCGATGGCCGAGGTCACCAGATAAATGCGCCGCTGGTCGACGCCCATAAGGCCGACGATGTCGCGGTCCTGCGCGATCGCCCTGATCGCGGTGCCGATATAAGTGCGCTTAAGAAAGAAATAGAGCGCAACCGCGCCGACGAGGCCAAGGCCGAAGGCGATGAGCCGCGCAAAGCTGACATAGATCGTGGCGATTTCGAGGATCGGCAGCCGCACGCCGATATTGCGGAATTCGGTTCCGAACAAAAGCGTCGCGAAGCTCTGCAGGAAAAACAGCAGCCCGCCGGTCGCCAGCAGCTGGTTGAGCGGCGGCGAGTTGAGAACCGGGGCAATGATGAGCAGGTGAACCATGACGCCGAACGCGGCCATAGCCGCGATCGCGATCAGGCAGGCGAGGGGCAGCGGCACGCCGTACTGGGCATAGAGGAAATAAATGACATACATGCCGCACATCACGATGTCGGCATAGGCGATCCAGACGACGTCGATCACCCCGAAGATCAGGTTGAGCCCGAGCGCGAGCAAGGCCAGCACGCCGCCGAGCAGGAGGCCGTTGATGATCGCTTCGAGGAGGTAGATGTCCATCGCGGCTACAGACCCAACTACAAACCCATGTATGACTTGCGAATAAAATCGTTGTTCCTGAGCTCGGCCGCGGTGCCGGCGAGCTTAATGGCGCCGACCTCAAGCAAATAAGCGCGGTCGACGACCTCGAGCACCTGCTGGACATTCTGCTCCACGATCAGCACCGTCAGTCCCTCGGCGCGGATGCGCTGCACCAGCTCGAACACCTGCGCAACGACCAGCGGCGCGAGGCCGGCGGACGGCTCGTCCATGAGCAGCAATTTCGGCCCGGACATCAACGCGCGGCCAATAGCGCACATCTGCTGCTCGCCGCCGGACAGGGTTCCGGCCAGCTGCTCACGGCGATCCTTCAGGCGGGGAAACAGCGTGTAGATCCGTTCGACCTGCTCGGCGAAGCGCTGGCGTGCCTGCGGGATGAAGGCGCCGATGCGCAAATTGTCCTCGACGCTGAGCCGCGGAAACAGCCGGCGGTTCTCCGGCACATGCGCGATGCCCTGCTCGACCATGCGGTGCGCGGGGAGGCCGCCGACCGGCCGGCCTTCCAGGGTCATAGCGCCGTCGCGCAGCGGCAACAGGCCGGAAATCACGCGCATCAGCGTGGTCTTGCCGGCGCCATTCGGCCCGATGACGCCGACCGCTTCGCCCTGCGGCACTTCGAGGGAAACGCCGAACAGAGCCTGAAACGAGCCGTAGCCTGCGGAGACTGCGGCGAGGGACAGCATCAGGAGGCCGCCTTTTTCTTGCCGAGATAGACCTCGGTGACGCGCGGATCGACGGCGGCCTGCGCCGGCGTGCCCTCGAAAATCTTTTCGCCGTGGTCGAGCACGATGACGCGGTCGACGATGCGCATCAGCACGCCCATGATGTGCTCGACCCAGACGATGGTGATGCCCATGCGGCTGCGGATTGCGCCGAGCATGTCGGCGGCGCGCTCCATCTCGGCGTGATCGAGCCCGCCCAGACTCTCGTCGGCGAGCAGCAGCTTCGGTTTGGTGGCGAGCGCGCGCGCGAGCTCGAGCTTCTTCAGC
>Ga0157374_10001995_pt1 | contig 17130 bp, 17 predicted proteins | sample M25metaG_FD_115308 | JGI IMG/M metagenome (GOLD analysis project Ga0157374, IMG submission 115308) | Miscanthus rhizosphere microbial communities from Kellogg Biological Station, Michigan, USA - M2-5 metaG | ecosystem: Host-associated > Plants > Roots > Rhizosphere > Soil | place: USA: Michigan...
AGCTAGTGCAAGACCACCGCCACCACCCGCACCGCCCGAAATAGTTACAGCGTTACCGTTTTGCGAGAGCGTAATATTATTCCCGCCCGCCAGGGTCAAGGTGCCGCTTGAAACCAGCGAACCAGCACCGGCAGTGTTACCGCCGATGGTTGCATTGACGCGTCCGCCATTTAGAGGAGGGAGGTATGTCATAGCTTCTGTATCAAATTATATACCATGCACTACCGTCGCTAACTAGGCTCAGGCAAGTGTATTGCAGGTCTAGGGTAAGGCTGGTTTGTCCGTCAATAGTATCACTGCCCGAGCGTGTTACGGTACAGGTGTTAGCCGAGCTATCGGTACGTTTAACGTAAAACCGGTAACCCACACTACCAGAAGCCGCGGGTAGGGTAATGGTGACATTGCCGCTGGTGGCATTAGCAAACACAACGGTGTCGCTATTGGTAATCGTGTAGTTGCTGGTTTTGGCCGTGGTGTTAAAGGTTGGGTCGCTCCAAGCTGGCAGGCCGCTCGAGACACGTAATGTTTTGCCGCTGCCACCGATACCCAGTCGCACAAAATTACCGCCACTGTCACGATAATACAGGTCTCCGGTGGCGCCAGAGGAATCATCGTAAAGAGCAATCTTTTTGCGTGTGGTGCCTGTAGTAATCGTAAAGTACAGCGAATCAGCATTGAATTCCATCGAACCAGCTGCAGCGGTAGAAAGCAGGGTGCCAGAAGTAAACGTCAGTGGTGCCAGAGACGCGCTACCAGCACGAATCGTGACATTTTGGTGACCACCGTTTACTGGATTATCGGTACCGTCGTCGTAGTGTTCCTTCTTTAGGTACTGACGGATAATGTCACCCCAGGTGCCATCATCGCCATTTACAACCGGTAAGCGCTGTGGAGTCGACATCTACAAGCTTCCCTTAAAAGACTTAACCTATCTACCAAATTTACGGCTGCCAAACCCGTCCGGATTACTGTCACCTTGGACAACGACGGTGCGAGGCAGTTTAGCACCAGAAAGCAAAGATAATAAATTATTAAGACCAAACAGAGCTAACGCCGCTGCAGCCAAATACTCTAAAAATTGTTTACGCGTTATCTCGGTATTGAGCTTTTCGCGCAATGAGTCACGCATGTTTCTTTTCCCTGTGTTTTTGAAGGGTTTTTCTCTATAGTTTGGCCTAGTTTTTTGGCTACACCTTAATAAAGAGTTTATCTCCACGGTCTTGCCACATAAGCAAAGGCCTAAGATCAACTATAGCACAAGCGCTATAAAAACGGGCCACCTAGTCTTTGTCGATTGGCTTGGAAACATGCGCCGCCGGCTCACGTTTTTGACGCACACGCCGCATAAGCGGCTGTAACACGGCTCGAGTCACACTAAATAGTGCAAACAAAAGCAGCAGTATTATTAATAGTACGCCAAGTAAAATCTTCCAGGGAAGCACCCAAAAGCTGACGGAGCCTTCTATAGGTACGTCTCGTCCGCCATCGTTATATACCGCCACTAGGCGGGCAGTATAGCGTCCAATCCGTAGCTTAGAGAGATCTCCCCAATTCCAGATTAGTTTTTGCTTGGTACTGCCGTCAGGATTTTGAATTGTTTGATATGCTGGGAAACCATCGTCCCAACTGGCAGTTATAGTGCGCTCAGTGCCAGGCAAGATGTAGCCGTGCGTACTATTAACCGCTAATGTGGCAAGCGGCGCATTGCTATGGCTGCTGCGTTGGATAAAAATATCGCCATATGGCTGCGCGATGGTGTTACCTGTATTCTTAAAACGTACTGAAAAGGTGGCTGGTAAGTATTCATAGACATGTTTGCTGGCGCTAAAGCTGCTAACGCCGAGATTGGCAGTAGCGCCGGGACGGTCAACGTTTATTAGTGTAAAAACCGCTACGGAACCATTTATCACACGAGTATCAGCGGCTTTGGGTACATTCTGACGGTTAATCACTAATGCGAAAGCATAGCTAAAACCCGCGTCTTTGGGGATATTCAGGGTAATTTCTTCGTTTTCCCATTGGCCGGGACTAACGGTGAATGTTGGATCGGAAAAGCTAATCCAGCGTGCTACATCAGGTGGAGTGGTATCTAATAGCGTTACTTTGTTGCTTCCACTGCTGAGCGTAAAACTGCGGGGCTGAATGGTCAGGTGCTCGGTACCGGTGCCGCCGTTGCGGATTTTTAGTTCCAGCTGAGTTTTCATACCGGGCTTAACGGTTGTTACCAGCGGGGAAGGTGTAACCTGCAGGTTAAAATCGCTGGGAATAGTATCGGCCGAGGCTGACACATCCAGTCCGCCAGCAAGTACGGCAGCAGCCAGTACCATAGTAGTTAAACCTAATCTCCTCCCTCGCTTCATTACCCTTTTAGTATAACAAAACCGCGACTTGGTCGGCCGCGGTCTGGTGTGATGGTTTGCCAGGTCTAGAATAGTCCAGCGCCTACAACTGTAATCGTGTCGGTGTAATCAGACGCAGCAGGAGTAGAGGCCTTGATTGAGACGTTGTTGGTCATAGTAAGTACGGCCGCATTAGCTACGCCACCACTAGAAGCTAGCAAGCGCATGCTGGTATCCAAGCCACCACCTTTGTAGTTAACGCCGCCAGAGGCAAAAGCCGGGTCAACCGTAATCGCTGCGCCACTACCAAGTGTGCTGGTGACGCCGGTATTGTAGCCTTCTGTGGTAGCCGTTAAGGTACTAACTGTGCCTGGGGTAGTCGAGGCGACTGTCGTCGATGCACTGGCAGAAGTCAAGCCAGTATTAGCATCTTTAGCCCACACCATCCAACCATTGCGGGCATTCGTATTAACGGTAACGGTGCGTGGTGTTGGACTAGTGCTGACGGCGTTATAGTTTAACGTGCCTAGAGCGTCAGTGTTGGCGCTTAAGGCAAACGAAAAGGCCGGTGGAACGGTGGCGGTCACTACAATCTGATCATTAGTGATACTGGCGGTTGCGAACTGTGCCGTATCAATATCAGTTGGAGTGCTGGTCTGAGTAGTAACACTACCCAAATTAGATGGACTTGCGCTTGAGGTGACCGTTACCGCAGCGCTGTTGGTCCAGTTGAAGCAATACAATGTACCGACTGTCAGGTCGCCGCTGGTAAATGTTACATCCTGACCGCTTACCGTTGAAGCTGTTGCAATACTTGGCCAGGCTGTACCGCCAGTTGGCCACGACAAGTTAGTGGTGCTAACAGTAAAGTTTGCCGCTGTACCTAATGTGTAGCCGGTAGGGAAGGTTACTTTTACTTTACCTTCAGTGGCTGTGCTGGCCGGCTTAGCACAGACCGTACCAGTCGTCGCCGTGCTGATCTGCATACGGTCAAAACGTACAAAAACCGCACTCAGAGCCGCAGCATGTGCTGACTGGCTAAAGCCAAACAACGTCAAGGAACTAACGGCAGTAACTGCTGCAACTGATAGGTGAAGAACTTTTTTATTTTGTATGAAACGCATAGTCCAAAAAGGTATTAAAAGTTTTATGCTTATCCTTTAAAAAAGGATACATCATTTACAACACATGTGCAATGAATTGCAGCTAGGCCGTGTATAAATTTATATTCTAAGAACTATAACTAGAGTTAACTGTTGTATAAACTACACCAGCTAACTACGCCATTGCCAATCTTGCATGACCTGCAGGTAAGTGGCTTGTAACTGTGTTAGGCTTGCCCCACCGCTGGTGCTAAAAGCTAGTTCCAAATAGTGACTGCCGTGCGGCCAAAAAACTACCAAAGATGTTGGGGCGCTTACGGTCTGAAAGGCTGTAGTTCCCGCTGGTAATCTGGGCAGAGTAACTTGCTTATAAGTGGCGGTATCGCTAGTTCGCAGATGATAGTCGCTTATGGCTGGTAAGCCCGCCGTAGGCATAGTACCAAGCGTAGCGGCAAACTGCTGATCGGTCACAGTATTGGTATCAGCAACCAGTCGTAGTTGTACTAATGGGTCAGTGGTATTTTCTGTCTGATTTTTCACCGTAAAGCCGTCCGGCAGGCTAGCTGAAAAGAATGAGGTAGTAACCAGTAGCGATGAATGGGCTGCCGAAGTCTGCGTTGGCACAGTAGTGCGCACCGTGCCCGTGGCCGTAGTATTCATCCAATAGTGCAGCACAAACACTGCCGGTGTAATGATCAGACACAGGCTTAGACTGATTAACTGCCAGCGTTTCATCGTCGCTTTCGTGATTGCAGGTGCCGTAAAGTTTGGTTATGGGGGCGGACTAGCACATGAGCATATGCAATCGGATGAGCGAGCGTCCATATCCAGCCAATGGTGGCCAGCAGGACTAGATAAGCACCGTACACACCCAGTATTTTAGGACTGCCCCACAGCGGCGAAGTGGGTGGGGCGGTTAGGAAACTGCTGATTGGTGGTACGTACGGGGTCACTGCCGCGTAGTGTCTGGTAATAACTTGTCCGCTCATATCATGCACCTGTATGGTGACGGTGTAAGGCTGCATAACGCGATAACTGTGCTGATAGGTTTGCTGTCCTGGGCTGGGGAAAGTATCGCTATCTGTTGCGCCGTCACCCCAATCGATACTGAGCGTATAAGGCCCCATACCGCCAGCTATAGTGCCAATCCATACCGCTGGCTTGTGTGGTCCAAAGGTGATAAATGGTGTATCGGCAGAAAGTGTTAGCGGTGAAATGCCGGGTTCAGCGGGAGACGTCTCGGTCGTGGTAATCGTGGTAGTAGGTGTGCTGGACACGGTTGGCGGCACCGATGGATTGTACGTTATGGTTACTGGAGCGCTATCAGGCCCTGTGTCACCCGTAATAGTGTATGACCTAGCAATTAGCACATTTTTGCCTGATTCCAACGTAATAGTTATTGCAAAGTTATTGCTACTATCGCACGGCACCGAGCCAATCTCTTTGCCGTTATCAACCGGTACAATCACTACCTGTGGTGTTACCACTGGACAGATACCTTTGACGGTCAGGTTTGCCTTATCGGTGGTAGCACCATCTGTTGGGTAGGTGATAATAGCCGGGCCCACCGGTATCGGAGCGGCTATCCGCGCATATACATAGAGCGAATCAGCCGTAGCCCTCGCCATAACGCTTAAGCCCACCATGCAGAGCCCGGCCAGCCCCAGTATGATTGCTAAACCTCGGTATGAGGTGTGCTGATGCTGCAATACACGGCCAGTATGCTGGTGGTGTTGGAGGTGTAGCGTTTTGTGGAGGGTACGCATTTTTGACGATTCTTATGCGGCGGAGTGCCCGAAAGTTAGTTCGTATTGTGCGGCATGTTTTGCTTCCAGCCAGATAATGCCACTAATCGAAACGGCAGTCACCAGCATGCCGTATAAACCTAAAAGAGTAGCAGGGGTGACGGCGGCGTTATAGCTGCTGGGGCTAATTTTGGCCGCTGCCAAGGTGTAAGACCCAACTGCAAACTGTTCGCTAGTAGCGTGGCCGCCGCTATCGGCAACGGTTAACAGCGGGTTGTATGAAGCGAATGTAACGTACGTATGCTTAAACGATTGCTGGGTGTTGACACTCGTTAGGTTATCTTGCTTGCCATCATTCCAATCGATATGAATATGGTACGGTGGTGTGCCGCCGCTAATCGTGCCACTCCACATAGCGCTGTTGTCGCTGTCTAGGGAGCTAAAGGGTGCGCTTGCGGTTACCACTACCGGAGACGGACTGGTTTTGGTCATAGTACTGACAGGTACCGTAACTGAAACCGGGCCACTGACGGGTCCCGATTGATCGGTAATAGTATACGTTTTAGCTACCAGTTTGTGGGCACCCGCGCTCAGGGTAACCGGTAATGAGAAATCGTTATTGCTATCACAGGTAGCCGAACCGGTAACAGCGCCATCGGCCAAAATCTGGACCACTACTTGGGGTGAAATAATCGGGCAACTACCAGCTACCAAGGCACTACCGTTGGTAAGTCTGGCGCCATCCGCTGGCTGCGCAATCAGTGCCGCCGAAGTGGGAACCGGGGCTAGTACCATGCCTTGCATGGCTAAGGAATCGGCCGCGACACGACCAGCAATCGTCACCGCGGCCATGGCCATGCCTGTCAATACAAAAATTACTGCCAAGCCTCGGTACGAGGTGTGCTTATGATGCAGCAGTTTGCCGGTATGTGTATGTTGCTGCAGTTTTAGATGGTGATGTATTTTTTGGTGTAAAACACGCATATTTTTGTGTACAAATTTTACTACTTCCCATTATAGCGCACACCTCAAGTAGTCTATACTTAACAGTGGACTGAGCTGTATGTACATTCAAACTGTCAGGGTAAGCTAGCGCCACAGGCTGAGCCATAAGCTCACCTGTAGAGCGCCCTAGAAGTTTGAATGTACGTACAGCTTACCATCGCTTGATAAGATCAACAGGGAGTTATATCGTGGCAGAACCCACTCCAAAAAAACTAGCAGTTATCGACGGAAAATCGGTGTTTTACCGTGGCTACTACGCTATGCCCAGCCTGGCCACCAAAGACGGTGTAGCAACTGGTGGTGTCTACGGTTTCGCTACTATGGCGCTAGAAGTGATAAAGCGGCTTAAACCCGATTACGTCGCAGTAGCCTGGGACAAGCCCAAAACCAATATTCGTAGACGTTTAGAACTATATCCCGAATACAAAGCTGGCCGTAAACCCGCACCCCCCGATTTTTACGAGCAGATTCCCGTGCTGCACGAGCTGCTCCAGGCTTTCGGTTGGCCGCTATACGAGCTAGACGATTACGAAGCTGACGATATTATGGGTTCGCTAGCCGTGCAGGCCCGCGAAAAAGGCATTGAAACCATGCTGATTACCTCTGATATGGACATGTTGCAACTGGTTAACGAAAATGTGCATGTATACGCCCTCAAAACCGGCTTTTCCAACATCGAACTCTATAGCCCCAAAACGTTCGAGACTAAATATGGCATTAATGTCGAACAGTTTGTCGATTACAAGTCGCTGGTAGGAGATTCGTCGGATAACATTCCCGGTGTTGCCGGCATTGGCCCCGTAGCTGCCCGCAAATTGCTTAACGAATACAAGACACTCGACGGTATCTATCAGAATATCGATCTCATCTCCGGCAAAACCCATAATCAGCTGATCGAACATAAAGATACCGCTTATCTTAGCCATAAGCTTGCCGAGATCTGGACTGATGCACCGCTCAAGCTTGATTTAACAGAGGTTGATGGCAGTAAAGTCCAACCCAAAAAGCTGTTGCAACTGCTCGAAAAGCTCGAATTTAAGAGCCTAGCACGCCAGCTGCCAGAAATTATGCAGGTGGCAGTAGAACAGCATCAGACCACGCACGGCGGCTATAACTTAAAACCCGGCAAAAACACCATTATCGGCACTGATGAACAGCTAGCCGGGATAAAACTGCCCAGCTCCAAGCATCTATATATACACACTCGCGCTGCCGGCAAGCATGGCCGCGACTCGCAGGTGCTGATCCTGAGCGCTGACGGCCGAGAAACCTACACTTTTGATCTGCGCAGACTCAACATTGAAACGCTAGTGCCTCATTTTATTGGCGTTAGTCCGCTAATTGGTTATGACATCAAAACATCGCTGCAACTGCTGCTGGAAATCGGTGCCGAGTTGCCACCAGTAGGGCACGACGTACTGATCGGTTCGTTCTTAATAAATAGCCTACGCCGCGAGCAGTCGCTAAGCGAGCTGGCTCACAGCGATCTGGGCTACGACGGTTCACCGTTCGAAGAACTTGATACAGATGAAGTAATGAGCCGTGCCTCCGAAATCATCGCGGTTATTAAGGGCCTGTACGACCAACAGACCAAAGATTTAGCCGCTATGCCCAAACTGCCAAAACTTGCCAAAGAGATCGAATGGCCAGTCATTCCGGTGTTGGCTCGCATGGAATGGCAGGGCATCCAGCTGGATACCGAGTATCTAAAGAAATTCTCGGTGGAGCTGGAAGGCAATATTTCCGACCTTGAACAAGAAATTTACGGCCATGCCGGCAAGGAATTTAACATTGGTAGCCCCAGCCAGCTAGCCGATATTTTGTTCGAGACCTTGCAGCTACCCACCGCTAATGTCAAAAAGGGTAAAACTGGGTACAGCACCGCTTCCGATATACTTGATAAACTTCGTCCATTACATCCCATTATCAACCTCATTACCCAGTACCGTGAATACACCAAGCTCAAAAACACCTATGTTGACACGCTGCCCGGGCAAACCGATGGACACCACCGTGTCCATACAACGTATGCGTTAACGGTTGCACAAACCGGCCGTCTTAGTAGCAACGACCCCAACTTGCAAAATATCCCCGTGCGCACTGAGCTGGGCAAGCGTATTCGTACTGCCTTTATAGCCGGCAAGGGTAAGCGCCTGGTAAGTGCCGACTACAGCCAGTTTGAACTCCGTCTGGCTGCTGCGATGAGCGGCGATGACGATATGGTGGCTCAATTTAACAGAGGCGCCGATATTCATGTCACGACTGCTGCGCAAATTTACGGCCGTGAACTAGAAGACGTTACTAAACAGCAGCGCAGCGCCGCCAAAACCGTCAACTTCGGCGTGCTGTACGGTATGAGCCCGCACGGCCTCAGTGCTGCCACCGGCATGACGTTTGAACAAAGCAAGCACTTTATCGATGAATATTTCAAGCTTCGCAAACCGCTTATTGGTTATCTAAATGACCTGAAAGACCAAGCTCGTGACCAAGGGTACGTCGAAACCCTCTTTGGTCGCCGCCGCCCAATGCCCGACATAAAAGCGAGTAATTTCATGGTCCGCAGTGCTGCCGAACGCGCCGCTATGAACATGCCCATCCAGGGTACCGAAGCTGATCTGATGAAGCTAGCCATGGTGATGGTTGATAAAGAGCTAGAAGACATTCAAGGCGCCAAGCAGTTACTGCAAATCCACGATTCAATCGTGGTCGAATGCAATGAAGCTGATGCCGAAAAGGTGGCTATCATGCTTAAGAAGACTATGGAAGCCGTTGACCCCAATCTCCCAGTCAAACTCCTGGTAGATACCTCAATCGGTCAAAACTGGGGTGAACTGTAGAGTTCTTGCGTTCCTATCTGTAGATTAGTAGCACAGGTTGTTCCTAAGCTACTACCTTATTCTGCTGATTGTTCCGGTTGGCCGTTGTCATTTTGGCTGCTATACGTATTGGCAATTTGTACGCGTGCTGCATCCACCTTCTTCTTATCTGCTCGGACAAGTTTCTGATATTGCCGCCATTTGCGCAGGTTTCCTACATGTCCAGCGCCCCAGAGCAGGCCGCTTATAGCTCTATCAATCGTTTTAATGACCACTTCGATCTTTCCGGTAAGCGGTTTCAGGGCAGATTCTACTGCGATTTGACGAGGATTTGCCGCTGCATCCTGTGCCTCTTGGCGGATCCTGTCAACTATCTTTTCGGTTCGTGAGGGCAGGCGTGAGCGTCGCAGGGTCCCATCCTCTGCTTCCTCGCGCCGCAAGCTAAGACCTAAATTTCCAGCACGGATTCTGGCGACCGGATTAGGGTGCTCAGCAAGGCTTGGTTTATTGGGATTTACCACCTTATCTACTTTTTTGAAAAGGCCGCTTCCAATGATAGCTAGGACGACCGAGGCTTCTCCTAAAAGCGTCTGCTTATAAGGCTTGGGGCTCAGTGAAATATCTTGGTCAGAATAACTAACGGTCGCAGTCTCCTGGAGGGCTTTAAAACGGATATTTTTCTCCGTCAACTCTTGTTCGACGGTATCAGTGAATGTGTGGGCCGCTGCTGCGGTTGCTTCATTTCGTGGCAATATCGTTCCAGCGGCCCTTAGCCGTTGTTTTTCAGCCCCCTTTAGGGTGCGTCGAAGCCCACGTACGGCAAACTCATCAAGCCGCCCAACCTCAACCACATGCTCGGCAGAGCTTGGGGTACTAACAGTGCTAACATCATAAAAAGCTTCTGGCCGTGCGCCGGCGTTAAGCAGTACTCTCCAAGCGGCTGCAGCCTGCTGTGCGTCGTCGTCGGTTTCATGTTTGATGGCGACTGTTTGTGCGGTCACTATCGGCTGGGAGTCAGGAGAGAAAAAGCGGGCTATCCATTTCGCTCTTCGTGGAGTGTAATTAACAACATGAGGATCCTTAACCTCAACAGCAACCGCACCTTTGTCCAGAGCGGCAGCTAGTTCATGGGGAGCATCTGCACTGAAATGTCCAGTACGTTCGGCGGCTAGACCTATATCTCCAAGCGCACTGGCAATCGCCATGTCGTACCGCAGCCCCTCTACGAAGAGTCCATATGATTGAGGCTCGTGTATCTGGGTACTAACTATACCCGCTTCTTTAAAGAGTTCTAATGCGGCACTGGGCATCGCATGAATAGAAGAGGCCGGATCCTGAGTTATAGCAAAACCAGGTATTTCTGCTTTGGAACTCTCGTCGACTCCTTCCAGGCTCATGTTTATTATTATATCACATATGTAACATATATTCAACCTATAAAACACTTGAGTGTATTGGATAGTAGTGTTGCAATAAGCTATCATTTATGCTAAAATAATCGACGAAACTTATGGATATACGTACAGGAATTCGCAATATTCTAGCCGTACTGGTGAGCGCCGGCCTGATTGTGTTGCTCATTGTGTTGTTGTTTAAGGCTATCTTTGGTCACGCAGCAGCTCCACAAAAGCAAATAGATGTCACCAAATATGCTGACACTAACGCAGTGGCTACGCTACTGATAGATGGCCCAACCAACCTGGACCAAAATCACTACCAAGTAAAATTCACGGTTGATGCTATACATAGCGAAATTGACGTCATGCAAGGCTATCAGAGCAGTGTGGTAAAGACTCAGTCGTACCCTAGCAACACCGTAGCGTATGCTTCATTTTTGCAGTCACTAAAACTGCTTGGTTTTGCACACGGCAAAACAACCCCTTTGGACAATCGTGGCTACTGTCCAAATGGCAGCCGCTACATTTATAGCTTTGACAGTACAGAGACAGATAAGTTCAGCTTTTGGTCCACGAGCTGTGGCGGTGCCAGCACTTTCCAGGGCAACCCGCTGGGTGTGCGCCAGCTGTTTGAAGCGCAAATTCCCGTGCACGATCTTATCGAGCTGACCGCTGGTACTGACGTAAGTCTTTAAGCTGCGCCCTCTGGTACAATAGCGTCATGGTAAAAACTCCTGTACGGGCAATCATTTTTGACTTGTACGGCGTACTGATTATTAACGGTTGGGCCGCATTTAAAATGCGGCATTTTGCCGAGCGCGAAGATGTGTGGCATCAGCTTCATTTGCTGGGCCGTAAAGCTGACGCTGGCCTAGCGGGCTACGAAGAAATGGTACAGTTTGCCGCCGAGCAAACGGGCGAAACAGAGGCTGCCGTGCGCCACGAACTAGAACATAGCGTAGTAGATGATGCACTGCTGGAATATATCCATAGCCAGCTCAGACCCTACTACAAGTTAGGCATTCTTAGTAACGCCGGCACCAATATAACCGAACGGTTGTTTACGCCCCAGCAGTTGGCGCTGTTTGATGCCGAAGTGCTGTCGCATGGAGTAGGGCTTACCAAGCCACAACCAGAGATGTATCAGATGATTGCCGATCGGCTTGGACTTGACCCGGTGGAGTGCCTGTTTATTGATGATCATGAGCGCCATTTAGCTGGTGCACAAGATGTCGGCATGCACACGCTGTTATACACCGATTTTGAGCGATTCCAAGCTGAGCTGCCAAAGCTGCTAGCCGCTAGCCAACCCGCAGCATAATGCGCTTGTCAGTTCTGGCTGCTTCTTGCAGCTTGGGCAAATTGAGCCGTAAGCTACCAATAAGAGCACTGCTGCGTGCCGCAACGATAATAGCGTGGGTTTGCATAGTTACGCGCACCTCAGCGTCGTCATAGTAACGCCGCACATATTCTTTGATGGCCCGCACTTCCTCTGGTTCATCAAAATCCTTGCGCCGTAGTATATCACCAAGCCCGTCCATAGAATTCTAGTATACAATATCTGTATGCCAGAATTACCAGAGGTAGAAACGGTACGCATTGGACTTCATGGTTTGCTGCCAGGACGCATCTTTAGCGATGTTCGCCACGATACCGGCAAATCGTTCCCTAACACTGAAGCTGATGTACGTAGTTTTTTAATTGGCGCTTCAGTAACTGCCGTAAAACGCCGTGCCAAAGTGCTTCTAATTGAGCTTTCTAGCGCCTACTCACTGGTTATTCACTTAAAAATGACTGGCCAGCTGGTTTTTGTATCGCCCGAGACGCGGTTTGGAGCAGGACACCCCAATGACTCGCTGGTCGGTCAGCTGCCAGATAAATCTACTCGCGTGGAATGTGTGTTCACAGATGGCAGCAAACTGTTCTTTAACGACCAGCGCAAATTCGGTTGGATGCGCCTAATGCCCACGGACGAAGTACCGAACATCGATTTTATGCAAAAAGTTGGCCCCGAGCCGCTGGATGCTAGTTTTACGGCCGAACAATTTGTTGAGCGCCTGCAGCACCGCAAGAACTCATCTATAAAAGCAGCTTTGCTGGACCAAACCGTACTAGCAGGTGTTGGTAATATTTATGCCGATGAGTCCCTGTGGGGTGCCAAAATTCATCCCGCCACTTTAGTCAAAAATGTACCGGCTGCGCAGTCGCGCACTTTATTTGCAGAACTTCAATACGTCCTAAATCTGGCAATTCAAAAAGGCGGCTCATCCAATCACACCTACGTAAACGCCGAAGGCAAAAAGGGCAGCTACATGAACTTTGCCCGCGTCTTCCGCCGCGAGGGCCAAGCTTGCCCGCGCTGCGGCGCCACCATTATAAAACTCCGCGTAGCAGGACGCGGCACGCATATCTGCCCCCAGGAGCAGTTAGTACCTTAAGTATTCCGTTCAATATCTGAGTATAAGCATATTGACATAAGCGCAATATAGTGCTAGTGTGTATGTGTAACGTAAAACAAAGACTACTACTTATGACAGGACAAACTCCACCTCCAAGCTTTGCGAGCTTCGAAACCGGCCAAAAAATTTTATCAGACGACTTTATTGTTGGGGCGGTCACTAATACGCTTGAATATGCACCGGGTGAGCGAGCCTATATGGTAAAATCGTACCTTGATCAGATACCAGCTGATGCAAGCGATGAGGCATTTGCTGCTAATGAGAGTGCGGTGGCCAAACATAGAAGTGAGCTAGCCAACTTTATTGGATCTAACTTAAAAGTAGTAGGATCTGGCATACCATCAGATGTGCGTGATCATATTAAAGCAGCAAAAGCATCCTACCTCACTAAACTTGACACTGACCAGCCTACAGTTGCTAACTGGATGCATGGTTGGCGTACCGGCGGAAGACCAAAGATGCCCCAGAGTGAGTATGGATTTTATGGATTCAATCTTTCTGTAGGTGGTAAAAGACTAGATCTCACTGAACCGAGTGATAATTATGCTAACCTACGGTCTACTGTAGTTGTCCAACGTCAAGTGGCTGGACAGTTTGTGCAGTGGAATTCACCTTCCTATCTACTTGCGCGTGTCAAGGGTGAGGAGGTCCCAATGAAGCGTCGCATCTACTTAAATCCGCGTATTGAATCAAGCGTAAGCGTATTTCAGCAAGTTGTATCAGCCGCTGCGGAAAAGGGTCTTAAAGTTCAGGGCAAGATATTTGACCGGTCTGCTGAAGCCATAACTCCTCATACTCCAGGCAAAACAAGGGTTGTGCGTGGTGACGGCATTGTGCTCTATGCGCCCGAAGCAGAGGCAGATGAATTATTGAGGATTACCGAGGAAGTGTACAAAGCTAATCACGACGCATTTAAAGGTCGTCGCACATCCCGAATTCCTATGACAATTGGTGAAGGTGTGGCCGTTGGCTCCGAAGTTAGCGAGGAGGGTGAGTCACTAACGAGTAACCGTGCAAGTGTAATTGAGAGTGCTGTGCAGCAAACGCGCGATAAACTTGGCATAGGAATACCTTCTGAAAAAGATGGTCCATTGACCGGTGAAAAACGTGAGAGGGCCATTAAGGTATTCCGAGACTCTTGGAATGGCATTGCGTCGGCTGCGGGCATAGACCCTAAAAACATCGCATTCAATAAACACTAAAAATTCTCTACAATAGAGGCGTGATAACCACGCTGACCGGGCAAAACGACGTATTGCGCACGCAAGCATTGCGTGCGCTTGTTGATGAGTTTGTAACCAAATACGGCGACATAGCACTGGAACGCCTAGACGGCGAAGAGGCAAGTTACGAGCGGATGCACGAAGCAGTGCAGAGCTTGCCGTTTTTGGCACCACGCAAGCTGGTGACGCTGCGCAGTCCTGGCGCAAACAAAGAATTTACCGAGAAGTTCGAGCAATTTATAAATGACGTTGCCGAGACTAATGATGTAATAATCATCGAACCAAAGCTGGATAAGCGTCTAAGCTACTACAAACAGCTCAAGAAATTAACAGAGTTTCGTGAGTTTGCTGTGCTTGATGGTAATGGTTTGGCAGCTTACATAGTGGAGTATGCCAAAAACCAGGGCGGTAGCATAAGTTCGGCAGATGCCCGCATGCTTATTGATCGGGTAGGCACTAATCAGCTTACTTTACAACATGAGGCGGATAAACTACTGGCCCACAATCTTAAGGTTACGCGAGCTAGCATAGAACTCCTTACCGAACGCACACCGCAAAGCAATATCTTTGAACTGCTGGATGCGGCTTTTGCTGGGGATAGGAAGCGGGCTATGGCTTTGTATCATGAGCAGCGCGCTTTGCAAGTGGAGCCGCAACAGATTCTAGCTATGCTAGTGTGGCAGCTGCATATTCTGGCAATTGTGAAAACTGCCGGTGAACGCAACGCCGATACAGTTGCCAAAGAAGCAAAACTGAGCCCATTTACGGTGCGTAAGACACAGGGTCTTGCACGGCGCTTAACACTTGTACAGCTGAAAAGGCTAGTACAAGGTCTACGTGAATTTGATGTGCGCTTGAAAAGCGAGAGCTTAAACGCCGACGAAGTGGTGCAGTATTATTTATTGAATCTTGCGGCTTAAAAGCTTAGTCGGTTACGGTTACAGTACCAGTCATGCTTGGGTGGATAGCGCAGTGGTAGGTAAAAGTGCCCGTTTGATTGTAAGTAAAGCTATAGCTTTTACCGGGCGCTAGGTTGCTGCTATCGGGGCCGGTAGCACTATCACTTTCAGTTACCGTGTGCGCTACAGAATCTTTGTTGGTCCAAGTTACCGTAGTGCCTTTAGTGACGGTGATGCTGGCGGGGCTGAAGGTAAAACCTTCGATAGTTACGCTGTTAGTAGCGGCTTGGCTGGGGGCGGACTGCGAAGTAGACGACTTTTTAGTACTCATGTCCATGTTACTCATAGAAGAGGAAGAGGTTTTGTCTTTATGATGTGATGACAATGCCCAGGCGCCACCCGCAAGCCCTAAAGCAACTACTACAATAATGACGCCTATAATTTTCTTGTTCATAGTACCTCCATGTTTGCTGTTCTTAGTGTAGCGCTAATGTTCTGCAGATAATATAAAAAAATCGCCCGTTAAGGGCGATTTACCATGCGCGCCTCAAGTAAAACTATTTCTTAGTACTTTTCTTAGCGGCGGGCTTTTTAGCGGCAGGAGCTTTCTTGGCTACAGGCTTCTTGGTGGGTGTGGCTTTTTTGGGAGCAGCTTTAGCCTTTGGTGTAGCCTTTTTGGTTACGCCAGAGGCGGCTTTAGCAGCCTTGGCAGCCTGGGACTTCTTGCGAGCGACTTTGTTCTTGTGCAAAACGCCTTTTTTAGCGGCCTTGTCGAGCTCGCTTTGTACTTTGTCGAGTGCTTTTACCGCTTCTTTTTTGTCGGTGGCGGTTAGCGCGCGGCCAAAGGCTTTTACGGCGCCCTTTAGCGAACGCTTGGTTTTGCTATTGCGTACAGCTGCCTTGTTGGCAACTTTTACGCGCTTTTTTGCTGATTTGATGATTGGCATAGGTGTATGCGTATCCTTTTACATTTATCAAGAGGAACTATACCCGGTTCGTCCTCTGTTGTCAAAGAGTATACAGTATAAAGCTTTGCGCGCGGCAATGCGATATGATAAGATGCGAACAAACCATAAGCGAGTCGTTTAACTAGAAATAAAAATATGGACGAGCAAAAGCAAAAACTTATCGAGCGTATCCGCCAGGCTCAAAATATTCTGGTGACGGTCAGTAGTAATCCGACAGTTGACCAGTTATCTGCGGCGATTGGTCTGACACTAGCGCTTAACAAGCTTGATAAACACGGCACCGCAGTGTTCAGCGGACAAATTCCCAGCACCATCGAGTTCTTAAAACCGGAGCAAACGCTTGAAAAGAACACCGATAGCCTCCGTGATTTCATCATTGCGCTCGACAAATCCAAAGCAGATAAACTGCGTTACAAGGTTGAAGATCAAGTGGTGCGCATCTTTATTACCCCTTATAAGACTTCGCTTTCACAGCATGACCTGGAGTTTAGCCAAGGTGATTTTAATGTCGATGTAGTGATAGCGCTGGGCGTGACCGAACAGCAGGACCTTGACGCGGCTATTACGGCGCATGGCCGTATTTTGCACGATGCTACCGTTGCTAGCGTCAGCACAAGCGGACAGGGCAGTCTTGGTACTATCAACTGGGTTGATCCAAAGGCCAGCAGTCTAAGCGAAATGATGACAGTGCTAGTTGATGGGCTTGATAAGAAGATTCTTGATAACCAGATTGCCACGGCACTGCTGACCGGTATTGTTGCGAGTACCGAGCGTTTTAGTAATGAAAAAACCACGCCACGTACCATGAGTGCCAGTTCGGCTCTGATGGCTGCTGGCGCTAATCAGCAGCTGATTGCCACTGAGCTTGAGGCGCCACCGATTTTGCCTGAAGAGCCACCTGTCAACCAGCCCGATTCGTCTGATATCACTCCAACAAAGCCTCACAAACGGGATCCCGGGACGCTTGAAATTGACCATCAAGCTGAGCCTGAACCGTCCACCATTAGTACGCCGGAGGAACCCAAACCTGTTCCCGAACCGCCACAGCCCCAAATTCACGTCGATGATGAGGGCCAACTGCTAGTCGAGCCTGAGGCACCGTTACCGCAGATTTCTGGGGTACACGGTGTTGATATGGGTGGTCATCCTGATGAAGCTGATCAAGCGATCCAGCCA